>Ga0136613_10000620_pt1 | contig 16665 bp, 14 predicted proteins | sample AntDrymUQ2722106_2_FD_106649 | JGI IMG/M metagenome (GOLD analysis project Ga0136613, IMG submission 106649) | Polar desert sand microbial communities from Dry Valleys, Antarctica - metaG UQ272 (21.06) | ecosystem: Environmental > Terrestrial > Soil > Desert | place: Antarctica: Dry Valley... | reverse complement strand
GGTTGATCTGCCCGTGATGGGCTGCCTTGGCCTGCTGGATGAGGCGGCCGCTGCTGGGCTCGTGGAGGTTCCCCCGGCAGCCGGAGAGCACCGCTTTACCCACACCCTCGTGCGGGACGCCACCGAGGCGACCTTGGGCACGCCCGAGCGAGTGCGGCTTCACCGGCTGGCGGCGGAGGCACTCGAGCAGCTATGCGGCGATCGGCTAGAGCAGCACCTGTTCGACCTGGCGCGGCATTGGGCCGTGGCTGCGGTGCAGGGCGACAGGGCCAGGGCGACTGGGTGGATCGAACGGGCCGGGGCGGAGGCGATGCGCCGTCATTCCTATGAGGAGGGCGCCCGACTCTTCCGGCTCGCACTCGACGTCGGCGCCGGCGAGCTCGACGAGGCCGCACGCTGCCGCCTCCTGTTGGGGCTCGGCTCGGCGCTGCATCTCTCGTCCGACACTCCTGGCGGGCTGGAAGCGTGCCTGCGGGCCTCAACTCTTGCATCTGAGATAGGTCGACCTGACCTCGTGGCGCAAGCGGCGCTCGTGGCTGAGCCCACCTTTCAACCGGAGACCGATCTCGTCATCAGGCAGCTCTGCGAAAAGGCGGTTGCGGCCGTTGGTTCTGAGCCTGCCGCTCTGCGGGCCCGGGTCATGGCAAGGTTCGCGCAAGTCTGCGATTACCTCGCGGACGTCGATCCCGCCGGACCCGCCAGCGAAGAGGCGGTCGCCCTGGCGGAGCTCTCGGGTGAACCCGCTGCCTTGATCGCCGCCCTTCACGCTCGCCAGATGGTGTGCTCGGGGCCGGATGGATTGGACGAGCGAGCGTCGCTGGCCGAGCGCGTGCTGAGCCTGGGCCGCGAGGCGGGAGATCCGAACGAACAGATGTGGGCGCATCTGTGGTGGGTCGACGTGGCATTCGAACGGGGCGACTTCGGCGGCGCGGCTCGGGAGGTGGAAACCGTGGCCCCGCTGGCCAAGGAGGTCGGCGGGCCGTTGGCAAGGTGGCAGCTGCTGCGGTGCCAGGCGATGCTTGCCCAGGCCCAAGCGCGTTTCGACGACGCTCGTCGCCTGACGGATGAGGCCTTCAGCACCGTGGCCCCGACCGGACATCCTGCAGCGGGACTCATCCGGGGCGCCCAACTGATGGCTGTGGCTCGCCACACCGGCCACGACAACGAGTCGATTGCTGCGAACGGCATCCTGGGCCCCGGCAATCCAGTGCAACCTTTCCAGACCGCAGGTGTGATCGGCGCGCTGGCTTCGGCAGAGATCCTCACGGAGATCGGTCGCCGCCGCGCTGGACATCTCCGACGACGTGGGCTCCCTCCGCGAGCTGCTCAGCCCGTACCGCGGTCACCACGTGATCAGCGGAGCAGGGCCGCTCGGGTACTTCGGCCCGGTCGAGCTGTGGCTGGGGGTAGCGGCCGCGTACCTGGATCTGCTCGACGAAGCCGTCGCTGATCTGGAGATTGCCGCCAAGGCATGCGCGGTGTCCGGTGCCGCCGGTTTTCACGCCGAGACGCAGTACGAGCTCGCCAGCGCTGTGGCGCGCCGGGCGGGGCCGGGGGACGTCGACCGGGCCCGTTCCCTGGCCACCAGGTCAGCTCGACAGGCCGCTGCGCTCGGTATGCCACCGATCGCTGCAAAGGCCAGACGGTTGCTCGAACAGCTCGACACCGCCACCCCACCCCTGCCGCTGACGCGCCGTGAGCGAGAGGTGGCCCAGCTGGTCGCGCAGGGGCTGACCAACCGGGAGATAGCAGCACGCCTCTATCTGTCCGAGCGGACAGCCCAGAACCACGTCCAGCACATCCTCGAGAAGCTGCACCTGTCGAACCGAAGCCAGATCGCCGTGTTGATCACCAACCTGAAATGAGTACGTCGGCCGAGTAGTTCGGCGGATGCCACGACCGAGCGTGACGCCCAAGGCTTGAACCGCGCGAGACCAAGAACCGGCCAGCCGGCCAGGCCACCGCGCGAACGGCTGGAGGAGCCATGATCATAGTCTCGGCCGCCACGGGCGAGTTCGGACGTCTCGTCACTGATCGCCTGCTTGACCGCGTGCCTGCAGCGGAGGTCGCCGTAGCAGTCCGGGACGCCCGCAAGGCCGACGACCTGGCAGCCCGCGGGGTCGACGTTCGCGTCGGTGACTACGACCGGCCGGCGAGTCTTCGCTTCGCGTTCGAGGGCGCGGACCGGCTGCTGTTCATCTCCTCGCCGGAGGTCGACTCGACCAGGCGTATGACTCAGCACCGCAGCGTGATCGCCGCGGCACGGGACGCCGGCGTCGGAACCCTCGCGTACACCGGCGCTCTCGGAGCCGACGTCAGCGACGAGGGAGGTCTTGCCGACCACCATGCGACCGAGCGGATCCTCATCGAAAGCGGAGTGCCCTACATCGTGCTGCGCCACCCGATCTACTCCGACTTCTTCATCAACCCCGGCCTGCGCGCGGTCATCGAGTCAGGCGAACTGACAAGCAGCACTGGTGGCCGGGGGTTGAACACCGCGACCCGCGCCGATCTCGCCGAGGCAGCCGCCGCGGTTCTCACCACCACTGATCACGCCGGCACCGGCTACAACTTCACCGGCCACTTGTGGACGTACCGTCAGCTGGCCGCCGTTCTCACCGAACTGGGCGGCCGAGCCGTTGAGTGCCGGGAGGTCGACGGTGACGAGGGCATCATGGCAATGATCGGTCCGTTCGTCCGGTCCGGTGCCTTCGAGCGGCAGACCGAGGATCTGGAGCGCGTCCTCGGCCGTCCGGCCGGCACTCTGGAGGACGCGGTCGCTGCCGCACTCGAGCCAGCCACCGCCGGCCGGCACTCGTGACCAGGTCCCGCCCGACGAACGCGCCGAGGCTCCAACCCTCACGGAGTGGCTCATGGGTGGACGCCGTGAAAAAGGAGCTTCGATGGATCAGCAACCGCACGAGGTCATCTGGACCGTGACCAACGCCATCGTCCCATCCAGCTGCCTCCATGTGGTGGCGGAACTGGGAGTGGCCGACCACATCGGGGACCAACCCATCCCCGTCAAGGAGCTGGCGGCCAGGTGTGGCGCCGACCCAGACAGCCTCGACCGCGTCCTGCGTCTGCTGTCTACGTACGGCATCTTCGCTGACCGCTCCGGCGCCTACGGGCACACCGAGCCGTCTCGTCTGCTAGGCAGCGACCACCCGATGTCGATGCGGGCCCTCTCCCGCATGATGGGCCTGCCCGTCTTTTCGGCCGCCTTCGCCCAGCTCGACCATTGCGTCCGGACTGGCTCGCCGTCGCTGGAGCAGGTGGCGCCCGAGGGGCTGTGGCCCTACCTGCAGAGTCATCCCCGCGAAGCCGCGATCTTCGGCCAAGCCATGACGGCCAAGGCGGCGGCCGATGTCGCTGCGGTGCTCGGCGCCTACGGCTTCGGCCGGTTCGGCACGATTGCCGACATCGGCGGAGGTCGGGGCCATCTGCTGCGTGCCATCTTGGACGTCGTGCCCACCGCCGAAGGCATCCTCTTCGAGCTTCCTGATGTGGTCGCGACACTGCACATCGACTCGGAGCGGCTGACTGCACAAGCGGGGGACTTCTTCGTCGACCCGCTGCCCGCTGCAGACGCCTACATCCTGATGGAAGTGATCCACGACTGGGCCGACGCGGAGGCCGCTGCCATCCTGAGGGCGATCCGACGCGCCGCGCCGGCTGACGCCGCGGTGTTGATCATCGAGGGTGTCCTCATCGAGGACCAGACGGATCCACGCGTCCAGACGCTGGATGTCCTCATGCTTGCCGTCACGGGAGGACGCGAACGCTCCCCCAGCCAGCTGTCGAAACTGCTGGAAAGTGCCGGTCTCCGTCCGAATACGGTCATCGAGACCTCTGGCGCCATGCGCATCGTGGAGGCCACCGCTGTCTGACAGGCCCAAGTCCGCGACGATCTGGCGGCGTTCGGTGCAGGTGCGAGCTGGCAGAACGAGTGGTGGCAAACCTGGGCGCGTTCCACCGGCCACCGCTTGGTGGCCGGCATTGGGGAGAGTCCTTTGCGGGCGATCGACTCGCCTGGGCCGGGACTGGTGCCTTGCTGAAACCTATCGATGACGAAGCAGTGCATCGACGTCTGGCAATCGCTCGAACCTGGAGAACGTCCCGTCGTCCGCGATTTCCTTTGCGGCTTGCAAGAATCCAGCCCACGCGGCGCGTGCGAGCGTGCCCCCCACGCTGATCCGCCGTACTCCGAGAGTCGCCGCCTCCGCAACAGTCATGAACGGGGCGTTGATCAGCAAGTTCACCGGTTTCGGTGACACCGCTGCGATGATCGCCGCAATGTGCTCGACGGATTCGATCCGCGGAGCGTAGAGGCAGTCGGCGCCAGCGTCAGCGTAGGCGCGCAGCCTGCGGATCGTCTCGTCGATGTCGGGACGTCCGCACACGAACCCCTCGGATCGACCGGTGAGAACGACGCCCGTGCCGCTCTCATCGATCGCCCGTCGCGCGGCCCGAACACGCTCCACGGCCAAGTCGAACTCATGGAGCGGACGTACCTCGTTGCCCGTGGAGTCTTCGATCGAGAGCCCGGCGATCCCCGTGGCCGCGGCGAGCTTCACGTTCGCGCCGACGTGCTGCGGATCGACTGCGAAACCGCCCTCGAAATCTGCGTTCACCGGCACCTTCACGGCGTCCACGACGACCCGCAGATGCTCGAGCGCCTGATCAAGCGTGACCTGGCTGTCCGCGCGACCCAATGTCCATGCGAACCCGCAACTTGTCGTCGCCAACGCCTTGAAGCCGATCTGTTCCAGAGCGCGGGCGCTCCCCGCATCCCACGGGTTCGCCATCACGAAACAACCGGAGGAGTGCAAGCGGTGAAATGCAGCGACACGCTCGTCATGCACGCTCATGCCACACCTCCTCCGAAAGCGCCCGGGTGCCAGCACCCTACTGCGGTCAGCCAGGAATGGTTCGTCGCTCGCCTGCAGGGTTCGCTGCTCAGCGATGCCGTGAGTGTGTGAAGGCGGTCATGTCGTGGCCGCCTTCGGGATTCGAACCCGAGACCTACGATGCCCGACCCACCTGGCCCACCGGGGTTGACGAAGATGGTGCCGATCCGCTCTCCCGTCGCCGGCAGCCTCGTGAACGCGAGCGTCCATGTCCGGCTGCTGGAACTCCGGATCGCCGCCCGATGAGGCCTCGTCCTGGGACGAGACCAGACGTGAACTGTCGGCGCACGCACCCGCGGCCAGGAGGGCCACCACCAGCGGCACCGTCCCGCGCCCCCGCCACGACCACATGACCATGGCCGGCTCAGCACTCCAGGCCGTCGTCGGGCACAGTGCCCTCGAGGAAGAAGGCGTCGATGGCTGCGTCGACGCATGCGTTGCCGGCACCGAAGGACGTGTGCCCGTCCCCGTCACGCGAGACGAGCACCCCCGACTCGAGCTGCTCGGCCAGGGCCACCGACCACTCGTACGGGGTGGCCGGGTCACGGGTGGTGCCGATGACGACGATCGGCGCCGCCCCCTCGGCACGGATCTCCAGCGGCTCGTACGACGACTCCACCGGCCAGTCCGTGCAGGTGACCTGGAACCAGGCGAACAGCCGGCCGAACGTCGGCGAGGCCTCGGTGTAGGCCGGGACCGAAGCCTCGATCTCCTCGACCGGTGCAGAGGTGGGGTCGTCGAGGCAGTTGACCGCCGCGATCGCCTCGGCGCTGTTGTCGGTGAACGACCCGTCGTCCTCACGGCTGAAGTAGAAGTCAGAAAGCCGCAGCAGCTCAGCACCGTCGCCCGCGAAGGCGCGCTCCAGCGCCGGAGTGAGCACCGCCCAGTTGGCCCGGTTGTAGAGCATGCCCCCGATGCCGAAGAACCCGAGTGACTCGGTGAGTGGCCGCTGCGGGTCGCCGGTCGGCAGCGGTGACGCGTCGAGCTGGTCGAGGAGGTCGCCGATCCGGCGCGCCCCCTCGTACCGGCCGGGCGGCAACGGGCAGCCCGGACTGGTCTGGCAGTCCTCGATGTAGGCGTACAGCGCGGTCTGGAAGCCGGCGGCCTGGGTCAGGTTCCGCTGCTCGGACGTGAGCGACGGGTCGGTGGCGCCGTCGAGCACCAGGCGTCCGACGTGCTCGGGGAAGAGCTCGGCGTACGTCGAGCCGATGGAGGTGCCGTAGGAGGCGCCGTAGTAGGTGAGCTGCTCGTCGCCGACGACGGCACGCAGCACGTCGAGGTCCTGCGCCACCTCGACGGTCGAGACGTGCGCCAGCAGGTCGCCGGTGCGCGCTTCGCAGGCCTGCCCGAACTCGTCCACGGAATCCTCGACCTGCTCGATCTCCTGAGGCGTCGTCGGGTCGGCGTCGGCTGCGAGGAAGTCACCGAGCTCGGCGTCGTCGAGGCAGTCGACCGGGTCGCTCTGTCCCACCCCACGCGGATCGAAGCCGACCACGTCGTAGGACTCCAGCACCTCCGAACGCATCAATGTCACGTACGTGTCCGCGAAATCGACCCCGGAGCCGCCCGGCCCACCGGGGTTGACGAAGAGTGTTCCAAGGGGCTCACCGGTGGCCGGGATCCGCTTCAGCGCCAGGGTCACCGTCTCGCCGTCGGGCTCCTCGTAGTCCAGAGGCACCAGGGCCGAGCCGCACTCACCGCCGGTGCAGTCGGTCCACTCGACCTCCTGCTCGTAGTAGTCCTCGAGCGCGTCGGCGTCGGGCGTCGGTTCGGAGGTCTCGGGCGGGTCGCTCTGCTGCGTCGTCTCGGACCCGGAGGGCTCCGCACGCAGGTCCCCGGTATCGGTGCATGCGGCAAGGGTCACCAGGGCGAGGACGCAGGCCACAGCACTCTGCTGGACCCGGAACTTCGGTCGTGCGGACATGGACGATCCTCTCGATCCCCGGACTCGATGCGTTCAGCCTAGGTCGACCAAGCCGGCGGTCTCCGGACCGTCCACAGGAGCGGTGTCCTCCGCACGGAGTCTGCCCGTCACAGCCGCAGCGAGAACATCAGCGACTCCAGCGCCAGCAACGGTGCAGCGTTGGCGGTGAGTGCTTCGCGGCACGCCCCAATCGCCTCCATGCGGCGCAGTGTCTGCTCAGCGCCACCACGGCGGGCGACCGCCGCCACATCCGCCCGCAGTTCCTCGTTCACGAGGTGGCCGGCGCTGTGGGTCTGCGCCATCAGTACGTCGCGGTAGAAGCCGAGCATCTCCAGCAGGGCGCCGTCGATGCTGTCGGTGACGACGCGGCGGCGGCGGCGCTTCTGGTCATCCTTGAGCTGGCTGACCGCGCCGAGGTAGCCGCGCGGCGGCCGGCGCCCCCCCGCGTCGGCCCCGTAGACCTCGGCCAGGCCCCGCAGCTCGGTCTCGTCGAGGCGCTGCGAGGTAGCCTCGCCCTCCTCCACCGCCGCCTCGTGCAGGTTGGACGCGGCGGTCATGCACGCCCCCAGGCCCACCAGCCGGGGCGGGATGGAGACGACCTCGTGCCGCCGATTGCGGGTCGCCTCGTCGGTGGCCAGCCGTCGCGCGCGCCCGACGTGGCCGTAGGAGGTCCGCGCCGCGAACGCCGCCATGCCCTCGGGCACGCCGGAGCGCTCGACGAGCAGGCGGGTGATGGCCTCGACCGAGGGGGTACGCAGCGACACCTGACGACAACGCGACTTGACGGTCGGGTACTCCAGGTCCTCCAACGACGGTGTGCACAGCATCCACACCGTGCGCGACGCCGGCTCCTCCAGGCTCTTGAGCAGGGCGTTGGCCGCCTGCTCGTTGATCCGGTCAGCGTCCTCCAGCACGAGGATCTGCCAACGCCGGTTGCCAGGGATCAGGTAGGACTTCGGTACGAGCTCCCGCATCTCCTTCACCGAGATGATGCTGCGGTCGGTGCGGACGAACGTGACGTCGGGGTGCGAGCCGGCCAGGACGGTCCGGCAGGCGTTGCACTCGCCGCAGCCGCCGCGCTCGCACTGCAGTGCCGCGGCGAAGGCGCGGGCGGCGTTGGAGCGGCCGGACCCCGGAGGCCCGGTGAACAGCCAGGCGTGGGTCATGCCGATGCCCGGCCCATCGGCGAGCCGGTCCTGTGCGGCGGTGACCGCACGCCGCAGCAGCTCGACGAGTGCCTCCTGCCCGACCAGGTCGGCCCAGACCCCGCGGGCCGCGGTGGCGTTCATGCCGGTCGCGTTCTCAGCAGGATGTCGACGCGCTCCCGGATCCGGGCGGCCAGGTCGTCGACGTCACCGGAGCCATCGAGGACCAGGTAGTGCTCCGGGTCGGCGGCCGCCAGGTCGAGGAAACCCTGCCGGACCCGGTCGTGGAACTCCAGGGGTTCGGCCTCCAGCCGGTCGCGACCCTCGAAGCGTCCGGTGCCGGTGCGGGGATCGACGTCGAGCAGGACCGTGAGGTGCGGGCGCAGGTCACGCGTCGCCCACCGGGCCACCGGCTCGAGCTCGGCCACGTGCAGGCTCCGACCAGCGCCCTGGTAGGCCAGCGTGGAGTCGACGTAGCGGTCGGTGACCACCACCGCTCCGGTCGCCAGCGACGGTACGACGACCGCGTCCACGTGCTCGGCCTTGTCGGCGGCGTAGATCAGCGCCTCGGTGCGCGGAGACAGGTCCCCAGTCGCCGGGTCGAGCACGATGCCGCGCAGGCTTCCGCCGACCGAGGTGCCGCCGGGCTCGCGGGTGAGCAGGACGTCGTGACCGGCGCCGCGCAGCCAGTCGGTGAGCCGGCACGCCTGGGTGGACTTGCCCGCCCCCTCGCCGCCCTCGAGCGCCAGGAACAACCCGCGGTCGGTGAACCAGCCGGGGTGCCGACTCACGCGCTCGCTCCTTCGTCCGGGTGGCCCGGGGCCCGCCGACCCATCTGCCGGTCGGCGCTCACACCGACCACGACCGCCATCAGTGCCGCGATCGCGAAGGTCAGCTGCGCCCCACTGTAGGAGAGGCTGCCGACAGGTCCGAGGGGCACGCTCTGGCGACCGACCAGTCCGGCGATCAGCGGCGCCACCGCCAGCACGGCGGCGAGTACCAAACGGATCGCGGACTGCACGAAGGCGAACGTACGCCCGCGTACCGACTCCTCCACCTCCAGGCCGAGCAGCGTGTAGCCGGTGATCCAGCCGACCCCTGCGCACGCTCCCAACGCCACCGCGAGCACGGCCGACACGATCAGGTGCGGCGATACCGCCACCCCCACCAGCGGCAGCCCGGCGGCAGCGATGGACAGCCCGAACAACCGGTGCCGCGGCACCCTCCGGTTGACCCTGGGACCGAACCACATGCCGCCGGCAAGGCCGAGGAAGACCGCGCCGAACAGCACGCCGTACCCGGGGTCGCCGGCGCCGAGGTCGCTGACGTACACCCGGGCCAGTCCGATGACGACCCCACCAGCAGCGAACGCTCCCACGATGCCACCGACCAGGCCGCGCACCAGCGGTGTCCGGGCGATGTAGCTCCACCCGGCCACGATGGAGCCCAGCACGCTCTGTGCGCCGTCGCCGGCGCTCGCGCTGCGCGGCAGGTCGCGCAGCGTGCTGGCCAGGCCGGCGGCCAGCGCCAACAGGACCGCGTTGACCCACATCGCGAGGTCAGCCGGGTTGCCGTCGAGCCACGCCCAGGTGCCGTCCAGCGCCGTGGCCAGCGACGACAGCCCGGTGAACAGCGCGGCGGCGGGCAGCGCCGCCCCGTAGCTGGTCGCCAAGTTGAGCCGGTTGGCGTCCTCGAGCTGGTCGCGGGGCACCAGGTCCGGGATCAGTGCGTCCTTGGTGGGCAGCCACACCAGGTTGACCGCCTCGACGAGCAGCGTCGCCAGCAGCAGCCACCACAGGGCGCCCACCAGCGGGATCGAGGCGAACAGCACGGCCCGCAGGGCCAGGCCGGTGACCAGTGTCGTGCGCCGGTCCAGCCGGTCCGCGACGTACCCGCCGAGCGGCCCGACCAGCAGTGCGGGCAGCAGCCGTACGAACAGCACACTCGCGATGGCGACGTTGCGCTCGCCGTACCCACCACCGGCCAGTGAGTTCGCGTACGCCGTGACGGCGAGCAGCCCGATCCAGTCGCCCAGCGAGGCGCCGATGAGGCAGTGCCACAGCCGCGCGAACGAGGGGTACGCGAGGACCGCCCGGATGCTGCCGGCGGACGCTGACGGGTTCGAGGGCTCGTCGGGCGGCACGTGCGCAGCGTAGTCAGGGGGCCGGACACGGTGGCTGCATGTGGGGCGCCACTGTGGGTACGGGACCAACGACGAACCCCTCGAGGAGCGCACTGTGCCGACCATTCAGCGAACCGTCCGGACCAACACGCCGCCTGGGGTGGTCTGGGACTACCTCAGCGACTTCACCACGACGGCGGAATGGGACCCGAATGTCGTCCGCACCGTCCGGCTGTCCGGTCAGGGCGGCCCCGGTTCGCAGTACGAGTGCACCAACAACTTCTTCGGCGTGCGGATGACGTTGGTGTTCACGGTGGTGCACGACGACCCGCCACACGTGCTGCGGCTGGAGGGCGAAGGGGCGAACATGCGAGTCACCGACACCATCGAGCTGAGCAGGCAGGGAGACGGGACGCAGGTGGCCTACACGTCCGAGCTGCGCGTGCGCGGCCTGCCCGGACTGGCTGATCCACTGCTCGGCCTGCCCGTGGTCAACCTGCCGTTCAAGAAGCTCGGAGACGACGCCGAGCGGGGCTTGCGCGCCGCCCTGGACCGACTGCCCTCACCAGTGCCGGACCTGCCGAACGGCGTCGGCGACCTGCACGTGGCCACCGTGGCGCTCGACGTGCAGGACATGACACGCGCGGTGGCCTTCTGGTGTGCCGCCCTGGGTTACCGACCGCGCGAGTACGAGCCGGACCCCGACTTCATGATGCTCGACGACCCGCGTGACCGGCACGTGACGATCTCCCTCCAGCGGGCCTCGCAGCCACCGACCGAGCCGGTACGCGTGCACCTGGATCTCTACACCCGCGACCAGGAGGGCCACGTGGACCGCCTGGTGGGCCTGGGTGCGACCCGGGTGCCGGACTGGCCGTACCCCGCGGATCCCGACTTCGTGGTGCTGCGCGACCCCGACGGCAACGAGTTCTGCGTGATCGACAAGTCGTGAGCCGCGACGAGGTCGGGGCTGCCGTGGACGGTTCACCCGCACGGCTGGCCGCGACCATCCTGGTCGATGCCCGCGGCTGGGTCCTGCTGCAGGAGCGCGACGAGCACGCGCCGCGTTCGCCGAACCAGTGGGGACTCGTCGGTGGACATGTCGAGCCGGGGGAGGACTTCGAGGCCGCGGTGCACCGCGAGCTGGCCGAGGAGACCGGGTTGCGCTGCGCCGGGCTCACGCTGTGGTTCGACGGACAGATCCATCGCAGCGGCCGTACGACGCCCGACCACTGCCAGGTCTGGGTGGCCCGTACGGACGCGACGGACGACGACGTCGTGGTCGGCGAGGGCCGAAGGATCGTGTTCGTCGACCCGGCCTGCCTCGCCGAGCTCGGCGTGGGCGACTCCGCGGCGTACCTGCTGCCCCGCTTTCTGGCGTCGCCGTCGTACGCAGCCATGACCGCCGACGCGTTCGGCGAGCACCAGCGGGCGTGGGAGTAGTACCGGGCGACGCCGTGGGGAACGTTGCGCTACGCGCTGGTCGAGCAGACCCTGCGGCGACAGCTGGACGGCATGGGTCCCCTGCGCGTGCTGGACGTCGGGGGCGGGGACGCCGCGGACTCGGCCGAGGCACCCCGCGCCGGTGTACCGATCCGCGTGGTCCACGGGTCGCTGGCCGACCTGGAGCCGATCGGGGCGTACGACGTGGTGCTCTGCCACTTCGTGCTGCAGTACCTGGACGACACGGTGTCCGACGTCGCACGGCTCGTCAGTGTCGCGCGCCGCGGCGGGCTGGTCTCGCTCATCGTCCCCAACCCCGACGGTGCGGTGCTCGCCACCATGGTGCGCGAGGGCCCGGCGGCTGCGCTGGAAGCAGGATACGGGCTGGTTCGCGGACCTGCTGCGCCTCGAGCGCGCCCTGCACGACCGGGAGCCGTTCAACCGCATCGGCGCCTACTGGCACCTGCTGGCCACCCGGGGCTGACCGGCGCTTTGACGCGGACAGCAGTCTCACCCGTCTCATCGGTCCCGTGCGTCACGTCGGGCTGGAAAATGCACCTGTTGGTGGCTCGCCGAGGTGCATTTCTCCCGCCCGACGGTGCTGCCGTGACGCATGGGGCGGGTGGGTCAGCCGGTTGGGCGAAAGCGGGCACTGGCCGGGGCCGACGCGCCCGACGTGCCCAGGCACCGCGACTACGGTGGGTAAGACGAACCAGGAGGGACCGAGTGACGGAGCCGGAGGACACCCAGCAGGCTGAGCAACCGACCCGGGTGCGCGTCACCGGCGACGGCCCGGTGGTGCTCGCCCGGGCCGCCGACGTCGCCCACGTCTACCGGGCCGCGTTCTGCGCACCCGGCTCCGATGAGCCGGCCAGTGCCGTGGACCGGTTCCGGGACGAGCAGCTGCCCGCGCATACCCAGCGCGCCGGCTTCCGGTGCGCACTGGCCGATCGCCGCGGGCTGTTGACGGGTTTCGCCTACGGCTACACCGGCGAGCACGGCCAGTGGTGGACCGACCACGTGGCAGCCCGGGTGCCACCTGAGGTGGTGGAGGAGTGGCTCGGTGCCCACTTCGAGCTCGTCGAGCTCGCCGTGGACCCGACCCACCAGCGCCGCGGGCTCGGTGAAGAGCTGATGACCAGACTGCTCGAGGGTCTCCCCCACACGCGGGCGCTGCTGACGACGTACCGTGACGACCGGCCCGCGACCCGGCTGTACCGCCGGCTCGGCTGGAAGCTGCTCGCTGAACACGCCCTCGAGGGCAGTGACCTGTACGGCGTCGACCTCCAGAAGTGAGCGACGTGGACCCCTGTGCTGAACCTATGGGCACGGGGGACCCGTCGCTCAGTCCGAGCGCCACATCCGACTGAGCCTCAACCTGGCCGGTCCTGGGCCGCGGGAGCCGTAGGGCCGGGCAGTCCACGCACTGTTGTGATTGCGGCGGCTTGTTCAGCTGGGTGGGGCCGGTCGCCTTCGGCGGCGGCGAGGACGCGGCCGAGCCCATCACTCAGGACGCGCAGCTCAGCGTCGGTGCGATGAGCGGTGAACTGTTCAGCGATGCCAGCCAGGTATACGGGAGCGGCCGAGCGAAGGGCCTGGCGGCCGGTATCGGTGAGCACAGCGAACGACCCCCGCCGATCTCGGCGGTCCGGTTCGCGGCAGGCAAATCCCGCGCGCGCGAGTTCGTCGACGACCCGGCTGGCCTGAGAGCGGGAAAGCACGACCCGGCTACCGAGCTCCTGCATACGCAGCCGCCGCCCCGGCGCGGCGTTGAGCAGGACGTCATACCAGCTCAGGGGCAGCCACCGACGCCGGGCCGCCCCATCGAGACCGGCGTTCCCAGCCACTCCTGAACCCACCGCACGCGCCACAGACTGTTGACCGGCTTCACCCGCGAGCCCTGCGGCGGGGCTCCTGTGCGGCACCTATGGGCACGGGGAATCCCGTCGCTCAGTCAGGACCTCTTCGCGGCCTTCTTGACCGGCGTCTTCCTGGCGGGCGTCTTCTTGACGCCCCGCTTGGCCGGTGCCGGACCCTTGGCCCGCTTGTCGGCCAGCAGCTCTGCCGCCCGCTCGATGGTCATCGACTCCGGGTTGTCACCCTTGCGCAGGGTCGCGTTGAACTCCCCGTCGGTCACGTAGACCCCGAAGCGACCGTCCTTGACCACGACCGGCTGACCCGACACCGGGTCGTTGCCCAGCTCCTTCAGCGGGGCCGCCGGCGCCCGCCGACCACGCTGCTTGGGCTGCGCGTAGATCTTCTGCGCCTCCTCCAGGGTGATCGTCAGCAGCTGCTCCTCGTTGTCGATCGAGCGCGAGTCGGTGCCCTTCTTGAGGTACGGGCCGTAGCGGCCGTTCTGGGCGGTGATCTCCTGTCCGGACTCCGGGTCGACGCCCACCACCCGCGGCAGCCGCAGCAGCTGCACGGCCTGCTCCAACGTGATCGTGTCCAGCGACATCGACTCGAACAGTGACGAGGTCCGCGCCTTCTCCTTCTTCGGCGCGTCCTCGGGCAGCTGCTCGGTGACGTAGGAGCCGAACCGGCCGTTCTTGGCCAGGACCGTACGGCCGGTCTCCGGATGCATCCCGAGCTCGTACTCCTCACCGGCCGGGTTGGCCAGCAGCTCATGCGCCTTGGCGAGTGTCAGCTCGTCCGGCGGCAGGTCCTCTGGCACGTTGGCCCGGGTGCCCGAGGGGTCCTCGACGTAGGGCCCGTAGCGGCCGACCCGCAGGGCGATTCCGTCACCACCCTCGATCGGGAACGTCGACAGCCCGCGGGCGTCGATCTCCCCGAGCTCGGACACCAGCGGCTTGAGGCCGGTGTCCTCATCGGAGGACGAGCCGAAGTAGAAGCCGGACAGCACGTCCTGGCGGGCCGTCCGGCCACCGGCGACGTCGTCAAGGATGCTCTCCAGCCGGGCGGTGAAGCTGTAGTCGACGAGCCTGTTGAAGTGGTCCTCCAGCAGGCGTACGACGGAGAACGCCAGCCATGCGGGGACCAGCGCGGTCCCTTTCTTGTAGACGTAGCCGCGGTTCTGGATCGTGCGCAGGATGGACTCGTACGTCGAGGGCCGGCCGATCTCCCGCTCCTCCAGCTCCCGGATCAGCGTGGCCTCGGTGTACCGGGCCGGCGGCCGGGTCTCGTGCCCGGCCGACTCCAGCTCGGCCACCGTGACGCCGTCGCCGCGGCTGAACTCCGGCAACCGGGTCTGCTTGTCGTCGCGGTCGTCCTCGGGGTCGTCGTGGCCCTCCACGTACGCCTTGAGGAAACCGTAGAACGTGATGACCCGACCGGATGCGGAGAACTCGCAGTCCTCGCCCGAGGCGGCCCGTGACCCGATCCGCACCGAGACGCTCTGACCCTGCGCGTCGCGCATCTGCGAGGCGACGGTACGCATCCAGATCAGCTCGTACAGCCGGAACTCGTCACCGTTCAGGCCGGAGTCCGCCGGCGTACGGAAGGCATCGCCGGACGGGCGGATCGCCTCGTGCGCCTCCTGCGCGTTCTTGACCTTGCTGGCGTACGTCCGCGGCGAGTCCGGCAGGTAGTCGGCCCCGTACAGCTCGCGCACCTGGTTGCGGGCCGCGGTGATCGCGGTGCCGGTCAGCGTCGAGGAGTCGGTACGCATGTAGGTGATGTGACCGTTCTCGTACAACCGCTGGGCCACCTGCATGGTGCGTGAGGCGCTGAAGCCGAGCTTGCGCGAGGCCTCCTGCTGCAGCGTGGTCGTACGGAACGGAGCGTAAGGCTTGCGCGTGTACGGCTTGGACTCGACCGATCGAACCTCGAAGACCTGGTCGCGCAGCGCACCGGCGAGGGCAGCGGCGCGCTGCTCATCGAGGTGGACGACGTCGGAGCCCTTGAGCGAACCGACGGAGCTGAAGTCGCGACCGGCCGCGACCCGCACGCCGTCGACGCTGGCCAGCTTGGCCGGGAACTGCCGCGGCTCCTTGCCCGCGCCGGCGTCGAAGGAGGCCTCGAGGTCCCAGTACCCCGCCGTGCGGAACGCGATCCGCTCGCGCTCGCGCTCGACCACCAGGCGGGTGGCCACCGACTGCACCCGACCGGCCGACAGGCCGGACATGACCTTCTTCCACAGCACCGGGGAGACCTCGTAGCCGTAGAGCCGGTCGAGGATGCGCCGGGTCTCCTGCGCGTCGACAAGGTCCTGGTCGATCTGGCGCGGGTTCTCGATCGCCTCGCGGATGGCCTGCGGCGTGATCTCGTGGAACACCATGCGGTGCACCGGGACCGTGGGCTTGAGCACGTCGAACAGGTGCCACGCGATGGCCTCGCCCTCGCGGTCCTCGTCAGTGGCGAGGTAGAGCTGGTCGGCGTCCTTGAGCAGCTTCCTGAGCTTGGCGATGTGTGACTTCTTGTCGGTGGAGACCACGTAGACCGGCTCGAAACCGGCGTCCACGTTGACGCCGAGGCGACCCCAGGGCTCACCCTTGAACTGCGCCGGGATCTCCGCGGCGTTGTTCGGCAGGTCGCGCACGTGACCGAAGGACGAGTCCACGACGTACCCGTCGCCCAGGTAGCCGGCGATGGTGCGCGCCTTGCTGGGCGACTCCACGATCACCAGGCTGCGCCCGGTCGGTTGCCTGCTGCCTGCCACCTGCTGTGCCGCCCTCGCCTGTGCTGCGCCGGTCGCTCCGGCGTCGGTCATGACTGTGCCCTGGTCCGCCAGCCACCGTAGCCGCAGTCGTCAAGCAGTCCGCGCCGCGGGGCGTACGCAGGCACGGCAGCGGGCCCCTGAGGGTCCAGAGGAGTGGGCCAGAAGAGTCGGCCAGAAGAGCGCACCGAGACGACAGCGCCCGGACGGCTGCACGAGCAGCCGTCCGGGCGTCAGCAGAGCGCCTCCTGCTTGGGGGACTACAGCGGGACGAACGCGATGTTGTCGCGGTACTCGCCGGCGAACCGGGCCCCGTCGCTGCCGACCCACAGCCCGGTCGAGGTGGCGTAGAGAACCCTGCCGCCGACGGCGCGGGTCTTGCCCGGGTTCCAGGACAGCGCCAGTCCGGTGGTCGGGTGGATGGCGCCGATGCCCTCGCGGGGGGACGCGCCGTTGTCGAGCCAGCGCTGGTGCCCCTGAACGTAGACCGCGGCGCCGGTCACCGC
>Ga0136613_10000619_pt1 | contig 16671 bp, 18 predicted proteins | sample AntDrymUQ2722106_2_FD_106649 | JGI IMG/M metagenome (GOLD analysis project Ga0136613, IMG submission 106649) | Polar desert sand microbial communities from Dry Valleys, Antarctica - metaG UQ272 (21.06) | ecosystem: Environmental > Terrestrial > Soil > Desert | place: Antarctica: Dry Valley... | reverse complement strand
TCGAGGCCGGCCGCATAGGTGCCCGCGGGGCCGACGCCAAGGGTGAACGGCTCCCACCACTCCTCGAAGCTCGAATGCTCGCGGCTGACCGACAGGGATGTGTCGTCGATCTCGCGCAGCCCGGCGGCCCCGAACAGCTCCGCGAGATGCCCTCCGCGAGTGCCGGCGAGGGGCATCTCACCGTCGACATCGGGGTCGAGCTCACGCGCTGCGCGCCAGAAGACGTTGAGCGGGCCATGGTCGCCGCTCAGGTCCCAGACGCACGCGGCGACGACACCATCTCGGCGGGTGACGCGCGCCATCTCGGCCAATCCAGCGACCGGATCGGACATGAAGTGGACGACGAGCTGTGCAATGGCCGCATCGAACGCGTCGTCCGGGAACGGCAGCTGCTCCGCGGACGCGTCGTGCGTCTCAACACCCGGATTGCGCGCTCGGGCGGCGGCGACGAACGGCTCGGACGGGTCCACGGCAACGACGGACTCCGCCCCCAGCCGGCTCACCAATTCAGCAGTGAGCGCGCCGGGGCCGCAGCCGACGTCGATGACTCGCTGCCCGCCCCGCACGCCGGCAAGATCCGCCAGCTGCGGGGAGAGGAGACGCGAGTACCTGCCCATGAAGCGGTCGTACGCCTCGGCGGCCACATTGAAACCCACCGGCGAAATTTACACGCCCGCACGGAGACCGAAGGGGTCGTTTCAGGCGGTGAGCGCGTAAACGCGCTCACGAACCTCTTCGAGATCGACCTCGGGGGTCGAGGTGCCGCCGGTGATGCCGATGCGGGCCTTCCCCCGCAGCCAGTCTGTGTGCTCGGCGGCGAGCTCGTCCGCATCGGCGACGTGGATCGTGTCAGGCAGGATCTCGCTGCACTTCACCGCCAGCTCCTTGGTATTTGAGCTGTTCTTGCCGCCGACCACGATCATGGCGTCGACCTCCCTGGCCAGCACGACCGAGTCGTCCTGGCGGGTCAGCGTGACCGGGCAGACGGTGTTGACCACCCGCAGGTCGTGGGCGCGGCGCAGGCAGAAGGCAGCGAACTCCTCGAGCTTCTGCGGAAGAATGGTCGACTGTGAAAGCACGCCGATCTTCTTGGTGCGCGGGACGCGCTCCCAGGTGGATCGGTCCATGTCGTCCACCACGACGTGCTTGTCGCCCGCATATGAGCGGACGCCCTTGACCTCGGGGTGATCCTCGTGGCCGATGATGCAGACCGTGTAGCCGGCCTCCGCCAGCTCTCGGGCGGCCTTCTGCGACTGGAGGACCCAGGTGCAGGTGGCGTCGATGACCTCGAGGCTCTCCTTGCCCTGGACCCGCTCGAACTCACCCCTCGGGACGCCGTGGGCGCGGATCACCAGCGTGCCGCCCTCGACCTGGTCGGCGAGGTCGGCGGTGCGGATGCCGCGGTCGGACAGATCGGCCTTGATACCCGGGTTGTGGACCAGCTGGCCGAGGGTGGTGACCTCCTTGCCCTCGGACCGGGCGTGCTTCGCCTTGTCGATCGCGAGCCGGACGCCGTAGCAGAATCCGGCGCGCTCGGCGATGCGGACGTCGGGTCGTGGTGCCATTGTCATCGCATTCATTCTATTCGGGATACGTCGCAGGGTCGGCCCCGCGTCATGTGCCCAAGATGATCACCTCAAGATTCGCCGGATGACTCGTCATCGCGCGGACCGGCCCCCTTCCTGGTCACCGATGCGTGGAGTGACTGGTAGCCTGGATGGACCGAGGGTTCAGGCATCGCCGGCGGCTCTGCCACGCTCAGCGCACGGTACGCGGCGCATCGCCAGAGCCCACGTTCCATCCTTACCTTCGTCCGGCGAATATCTGGCTGCGCCCCCGGGATGCCGTCCGCCGGGCTCGGCCGCGCCCACCCTGCTCACGTGACAGGTCGTTGGTCCGGCGGCAGGAGCGCGGCGATCTCTGCCGCGATCCGGGCGGTTCCCTCAACGAGCGCCTGTCGATCCACCCGGCCCGATGAGCCGCCGGCCAGGGTGAACGGCTCGCCGATGCGGATCGTGATGCGGGTGGCATGTGGCCAGCGCGCGCGACCGGGAAAGAGCCGATGGCTGCCCGCGATGCCGACCGGCAGGAGCTGGACGCCGGCAGTCAGTGCCAGCCATGCGGCGCCGGGCTTCACTGCCTTCATGCGACCGTCCCGGGAACGTGTGCCCTCCACGAAGATGCCGATCGGCCGTCCATCGGCGAGCAGCTCGAGCAGTTGTCGCTGGGCGGCGCGATCTCGCTCGCCACGCCGCACGAACACGACCGCGGATTGGGTTGCGAGCCAGCCGAGGATCGGCCAGCCGCGCATCTCGATCTTTGTCATGAAGTGGATGACGCGCCCGACCCGGTTGGCGGTGGCCCAGGCGGCAAGAGCTGGATCCAGGTTCGAGCAATGATTCGCGACCAGGATGAAGGCGCCGTCACGCGGCACGTGCTCGACCCCCTCGTACCGGCCCCGGAACAGGAGTCGGGCCAGGGTGCCGATGACGCCGGCCGTGGGATGGAAGAACCAGCTACGCATCAGCCGCATCCAGCCGACCGAGGATGGCCTCCACGCAGGCGTCTACGTCGAGCTCGCCGGTGTCCAGGACCAGCGCGGCCGTCGGGATGCGCAGGGGGGCCACGTCACGTCCGGAGTCGGCCGCGTCCCGACGCCGGATCTCGGCCAGGTACTCATCGACCCGGTCCGGCGCGCCCATCTCGGCGGCGCGACGGGCGGCGCGCACCTCGGCGCCCGCGGTCAGATAGACCTTCAGCTTGGCATCGGGAAGGACCACGGTGCCGATGTCGCGACCCACCATGACCACGTCGCCGCGCAGGGCCGATGCCCGCTGAACGCCGAGCATCGCGTCGCGGACCGCGGCGTGTCGGCTGACGGCGCTGACTGACCGATCGACCGCCGGCTCGCGCACCGCGAGCGTCACGTCGCGGCCGTCGAGGAGCACGGTTTCGAGGCGATCCGCCTGGTCCGGTCGGGGCCGCTCGACCTCGATCCGGCACCGGGCGGCCAGCTCGCCGAGGGACGGACCATCCTCCAGGGTGATCCCCCGCTCCAGCGCGGCCATCGTCAGCGCGCGATACATCAGGCCGGTGTCGACGAAGGTGGCGTCGATCCGCTGCGCGAGCGCATGCCCGACGGTGCTCTTGCCTGCACCGGACGGCCCGTCGATGGCGACCACGGCGCTCATCGGCGGCGCTCCCCCACCAGGGCGGCGACCTCGGCCGGCCGGAGGTGACGCCACTGTCCGGAGCGCAGGCCGGTCAGGCGAAGTGTCCCGATCCGGGTGCGGGCAAGGCGCTCGACATGGGCGCCAACCGCGGCGAAGAGCCGCCGCACCTCCCGCTTGCGCCCCTCGCCGATCCTGACCTGGACCCAGATGCCGGCCTCGTCCCGCTCACGTTCCACCTCGGGCGGCGGCAGTGCGAACCGGGCATCGAGGACGCGCGCCGGTCCGTCGTCCAGGTCGACCCCCGCGCGCAGCTGCTGAAGCATGACGCGCGTCGGTGGCGGGGTGACGAGCGCCGCGTACTCGCGCTGATTCCCATACCGCGGATGCAGGACATGGTTCGCCCACTCCCCGTCATTGGTGAGGATCATCAGCCCCTCCGACTCCACGTCGAGGCGTCCGGCCGGCCACAGCCGCTCGCCGCCGACCTCGACCAGGCCGACCACGGACCGCCGTCCGCGCTCGTCATGCGCCGAGCTGAGGAATCCGGGCGGCTTGTGCACCGCCAGGTGGATGGCTCTCGACGCGGACGGCAGAGCGCGTCCATCGACCTCAATTCGGTCCACGTCGGGATCCGCCGAAGCACCGAGGCCCGCCACGACGCCGTTGACCTGGACACGACCATCGGAGATCAGGCCCTCGGCGCCGCGGCGCGACGCGAGCCCGGCACGCGCGATGAGCTTCTGGATCCGCTCACTCGCCATCGGCGACGGCGGCTGCCGGTTCGGCCAGGGCCGTGAGCTGGGCCGCATCGCTCGAGAGGGCGGGAAGGTCCTCGAGCGAGGCGAGGCCGAAGCGCTCGAGGAAGGTGAAGGTCGTGCCGAACAGGACCGGCCGGCCGGGCGTGTCTCGCCTCCCGACCTCGACCACCAGCCGCCGATGCATCAGCGAGCGAATGACGTAGTCGGAGTCCACGCCGCGGACCCGCTCGACGTCACCGCGCGTGCATGGCTGGCGGTACGCGACGACGGCCAGTGCCTCCAGCGCCGCCGGCGAGAGGCGTCCCTCCTCGCGGGCCGCGTACGCGGCGAGCCGGGCACCGACCTCGGGGGCGGTGACCAGCTGCCATGCGCCGTCGTGGTGCTGGAGGCGGATGCCCCGCCCGTCCTCGTCGAGCCGCTCCGCCAGTGCGGCAAGCGTCGCCTCGGCGTGGAGCCGCGGGATCTCGGCCAGCTCCCCGAGCTCGGTCGAGCTCAGCGGACGCTCTGCAATGAAGAGGAGCGCCTCGTAGAAGGCGCCGAGGTCCTCGGGGACGTCGTGCTCACTCATCGACCGGTCTCGGACGCCGACTCGATCACGATCGGACCGAACAGGTCGTCCTGGCGCGCGGTCACCTGGCGGCGACGCACCAGCTCCAGCGTGGCGAGGAAGGTCACCGCAGCCTCGGTACGCGAGCGGCAGGCGGCCAGGACCGCCTGGAGCACGACTCGACCGCTGCGCGACATCGCGCGCTGGAGGACGTCGATCTGCTGCCCGATCGTGATTTCGCGCGCGACGATCTCCGGCGGCGGCGCGACGGGCTCGGGGATGGCAGCCAGCCGCTCGAGGGCCGATACGAGGACGGCGATCGGCATCGGCTCCGCGGACGCCTCCGGAAGGTCCGACTCGCGCGGCTCGCGGCGCATGAGCGGCGCGGTGCCGTCCCGCTGCCCGAGCCGGACGGATGCGTCGCGCAGTGCGCGATACTCGATCAGCCGACGCCTGAGCTCGTCCTCGTCCGGCTCGTCCGTGCCGTCCGGGACGGGGGGCAACGGCTCTGCCGGCAGCATCCGCCTCGACTTGAGGAGGATGAGCTGGGCGGCGGTGGCCACGAACTCCGACAGGTTGGCCGCATCGACCGGGTGTCGGGCCAGGTGCTCGAGGTACGCATCCGCAACCTCGGCCAGCGGAACGGTCAGCACATCGAGCTGGCGCGACTCGATGAGGTGGAGGAGCAGCTGCAGCGGGCCCTCGAAGACCGGCAATGCCAGCGTGAAGTCGGCGTCCCCGATCGGCATCGGAACGCCCGCGTCTGGCTGAACGGCGATCGGCCGCATGCCGTCAGCTTGCGTCATCGGCCCGAATCAGCGCACGCAGGAGCGGCGCATCCGCGTCAGCGACCCGGCCGTCGATGAAGGCGCCGAGACGCGGAGGGCAGCCGGCCTCGGTCGCCAGCGCCGCCGACATCGGCTCATGGTGCAGGTAGAGGTGGAACGGATGTCGCCAGGAGCCGGGCGCAGGCTCGGCCAGGCGCCGCAGGACGGATGGCGCCAGCGATTCGAGCAGCACGCCGGCGACGCGGTGCCAGAGCCGCATCCGGTGGCCCTTGGCGGCATCGTGCAGGAGAGCCGCGCCGATGACGTCCGGGTCATCGATGCCCGCCCGCAGCAAGCGCTCGGCGACGTCGAGACCGTGCCGGCGATCCGCGACCGGCATCGCCTCGAACAGGGCAGCCGCACCGGAGGGCAGCGCGCGCCGCGCGAGTGCCGCCTCCTCGGGCCCGACGCGGGCGCGAACGTGGGCAACGAACTGGCCGACCCTATGCACCGATCAGCACCCGGGTGATCGGCGCCGCCAGGCCGAGCAGCGCCCGTAGCGGGCTGCCCGGGATGAAGATCAAAAGGAGGAGCACGATGACACCGTACGGCGCGTACTGCTGGACGATCATCGCCTGCCTCGGCGGCAGGTAGGCGAGCGCCACGTTGTACCCATCCAGTGGCGGGATGGGGATGAGGTTGAAGATGGCCAGCAGGATGTTGAGCTGGACGACCAACGCGACGAGCCGCAGGAAGAAGCCGTCCTGGACCCCGGAGAGATCCATCACCCGGAAGATGACCGCGAAGGCGATCGCCACCACGACGTTGGCGATGGGGCCGGCGAAGGCAACCAGGGCCATCGAACGGCGGCCGCCGCGCAGGGCGGCGGGATTCACCATGACCGGCTTGGCCCAGCCGAAGCCCGCCACGACCAGCATGAGCGCACCGATCGGGTCGACGTGCGCGATCGGGTTCAGCGTCAGCCTCCCCATGGCTCGCGGCCGCCGATCCCCCAGGTTGTCCGCGACCAGCGCGTGGCTGAACTCGTGGAAGGTGAGGCCGACGAGGAGCGCCAGCGCGCCGGCGACCAGGCGCTCGATCGAGAAGTCGCCGAGCCCCATCTAGGTCAGCCGAGGCAGCAGATCGCCCAGGAGGGTGACGAGCCTCGCCGCCCCGACCCGACCCATCTCGATCACCTCGTCGTGGGTGGCGCCGGTCTCGACGTCGTCGGTGGCCTTGTTCGTGATGAGGCTGAAGCCCAGGACCCGCGCGCTCGCGTGGCGCGCCACGATCGTCTCGTGGGCCGTGCTCATGCCGACCGCGTCCGCGCCGAGCGAGCGGAGCATGCGCATCTCCGCGCGCGTCTCGTAGGCCGGCCCGGAGAGCATCACGTAGACACCCTCTCGCAGGGCGATGCCGGTCCGCTCCCCCGCCTCGCGCGCGGCCGCGCGGTGCGCCGGGTCGTACGCATCGGTCATCGGCGGAAAACGTGGGCCCAAGCGGTCCAGGTTGGGGCCGAGCAGCGGGTTGTCGCCCGAGAGGTTGAGGTGATCGCTGATGAGCATCACGTCTCCCGGATCGAACGCCGGATTGAGCCCGCCGGCCGCGTTGGTGAGCACCACCGTGTCCACGCCCAGCGCGAGGACCGCGCGCAGCAGCAGGGTCGCCTCCCGATGCGAATAGCCCTCGTAGGGGTGCGCCCGCCCGGACAGAATGATCGTCGGCGCGCCTCGCACCGTTCCGGCCACGAGCTCGCCGGCATGTCCCTCCACCGCCGCGCCGGGCACGTTGGGGATCTCCCCGTAGCCCAGCCGCAGCCGGGGCTCCGGATCGAGGAGCTCGGCCACGCCGCCGAGCCCCGATCCCAGGACCGCAGCGAGGCGCGGCTCGGCGAGCGATGGCTCCGCCCCGAGGTGGCGGCGCACGGCATCGGTGGCCTGGCTGATCCGCCGATCCAGCTCCGCGCCGTAGACGTCAGGCAGCGCGCCGAGGGCGGTCTGCCCCACCTACATCCGCTCCAGCAGGTCGCGCTTCTTGGCCTCGTACTCGTCGGACGTGATGAGACCCTTGTCGCGGAGGCCGGCCAGCCGCTCGAGGGTGGCCCCGAGGTCGTCCGCTGCATTGCGCTGCTCCGGCGCGGCGGGAGCCGCTGCCGCCGGCGGCGGCGCGTCGCCGTGGATCGCAACCCGGTCGGACCCCGCCCGCGGCGGCATCGGATCCGCTCGCTGGAGCTCCGGAGCCTGGTCGGCCCGCTGGTAGCGTGGCCGCGCCAGGTCCGGGCGCTCGAGCATCTCCTTCTGGTCCAGCATCGCCCGCTTGAAGTCGATCGGGTCGGCGATCATCGGAAAGTCGGCCACGTTCGAGCCGCCCATCTCCTCGGCCGCGGTCAGGATGTCGAGCGTCCCGAAGCCGAAGATGCGACCGAAGACGCTCTGACCGAGGCGGGCATCGTTGATCTTCTCCAGGCTCGAGTCGGACATGCTCTTGTTCAGCACGCCCTCAGCGCGGATGACGCGCCTGGTCGTGATCAGCCACTCCTGGTTCCGCCAATCCCAGAACACGAACGCAACGTAGGCGGCCGTCGCGATCAGCGCCACGGCGGCGGCGATGGTGAGAATGCCGTCGACGTTGTCGTTGATGATCGGCGCCTGACCGCCCGCCAGGAAGATCACGAGGGCGAGCGCGACGATGGAGATGAGGATCCAGACCCAGGTTCGCGCGATCACCGCGAACCAGTGCTGCCGGCTCTCGTAGACGACCTCCTCGCCACGGCTCAGGAGGTTTCGCGCGTAACTCATCGGTCCTCGTAGACTCCTGCTTGTTCGGTCCGCTTCAGGCTCTCGGATGCGCCCTGGCGTAGACCTCGCGCACGCGCTCGCCGGTCAGGTGGGTGTAGAGCTGGGTGGTGCTGATGCTAGCATGGCCGAGCAGTGCCTGGACCACCCGCAGGTCGGCTCCGCCCTCGAGCAGATGGGTCGCGAAACTGTGTCGGAAGGTGTGGGGCGTGACGCGGTCCTTCACTCCCGAGACCTCGGTCCAGCGCTTCACGATCAGCCAGACCGCCTCGCGGCTCAGCCGCCTGCCACGCCTGCCGACGAAGACCGCCGGCGTCGGCTTCCCCGCAGTCCAGGCCTGGCGTGGACCGATCCGATACCGATGGAGCCGCTCACGCGCCTCGTCTCCCATCGGCACGCGTCGCTCCTTGTTGCCCTTGCCGATGACGCGCACCTGCTGCCCCTCGAGGTCGACCCGGTCGGTGTCGAGGCCGACGAGCTCGCTGACGCGGAGTCCGCAGGCATACAGCAACTCCAGGATCGCGCCATCCCGGATGCCGATCGGGTCGTCCCGCGGTGGCGCCTCGAGGATGCGCTCGACGTCCTCGGAAGCCAGAACGTCCGGCAGGTAGCTGCCGGGGCGAGGTGCATCGACCAGGGCCGGAACGTCCTTCGTGGCCAGGCCCTCCCGCAGCGCGAACCCGTAGAAGCTGCGCACCGCCGCGCTCTTCCTGGCCTGGGTACTGCCGCGAGCGCCGGCCCGCTGGAGGCTACCGACGAACTCGACCAGTGGCCCCGGGTCGTTGCGCCACCGGGTGCCGGCGATCTCGGCGAACTGGGCCAGGTCGTGGCGGTAGGCCTTGATGGTGAGTGGCGAGAGACCGCGCTCCACCCGAAGCTCGACCAGGAAGGAGTCGACAGCCTCCTCCAATGCCGGATCTGGTCGACGGGTGGCGGCCATCAGCCGCCTGCCGGTCCGCGGCGAACCAGCGCCGGCGGTGCGTGGCGGAGTCGGTCAGCTACCGCTCCGGTCGGTGCCCGACAGTCCCCCACCCTTTGGTGTGGCCACCACACCGACCAGGGCGGTACCAGGAGCCGATCTGGCGAAATCCGACGACGCAGGTCTGCGGGACACCGGTCGCACCGGTGTCCGTCAACCTCGCATCGGCTCGGGAAGGCCACTCCATCGAAGCGCCTGCTCACGAGACCGACCCTAGCTCGCGCAGTGCCATCAGTACGGCAGCAGGCCGGCCTTGGTGCGCAGCAGGTCATAGAAGGGAGTGGCGCCCGCGGGCTCCAGCAGCCGCAGCGGCTCCTCGAGCGCGCGCACCTCGACACGGTCGCCCGGCGCCAGCTCGACGTCCCACTGGCCGTCGATGCTGACGATCGCCGGATCGGCCGCCTCACGAAGCGTGAGGTGGACGACGTGATCCTCGCCGGCGACCACGCTGTGCAGCGGCGAAAGGTAGGACGCCACCGGCGTGATGATCATGTTGCGGAGCCGTGGGTCGAGGATCGAGCCACCGGCGCTGAAGCTGTAGGCGGTCGAGCCGGTCGGCGTGGCGACGACGACCGCATCGGCCACATAGGTGGCCAGGTGGCTTCCGGAGACCTCGACCTCCAGGCGAATCATGCGCACCCTGCGTCCACGAGCGACGACCACCTCGTTGAGGCAGGCGTGGCGTTCGACGACATTGCCATCGGCCCTGGCGATGGCCGCCTCGATTCGGAAGCGATCCTCTACGGTGTACTCGCCCGCGACCACCTGGTCGAGCGCGCGCTCCAGCCCATCGGTCTCGACCTTGGCCAGGAAGCCGACCCGGCCGAGGTTGATGCCGAGCGCGGCGACTCCGGTCTCGCCGATGGCGCTCGCGCTGCGCAGGAAGGTGCCGTCCCCGCCGAGCACGCACACCAGATCGGTGCCCGCGGCGCAGGCCCGTGCAATGGCACCGCGGTCCTCCGCTCGTGCATCCCATGCCGCCACACCGTTCGCCTGGCACCAGGCGTGGGCTCGTTCGAGCACGGCGCGCGCCTCCGCGTTGTACGGATTGAAGGCAAAGCCGATCCGTCGCAGCTGCATCACGGCTCCTCCGCCGCGCCCCGACCCTCCACGACCCGGGCGAGGGCGTCGATCCGCTCGCCGAGCGCCGCGATCTCGGCCCCCAGGTCCGGCGGGCCGGATCGCTCGCGAACCGCGGCATACGAGCGGTCGAGCCCCGCCGCGATGAGCGCGCGCATGAGGCTCGACGGCGACACGCCGCGCACCTCCGCCGCGGTCTCGACCCGCTCCAGCAGCGCGTCGGGCATCCGCAGGCTCACGATCTGGCGCATGGTGTCCGGCGCGGGCTCATGAGGACGAGGCTCGACCACCTCGATTCCCTCGAAACCGATCCCGAGCTGCTCGGCGTCGCTCGCGCTCCGGCTCGTCCTGCGTTTCATCGGCCCGATCGTAATACGCCCGTGCTACAGCCGAACCGAGAATTCGTTGACGCCTCGAATCACGCACTGAGTCATCGGTCTCCGATCGAGGCGGCGATCGCCGGATCGATCCCCTGGTGGCCGACGCCGCCCGTTCGAAGATCCATCAGGAACTCGACGTTGCCGTCGCTCCCGACGATCGGTGAGCGGATGACGTTCACCGCCTGCAGGCGCGCGCCGTTCGCCGCAGCAACGACTGCGTGCAGGACGCGCTCCCAAGTGCCTGGTTCGCGAACGATGCCGCCGCGCGGTACGTCTTCACGGCCGGCCTCGAATTGCGGCTTGACGAGCGCGACCGCGCGTCCATTGGCGGCCAGCAGGTTCCGCACCGCCGGCAGCACGAGGCGCAGGCTGATGAAGCTGAGGTCAAGGGTCGCGAGGTCGATCGGCTCCGGAAGGTCGGTGAGCTCGCGCAGGTTCGTGCGCTCCATGCTCACCACCCGTTCGTCGCGGCGCAGCCGGTCGATGAGCTGACCACGGCCGACGTCCACCGCGTAGACGACACGCGCGTCCCGCGCCAGGAGCACGTCGGTGAAGCCGCCGGTCGACGCTCCAGCATCCAGGCACGCCATGCCCGTCGGATCGATCTCGAAGCTGTCGAGGGCGTGCTCCAGCTTGCCGCCGGCGCGGCTCGCCCAGCGCGGCTTCGCCGCCAGCGCAACCGATGCATCCCCCTTCACCAGCTGGCCCGGCTTCAGGCGCCGGGTTCCGTCCAGCTCCACGTCGCCCGCGTGGATGAGCGACTGCGCCTCGGCGCGCGAGCGGGCAAGACCGAGATTGGTCAGGAGCTGGTCGAGCCGTATGCGCGCCACCGACCCGATCCTAGACGCCCGACAGATGCGGTGCGTCACGCCACCGCCGCTCATCGGCGCCAACTCAGCATGGGCATCGCTCCGCGGCTCTAGAGACGTGCGTACGCTCGCCGATGGGCGCAGGTGCGCCGCTGAGTGACGAATCCGGCGCACGACGGGCATCCGCGCAGGCAGCCGAGCGTCTCGGGTTGCGTTACCGCCGCCCAGCGGCGGCGCACACGCAAGGGAGCGACGTTCCTAGGCGGCAAAGACCCTGGAACGCCGCTTCGGCCGGGCACCGGACACGCCGAGCGCGTCACGCACCTGGGCCAGGATGCCGGGCGCGTCGATCCGCTGCTGGCGCCGAAGATCGTCGACCGCGCCGTGATGGACGAAGCCATCGGCCAGCGCGACCTTGTGGAGCGGGACATGGATGCCGGCGCGGTTCAGGGCATCGAGCACGCCGTCGCCGAATCCACCCATGGCGGCCGACTCCTCGGCCGTGACGACGAGCCGCTTGCCAGCCGCGTGCTCGCCGATCAGTGCCTCGTCGAGCGGCTTCGCCCAGCGAGCATTGATGACGGTGGCGGCCAGGCCGTCCGCCTCCAGCTCGGAAGCGACGGCGACCAGGCGCTGAACGATCGGCCCAAAGCCGACGAGCAGGAGGTCGTCGCCGGTCCGCAGCACCTCACCGCGGCCGAGCTCGAGGGCAACGCCCTGGCGGTCCGGAAGGTCCTCGCCCGCGTCGCGCGGGTAGAGCAGCGCCGCCGGCCCGACGCGGCCGAGCGCCGTGACCACCAGGTCCCGCAGCTCCTGCTCGTCCTTTGGTGAGCCGATCGCCAGGTTCGGCAGCGATCGCATGCCCGGCAGCATGAACATGCCCTGGTGCGATGTCCCGTCCTCCCCGACCAGGCCGGATCGGTCGAGGCCCAGCAGGACCGGCAGCTCGTTCTGGCAGACGTCATGGACGAGCCCGTCGAAGGCCCGCTGGCTGAACGTGGAGTAGAGCGCGACGACCGGGCGCATGCCGGCGAGGGCCAGCCCGGCCGCCATGGTGACCCCGTGCTGCTCCGCGATGCCAACATCGTGGAAGCGGGATGGAAAGTGCTCGGCGAACCGGGAGAGGCCGGTGCCGGTCGGCATGCCGGCGGTGATGGCGGTGATGCGCTGATCGGTCTCGGCCAGGCGGACGAGCTCCTCGACGAAGGTCTGGGTATACGTCTTCGGCTTCCGCTTTGGCTTGCCCTCCGCTGGCAGGGGCTCCTCGGTCGGGTCGATGAGCAGCAGGTCGATCGGCGGCAGGCTGGCGCCGTGGAAGCTCATCGAGTCCCGCTCGGCGGGCGCATATCCCTTGCCCTTGATCGTCTTGACGTGGACGAGAACCGGGCCGCGAAGCTGGAACGCCGCCTCGAAGGCCGCCTCCAGCTCGTCGAGGTTGTGGCCGTCCAATACCCCGATGTAGGTGATCCCCATGTCCTCGAAGAACCCGACCTTGGCCCAGCTCCGCTTGAAGCCCTCCTTGGCCCACGCCAGCAGGTCGAACGCCGGCTTCCCGACCACGGGGACCCGCGGCAGCGCCTTGACGGTGGCCGACTTTGTCTCCTGGTAGGCGCGGGAGAGGCGCATCTTGTTCAGCCGCGTCGACAGCCCGCCAACCGATGGGCTAATGCTCATCTCGTTGTCGTTCAGCACGATCAGCATCGGGTGCTTGGTGTGCCCGAGGTGGTTGAGCGCTTCCATCGTCAGCCCGGAGCCGATGGCGGCATCCCCGACGCAGACGGCGATGCGCTGACGGCGCTGCGGGCTGGACCGGCGTTGCGCGTCACGTGCCGCCGCCAGGCCGACGCCGATGCTGACACCGGTTCCGGCATGGCCACCGTCAAACACGTCATGCTCGCTCTCGCTGCGCCGCGGAAACCCACCGATCCCGTCGAGCTGGCGAAGCGTGTCGAAGCGGTCCCAGCGGTTCGTCAGCAGCTTGTGCGCGTACGCCTGGTGACCGGTGTCCCACACGATTCGGTCCTGCGGCGAGCTCATCACCCGGTGCAGGGCGATGGTGATCTCGACGGCGCCAAGCGAGCTGGCAAGGTGACCCCCGGTGCGATGAACCGTGCGGATCATCTTCTCGCGGAGCTCCGAAGCAAGGGTTTCGAGCTGCTCCGGCGTCATACCGTGCAGCTGCGATGGCTCGCGGATGGTCTCGAGCAGAGTCAAGAAAACATGCCCTCCTGGGGTCGCACGAAAGTATAGGACCGATCGAATCGCCCTAGAGACGAGCCACTCGCCGTCGACGTGACGGCGCCCGACATCGACGCATCCGATACGTGTGTCGAGCCGATGCGCACGTTCCTCGGCCTCAGTGCTCCTCCGGTTCTGCCCCGGTCACGCCGCGCCGGCCGAGCTCCGTGATCGTCAGCTCCGCCTCGCGCAGCCGCGTCTCGCAGGCGGCGTGCAGCCGCAACCCCTGACGGTAAAGCTTGATGCTCTCCTCGAGGCCGACGCTTCCGCCCTCGAGGCGCTGGACCGTCCCCTGGAGCGCGACCACCAGCTCGTCGAACGGTCGCCTGGCAAGCTCCTCGTCGGTGAGGACGTCGAAACGCGCATCGTCGATCATGAGAGCAGCTCCTCGGTGCCGTCCGTGCGGGTGCGCTCGACACGCGCTTCAACGGTACCGCGCGCCACGATGACCTGCAGCGCCTCACCTGGTCCCACGTCCGAGGCGTCGTGCAGGATCCGGCCGTCGGCGTATCGAGCCACGGCATAGCCCCGCTCGAGCGTTGCGGTCGGCGAGAGCGTGCGGAGTGTGGCATGCGCCCCTTCGACGACCATGCGGCGGCGGGCGAGCCGATCGGCGAGGGCACGCGAAGCCCGGTCGAGCAGGTCGGACGTTCGCTGGCGTGCGGCGTCGATGTCGGGCGCAAGGCCAGCGAGCGCGCGTCGCTCCGCGTCGAGAAAGGCTCGCCGCTCGGCCGCGCGGCCGAGCAACGCGACCGTCGCACGGTCCCGAAACCGGGTCACCACGGTTGCCAGCTGCGTCGCATCCGGCGCGGCCAGCTCCGCGGCCGCGCTGGGCGTGGGGGCGCGCAGATCGGCGGCGAAGTCGGCCAGGGTCACGTCCGATTCGTGTCCAACGCCGACAATGATCGGCACCGGCGACTCCGACACGGCTCGCACGACACGCTCGTCGTTGAAGCTCCATAGGTCCTCGAGCGAGCCGCCGCCTCGGGCCAGGATGATCGTGTCGAGGTCCGGCTGGGCGTACAGCCGCTGGAGCGCGCGCACGATCGCCGGAGCCGCCGTCGTCCCCTGCACCACGCTCGGAGAGAGCACGAGTGCGGCGAGGGGGTATCGGCGGCGAAGCACATTGGTGATGTCGCGCCAGACCGCGCCCACCGGGGAGGTGACGACCCCGATCCGGCGGGGCCAGCGCGGGACCGGCCGCTTCCGGCCATCGTCGAAAAGGCCCGCGGTCGCAAGCTCGACACGCAGGACCTCGTAGCGGGCGTGAAGGTCGCCGGCGCCGGCCGCAGTGATGGTGTCGACGTAGAGCTGGTAGACGCCCTGCGGCTCGTATCCGCGGACACGGCCATGGATGATCACGTTCATGCCGTGCGTCGGCCGCATGCCGGCACGGACGAGCTCCTCGCGGAACAGCGCCACCCGGACCTGGCTGTTCGCGTCCTTGAGCGTGAAGAAGCAGTGTCCGGACGGTGGGAACGATGGCTGGCTGACCTCGCCCTCGACCCAGACGTCGGCGAGGATCGCGTCCGCATCCAGCAGCGAGCGGACGCGACGGTTCAGATCGGTGACGCGCAGGATGCGCGGGGTCGCGCGTGGCGGTGGCACCGTTGCCTCCTGTGGCTCGTCCCACAGTGACGGCTGATCGGGCATGCCTATTCGTAACCGATCTCGTTACGAATAGCCGACATTGCCCACCCCTTACTGGACCCGGGTGACGTACTCACCGGTCCGGGTGTCGATCCGCAGCAGGTCCCCCTCGTTCACGAAGAGCGGCACCTGCACCACGAGGCCGGTCTGGAGGGTGGCGGCCTTCTTCGCACCGGTGGCGGTGTCGCCGGCGAAGCCGGGATCGGTCTGGGCCACCTGGAGGTCGACGGTCACCGGCAGGTCGACGCCGAGGATCTCGCTCTCGTGCGAGCTGACGAACACGTCCGTGTTCTCGACCAGGTACCGGGCGTCGTCACCGAGCATCGTCGAGTTCACCGCGAACTGGTCGTAGGTCTCGCTGTCCATGAAGTGGTAGACGTCGCCGTCCGAGTACAGGTACTGCACCCGCCGCTGCTCGACCCGCGCTCGCGGCCAGCGGGTGCCGGCCTGGAAGGTCCGCTCCACGATGTCGCCCTTGCGCACGTTCTGGAGCTTCATCCGGACCTGCGCCGATCCGCGCGCCATCTTGATGTGGCTCCAGTCAAGGACCTTCATGAGCTGCCCGTCGAGCTCGATGATGACGCCCTTCTTGACGTCGCCAGTGCTGATCAATCGTCGCTCCCGTTAGTAAGCCGATGCGGTGCGTCGCTCAGGATACCGTGCCGCCGACCGTGAGCGGCTCACGCGGCGAGGTGGTGAGCAGCCGCGGACCGGACGCCTCGAGCGAGACGATATCCTCGATCCGGATGCCGGTCACGCCTGGCAGGTAGATCCCCGGCTCCACGCTGAAGACCATGCCCACCTCGAGCGTGTATGCCTCGCTCCTGCGCAACCGCGGCGGCTCGTGGGTCTCCAGGCCGATGCCGTGCCCGAGGCCGTGCCCGTACGGCTCCACACCCTCGGCCCCGATACGGCGGCGAGCGATCGCGTCGAGCTCCTGGCCGTTGACGCCGGCCGCGATCGCGTCGATGGCCGCCTGCTGAGCTTCGCGAACGGCGTCGTGGTAGCGCCGCACCGCGTCCGGCACCTCGCCGACGAACAGCGTTCGAGTCATATCCGAGCGATATCCGTCCACGGCGCAGCCGAAGTCGATGAGAAGCACGTTGCCGCTCTCGATGACCGTGTCGGAGGGCCGGCCGTGCGGCATCGCCGCGCGCGGTCCGGCAAGGACGATCGGCTCGAAGGCGAGTCCCTCGGCCCCGTTCGTCCGGAAGTCGCGCTCGAGCTCGAGCGCTACGTCGCGCTCCGTCATTCCGACGCGTACGAATTCGACGAGGTGTGCAAAGCACTCGTCCGTCAGCGCGCAGGCGCGACCGATCGCCGCGACCTCCTCGGCCGCCTTGAGGAGGCGCAGCGGAACCAGCTCGTCATCGACGGCGTGCAGCTCGACCCCTGGAGCGGCCTCGGCCAGCGCCGCCCAGTCGGCGTGGGTGACGACGGCGGCCTCCATGCCGAGCGCGGCAATCTCGTGGCGCAGGAGCAGCGGAGGGAGCTC
>Ga0136613_10000618_pt1 | contig 16683 bp, 16 predicted proteins | sample AntDrymUQ2722106_2_FD_106649 | JGI IMG/M metagenome (GOLD analysis project Ga0136613, IMG submission 106649) | Polar desert sand microbial communities from Dry Valleys, Antarctica - metaG UQ272 (21.06) | ecosystem: Environmental > Terrestrial > Soil > Desert | place: Antarctica: Dry Valley... | reverse complement strand
GGATGACGATCAGCGTCACCGCCTCCACCTGCTGGACTGGCTGCTGGTCCCAGCTGACCAGCTGCGGCTGGAACACCAACCGCGGGTGTTCGTCCGCCAGGTGACGCAGGCGCTGCGAAAGAAAGGTTGGTCCTCATAGTGTGACCAACCCTTCTATCCGTGCTGGGTGCGGTGCGCCGGGCCGGTCCATTAGGTCGAGGGATCGGACAAACCGCACCGGTATGCTCAGGGGGACCATGGATGTCTTCGTCGTTTCGGGTGGCGGGCCGCTGTCCGGCTCCGTGCGGGTCGGTGGCGCCAAGAACTCCGCTCTCAAGCTCGTCGCTGCCGCTCTGCTGGCACCCGGCCGGACGGTGGTTGAGAACGTCCCCGACATCGCCGACATGCGGGTCATGGGTCAGGTGCTGCAGCACCTCGGCGTCGGGGTCCGCCGCGACGGTGCAGTCCTGACCCTCGACGTGCCGCAACAGGTTGGCGACAGCACGCCGGCAGACCTTGCCAGCAAGCTGCGCGCGTCCATCGTGGTGCTGGGCCCGCTGCTGGCCCGCCGCGGTTCCGTCCGCATCGCTACGCCCGGAGGATGCAACCTGGGGAGCCGCGCCATCGACCTGCACCTGTCGGGTCTGGCTCGTATGGGCGCGCAGATCGACTACGGCCCCGAGCATGTCGAGGCGCGCGCCCGACGGCTCGTCGGCACCGACATCGAGCTGCCCTATGCCAGCGTGGGTGCGACGGAAAACCTGCTGATGGCAGCGGTGACCGCAGCGGGCACGACGCGGCTGGGCAATGCCGCGCGCGAGCCGGAGATCGTCGACCTCGTCGAGTTCCTGCAGTCCATGGGCGCCAACATCCGCGGCGGCGGAACATCGGAGATCGAGGTCCGCGGCGTTGGGGAGCTGCAGCCCACGCGGCACGTCGTGATCGGCGACCGCATCGAGGCCGGTACCTTCGCCGTGGCCGCGGCGGTCACCCGGGGAACGATCGACCTGCACGGCGTGCGGCCGGAGCATCTGCGGCTGGCGCTGCACAAGCTGCAAGCCGCCGGAGTCGAGGTGGCCGAGCGCGAGGACGGGGTGACCGTGCACGGCGGCGGCGAGCTGAAGGCGGTGGATGTCGTCACGTTGCCGTTCCCCGGCGTGCCCACCGACCTGCTCTCGGCGTTCCTGCTGTTGGCCTCGCAGGCACGCGGCACATCGATGCTGACCGAGAACGTCTACGAGTCGCGGTTCTCCGTGATCGACGAGATGGTCTGTTTAGGTGCTGACATCCACCTTGAGGGCCACCACGCCATCGTCCGAGGACCTGCGCGGCTGACTGGCGCGGTGGTGCGGGCGACCGACCTGCGCGCGGGTGCCGCGCTCGTCATCGCCGGGCTGGTGGCCGACGGTGAGACGGTGGTGACCGACCCGTACCACGTCGACCGTGGCTACAACGACTTCGCCGCTCGTCTGTCGGCTCTCGGCGGAAACGTCCGGCGCGCCGACGTCGTGCCTAGCCTGGTTTAGATGGCGCGAGTGCCCGACGGGCAGGTCGGGGACGGCAACGGTCACTCGCTGACCCACGACTTGGCGCCCGCTGCGGTGCCATGGGGCGTTCTTGACGCCGTTGCCGCACTGGTGGCGGCACTCGTGGTCATCGTTATGGCAGGAGGCGCGGCCGTCGCGCTGCTGGAACAGATCTCATCCACCGACCTGATCGAACCGCTGTCTCTGGTCGTGTCGCTACTCCTGCTGGGTGCCTCGGTCGTGCTGTATGTCCGCCTCCGCTATCCCGCTGCGGTTCCGCGACTGTTCGGCAGCCGCCGCCCGAATCTGCGTGATTGCGTGCTGGGGGTCGGGGGTGGCGTGGCGGCGGTCGTGGTCATCACCCTGGGCTTGGGCACTCTGTTGGAGTTGACCGCGCGGCTGTTCGGCGGCGAGCTGCCGACCGTGCAACAGGACTTCCGCCGCTTGGCCGAGGACGCGGGTTCGGCGCCGCTGCTGCTGTTCAGCGCCGCGGTTTGCGCACCGCTGGGCGAAGAGCTGTTCTTCCGCGGGATGCTGTACCAGGGGTTGCAGCGGCGCTGGGGCACCGGCGTTGGCATCGCCGTGTCGGCGCTCGTCTTCGCCCTGTCGCATGCGCAACAGGGGTCGCTGCTGGCCAATGCCGTCGTCGTGGCCGTCATCCTGCCGCTGGGGCTGTTCCTCGCCTGGATCTTCCAGCGCCGGCAGTCGCTGCTCGTGCCCATCTTGGTCCACGGCACGTACAACCTCATCCAGGTCGTGCTGCTCGTGGCCGGACCCGGTGGCCAGTCGGGCGTCTGACCCGGTCGCGCTTCCCGGTGCGCCTGCATAGACTCGACAACCGGCCAACCACAGGAGCATGGCGCAGACATGAGCACGGTCGGGATGGTCGGCTGCGCGGGGGGACCACGCCACCTGGAACGCGCGGCGAGGCGCGGCGCCATGGCGCGATGAGCCTGCCTGTCCCCGGGCCACCCCGAGGTCGCCGCCATCCGACTGCACGCGGCGTCGTGTGGCGCGTGCAGAGCATGCGTGACGCGGAGCAGGGCGGCAGCTGGGTGACGGCGCTGCTGCGGGTCGTGCAGGACGTAGTCTTGTTGCTGAAGGACCTCGCGACCGACCCGAGGCTGCCCCGGGCGGAGAGGGTCGCCGCCGGCCTCGCCGTGGCGTATCTGCTCAGTCCGGTCGATCTGGTGCCGGATTGGATTCCGGGGCTGGGGCAGGCCGACGATGCCGTGGTTGCCGTGCTCGCGTTCCGTCGGCTGCTCAACGCCGCCGGGTACGACGTGGTCTACGAGCTGTGGCGCGGCGGCGACGAAGGGTTGGCGCTGGTGTTGACGCTGGCTGGAGTTCAGGAGTAGCGCAGACATGAGCAAGGGTTCCCGCAAGAAGCGCGCGACCCGACCGTGGCAGGACCCTGCCGCGATGCGGAACTTTGGTGACCTGCTGGCACCGTCGCACAGCGTGGACGACGATCTGTCCCTGGACGGCTACGAGGTCCGTCGCATCGACGGGATGCGGGCCGGCAAGGAGTACGTCTGCCCGGCCTGCGGCAACGCCGTCCCCACCGGGGAGGGTCACGTCGTGGTGTGGCCCATCGGTGACAGCGATCTGCGCCGCCACTGGCACCGCCACTGCTGGCGGTTCGAGGTCCGTCGCGAGACCGGCATCAGCGAGTAGCACGGTCGGGCGGCCGCCGCGCCGGGACGCCGTTTCCAGGGGGCAGTTGTGAGTGGCAAGCAGGCGAAGCGCGAGCTGCGCAGGCAGCGGGAGGCCGCGCGCGAGCGGGTGCGGCGCAAGCAGCGCCAGCAGACCCTGTTCACCGGCGTTGTCATCCTGATCATCGTCGCCGTCGGCGGGGTCATCATCTACCTCAGCGGGCGGCCCCCGGTGCCCGAGGAGCTGGCCGCGGGTGCTTCCGAGACTGGCGCGTCCGAGGGCGTGTCGGAAGCTGCATCGGAGTCGGTGATCCCCATCACCGAGCGACCGGTCGCCTGCGGCGGTGAGCTGCCACGAGCCGCCGGGAGACGCAAGCCGACGTTCGACGAGCCGGAGCAGATCACCCGTGAGGGCAACGACTACCGGGCCGTCATCACCACTTCCTGCGGCAGCATCAACGTCGACCTGCTGGAAGGCCAGGCGCCGGAGACGGTCAACAGCTTCGTCTTCCTGGCTCAGGAAGGCTTCTTCGACGGATTGGCGATGTTCCGCAACGCCTCCACCATCGGCGCCCTGCAGACCGGTGCCGGAACCAACGAGGCGGCCTTTGACATCGGCTACACCATTCCCGACGAGCTGGGTGCCGCCGAGGACGACGGCTACCCGCCTGGCACCCTGGCGATGGCCAACGCCGGCCCGGACACCGGTGGCAGCCAGTTCTTCTTCGTGTACAACGACCAGTTCGAGCTGCCGCCCCAGTACGCGGTGTTCGGGCGGACCGACGCCGAGGGCCGCCGCGTGCTGTCGCGGATCGGCAGGATCCCGACGCTGGGTGCCGACGCGCAGCCTACAGATCCGGCTGCCGAGGCACCGGCAAGGGTGGCCTGGATTGAATCCGTACAGATCACGAAGTAGAAAGCATTCGCCCAGCGAGCGCTCCGCAATGCCCAGCGAGCGCTCCGCAATCACCGAGAGGAACCGCACATGGATGTCGCCTGCGGCGGCAGCGTGCCCGAGGGCCACGACGAACCGAAGCCCCAGTTCGAGCAGGCCGAGCAGGTCTTGGACGACCGTTCGCGCCACAACGCCACGATTGCCACGTCATGCGGTGCCATCACCGTCGAGCTGTTCAGCGACGAGGCCCCGAAGACGGCGAACAACTTCGCCTTCCTGGCATCTCGTGGCTTCTTCGACGCCACGGTGGTGCACCGAATCGTGCCGGGATTCGTGGTGCAGATGGGCGATCCGACGGGCACCGGCACCGGCGGTCCCGGCTACCGCTTCGCCGACGAGCTGGCGTCCGCCCGCAACCGCGGCTACGACCGCGGGACCCTGGCCATGGCCAACGCCGGTCCCAACACCAACGGCAGCCAGTTCTTCATCTGCCTGGACGATGTCAGCCTGCCCCCGCAGTACACCGTGTTCGGCGAGGTGACCGACGGCATGGAGGCCGTCGACCAGATCGCGGCGGTCCCGCTGCGCGGCGAGAGGCCAACCCAGACCGTCTTCGTCGAATCGGTCTCGCTGCACGCCTAGCGCGCAGGTAGCGAAGCGGTAGCGCATCCGATCAGCTCGGTGCGTCAGTCGTCGCGGCGCTCCCGCTCGTCGATGACCTCCAACGGCGGTAGGTCGTCCAACCCGATCGTCTGCTGGCGGACGCCGCGCTCGTACTCGCGCATGCGCCGCGGGTAGCCCACGATCCGCGCGTCATACAGCGGCACCCCGTGGTCGTTGCACAGCTTGCGGGCGTGCCGATCGTCGCGCACGGGCTGGCGAAGGTACTCGCCGTCGGCGGCCACCAGGCACAGGGTCATGGCGTAGACCGCCGTGGGGGGCTCTACGAAGCCCTCCACGCCGTCGCGGTTGGCCATGAAATCGGTGAGCTTGGCCTGCGTCTGCGCGGAAGGGCCGGGTCCCCCCGGCTTGTCCTTGCGGCGCTTGAAGCGGTCGATCCAGCTCACAGTGCCGAGTCTAGGTGGCCGTGCCGTTCCCCGCCCGCGACGGATCCTCGACCAGTTCCACCAGCACGCCCATCGCCGACTTCGGGTGCAGGAAGGCGACAAGGCACCCTCGGGAGCCATGGCGCGGGGTGTCGTCGACGACGCGTACACCCATGTCCTGCAGGTCGGCCAGGGTGGCCGCCACGTCGGCCACCCCGTAGCCAACGTGATGCAGGCCGGGGCCGTGGCGGGTCAGGAAGCGCGCCACCGGCGAGTCGTCGCGCGTGGGCTCCAGCAGTTGCAGGTAGCTGTCGCCCACCGCCAGCAACGCTTCGCGCACGCCGTCGCGGTCGCTTTCCTCGCGGTGGGTGACGGTCGCCCCATAGAGTCGCTGGTGGTAGGCGATCGCCTCTTCGAGGTCTTCGACGGCGTAGCCAACGTGGTCGATCCGCTGCAACCGCATCGTTCCTCCGTCCTGCCAGTCCTGGTCGGTGTGTCTTCGGTAAGTCGGGCGTCGGTGCGGTCAGGCGTCGTGCGGCTCGGCCTTGCCGTGCAGTGCTTCGCGGTAGGCCATAACAACCGCAGGCCGCCGGCGCCCACAACTCGTCGGAATCCGTCATGCCGGGCTCCGCAACGGATCGGCTTGCGATTGCCATAGGTCACGCGTCCACGCCAGCCAGCTCAGCCCGTACAGGAAGGCCAGTGAGACCATCAGCCAGGAAGCGATGGTCAAACCGAGGACGTCGGCGGCGGCACCGGCCAGCAAGGACGACATGCCGACCGCGAAGGTCGCCAGCCCGAAATCCAGACTGGTGACCCGTCCGCGGATGGCGTCGGGTGTGGTGACCTGCAGCCCATAGGTCGACAGTACCCACTGGGCGCCGCCACCCAGATGGGCCAGGGCCACCAGCAGCAGGGCGACGGGCAGTGAGGACACCAGTGGCAGGAAGGCGTAGGCGAGGCCATAGGCCAGGATCGAGCCGCCACAGACCAGCATCAGGCGCCGCCCGTCGTCGCGCGCCAAGGCTCGGCCCAGCAGCGGGCCGGCCAGTGCGCCGAGTCCTCGGGCGGCGAACAGGTAGCCGATGGCCAGCGCGCTGCCGCCCAGCCGGGTCAGTGCGAAGGCCGGCAGCAGGCCGACGATGCCGTTGCCCACACCGACGCCCGTCTTGGTCAGCATGAACGCCTTGGTGATCTTGCGGTCGCGGACGAAGCGCCACACCTCTCCAAGATGCGACCACACGCTGGCGGTTGCGGGCGCAGGACCGTCGCCGCGGGCCGCGCGCGAGGGCGCCACCTGGTGCATGGACCGTCGGATCCCCAGCACCAGCACGGCCGCGGTGACGAACGTCAGCGCATCCAGCACGAAGCTGATCTGCGCGCCGAACGCCTGCGTCACCAGCCCGCCGACGCCGGCGCCGACGAACAGCATCGTGCCCCAGACGCTGCCCAGCGCCGCCTGCGCCAATGACAGGTCAGCAGGGTCGACGAGGTTGGGGACGGCTGCGGCGGTGATCGGCTCCACGAAGGCCACGACCAGCGCGATGGCGGCCAGGCAGCCCACCGCCAGCCACGGCTGGCCGAGGGCGAACGCCGCCAGCAGCCCAAGACACGGCACGATCGCCGCCAGGTTGACCGCCACGAACAGCAGCCGGCGGTCCACGCGGTCGGCCAGCACGCCGGCGAACGGGGCCACCACGAACACCGGCAGGACGTTGGCGGCAAAGGCCACAGCGCCGGCGCCCTCGCGGCCGGTGGTCGTGATCGCGAACTCGCTGACCGCGACGAACGCGAACCAGTCACCGAGGAACGACACGACGGTCGCTGCGAACATCAGACGGAAGTCGCGGTTGCGTCGCAGCAGCGCGGGCAGCTCGCGCAGCCGCGTGGGTCGAGCTACAGCAGCTCCGGTCGAGTCCACGCTTGTCCTCGTACGTGATGGTCAAGGAACGCGCAGACGGTCTGGTACCACACGCGTGCGTTACCGGGCTTGAGGATCCAGTGGTGCTCGTCGGGGAAGTACAGGAACTGCCCGTTGACGCCGTGCCGCTTGAGGTCGGTCCACAGCTTGAGCGCCTCGCCGATGGGAACGCGGTAGTCCTGCTCGCCGTGGATCACCAGCATTGGCGTGCGGATATCGCCGACGTGCAGGTTGGGGCTGTGCTGCCGGTAGCGCTGCGGTTCGGTGTAGGGGTCGCCGAACTCCTGCTCCCAGTACACGCCGAGGTCGGTGGTCCCGTGGAACTGCTCGAGCGCCCACAGGCTGGCGTGTGTGACCACGGCGTCGAACCGGTCGGTGTGCCCGGCGATCCAGTTGGCCATGTAGCCGCCGAATGACCCACCCATGGCGGCGGTCCTGGTCTCGTCGATGTCGGGCCGCTTGACCGTCTCGTCCACGGCCGCCATCAGGTCCCCATAGACGACGTCGCCCCAGCGACCCCAGCCGCGCTGGATGTAGTCCAGCCCGTATCCCGTTGACAGGGCCGGATCGGGCAGCAGTACGGCGTAGCCCTTCGCCGTCAGCACGTGAGGGTTCCAGCGCCAATGCCAACCTGCCCAGGAGCCGAGGGGGCCGCCATGGATGAACAGTGCGAGCGGCGCGGGGTTGCGCTTGCCGGCGTCAGGGGGCAGCAGCAGCCACGAGCTGACCTCGGTCCCGTCCTCGGCGGTGGCAACGACGCGCTCCACCCTTCCGGGCAGCGCCATGGCGCCCCAGGCTCCGTCGAACGCTCGTGGTTCCTGGTCGCTGGCGGACGCGTCGAGGGCCACGGGATGCGGCGGGGCGGTGACCATCGAGCGCAACGCGTAGACCGTCTTGCCGTCGGGGGATGGGCACAGGGCGGTGAACACGCCCTCGGTGGCCAGGCGCGTCAGCCGCTGATCGTCCAGGTCAACTCGATACGGCCTCGTCCGACCGTCGTTGTCGGCGGTGAAGTGCACCGCGCTGCTGTCGGGGGCCCAAACGGGCGCGTTGGGCCACAGGTCGAAGCCGGGCAGCAGGTCCCGACCGTCGCCGGTGGCGAGATCGACCAGCCATAGCGTCTGGTCGCCTGCGCGGTCGGGTGTCGAGCGCTCGGCCCGGATGGCGACGATCCAACGCCCGTCCGGCGAGCCGGCGGGGGACTCGTAGCCGAAGTCGCCGCTTGCCAGGACCCGCTGCTCGCCGGTGGTGACGTCGACGGTCACCAGCTCGCTGAGGAAGCGGTTGCGGACGTCGGCATCGTCCTGGGCGCGGCTGGTGACGGCGGTGGCACCGTCCGGCATGACGTCGAAGGTGGCCAGGTCCAGCAGCCGGCCCGGGTCCGGCAGCAGGTCGGTGACCTCAAGTGCGGTGTCGCCCGAGGGCGGTGGCGCGGCGTACAGATGACGCTCACGTGGCCCGAGGTAGTGATCCCAGTAGCGGATGGGGTAGTCGGTGAACAGCTGGGCCTGCACGCCGGCGTCGACGCGGGCCTTTTCGCGCTCCGCGTCCTGGTCCCATCCAGCCGTACGCCGATGGGTCGACGCGCCGAGAACGATGGTGCCGGACGAACGGGCGACCGCGACGTCATCCACCCCTCCGGGAGGCGCGGCGATGAGATAGGCCTCGCCGCCGCTCGGTGGCAGGAGCCAGAGGGCGGGCGCCTCGCCGCGTGGATCGTCCTTTGCCGCGGCGGGGTCGGGCCGCGAGGAGGTGAACAGCAGCGCCCCGTCCGGCATGAACACCGCCCCAGCCTCGCCGGGCGCCGAGCGGGTCAGTCGCCGGGGCTCCCGCTCGCCGTTGGGGTCCAGCTCCCATAGGGCGGTGACGAACCTCTTGCCCTCGGCATCCGGTCGTGCCACCGACGTGACCAAGCGGCTGCCGTCGGGCGACAGGGCCAGACCGTCCAGGCGAGGCAGCGAGAGCAAGGTGTCGACGGAGAAGGGTTCAGCGTCAGCCATGGCCGCCATCCTCACCGGCTTCCGCGGGGTCCACACCTCCATCGTCAACCGCCGTTTGCTGCCCCGTCACCCGTGACCGGTAGGGTGCGCCAATTCGTCGTCGAGTAGGAGCGTCCCTCATGCTCATCATCCGCCGTCGTGCGCTGCCGATCCTCCTGGCGCTGGTACTGGCCGTCATTGCCCAGCCGATCACCGCCGGCGCACGCCCCGGGCGCCGGCCGCATCCGGACGTGCGCTTCGCCACGTTCAACGTGTCTTTGTTCCGCGCCGAACAGGGCCAACTCGTGGCCGACCTGCGTGCCGGCGACGAGCAAGCCCGCACCGTGGCCGAGATCGTCCAGCTCCAGCGCCCGGACGTGCTGCTGGTCAACGAGTTCGACTACGATCCTCGGGGCAAGGCGGTGGCGCTGTTCGGGGACCACTACCTCGGCGTCAGCCAGGGCGGGCGAGCCCCGATCCGCTATCCCTACCGCATGGCCTTTGCCTCCAACACGGGCATCGCCAGCGGCTTCGACCTGAACAACGATGGCGTGATCGGCACCGAGGGGCGGGCCTACGGCGACGACGCGTTCGGCTTCGGCGAGTTCCCCGGGCAGTACGCCTTCGCGGTCTACTCGCGTTACCCGATCGCCACCGAGGCGATCCGCACCTTCCAGCACTTCCGTTGGGCCGACATGCCGGGCGCGCTGCTGCCCGACGATCCCAACACGTCTGCCCCGGCCGACTGGTACAGCCCCGAGGAGCTGGCCGTGTTCCGGCTGTCGTCGAAGAACCACGTCGACGTGCCGGTGCGTGTCGGCCGTGACACCGTCCACCTGCTCGCCAGCCATCCCACCCCGCCGAGCTTCGACGGCGTCGAGGACCGCAACGGACGGCGTAATCACGACGAGATCCGGCTGTGGGCGGACTACATTCGCGGCGGTCGCGCGTCGCGGTATATCTACGACGACGACGGGCGCTCCGGCGGCCTGCACCCCGGGGCCCGCTTCGTGATCGCCGGCGACCTCAACGCCGACCCCGTCGACGGCGACAGCGTCCCGGGTGCCATCCAGCAGCTGCTGAATCACCCGAAGGTTCGTGAGCGGCCGATCCCGTCCAGTGCGGGCGGCCCCGAGCAGGCCGAGCTGCAGGGCGGCGCCAACGACAGTCACCGGGGCAACCCCGCCTTCGACACCGCTGACTTCAGCGAGAGCGTCGGCAACCTGCGCGTCGACTACGTCCTGCCCCGCAACGGCATGCGCGTGTCCAACCCGGCCGTCTTCTGGCCGCGCACCCGCCATCCCAACTTCGACCTCGTCGGCACGTTCCCGTTCCCGTCGTCCGACCACCGCCTCGTCCGCATCGACGTGGCCCTGCCGGTCGGCGGCCCGCCGTCACACCGGCGCTGACGTCGCCCCGCCGGGCACCGCTGGCCGCGTGGAACAATGGGGCTGACCCCGTGTTTCCTCGCACCAGGAGGCCATGCCATGAACGAGGCCGTCATCGTCGGCTATGTCCGCACCCCGATCGGGAAGTTCAGCGGCGGCCTGGCGAGCCTGAGCGCCATGGATCTGGGTGGTGTGGCGATCCGTGCGGCGTTGGAGCGCGCAGGGGTGCCCGCCGAGCAAGTTGACTACGTGATCATTGGCCATGTCCTGCAGGCAGGACAGGGCCAGATCACCGCGCGGCAGGCGGCCATCAGGGGTGGCATCGGCATGGACGTGCCCGCGCTGACCGTCAACAAGGTCTGCCTGTCAGGCCTGACCGCAGTGGCGCTGGCCGATCAGGCGATCCGCCTCGGCGAGCAGGACGTGGTGGTCGCGGGCGGGATGGAGTCGATGTCCAATGCGCCGTACCTGCTGCCGAAGGCACGCGCCGGTTACCGCATGGGCAACGGCGAGATCGTCGACGCGATGATCCACGACGGGCTGTGGTGCGCCTTCGACAACGGGCACATGGGCGAGGGCAGCGACCGGCTCAACGAACGGTACGGCATCACACGTCAGCAGCAGGATGCCTGGGCCGCCGCCAGCCACGAGCGCGCCGCCGCGGCGTGGAAGGACGGCCGCTTCGCCAACGAGGTCACGCCGGTCGAGGTGCCCCAGCGCAAGGGTGACCCGATCCTGGTTGACAGCGACGAGGGGGTGCGGCCCGGCACGACCACCGAGTCGCTGGGCAAGCTGCGGCCCGCGTTCACCGCCGACGGCACCATTACCGCCGGCAACGCCAGCCAGATCTCCGACGGCGCCGCCGCCGTTGTGCTCACCAGTCGCGCCAAGGCCGACGAGCTCGGCCTTACACCGCTGGCGCGGGTCGTGTCCTACGCCACAGTCGCCGGTCCCGACCCGTCGCTGCACCACCAGCCGGCTGCCGCGATCGAGAAGGCGGCCGCCAAGCTCGGCGCTGCGCCCGACGGCTTCGATCTGTACGAGATGAACGAGGCGTTCGCCTCGGTGGCGATCTATTCGGCCGACCGACTCGGCGTGCCAGCCGACAAGGTCAACGTCAATGGGGGAGCCGTCGCCCTCGGCCACCCGATCGGCTGCACGGGCGCGCGCATCACGACGAGCCTGCTGTCGGAGCTGCACGCCCGCGGTGGCGGGCGGGGGGCGGCCGCGCTGTGCGGTGGCGGCGGCCAGGGCGACGCCGTCCTGTTCGAGACCCTGTAGGCGCCGGCGATTACCGGAACTCGCGTGCTGGCGGTGCCGTGACGGTTCGGCTGCGGGCAGGCAAGGACGCCGTCGTCGTCGCCCCCGACGCTGGCGGCCGCCTGTCTTCGCTGACCGCGCTGGGCGTGGAACGCCTGCTTGGCTCCGAGTCCCAACCGGAGGGTAGGGAAGCCGACATTGGCTGGGGCTGCTTCCTGATGGCGCCGTGGGTGGGGCGGCTGGATGAGGGCCAGGTGCCCTTTCGCGGTTACACCCGCCATGTGCCGGCCGAGCACTACGGCCACGCCATCCACGGGGTCCTGCGTGACACCGCTTGGCGGGTCGAGCACACAGAGACGACCGAGGTGACCCTCACGTGCGGCCTTGACGCCGCGCGATGGCCCTTCGGCGGCTGGGCGGCGCAGAGGATCGCCTTGGCGGGGGGTTGTCTCACACTGGAGGCGCAGATCGTCGCCGGTGACAGCGCGATGCCCGTCTCGGTGGGATGGCACCCGTGGTTCCGGCGCCCCGACGACGGCGATCTCCGCGTCGGCGTGGTCGCCGACGAGGTCTTGGAAACCCGCGACGACCTGATCCCCACGGGTGCGTTGCTGCCGGTGGACGACCTCACCGATCTGCGAGCCACGCCGGCGCTGGGGGACCGGTCCTTGGATCACGCCTACGTCGGGGTTCGTCGGCCGGTCAGGGTCGTGTGGCCGGACCTGGAGATGACGCTGGACATGCCGGCGAACCCAGCGACCGTGGTGGTGCACACCCCGCCCCGGGGTGTGTGCGTCGAGCCCCAGACCGCATGGCCCAACGCCCCGGTGTTGCACGCCGAGGGGAACGCAGGGACCGGGCTCGTTGAGCTGGCGGCCGGCGAGCGGCTGCGCTCCCGTACCGTCTGGCAATGGAGCGCAACGGACGGCTAGCCTCCTCACCTGCCATGGAGATCGCCGAGCTCGTCGAGCGCCTGCTGGCCGGGGAGCGTCGGGCCCTGGCCAGGGTGCTCACCCGGGTCGAGGACGGCTCCGCGCAACACCTGCGGGAAGCCGTGCGGCTGCTGCATCCTCACACCGGCGGGGCGCAGCTCATCGGCATCACCGGGTCGCCGGGCGTTGGCAAGTCCACGCTGACCAACGCGCTGTTGGCCGAGTGGCGCCGTCGTGGCCGACGGATCGCGGTGCTCGCCGTCGACCCGTCGTCGCCGTTTTCCGGCGGCGCGCTGCTCGGTGACCGCGTGCGCATGCAGGACCACGTGCTTGATGACGGCGTCTTCATCAGGTCGATGGCCAACCGCGGCCACCTCGGCGGGCTGTCCTGGGCGACGCCGCAGGCGCTGCTGGTGCTCGACGCCGCTGGGTTTGACATTGTGGTCGTCGAGACGGTGGGCGTGGGGCAGGCCGAGGTCGAGGTGGCGTCGGCGGCGGACACCACCATCGTGGCGCTGGCTCCCGGGATGGGCGACGCCATCCAGGCCGCGAAAGCGGGGATCCTGGAGATCGCCGACGTCTTCTGCGTCAACAAGGCCGATCGCGACGGCGTGGATCGCACGGTGCGGGAGTTGCGCGACATGCAGCACCTTGGCCATCCTGAATGGCTGGCGCCAATCTGCAAGACGGTGGCGTCCCGCGACGAGGGCATCGCCGAGCTGATCGATGCCGTCGACGGACACCGGGTCTGGCTGCGGGAGTCGGGCCGCCTCGACGAGCGCCGCCGGCAGCGCGCGCGCACCCAGGTGCACCAAATCGCTCTGGGCGAGGTTCGCCGGCGGTTCACCACCTTCGACGACGGTCAGCTGGTCGACGAGCTCGCGGCCGCGGTGGCTGAACGCAAGCTTGACCCGTACACGGCCGCCGACCGGTTGCTGGAGCGCTTCGAAGGCTGACGGGCGGCGGTCGGCGGCGCGTCGCGGGTTGAGGATATGGCCGTCCGAACGGACATCCAGCACGCTGTGGCCCCGCTGGCTACGCTTCGTTGATGCGCCGCAACCTGCTCCTGCTGCTGTTGGTCCCCATCCTGGTCGTGATCCTGGTGGGGACAGGCGTCGTGCTGGCCGGCCCGCCGGTCGCCTTGGTCGGCTCGTTCGTGGGTTCGTTGGTCAAGACGCTGGGTGCGGCTCCGGTGAGCGCGGGCGTCAATGGGGTCAGCTCGTCGGATGAGGAGGCCCGCCAGGTCGACAGGATCGCCCCGAGCGCTCCGGCGGGTGCCGAGGTGACCGAGGTCGCAACCGCCGCCAGAGCGGCGGCGAAGGCCGATGCCGAGGCCGATGTCGAGGCCGCCGCCAGAGCCCGCGCGAAAGCCAAGGCCCAGGCCGAAGCCGCCGCCAAGGTGAGGGCCGCCGCCAAGGCGGAAGCCGCGGCCGGGGCCAGGGCCGCTCGAGCCGAGCAGCGGCGCGAAGATCGCGAAAAGGCCGGCATCGCCGTGGTACAGGGCAGGCTGGCCGAACTGAAGTACTACGCAGACTCCATCGACGGTGTCTCCGGAACGGCGACGATCAGCGCCGTCATGGCCTTTCAGAAGGTCAATGGGCTGTCCGCCGACGGCGTGGTGGGGCCGCTGACCCGAGCGGCCTTGGACCAGCCGGTGGCCCCGGCACTGCAGGGCGGAGCCGCCACGCGTGTCGAGGTGGACCTAACCAAGCAGGTCCTGTACTACGTCCGCAACGGCCAGCTCGAGCGCATCATGGCGGTCAGCTCCGGTAGTGGCGAGTCCTACGAGACCTCGTCGGGCGGCACGGCCACCAGCCTGACCCCGGTCGGCAGCTACATCGTCGAGCGCAAGATCCCCGGCATCCGGGAGGCACCGCTGGGATCGTTGTACGACCCGATGTACTTCTACGCCGGATGGGCCATCCACGGGTCGGACTCGGTGCCGAGCTATCCCGCCAGCCACGGCTGCGTGCGCGTCAGTCGTGCGGATGCGCTGTGGCTGTATGCGCAGCTGGATATCGGCACCCAGGTCAGCCTGTACGGAGGCACCTACACCTTCTCGGCGGGCAGCGGGGCCGCTGGGACCAGTGCTCCGGCCGGCGACACCGGCGCCGCAGAGGTCGACTCCTAGCTGGGATGGACGACCGCGTCGACGCGTGGCGCTGACCTTCCTCGTCGGTACCAGCGTCGTCTAGCGGCTGGACCGTCCTGAACACTTCATAGCCGGCGGCGACCAGCGACCCGACAGCAGACCGCGGTCGATCTCGATGCCGACCACCACTTCTGCCGGATCGTCGGCGTGGCCGGCAAGCAGCGCGTGCAACGAGCCGATGCCGTCCAAGCCGTCGGCGACTCTGGCGGTGGCCAGCACCGCGCCATCGGTGTCTTGGACTTCTATGTCGTGGTGCTGCTCGGACCAGTCGATGCCAACAAAGATCACCCTGCTCTCCTCTCGGGGAAGCTGCGGACACGGGCTCGAGCCGTCAAGGAGGCACACGCACGCCCTAATGGATCAGTGCTCGCCATGGCACGCCATCCCACCAGTCGTCGACCTCCTCACCTCCGGCAGGGCCACGATCTAGGCATAGAGCTTGCAACCCTGGACTCAGCAGTAGTCACCTGCCGGGTGGCTCGGACAACAGCCTGCCGAACCCGACCGGCTGCTACGACCCCATTAGGACTCGACGATCTCGATGCAGCCGGCGCGCATGCCTGGCGAGCGGGTCGAGGTTGGCGCGGACCTGACGGCAACGGACCCGGGGTCAGCGGCCCCTTCCGTTGGCGTCGGTGGCCGCCGCCTGATCAACACGTTGCCAGGTACCCACGACGCCAAGGGCCGCAGCGCGCGCCAGTGGCAGAATGGCCTCCCGCCTGGTTCCCCTGCAACAGGAGCCCGCAGTGACCTCGAACGACCACGACCGGATGTCCTCCAGGAGTGAAGCGGTGGGACACAAGGACATGGCGGAGTGGCAGCGTCGCTACGCCGCGACGCCGGAACGCGATGAGGACTTCACGACGCTGTCGGAGGTGCCGGTGCCGCCGTTGGTCGGTCCCGACAGCTACACGCCGGACTTCGAGCGCATCGGCTATCCGGGGGTGTATCCCTTCACGCGAGGCGTGTACCCCTCGATGTACCGGGGCCGACCGTGGACGATCCGCCAGTTCGCGGGCTTTGGCAGCGTCACGGACACCAACCGGCGTTACCACGACCTGCTGCGCGCCGGCCAGCACGGGTTGTCGGTGGCCTTCGACATGCCGACGCTGATGGGGCGCGACTCCGACGAGGTGGAGTCGGCGGGGGAGGTCGGCCATTGCGGCGTGGCCGTGGACACGCTGTCCGACGTCGAGCGACTGTTCGACGGCATCCCGCTCGGCGAGATCACCACGTCGATGACCATCAACGGCCCGGCCGTGGTGTTGTTCGCCATGTACGCCGTCGCCGCGGAGCGGCAGGGCTTCGCTCTCGATCAGCTCGCCGGGACCTTGCAGACCGACATCTACAAGGAGTACATCGCGCAGAAGGAGTGGCTGTTCCCGCCGCAGCCGCACTTGCGGCTGATCGCCGACCTGATGGAGTTCACCAGTCGGCAGGTGCCCCGTTACCACCCGATCTCGGTGTCGGGCTATCACATCCGTGAGGCCGGATCGACCGCGGCGCAGGAGCTGGCGTTCACGCTGGCGGCGGGATTCTCCTACGTCGAGCTGGGCAAGTCGCGCGGCCTGGCAGTCGACGCGTTCGCGCCGCGGCTGTCATTCTTCTTCGACTCGCACATCGACTTCTTCGAAGAGATCGGCAAATTCCGCGCCGCACGGCGGATCTGGGCCCGCTGGATGCGCGAGCGTTACGGCGCGACCGCCGACAAGGCGATGCTGCTGCGGTTCCACACCCAGACCGCCGGGGTGTCATTGACCGCGCAGCAGCCGGACAACAACATCGTGCGCACCGCGCTGGAGGCGATGGCAGCGGTGCTCGGTGGCACCCAGTCGCTGCACACCAACGCGCTGGACGAGGTGCTGGCCCTGCCGTCGGACCACGCCGCCAAGGTGGCGCTGCGCACGCAGCAGGTCATCGCCGAGGAGACGGGCGTGACCAACACCATCG
>Ga0136613_10000617_pt1 | contig 16686 bp, 12 predicted proteins | sample AntDrymUQ2722106_2_FD_106649 | JGI IMG/M metagenome (GOLD analysis project Ga0136613, IMG submission 106649) | Polar desert sand microbial communities from Dry Valleys, Antarctica - metaG UQ272 (21.06) | ecosystem: Environmental > Terrestrial > Soil > Desert | place: Antarctica: Dry Valley... | reverse complement strand
ACCGTCGTCCTCGACTTCAGCGACTGCCACTTCGTGGACCACACCGTAGTGGAGCGGCTGGAGGACTTTGAAGAGGAGTACGAGCGGGGGGGGGGGCGGGTGGAGAAGACCGGGCTGGCCCACTTGCGCCACGCCACGGATGAGCCGCTTTCGGCCCTGGTCAAGGCCGCCTAGCGGCGCGAGCGACGCCACCGAGCAAGAATGCTAAGAGGAGGCACATGTCGATCCTGAGCCTGATCACCTGGGCGCCGCTCGCGGGCGTGCTGATCGTCCTGCTCTTGCCTAAACAACAAGTAAAGCTGGTCCAAGGCGTCGCACTCGCAAGCGCGGCGCTTCCGCTGCTGCTCGCCTGGAACCTGTTGTTCAGCTTCGACCGCGGCACCGCCGCGCTCCAATTCACCGAGCGGCGGGAATGGATTCCGGAGCTGGGCATGACCTATGCGCTCGGGGTGGACGGGCTGTCCTTCCCCCTGGTCCTGCTGGCGACGTTGCTCTCGTTCGTGGCCGTGCTCGCGTCCCTCGGCATCAAGGAACGGGTCAAGGCCTACTTCGCCTGGCTCCTGCTGCTCGAGTTCGCGATCCTGGGCGTGTTCGTCGCCCAGGATTGGTTCCTGTTCTACGTGTTCTGGGAAGTGAGCCTCGTCCCGATGTTCTTCCTGATCGGGCTCTGGGGGGGAGAACGGCGGGACCAGGCTACGATGAGCTTCTTCCTGTATACGCTGGGCGGATCGATCTTCATGCTCCTGGGGATCATCGCCGTCTACCTCAAGGCCGATCCGCACACCTTTGACATGATCGGGCTGATGGAGGCCCGGACGCGAGATGGCTGGGATCAGGCGTTCCAGATTCTGCCCTTCCTCGCGTTCTTCCTCGGTTTCGCGGTCAAGATCCCGGCGTTCCCGCTGCATGGCTGGCTGCCGCTGGCCCACGTGGAAGCGCCGACCCCGGTGAGCATCATGCTGTCCGGCCTTCTGCTCAAGCTCGGAGCCTACGGTCTGCTGCGGGTGAGCGGACTGCTGCCGCAGGGGTTGGAGTGGTTTGCGCCGTTTCTGCTGGTCATCGGGTTCATCAACATCATGTACGGTGCCCTGCTTGCCTGGCGGCAAACGGACTTGAAGGCGATGGTGGCGTTCTCGTCGATCGATCATATGGGATTCGTCCTGGTCGGGATCGCCGCGCTGAACACCATCGGCTTCACCGGTGCACTGCTGATGATGTTGACGCACGGGATTATCACCGGTGCGCTGTTCTTCCTCGTCGGCGTGATCTACGAACGCGCCCACACTCGGGAACTAACGGAGTTCGGAGGACTCGCCGCGCGGGTCCCGGTATACTCGGCCCTCATGTCGCTTGCGCTCCTGGCATCGATGGGCCTGCCAGGGCTGGCGCAGTTCGTCAGCGAGCTACAGGTGCTCATCGGCGCGTTCCAGCGGTGGGGGTTGTGGATTCTCATCGCCGGCGCCGGCATTCTCGTCACCGCCGCCTATACCCTCCGCACGATCGGGAAAATGTTCATGGGCCCGCTGAATCCGAAGTGGGCCACTCTGCAGGACATCAGGGGCCGGGAATTGGTGGCGGTCGTGCCACTGGCGGTCCTGATGCTGATTCTGGGACTCTTCCCGAGCGTTGCCCTGGGAATGATGACCGCGACGCTCACGCAGATGGCCGCCATTTTCAAGTAGGAAAGACCCCGATGATCTTGAGGATTACCGGCGAGATGCGGCACCACCTGGAGCATGAGGTCGACCACTTCAGTCACCTCCTGCCCCCGCAAGGGCCTATCGCGACCTTCATTCATCACAACACGCTGCACGGCCTGCAGCATTTGCCCTTCGAGAAGGCCCTGGCTGAGGGCCAGCGAGTGCTGGGTGGGCGCGGCTACCTGCCCAACGAGCGATTCCGCGCCTTTTACGCATCCGGCCGGATCACCGACGAAGAGATCCGTGCCGCCATGAGCGAGCGCGGGCCGGCGAAGGAAGGCGGAGTGCTGGCCACGGTCGAGGGCAGGACGATCGATACCGGGGAGGTCTGCCGCTACCATCTGGTGTATGGAATCGAGGCGGTCGATCGCGCCCGCTTGCGTTTCGAGCTTCATGAGCGTGACGCCGCTCGACGGTTCCGTGATGACGTGCCGGCAGCGACTCGCTCTGTCCTCCTTGGCAAGGCCACGGCGGAGCTCACGCGCCGCCTCGATCGCGTTGGGCGCACCTGGACGTTATCCGATTGGGTCCAGGCCCACACCAATCTGGACGTCCCCGCGCGCCTCCGCGCCGAGGTCGCGAGACTCGCCCCGGAAGGCGCCACCACCTCTCGCGGGGACTCAATCGAGCGTTCACTCAACCGCCTCGGTATTCCGCCGGATCGGCGGGAAGGCTATCTAGCGTGCATCGACCGCCATCTGAGCGACCAGCTCTTGGCTGGCACGACACGCGACGCCATGCGGAGGATCTGGCTGAGCGAAGAACGGAGTCTGCTCAACAGGATCGCCCGCCGGCATCTCGCCGTCGCCGGAACCTTCGACGCCATAGCGAGTCACAGCGAGAAGGATCCTGAAGCCTATGCGCTCGTGACGCTCTGGCACGCCTGCCTCGCGAGCTGTGGTCTCGACGATCCGTTCTCGCTCACGAACCCACAGCACTTCCAGGAACAGGACCCGGACGCGGTGCCGGAGCTCCTGAACGAGCACTTCTCGCTCATCGAGAGGTGGGGAGGACCGCCCATCCCTCTCTCCCCCGAGCTCAGGGACGCGATTCAGTCTCTCCTGGAAACCGAAGTCGCCCGTTTACGCGAGACGACGCGAAGCGGAGAGCCGGTGGCGTCGGAAGCCGGGCACCTCTCCTGGATCGTGCTCCATTACCTTGCCCCGGCGGCGTTGAACCGGCGGGGGCTCGAGGCGCTGGAGGCGCTCGCCACGCTGCAGGTTACGTCGCTCGAGGATCGCGCGCGCCAGGCCCAGCCGGACGGCGAACCGCTAGACGAGCTTCGCCGAAAGCAGGCTCGGTACGCCGAGCTGTCGGCGAAGCTCCTGGAAAGAGACCCGAGGCGGCGAATGCTGGCGTTCGCCGAAGCGATGCTGGCTGAGGAGATGCAGCGGCTCGGACGCGATAAGTCCCACAGCGATTTCCTGTTTGACCTGACCGGTGAAGAAATTAGCGACCGTGTCAACCGGTACATGATCCGGCGCTGCGCGCCGTTCCTTGACGAGGGGCTCGCCGCGTGGCGCATGCCCGCTCGCGGGCTCGGCTTCTACGACGCGTGGAAGAGCTTGGCCCAATCGGACCACTCCTTCGAGCTCGACGATCTCCCTGGCTGGCGCGATGCGCTGCGCCATCTTCCGGCCCTGGCCCAGGACGCGGTTATCCGGCACCTCCACGATCTGGGCGTCAAGGAAGAACACTGGGGTGAGTACCTCGGCCGGTTACTCGCTCAACTCCCGGGCTGGGCGGGCATGATCAACTGGCGCGCGAGCCGCCCCGCATATCTGAGGCAGCAGGTACAGCCGATTGACCTCATCCAGTTCCTCGCGGTGCGGCTGTTCTACGAGACGCAGCTGGTTCAGAGAGTGTGCCGGCTCACCTGGCGACTCGGCCCCGAGGTGGACGCGCTGCACGAGTACTTCCGTGCGCACCTCGCCGAGTTTTTCGTGCGGCGCGAGCTCCACCTCGGCCGTCTGCCGGAGTACCTCGCCCACCGGGCCCGCGCGCTCGCTGCGCAATCGTCGTCGGGCGATCAAGCGGATAGTCATTGGACCACTCTGGCGGACATAATCTGGATGCATCGGCTGAGCGGCGCGATGGAGCACGAATCCGCCCCTGCCGCGCAGGGAAGTGCGTGGCGTCTCTTCCACCTCGCCCAGTTCCTCGGGCTCGCGGCTCACGAGGTAGGCTCGCTCTCGCGGGACGAGCGCGACCGGCTGATCGGCGCGCTGGACGCGTTTCCCTCCACCGCGCATGGACCCGTCTGGCTCGCCGCCTATGAGCGCCACTACCGGGAGGAGGTACTCAATGCCCTGGCGAACAACCGCGGGCGAGGACGGTGGAAAAGGAGAGACACGCGCCCCCGAGCTCAGATCGTCTTCTGCATAGACGAGCGCGAGGAAGCCATCCACCGTTACGTCGAGGAGATTGATCCCGGATATGAGACGCTGGGGGCTGCTGGCTTTTTCGGCATCGCGATGAACTACCGCGCCCTCGACGACCACGACACGACTCCGCTCTGCCCCCCCGTCATAACCCCTGTCCATCACGTGGCTGAGGTCGCGCGACCCGGCGAGGCGGAACCCCTCGAGACGCACGGAAAGCGCGCCAAGTGGTATGACGTAGTCCACAACGCCTACTGGGAGGTCAAGCGGAATGCGGTCTCGGCCTATTTCCTTCTCGACCTTGTCGGCCTCCCGCAGGTGGTGCCGCTGTTCGGCAAGGTGCTGAGCCCGCACCGTTATGCGCGAGCCATGAAGAAGGTGCGGCAGCGGTTCATCCCGCCGGTACGAACTACTCTCGCCGTCAGCCGACCCGAGGAGCCGCCTCGGGATGGGACTACGCAGGAGCACCCCGCGCTCGGCTTTACCGTCGTGGAACAGGCGGACAGGGTGGAGGCGATGCTACGCAACATGGGGCTCACCTATGGGTTCGCCCGCTTTGTGGTCTTCACCGGGCACGGCTCGTCCAGCATGAACAACCCGCACGAGTCTGCCCACGATTGCGGCGCCTGCGGAGGGAAGCACGGCGGGCCCAACGGGCGCGCATTCGCCGCGCTGGCGAACCGCCCGGAAGTTCGCGCCCTCCTGCGCGAACGGGGCATCGAAATCCTCGGCGATACGTGGTTCGTGGGCGGGATGCACAACACCTGCTCCGAGGAGTACACGCTCTACGACTTGGAAGACATCCCCGCGACGCACCGGCAGGAATGGAGCCGCCTGACAGCGCACCTGGACGAGGCCCGCGCCCGGTCCGCGCAGGAGCGCTGCCGGCGGTTTGCGTCCGCGCCGAAGGATGCGTCCCTGAACCGATCCCTCCGTCATATCGAAGGCCGTTCCATGGACCTGAGCCAGGTCCGTCCGGAGTGGGGGCACGCCACGAACGCGTGCGCCGTGGTCGGGCGCCGCTCCATCACCCAGGGCGTCTTCCTGGACCGGCGGGCGTTCGTGATCTCATACGATCCCACCCAGGATCCGGACGGCCGGATCCTGGAGAGGATTCTCCTGGCGGTGGGACCGGTCGGGGCCGGCATCAATCTGGAGTACTACTTCTCCACCGTGGACAATGCCAAATGGGGCTCGGACACCAAGGTTCCGCACAACGTCTACGGCATGATCGGTGTCATGGAAGGCGCGATGAGCGATCTCCGGACCGGACTGCCGAAGCAGATGGTCGAGGTTCACGAGCCCATGCGGCTCCAATTGATCGTCGAGTCGAGCACCTCGATTCTGGGCGAGATCTACGGGCGGCAGGCCGCGATCCGCGAGCTGCTCGATAATGCCTGGGTGCACCTGATCGCGATGGAGCCGGATACCGGTGAGTTCCGTCTCTTTGTGCCTGGTGTCGGCTTTGTCTTGTGGGATGGATCGCTCACGCCACTGCCCGAAGTGAATTCCTCCTTTGACTGGTACAAGGGCAAGACGGATTTCCTCGCTCCGGCTCTGGTCACCCAGCAGCCCGCCCTGGCCACTCCGCTGACGAACCGCCAGTAGCGTGTTCGACTTCATCGTTGCCCTCATCCCGGGCTTACCGCTCGTCGCCGCGCTTGGCAACGGCGTCAACGCTCTCATCGGAGAGCGGTATTCGTGGCGCGTCGTGCAGCGGGTCGCAAGCGGCTCTCTCTTCCTCTCGCTGCTCGGCTGCTTGTGGGTGTTCAGCCAGGTCCTCCTCGATCCGACGCCTCGTGAGGTGGTGCTCTACCGCTGGCTCGTCAGCGGCAACCTGACGGTGGATGTGGCGTTTCTGATCGATTCCCTCTCGGCAACGATGATGCTCGTCACGACGAGCATCAGCTTTCTCATCGCGATCTTCTCCATCAACTACATGCACAACGAGCGGGGCTTTTCACGCTATTTCACGGTGATGCCGTTGTTCGTGTTCGCGATGCTGGTGCTGGTCATGGGCAACAGCTACATCCTGCTCTTCCTCGGGTGGGAAGGGGTTGGTGTGTGCTCGTACCTGCTCATCGGCTTCTACTACGATCGGAAAGCCGCCGTGCAGGCCGGCACGAAGGCCTTCGTGATGAATCGCGTGGGCGACGCCGGCTTCCTGATGGGGATCTTCCTCATCATCGACAACCTCGGTACAGCGAACTACACGCCCGCATTCGCCGGGGCCACCGCTCTCGACACGGCGACGGCGACGGCCATCGGGCTCTGCCTGCTGCTCGGCGCAATCGGGAAATCCGCCCAACTGCCGCTCGTCACCTGGCTCGCCCGCGCCATGGAGGGTCCGACGCCTTCCAGCGCGCTCATTCACGCCGCGACGATGGTCACGGCCGGCGTGTACATGATAGCTCGCAGCCACGCCATCTACGACCGCGCCCCCGACGCACTCCTCGTCGTTGCAGTGGTAGGAGCCGCCACAACGCTTTACGGCGCCGTCGTGGGTCTGGTGCAGACCGATATCAAGAGCCTGTTGGCCTACTCGACCACGTCGCAGCTCGGGCTGATGTTCCTCGCCTGCGGCCTCGGGGCGTATGCGGTCGCTATCTTCCACCTGGCGGCCCACGCCGTATTCAAGACGCTCCTCTTTCTCACCGCTCCTTCAATCCTGCATCACCTGCACGGCGGCGCAGACGTGCGCGAAACAGCGCCTGCCAGGGAGACCATTCCACGCGTCCACCTGCTCGTGCTGGTGAGCGCGGTGGCCCTCGCTGTCTTTCCCTTCCTCTCCGGCTGGTGGCAGGGCCAAGTCATCGGCCGTGCCTTCACCAGCGGCCTTCCAATCCTTGCCGCTCTCGGACTGCTCGCCGTGTTCTCGGCTGCGCTGTCCACCGGGCGGCTGGTCAAGCTGACCTTCGGGGAACACACGCACGGGGAACACGCGCACGGTGTCCACGAGCCCACGAATCGCCGGGCGCCGGGCGTCGTCGTGACAGCGCTACTGGTCCTGACGGCGATCGTGGCGATCGGGCTCGCACTCGGCGTGCTGCCAGGCGGCGTGCAGGGGGACTGGTTTGAGCGTTTTCTGGCGCCCGTCGTCGCCGCCAGCCCCGGCATACCGGCCGGCAGTCCGCTCCTGGCGTCGGTCCTCATGGGGCTCATCGTCCTCATGCTGGTGACAGGATGGTTCATCCCTCTGTATTTCGAGAGGTTCAAGCCTGAAAGGCCGGGACTGTTTCTCTTCAGGTTCAGGCGGGTGTACAACTTCGCGGTGAACCGGTTTTGGCTGGACGAGCTGTACGACGTCGCGGTGGTACAGCCAGCCAAGCGTCTCGGTCGGCTACTGGATCGGCTGGATAGTGAGGTGATCGACCGGGCGACGGGTGTCCCTGGCGCCCCGAGGAGGGTTCACGTCACCGCGCCGACCTGGGAAGAGCAACGCCTGGCCAGCCAGGCACTTGGAGCCGCTGGGCTGGCGGGTGAGCTGACGCCGCTGGAGGTCACCTGGCGGGAGGAGGAGCGAGAGGAGAAAGCTGCCGCCGCCGAGGACGTAGGAGGGGTCTTCGGCTGGGTAGCCAAGGTGGGGGGCGAGACCACCGGCTGGGTCGAGCGGGAGGGGATCGGACACGCGAGCGGCGTGTTCGGGTGGCTGACGCGCGCGAGCGCCGACACGGGCGGCTGGATCGAGCGCGAAGGCGTTGGGCGCGTGGGCGGTGCCTTTAGTTGGCTGGCGCGAGTGATCGGGAGCCTGACGGCGTGGGTGGAGCGGGAGATCATCAATGGCGGTGAAGACCTCGTGAGTTCTCTGACCCGCGGCATCGCGGGCCTTTCAGCCCGCGTTGAGCGGTCCGTCTTTCAAACCGGTGTGCACATCGGCGTGCCCAAGGCAACTGATCGCATCGGGCGGTTTCTAAACGCGACCGAGGAGATCCTCGGCAGACCCGTCGTCATCGGCTCGCTAGTGTTCTTGTCCTTCGTCGCTCTCCTGCTGACCACGCTGTGATTCCGTCAGAGATCCTCGCCGCCGAGCAGATAGGGTTCCCTATCCTGAGCATGCTGCTCCTCCTTCCGCTTGCCGTGGTGGCAGGCATCTGGTTCGTCCGCGACGATACCTGGGCCTACAGGCTGGCGCTTGCTGGATCGGCTGTGGAACTCGTTCTCGCTTCGTGGGCGGCGCTGGTGTTCGTCCATCACATCCCCGACATGCAATTGGTAGAGCGCGGCTGGTCCGTTCCGGGGCTCGGAATCGGCTATCACCTGGGGGTGGACGGCATCAGCGTGTTGTTCCTACCGGTCACGGCACTGCTGACGCTGCTGGTCATTCTCTACGCGGAGTATTCGGCCAGGACCGACACGCGCCATTACGTAATGGCCACTCTCGCACTCGAGGCGATCCTTATCGGCGCCTTTGTCTCCCTCGACCTCGTGATGTTCTGGCTGTTCTTCGTGCTGGAGTTGGTGCCGAGCTATTTCCTGATCACGCGCTGGGGCACGGGTCCTCAACGCAGGCGCGCCGCCCAGGAGTATATCGTGTTCATGTTGATGGGTTCCGCGGCGATGCTCTTGGGGATCGTAGTCCTGGCCTTCACTGCCCGCGGGACGACCGGCGCATTGTCATTCGACCTGCTGGATCTGCTGAGGGTCCCGGTCCCGGCGGAGACGCAGAGCGTGATCTTCTTCCTGCTGTTCGTCGGGTTCGCCATCAAGGCACCGGTGTTCCCGTTCCATACCTGGCTGCCCAAGGTGCTGGAACAGGGACCCGTCGTGGGCATGAGCGTCTTCCTCGTAGGCATCAAGCTCGGTACCTACGGGTTCCTGCGATTCGTCATACCACTCCTGCCGGAGGCGTCCAAGGAGTGGGCGTGGATAGTGCTGGGGCTAGGCGCGGCTGGCGTCGTCTACGGCGCAATGATCGCGCTGATCCAGACCAACCTGCGCCGGTTGCTCGCCTTCGGCAGCCTGAGCCACATGGGTGGTGTAATGATCGGCCTCTTTTCCCTGAACTTCTCGGGGTTTCAGGGAGGACTCCTCCAGATGATCAACCTGGGGATTGTTGGGGCCGGACTTTTCTTTGTCGCCGGTTTCCTGTACTCCCGTGTCGGCACACCGGATCTTTCCGCAATGGGCGGCCTCGTGCACAGCGTGCCGGTGCTCACGGCGACGTTTCTGGTGATCGCGCTGGCGGGGATCGGATTGCCCGGAACCAACGGCTTCAATGGCGAGCACCTGATCATGCTCGGCGCGTTCAAGGCGCATTGGTTCATGGCCCTCGCTACCGGTCTCGGCACGTTCTTGACCGCGGCGTATTCCCTCTGGTACTTCCAGCGCGCGTTCCTGGGCCAGCGCCCAGCCGGCGCCGGCCGCGACGGCGGCACGGGCGGCTCCTCCGCTCGCGCGCCGCTATCCATGCCCGATCTCAAGCTCCGTGAGCTGATCATAGCGGTGGCTCTGGGAGGCCTCGTATTCTGGATCGGCATGGATACCGGCCCGTTCCTTCGCACCATGAACGGCTCGCTCAGCGCTCTGGAGGTTCGCGTTAATCGCGCCTCCCCAGTCGAAACCGGTGGAGCGCGGGCGGCGTGGGCAGCGCCGGCGGAGACGCGATGAGCCTTCACGAAGTCCAAGCCGCGAACCAGGTCGGCTTCCCGATCCTCACCGCCCTGATCTTTCTCCCCGTTCTGTGGGCGATCGTCGTCACTCTCATCGAGGACGACCGGCTGGCGCGCAGGACAGCGTTGGTAGGGGCACTGACGGAGTTCGTCCTCGCGGTTTTCATGGCGGTGAGCTTCAGGCCGGGTGTTTCGGATATCCAGTTCGCGGAACGGGTCGGATGGATCGAGACGGCGGGTGTTGGCTACCACGTCGGCGTCGACGGTATCAGCGTGCTATTCGTGCCGCTCACGGCGTTCGTGACGCTCACGGTAATGCTCTTTTCCTGGACCGGCGTAAGATTCCGCCCCAGGTCCTACCTCGCTGCCCTCCTCGCGCTCGAGGGGATGACGATCGGGATATTCGCCTCGCTCGACCTGGTGCTGTTCTTCGTGTTCTGGGAATTGGTCCTCGTCCCCAGCTATTTCCTGCTCCGGCTCTGGGGGATCGGACCCGAGCGACAGTACGCGGCGCTCAAGTACGTCATGTATATGCTCTCTGGCTCCGCGCCCTTGCTGCTCGGCATAGTGGTTCTCGGGGTGAATCACTACCACGTTGCCGGATCGTATTCGTTCGACTTCCTCGAGCTGCTGAAGGTACCCGTGCCGCGGGAGCTTCAGGCGGTGATTTTCTTTCTCCTCGCGTTTGGGCTCGCGGTCAAGGCGCCGCTGTTCCCCTTCCACACCTGGGTGCCGACGGTGCTGCTGCAGGGCCCCATCGGCATGGGGATGTTCCTCATGGGCCTCAAGATCGGAGTGTACGGCTTCATACGCATCGCTCTGCCGCTAGTGCCCGACGCCGTGAGAGAATGGTCCTGGCTCATGAGCGGACTCGGGGTCACGGCGATCATTTACGGCGGCCTCATTGCGCTGGTGCAGGTCAACCTCCGCCGGCTACTCGCTTTCGCCAGCGTGAGCCACGCAGGGCTCGCGATTGTTGGTGTCTTCTCTCTCGGCGCGCAGGGACTCCAGGGTGCCCTGCTGCTGATGTTCAATGTGGGGCTCGTGTCCACCGGCCTGCTGTTCCTGACCGGTCTGTTGTACGCGCGTACCGGTTCATCGGAGCTATCGGCGTTTGGCGGTATTGCCCGGCAGGCGCCGCTCCTGGCCACGTCCTTTTTCATCATCGGCCTGGCGGCCATCGGCCTGCCTGGGACCAGCGGCTTCCCCGGGGAGTTCCTCATCCTGCTGGCCGCGTTTGGCGTGCATTGGGCACTGGGCGGAGTGGCGGTCCTGGGCGTGATCCTCACAGCCGCGTATTTCCTCTCCTATTACGAGCGTGCCTTTCTCGGCCCGCCCGCGGCGCACGGACGCGATATTCCGGACCTCCGCCCCCGTGAATGCGTCGTCGCCGCGGTGCTTGTACTGGTGATCTTCTGGGTGGGGCTGTTTCCCGCGCCCTTTCTCCATATCACCAGCGGCTCCGTGCTCGCGCTGGTCGGGCGGATGAATTGAGGGACGCGCCGCCCCGCTTCGTACCTGGAGGCTGAGAACCACCGGGAATGCCAACCGAATCGATCCAACCCCTCTTGGCCCTGATGGCGTCGCTCGCTGGCGCCGTGCTCGTTGTTGCTTTCAGAACTCGCCCGAATCTGCGCGAGGCGTGCTCGCTCGCCGCGGCGATGGCGCAGTGTGCCATCGTTCTCAGCATGATCCCGCCGGTCCTGGCCGGTGATACGCTAAGCTACACGTTATTCTCGTTCCTCCCGCAGGTGGCGATCGAGTTCCGCGTGGACGCGCTCGGGCTTCTGTTCGCCGCGACGGCGTCCTCGCTCTGGATACTCACGACCATCTACTCGATCGGCTACATGCGCGTGCTCGAGGAGCATGGCCAAACCCGCTTCTACGCTCTTTTTGCGCTCGCACTGTCCGCCACGATCGGACTGGCCTTCGCGGCCAACCTGGTCACTTTCTATGTCTTCTATGAGGCGCTCACCTTCATCACCTATGGCTTGGTCCGCCATCACGGGACTGACGAAGCCGTCGCGGCCGGACGCAAGTACATCGCGTATCACCTCGGCACCTCGGTCGCCTTCCTGCTTCCGGCGATGATCTGGACGTATGCTCTCTCCGGCACCTTCGCGTTTCAGCCTGGCGGTGTGCTATCGCCCGCCGCTGCCGCCACCGCGGGCACGACCGCGCTCACCATCCTCTACTTCCTGTTCCTGGGTGGCGTAGGGAAGGCAGCCATCATGCCGTTTCACGCCTGGCTGCCGACCGCGATGGTTGCGCCCGTCCCCGTGAGCGCGCTGCTGCACGCGGTGGCCGTCGTGAACGCGGGGGTGTTCTGCGCCTTTCGCGTGATCCTCAACGTCTTCGGGGAGGATCTCGTGCGCCAGCTGAACCTCGGCGTGCCGACTGCCGCCATAGCCTCGGTCACGATCCTCCTGGCGTCGTTCTACGCTTTGAGGCTGGACAACTTGAAGGCCCTCCTGGCCTACTCTACCATCAGCCAGCTCTCCTACATGATCCTGGGCGTCGCCCTACTGAGTCCCAGAGGGATGACGGGCGGGGTGATGCATCTCGCCGTCCACTCGTTTTCCAAGATCACGCTCTTCTTTTGCGCCGGTGCGATCTATCTAGCCACGCGCAAGACGAATATCTCGGAGCTGGACGGGATCGGACCCCGGCTTCCGTGGACTATGGCCGCGTTCTCGGTGGGCGCGCTCAGCATCGTCGGCCTCCCGCCTACGGCTGGATTTCTCACCAAGTGGTACCTGGCCACCGGCTCCCTCGAGTCGGGACACCTTCTAGCCTTTTTCGTGCTCCTGGTCAGCACGCTTCTGAGCGCGGCCTATTACCTGCGGATCGTCCGGAGAGCCTTCTTCACCGCCCCCGGAACCCACGGCGGAAGCCATGGCGAGGAGCGGCCGGCGGTAGAGAAGCTGCTCGAGAGAGCGGAGGAAGCGGCCGAGGGAGAAACAGGTGGGCCGGACAGCAATCGCGCACGGAAGCTCTCCCGCTTCGCGCTCGTCCCCGCCATCGTGACGGCGGCAATCACACTAGCATTGGGCATCTATCCAGCTCTTCTTCTGCGAATCGTTGGCCAGGTGTTTCGCTGAGGGGGCCGAATGTCGCGCCCGGCCACCATCTCCTCACAGCAGCAACCATCCCGCCAGCCCAAGCAACAACACGAAGCCGCAGACGTCCGTGAAGGCGGTGACGAAGATCGAGGAGGCCACCGCCGGATCGGTCCCGAACCGCTCCAGCAGCAGCGGAATGAACGCGCCGGCGAATCCGGCCACCATCAGGTTGCCTGCCATGGCCATGAAGACGACCAGGCGGAGGCGCCGCCCCTCACCGAGCAGCGCAGCCACTGTCCCGACCGCGAGCCCCATCACGATGCATTGGTGATGCCCACGAGGATTTCCTTGCCTACCACCCGGGTGAACACGTTCACCAGAATGAGGCCCCGCGCGAGGCGTCGCATGGTCACAGCCAGCGCCTGCGTTCCAGCGTTGCCGCCCATCCCCGCGAGATGTCCGAGGTAGCGTGGATCGGCCGCCACGCCCTCCACCGGTCCCCGCTGGCCCCCAGAACTCAGCGGAGATCACCCGGACCCGGGTCCCATCATCGTCGGCGTTATTTTCGGGCTGATCACCCTGCGCACGTCTGGCGCGTCTTCGAAGAGGGCACCCGGCTGGCGAGCGAGCCGGGATACGTTCTCATAACCCTTGCGGCAGCCGCGTTATGCCTCTGGGCTTGGAGGCTGCTTCGCACTCTGAGGCGGGCTTGACATGGGGATGGCCAACCAATGCTGCTCTCTAAATTTCTTCCTGATACCAGCCCTTTCCTTCCTGTCTCCCGGGGCAAGTGCTTTCCCCATGCCAGGTACCAACCGGGTCACGATCCTCTACGATGCATTTGGTAGCCGCCGGGGTCTCACCCGCGACTGGGGGTTTTGCCGCCCTCGTCGAGTAGGGGGGCAAACGCATTCTCTTCGACACCGGGAATAACGCCGACATCTTCGCCCTCAACGTGCGGTCGCTCGGGGTCGATCTCCGGCGGCTCGACTTCGTTGTCATCTCTCATCGCCACGGCGACCAAGTGGCGGGACTCGATTATCTGCTCCGGGTCAATCCGCAGGTAAAGGTCTATGCACCCAGGGAGAACTTCGGTGTCTTCGGCTCGGCGCTTGCCGGCACCTTTTATCGCCGGGCCTCCACCCTGCCGGATTCGATGCGGTACTTCGACGCAACCTCGCCAGCGGAACTAAGGTTCGGTACGCCCTGGCCCGAGGCGAACTTCAGCTGGGTGGATAGTCTCACTGAAGTGGTTCCCGGGGTGGCCATGGCGAGACGTTCCAGGCGCTGTTCGAGATCTGGGGAGTCGTGATCCCGCTGGGCCAGTATCCGGCGATCGGCATGGGCGGCCATGTGGCCGGAGCCGCCTTCGGTTTTCTCTGCCGCCAGCTCGGCCTCGCCGCGGATTAGCTGTATGCGGTCGAGGTGGTCACGGTGGACCAGGACCGACGGGCCGACAGCGTGGTAGCGACCTGGGAGCCGTCCGACCCGAATCGCGAGCACTGGTGGGCCCATACCGGTGGCGGCGGCGGCAACTTCGGCGTGGTCACCCGGTACTAGTTCCGCTTCACCCGGCGGATCCGGAAAGGATCTTGGAGGGGAACCTGGGCAGAGAGTCCGCCCGCCCCTGCCATCGCTATCCGCCACAGGCCGATGATGGCGCGAACGATGCGATACATGGTCATGTTTCTCCGTTCCGAGACTGGTGGCCGGTGCCCGGATCGCCGGTGAACCGATGGGATCTTGCGGGAACCTGCTGGAACTCGGTCTCAGGTTTTCGACTTGGTGGGCATCCACGGCTGGCCGTAGCCCGGCGCGAAGGGCAGATGTAGCTTGATGCTCGTCACACTTCTGTTAACGATGTGTTCCCGTCGTCGGCCGGCGACGCAGCTATGTGGGAAGTCGATACCTGCTGAAAAACCGAGGGGTGCATCTTGCCAATCCGCTATGTCGTTGCGCACGCTCTGGCAGGCTTGCTGCTCGTGGCGTCGCGGGTGAGCGGCCAGACCAGTTATCCCAACGTCAAGATGTCAGGCCAGCTCCAGGAGCAGTTCTTCTACTTCGATAACGAGGATTACGCGGCGACAGTGGGGCCGAAGACCAACGTCTTCACCCGCCGGGCTCGGATTGAGGCGCGAGGGCAGATCTCGGAGAACGTGGCGGTCTTCATTCAGCCATCCTTCGAGGGAGGAAGGAACCTGAGCGGGGTCGTCACCACCTGCAGCGGCACTCCGCTGATCTGCCGGACCTCTGGCCGCAGCGGCCTCCGGCTCAGGAATGCGTGGATCGATGTCCGGTTCAGCCCGGCGGCCAGCAGGGGCGCCCTCTACCTCCGGGCCGGGCAGGAGAAGCGGCCCTACAGCCGGTACGAGCTTACCCCGGCCATCAACTTGCCCTCGATAGAGCGCGGCGCCGGCCAGGGGCTGCTGGCCCGCGCCTCCAACGACCTGTTCGCGACTGCCGGCTTCCTTGCCCATGACGTGGGAGCGAGCGTCCGGTACGAATACAAGCTCGACGATACCCGGCTGATCACGCTCAAGGTCGGCGCCTACAACGGGCAGGGGGAGAGCGTGAACGACGTGAATACCAAGAAGAGCTTCGGTGCCCGAGGCACCGTCGGCCTGATCTCGAAGCTGGATGTGGGCGCCTCATGGTTCGCTCATGACGCAATCGTCACTGTGGGCATCGCCCCCGATTCCGGGTTCACCAACTATGCCTTCGACATCGACGCGTCCTGGGGCAAGCCGGGCGATGAGGGTCTCTACGCCCTGGCCGAATACCTCCATGGCAACGACGCGACCGCGTCGAAGTTCACCATCCACGGCATTCAGGCCCTGGCCGCTTACCACGTCCGTATGAAAAGCCCGACGTCATGGTTGTACGCGGTCGAGCCGGCGTTTCGGATCGACATCGCAGACCCCAACACCGATGCCGACGACGATCGGGTCACTACCCTGACCGGAGTACTCGGCATCTACCTGTCGAGCAGGGCGCAGCTCCGGGTCGCCTACGAGCGGCAGAGCTTTCAGGGGGATGTCACGCCGAGCATCAGCGGCGTGCGCAGTGCGCTCACGGTCAACTTCTGAGTCATCTGCCAACCGGCGGTGTCTCGCTGGTCTCCGATGGCCCGCGTTGCTGTCGATCGACCGTTTGCGTGCCGCCGCTCAAAGCGCCACACACTAGGGTGTCGGGGGGCTGGACCGGGAATTCAGAACGGCTTCACGCCGCTTCGGTGTAGCCCTCGAGCAGCCCCGCAGTCTTCACAGTTCAAGCACGTGAGCGGCTTGGGGATGATCTGGACTGGCCTGGGAGGGCGCTGGAGTTGCGCAGGACTCATCTGAATTCGGTGAGGAGTGAGCGCACGCGGCTTGGGAGTGACGTGAGGGATAGTGGACGAGCGCGAGCTGGTCTGTACCCAAGTCACTCGACCTCAGTCCTCCTGACCCCCACGCCCACTTCCAAACCACTTCGCCCCGCTTCCAAACGACTCACCGCCGGCCCAAGCAGCTCACCATCACTTCCAGACCACTGAACTCGGTTCCCCTCCTCTCTCCGGGCGGTTCCAGACGACTCAACCTCGGGCGGGCTCCCCCTCACGATGAGCTCCAAAGTATTTTCGGGTACTTCCACACCATTCAACCTCACCTCTCCTCCCCTGCACGACCGGTTCCAAACTACTTTCGACCACTCCCAAACCATTTTGGATCACTTCCAAACGATTTGCGCTCGATGCCGGACCCATTCCGGCCGCGAACTCGTACCAGAAACCCACTCCGCTGTTGCTGAAGATCGCAGCATGGTGTCACGCGTGAGGACACTTTGATCTTGCTGGGCTATCAGTGAGATCTGACGCGCGTGCGCTTCGTTTCAGCCCGGACGCGTAAACAGGCTTCCATCGTCGCTGATGGCCTTTTCCCAAGCTCTACAACGTCTT
>Ga0136613_10000616_pt1 | contig 16715 bp, 17 predicted proteins | sample AntDrymUQ2722106_2_FD_106649 | JGI IMG/M metagenome (GOLD analysis project Ga0136613, IMG submission 106649) | Polar desert sand microbial communities from Dry Valleys, Antarctica - metaG UQ272 (21.06) | ecosystem: Environmental > Terrestrial > Soil > Desert | place: Antarctica: Dry Valley... | reverse complement strand
CTGCCGCCTCCTCAGCGCCGCCGCGCTCGCGGCGCCGGCGTTCGCGGAGGCGGCGATCCACGGCCAGACGGGCCAGACGGTGCGCGTCTGCGGGCACCTGCTCGAGGTGCGCAAGCTCGCCGCCGGCGACCCGCGCCTGGTCGCTGGGCTGATGACCCGCACCGAGATGGGCGAGGAGGAGCTGTTTCCGCGCACGGGCGAGCACATGATGGCGCTCGTCGAGCGCGCGGAGCAGGAGCGAGACGGCCACCGCCGGGCGCTGCAGTTCGCGTCGCGGCGCATGCGCGTCGGTGCGCGCCTGAGCGGCGTCGCCGAGCTCTTCGACCGTCGCCTGGCGCTGCTGTCCGCCGTGCTCGTCGTGATCATCGCGATCAGCTCGGCGGTCTTCGAGCACTATCACGAGCTGAGCTGGGTCGATGCCGTCTACGGAACGATCACGACCGTCGCGGGCGGCGACGGCAACATCGACCTCTCGAAGGAGGGCGCCCTGCTGAAGTTCTACGGAACCGGGGTCGTGGTCTTCGGTGCGCTGACGATCACCATCCTCTTCGCGCTCGTGACCGATGCGATCGTGGGCGTCCGGCTGGCTCGCACGCTCGGCAGGCCGCCGCTGCCGGCCGGCGATCACATGGTCGTGTGCGGCCTGGGCAACATCGGCTTTCGCGTGGTGCAGCGGCTCGTCGAGAGCGACATCCCGTGCATCGCCGTCGAGCAGGCCGAGGACAGCCGCTTCGTCGGTGCCGCCCGCATGCTCGGCGTGCCGGTCGTCATCGGCGACGCGAGCCGGCCGGAGACGCTTGCGGGCATGCGCCTGGCGACCGCGCGCTGCGTGATGGCGGTCACGAGCGACGACATCGCCAACCTCGAGACCGCGCTCGCCGCGCGGGCGATCCGGCCGGACCTGCGGATCGTGCTGCGCCTGTACGACGCCGACCTCGCCGAGCGCGTAGAGCGCCGCTTCGCCATCCACATCTCGCGCAGCGTGGCGGCGCTGGCGGCTCCGGCGTTCGTGGCCGCGCTGCTCGAGCGGCGGATGATCGGCGTCATCGGGATCGGTCGCCGTGTGCTGGCCGTGACGGAGATCGCCGTCGCCGCGGGGTCGCCGGCGGCCGGGTGCACGGTCGAGGAGATCGAGCTGCGCTACGAGTGCCGCGTGCTCGCGATCGGCGAGCGCTTCGCGCCGCCGGCAGACCAGCCCGTCGCGTCCGGCCGGCTGACGGTGGTGGCCTCAGCCGCGGGGCTGCGCCGGCTCGCCGCCGAGGCGGCTGTCGCCTGAGCGTGGATCCGGCCTACGGCGCGGCAGGCTGCGACGCGGGCTCGGGCTCGTCGCCCGGCAGGCACTCGTCGCTCGGGTGATCTTCCGGCGATTGATCTGGCTTCGGCTCCGGTATGCCGTCGGCTGCTCGCACGGCGCGGGCGAACGCGGCCAGCCTGTCGGGATCCTTGACGCCTGGAGCCAGCTCCGTACCGCTGGCGACATCGACGGCGAATGGCGCGGTCGCGGCGATCGCGGCCTCGACGTTGCCGGGGGTCAGACCCCCGCTGAGAATGATCGGCGACGCGAACCCGTGGCGGCGCACGAGCTCCCAGTCGACGGTCTGCCCGGTGCCGCCGGGCATGCCGGCGACGTGCGCGTCGAGCAGATGAAAGTCCGTGTGAAAGGCCGCAGCCGCCTGCAGTGTGGCCTTCGATCGCACGCGCGAGGCCTTGATGACCTTCGCGCCGGTACGCCGGGCGACCTCGTTGCAGAACGCGGGGCCCTCGTCACCGTGCAGTTGCACGAGCGACAGGCTCGCGGTCTGCACCGTCTCATCGATCTGCTCGAAGCTCGCGTTGACGAACACGCCGGTGAGCTGGACGGTGCGCCGCAGGGCGGCCCCGATGAGCTGCGCCTCGGCGAGCTCGCAGCGGCGCGGCGAGCCGGGCCAGAAGATCATTCCGAGCGCCCACGCCCCTGACTCGGCGGCGCGGTGGGCGTCGTCGAGGCGCGTGATGCCGCAGTGCTTGATCCGTGTGGGCACGCGCTGCATCGTAGGCGAGCCCGGCTCGCCTCCGGCAGCTAACCGCCCGCCAGGCGGTTGGGCCGCTTCGTCAGCTGCACCTTGACGGTCCTGGCATCGTCGCCGCCGCGCAGGATCGCGATCTGCACGCTGTCGCCCGGTCGCTTCCTGCCGATGATGTCCGCCACGTCGGCGTTCGTCTTCACGCGCCTGCCGTCGATCGAGCGGATGATGTCGCCGCCGAGCATCAGCGGATCGCCGCCGACGGTCGTGCGCCGCGTGCCTGGCCGCAGGCCGGCCTTGGCGGCGGGGCTGTTGGGCTCGACGGTCTGCACGAGCGCCCCCTCGTCGGCCGGCAGGTCCAGCGAGTCCAGCGAGTCGTCGATCGTGCGCGTGCCGACGCCGAGGAAGGCGCGCTCGATCTCGCCGTCCTTGCGCAGCCGCGGGATGACCTCCTTCAGCGTGTCGACGGCGACCGCGAAGCCGATGCCGATGTTGCCGCTGTCGGTGCCGTTGGTACGGATCTGGGCGTTCACGCCGATCACCCGGCCGCGCGCGTCGAGCAGCGGGCCGCCGGAGTTGCCGGGGTTGATCGCGGCATCGGTCTGCAGGACGTTGCCGATCTCGAAGCCGCGCTGCAGCGACGGGATCTGACGGCCGATCGCCGAGATGACCCCGGTCGTCAGGGTGCGCTCGAGGCCGAAGGGGTTGCCGATCGCAAGCGCCGGATCGCCGATCTCGACGTCCTTCGACGATCCGAGCGCCAGCGCGCGCAGGTCGAGGCCGTCGGGGTCGACGAGCAGCAGCGCGAGATCCGTCGAGGGATCCGTTCCGGCGACCTCGGCCGTCGCGATCTTGCTGTCGCTGAAGCGCACGCTCACGCGCTTGGCGTCGCCGACGACGTGGGCGTTGGTGACGATCGATCCTCCGCGGCCGATGACGAAGCCCGAGCCCGTCGCGTCGCCCGGTCCGCCACCCCCCGAGAGCTCGGCGCGGATGAACACGACGCCGGGGGCGTCGCGCTTGTAGATGTCGCGCGGCGTCATCGCGTTCTTCGCCGGATTGGCGAACGTGCCCGACTGCTCGACGACCGTCGTCGTGTCACCGCCGCCACCGGCGACGTCGGTCAGCAGCAGCACGACGGCGACGACGACGCCGCCGAGCACGGCGGCGAGAAACGTGGTGAGAAGCTTGGGCATCCCTTCAGTGTGGCGCGTGCTACGGCTCGGCGTCGACCCCGGTCAGCGCGCGCAGCGCCGCCTCGGGGTCGGGCGCGCGCATGAGTGACTCCCCGACCAGCACGCCGTCGACGCCGATGCGCTCTAGATCGTCGAGCTGCGCGCGCGCGTGAAAGCCCGATTCCGAGACGACCGTCTTACCGGCGGGAACGTCGTGCAGCAGTTCGAACGTGCGCTGCACGTCGACGCTGAAGTCCGACAGATCGCGGTTGTTGATGCCGATGACGTCGGCGTCGATGACATCCAGCGCGGTCTCGAGCTCGCTCTCGGAATGCACCTCGACGAGCACGTCGAGGTCCAGCAGCGCCGCCTGCGCATGCAGCCGGGAGAGCTCGCCGGGCTCGAGCGCCGCGACGATCAGGAGGATCGCGTCCGCGCCGGCCGCCGCCGACTCGTAGAGCTGGTAGGAGTCGACGATGAAGTCCTTGCGCAGGATCGGCAGCGAGGAGGCGGCCCGCGCCGCGCGCAGGTCGTCGAGCGATCCGCCGAAGTGCCGGCCCTCCGTGAGGATCGACAGGGCGGCCGCGCCGCCGCGCTCGTAGGCGCCGACGACGTCGGCGACCGTCGCCCCCTCGCGGATCGTCCCTGCCGACGGCGAGCGGCGCTTGTGCTCGGCGATCACCGAGACGCCCGGCATCGTCAGCGCCTCGCAGAACGGGCGATCCTCGCCGCGCCCGGCGAGCGCCTGCTCGAGCGACGCCAGCGGGGTCTGCTGGCGGCGGCGGCGCACGTCCTCGCGGGTCCCGGCGACGATCCGCTCGAGCAGGTTCATGGCGCCTTCGCCGCCGCGAGCTCGCGCGTGCGCGCGACGAGCGCGTCGAGCGTTCGCGTGGCGGCGCCGTCGTCGATCGCGGCCTGCGCGGCCGTCACGCCGGCGGCGAGATCGTCCGCGCGGCCGGCGGCGTAGATCGCCGCGCCGGCGTTCAGGACCGCGATGTCGCGACGCGGGCCGCGCTCACCGCCGAGGATCGCGCGCGCCGTGGCCGCGTTGTCCTGCGGCGAGCCGCCGAGCACGGCCTCGACGTCCGGCGCGGTGGCGAGCCCGACGTCCTCTGGGCGCACGGTGTAGGTCCGAAGGTCGGTGCCGTCGACTTCGACGATGGTGGTGGGGGCCGAGATGCTCATCTCGTCGAGCGAGTCCTGCGAGGACACGACCAGCGCCCGTTGGACGCCGAGCAGTGCAAGCGCACCGGCCATCGTGTCCACATAGGCGCGATCGGAAACCCCGATCAGCTGGCGCCGCGCGCCGGCCGGGTTCGTCAGCGGGCCGAGGAAGTTGAAGATCGTGCGCACCGCGAGCTCCTTGCGGACCGGCACGACGAAGCGCATCGCCTGGTGGTGTGCGGGCGCGAACATGAAGCCGAAGCCGAGCTCGTCGATGCAGACACCGACCGCCTCCGGCGTCAGGTCGATGCGCACGCCCAGCGCCTCGAGCACGTCGGCGGAGCCGCTGCGCCCGGTGGCCGAGCGGTTGCCGTGCTTGGCGACCGCGCAGCCGGCGCCGGCCGCGATCAGCGCAGCGGTCGTCGAGACGTTGAACGTCGGGCGCCCTCCTCCGGTGCCGGCGGTATCGACGAGATCCTCACGGCTGCTCTGCACGGGCGTGGCGAGCGAGCGCATCGTGCGCGCGAGGCCCGCCAGCTCGGCGACCGTCTCGCCCTTCGTGCGCAGCGCGATCAGCAGCCCCGCGATCTGCGCCTCCGACGCGTCGCCCGCCATGACGACCGCCAGCACCTCGGCGGCTTCGTCGGCGCTGAGGTCGTGGCCCGACGCGACTGCGTCGATCGCGCGGGTGAGGACAGGGTCGGGCACCTGCTGCGCAGCCTAGTGGGCCACTACCGCTCCGACACGTCCCCCGCGGGCGGTGCATCCTCCGGCGGCGGGATCAGGGCGCCGGCGGGCTCGTCCGGCGGCGCCTCGGCGATCGGCTTCGGGCGACGGCCCGCGGCACGGATCGGCGCGACGGCGCGCAGGTCCGCGAGCAGCCGGACGGCCAGCTCGGCGGGATCCTCGCCCGGCTTCATCTGGCCGCCGCTGGGCTCGAAGAAGCGCACGCGCACGCGCGGGCGCCTGGGAAAGCGCGGGATGTCGGTCGTGCCCTCGACGGACGCGAGGACGATCGTCGCCTCCGGCACGGCTGCGGCGAGACGGCCGATCCCGCTGCGCGCGCGCAGCGTACGGCCCAGGGTCCTCGTCCCCTCAGGAAAGATCCCGACGCAGGAGCCGCCACGCAACTCGGTCATCGCACGGTCGAGCGCGTCGGTGTCCTTCGTGCCGCGCACGACCGGGATCTGGCCCATGCCGTCGAGCACCCTGCCGAGGCCCTTGACCTTCCACAGCGAGGACTTCGACAGGGCGCGGATCTGACGCAGCCTGATCGCCGCGATCCCGACGACCACGGGGTCCCAGTAGCTGTCGTGGTTGCTGGCGACGATCAGCGGTCCCTCCGGCGGCACGTCGTCGAGGCCCTCGACCTCGAGGCGGCCCCACAGGCGCACGATCGGCCGGCAGAGACCGAGTGCGACCCTGTAGGTGCGGGTGATCTGCTCACCGGATGCCATCTGCGCACGATTCTCGCACCCGGCCCTCGGGATGGCTGCGCCGCCGGTGGCTACCAGAGGTCGCCGTCGCGCCAGTCGCACGTGATCGACCCGCTGAGATCCAGCGCGACGGCCAGCGGCAGGACGAAGATCACCCCGTCCTCGCCCGCCGTGCGCTGCACGCCCGACGGCGTCAGCGCGAAGGTGGGCCCGCGCCACTGCTGCCAACCGCACGCGGCGTAGAGGGCGACCGCCTCGTCGGTGGCGCCCAGCGCACCGAGCTCGTAGGCGCCCCGCAGCACACGCTCGAGCGCGCCCATCATGACGGCGCCGTGGCCGCTTCGCTGGCGGTCGGCGCGCACCCCGACGCCCTCCACGTAGCCTGCGCGCAGCGCCCGCCCGCCATGCAGCAGCCGTCGCTGGACCACCGCCGCGTGCCCGATCAGCTCGGCCCCCTCGTAGCGCAGGACGTGCACCCCGCCGAGGGCGTGATCCCAGTCCTGAGCGGTGAAGTCGCGTTCGAAGACGTCAACGAGCAGGGTGCGAGCGGCTTCGAGCGTCGCGGCGTCGAGGTCCGCGGTATGGGCGATTCGCAGCTCGGCCATGACGCGGCGCCTCAGCCGGCGAGGAAGTTCGTCAGCAACCGCTTGCCCTCGGCGGTGAGCACCGACTCGGGATGAAACTGGACGCCCTCGGCGGGCAGCTCACGGTGGCGGATCGCCATCACGACGCCGTCGCCGCGAGCCGAGACCTCGAATGCGGCGGGCAGCCGGCCGGGATCGACGACGAGCGAGTGGTAGCGCCCGACGGTCAGCGTCGGCGGCAGGCCGGCGAAGATCGTGCGCCCGTCATGGGTGATCTCGCTGGTCTTGCCGTGGATGGGCTCGCCGCGCACGACATGGCCGCCGAACGCCTGCGCCAGCGACTGATGGCCGAGGCAGACGCCGAGCGTGGGCACCCCGGCCTGCGGAAAGCGGCGCATGACCTCGACGCTGATGCCGGCCTGGTCGGGCGTGCACGGACCGGGCGAGACGACGACGCGATCGGGCCTGCGGCCGAGCAGCTCGTCGACGGATGCGACGTCGTTGCGTACGACCTCCATCTGCGCGCCGAGCTCGCCGAGGTACTGGACGAGGTTGTACGTGAAGGAGTCGTAGTTGTCGACGACGAGGACGGACGTCATGTGGCTTCGAGCGTCCGGATGAAGTCGCTCGGCAGGACGCCGCCCGCCTTGATCATCGCCCTGTCGGCAGTGAGGAGGGTGAGCCGGTGCTGGTCGGCGGCGGCGACGTACACGGCGTCGTAGAAGGACAGGCCGGTTCGTTCGGCGATTGCGGCCACCGCCGTCCAGCGAGGACGGTCCATCACGATCCCGGGTCCACAGACCTTGTGCAGCTGCTCGAGCAGGCCCGCCACGATCTGCCCGGGCTTGCCGATCCTGCGGAATACGCTGCCGAGCTCGTAGTACGTGAGGTCGAGGACCTCGAGCTCGACGAGACCGTCATCGGAGGCCTTGACGAGATGTCGGGCTGCGGGCGTCTCCAAGCCGGGTTCGTCATAGAACCACTTGACGACGACGCTCGTGTCACACAGCGCCGCGTTCACGTGACGGTGCGCCCCAGCCGGCGCAGGTCGCGATTGTCGCGGTCGTCGCGTATCAGAGCAGTCGCGTCGACGATCTGGGTACCCGCCAGCAGCGCCTGACCTTCGCGAAGCGCGTCGAGCGCTCGACCCGGCCCTGGCCGGTCAAGCTCGCTCAGCGCCGCCTCGCGCAGTAGGGCGCTGCGGGACGTGCCGCGGCGCGCGGCCGCCTCGTCGATGCGCGCGAGGTCGTCGTCGGGGATCGAAATCATGACCTTGGCCATACCTCGAGTATATACCGAGGCTACGGCCAGTCCGGCTGCTGGGAGGCCAGCTCGACGGCGCGCAGCACCGCGCGCGCCTTGGCCTCGGACTCCGCGAACTCGTAGGCCGGCACCGCATCGGCGACCGTGCCGCCACCGGCCTGGACGTGCGCACGGCCGTCCTTCACGACCACGGTGCGGATGTGGATCGCCGTGTCGAGGTCGCCGGTGTAGGAGAGGTAGCCGATCGCGCCGCCGTAGCCGCCGCGCTTGACGGGCTCGAGCTCGTCGATGATCTGCATCGCGCGGACCTTGGGGGCGCCCGACAGCGTGCCGGCCGGCAGCGCCGATCGCAGCGCGTCCATGGCGCTCACGCCCTCGCGCAGCGTGCCCGACACGTTGGAGACGATGTGCATGACGTGCGAGTAGGTCTCGACGGCCATGAAGCGGTCGACCGTCACCGAGCCGTACTCGCACACGCGCCCGAGGTCGTTGCGGCCGAGATCGACGAGCATCACGTGCTCGGCGCGCTCCTTCTCGTCGGCGAGCAGCTCCTCGGCGATGCGGGCATCGTCTTCGACGGTGGCGCCGCGCGGGCGCGTGCCGGCGATCGGGCGCGTCGCGACGTGGCGGCCGGACACCGTCAGCACGGGCTCGGGGCTCGCGCCCGCGACCTGGAAGTCCATGAAGTCGAGGAAGTACATGTACGGGCTCGGGTTGACGACGCGCAGGCCGCGATAGACCGAGAACGGGTCGATCTCGAGGTCGGCCGACCAGCGTTGGGAGGGCACGACCTGGAAGGCGTCGCCCGCGTGGACGTACTCGACGATCCGCGCCACCATCGCCTCGAAGCGCTCGCGCGGCATGTTCGAGGAGAACGTCGGGCGCGGACGGGCCGGCGTGGGCTCGGGGCGCGGCACGGGCCCGGCGAGCAGGTCGCGCGCCTTGTGGATCGTGGCGACGGCGGCGTCGTAGGCCGCCTCGAGGTCCGCCCCGTCGTCGGCGTAGACGTTGACGAGCACGTTGATCGTGTGCTTGAGATGGTCGAACACGACGAGCACGTCGGACAGCATCAGCGCCATGTCCGGCAGGCCCACCGGATCGGGGTTCGGCTCGCCGAGCGGCTCCACGGTGCGCACCAGGTCATAGCCGAAGAAGCCGACGGCGCCGCCCGCGAACGGCGGCATCTCCGGCCACGGTGCCTGACGGAAGTTGCCGACCTCCTCGGCGGCGAGCCCGTAGGGGTCCGCCGGCTCGTCGCCGAGCGACCAGCGCACGACCTTGCGCGGGCGCACGCCGATGAACGAGTAGCGCCCGACCTGCTGGCCGCGCTCGGCGGACTCCAGCAGGAACGCCGGAAACTCCGGCCGGCGGCCGCGCAGCTTCAGAAAGGCCGAGACCGGCGTCTCGGTGTCGTCGATGAAGCTGTAGCGAAGCGCGATGAGGTTGAAGTCCGCCGCGAGCTCACGAACCTCGTCGAGGCTCGGCTCGATCGGCAGCGCACCGGCCTGGGCGGGGTCGTCAGCCGCGACGGCCATTGAGCACCGACTGCGCGCCGGTGAGCGAGTGCCCGCGCCCGCGCAGCAGCACGGCGAGGTGGTAGAGCACGTCGGCTGCCTCGTCGTCGACGCGCTCGTCGCTCTCCTCGCGCACCGCACGCGTGACCTCCTCGGCCTCCTCGCGGACCTTCTCGCCGGCGAGTGCGGGATCGTCGAGCAGCGTGACGGTGTAGGAGCCCTCGGGCCTGTCGTGCGCGCGCTGGTCGAGCGTGCGCTCGAGGATCGCCAGCGCCTCGTGTGGCGCCGGCGGCTCGAGCTCGCCGTGATGAAAGCACGCGCGTTCGCCGGTGTGGCAGGCCGGCCCGGCCGGCTCGACGAGCGCGAGCAGCGCATCGCCATCGCAGTCCAGGCGCAGCGCCCTGACGGCCTGCGTGTTGCCGCTGGACGCGCCCTTGTGCCACTGCTCGGCGCGCGAGCGGCTGTAGAGGTGCAGCTCGCCGCTCTCGCGCGTGCGCCGGACCGCCTCCTCGTTGGCGTAGGCGAGCGTCAGCACCTCGCCCGAGTGCCAATCCTGCACGATGACCGGCACGAGACCCTGAACGTCGTAGGCGATCTCCATGGACGCAGCAGTCTAGGCGGGAGCCTGCCCGCGATCACCAGACGGTGTTCTGGGAAGGCGAGCAGCGCCCGAGCGCCTCTCGCACCGAGTGACGCAGATCGCGGTCCAGCGAGATCCGTCCGCGCCGCGCGAGCGTTGCGATGCAACCGGAGACCCGGCATCGTTAGCCTGAGGTCCATGAGCGTCGTCGCCCGGCCGCTGTTCGCATTCGACAACTCCTTCGTACGAGAGCTGGATGGCCTGTACGAGCCATGGAGCGCCGCGTTCGCGCCGGCGCCGGTGCTGCTGGCGCTCAACGAGCAGCTGGCCGCGGAGCTCGGCGTCGATGCCGATGCGCTGAGAGCACCCGGCGCCGTCGCCGTCCTCGCCGGCAACGCGATGCCCGACGGGGCGACACCGGTGGCGCAGGCCTATGCCGGCCATCAGTTCGGTGGGTACTCGCCGCGACTCGGCGACGGCCGGGCGCTGCTGCTCGGCGAGGTGCTCGACGTCCACGGACGCCGCCGCGACCTGCACCTGAAGGGCTCGGGTCGCACGCCGTTCGCCCGCGGCGGCGACGGCAAGGCAGCCGTCGGTCCGATGCTGCGCGAGTACGCGATCGGCGAGGCGATGCACGCGCTCGGCATCCCCACCACGCGGGCGCTCGCCGTCGTGGCGAGCGGCGAGCAGGTCGTACGCGAGACGATGCTGCCCGGTGCGGTGCTGACCCGCGTCGCGGCGAGCCATGTCCGCGTCGGAACGTTTCAGTACGCGGCAGCGCGCGACGACATGGCGCTCCTACGGCGGCTCGCCGATTACGCGATCGCCCGTCACCACCCGCACGCGGCGGAGGCGCAGAACCCGTACCTCGCGCTCCTTCAGGCCGTCGCCGACGCCCAGGCGTCGCTGATCGCCTCCTGGATGCTCGTCGGGTTCGTCCACGGCGTCATGAACACCGACAACATGACGATCTCCGGCGAGACCATCGACTACGGGCCCTGCGCGTTCATGGACGCCTTCGACCCCGCCACCGTCTTCAGCTCGATCGATCACGGCGGCCGCTACGCGTATGGCAACCAGCCGCCGATCGCGCAGTGGAACCTCGCGCGGCTCGCCGAGACGCTGCTGCCCCTGATCGACGACGAGACGGAGGCGGCGGTCGCGGCGGCCACCGCCGTGCTGCAGTCCTTTCCCGGCCGCTATCAGGAGCATCGGGATCGCGGGCTGCGCGAGAAGCTGGGCCTGGCCGATGGCTGCGGCGACGACGAGGCGCTGGCCGAGGACCTGCTGGCGCTGCTGTCCGCGCAGGAGGTCGACTTCACCTCGTGCTTCCGTGCGCTGTCCTGCGCCCTGCGCGGTGATGCGTCGCGTGCGAGATCGCTCTTCTCCGAGCCCTCCGCCTTCGACGCGTGGTCGGACCGCTGGCGGGCGGAGCTGTCCTCCCAGGCGTCTCACCCCGAGGCGGTCGCGGAGGCGATGGACCGCGTCAACCCCGTCTACATCCCGCGCAACCACCATGTCGAGGCCGCGCTGGACGCGGCGACCGCCGGCGACCTGGAGCCGTTCGGGGTGCTGCTCGACGTGCTCGCCCGGCCCTTCGACGAACGACCGGGCCTCGAGGCCTACGCCGCGCCCGCCCCGCCGAGCTTCGGTGAGTACTGCACGTTCTGCGGCACGTAGGCGCCGTCACCCTGCGGCGGGCCGCCGAGCAGCAGCGTGTCGACGAGCAGGTACACGGCCAGCACGCCGACGACGACGGCGAACGCCCGGCCCAGCGCGGCCTGCGGCACGCGCTGGGCGAGGATCGACCCGATCAGCGCGCCGATCGCGGTGGCGCTCGCGAGGGCGACGGTCACCGCGACGTCGATCGCCGCCCCGATCAGGAGGTGGCTGACGAGCGCGACGCAGCCGGTGAGCGTGATGATCACGAGCGACGTGGCGACCGCGCGGCGAAAGCTGAAGCCCATCCACAGCGTCAGCAGCGGCACGATCAGAAATCCGCCGCCCACGCCGAAGAACCCGGTCAGCAGGCCGACCCCGCTGCCGGCGAGCACGATGCGCCCGGCCGGCGCGGCCGGGCAGTCGCCCGTATCCTCCCCCACCGACTGCGTCGCACGCTGCCACGTCGCGACGGAGGCGGCAAGCATCACGGGCACGAAGGACAGCAGCAGCACCTCGGGGCCGACCGCGTTGTTGGCGAGCGTTCCGAGCAGTGCCGCGACGGCGGCCGGCGCGACGAAGGTCATGGCGAAGCGCCAGCAGACGTGGCCGCGCAGCGCCGGCAGGCCGGCGCCGATGCCGGCGGCGATCGCGACGACGATCAGCGACGCCGTCGACGCGGGGCCGACCCCCTCGCCGAGCACGTAGACCAGCACCGGCAAAGCGAGGATCGCGCCGCCCCCACCGACCGCGCCGACGATCAGGCCGATGAGGATCCCCATCGGGATCGCGAGCACGACCGGGTCCACGTCAGCCCGCGATCAGGGCGCCGCGCCGAGCGGCGCGGCGGTCTCGAGCCGCACGCCGAAGCGCCCGAGCGCCGGCACGCCGCCGTCGACGACGTGCAGGACCTCGCTGGCGCCGTGACGGCGCACGAGGCTCGCGGCGGTCGCCGCGCGCTGGCCGGAGGCGCAGATCACCGCGATCGGCCTGTTCGCGTCGAGGCCGGCGGGCAGCGACGCGATGTCGTGCCAGGTCTGCAGCGTCGAGCCGGGAACGTGGCCCTCGTCCCATTCGCGGCGGTCGCGGACGTCGAGCAGCTGCGGGGCGTGGCCGGCGTCCAGCCGGCCGGCGAGCTCGCGCGCGGTCATCCGCTCGGTCACGGCCGTCGGCCACCGCTCCTGGCGCCAGCTGGTCATCCCGCCGCTGAGGAAGCCGGCGAGGCGGCGCATCCCGACCGCGACCGCCAGGCGCGCGGCGTGCCTGCCGTCCTCGTCGTCGCGCCCGACGAGGACGATGTCGTGCTCGTGGTCGGCGACCCACGCGAGCTTGGAGCCGAAGCCGGCGTACAGCACCGGGATGCAGACCGAGCCCGGGATGTGCGCCTCGTCGAACTGCAGGTCGGTGCGCACGTCCACGACGAGCGCGCCCGCCGCGCGCTTCTGCTCGACCTGGCGCGGCGACAGCGGCAGCAGGTCGACGCCGCCGGTCTGAAGCGGCCCGGTGTTGAGGTCGACGATGACCTGCAGGTTGGGCGGCTGCGGCCCGAGGCCCGCGAGCGCCTGGCGCACGAACTCGTCCTCGTCTGAGATCCGCAGCGTCGGGTTGCTCGCACGTTCATAGCCGATCGTCGAGCAGATCTTCATGTCCATGGTGGGACCGCCGCACAGCGACCCGCCGAGATGGCCGGGCCAGACCTCGCAGGCGTCGGGAAGCACCAGCAGCTTCTCGTTCAGCGAGCGGAAGATCCCGCGCGCCCCCTCGGACTTCTCGATCGCCAGGTCGGGCCGGGCGACGTCTCCGACGAACAGCGTGTCGCCCGTGAGCACCGCCCACGGCTGGGTGCTGCGACGAGTGTCGACGAGCAGAAACGACGTGTGCTCGGGACGGTGGCCGGGCGTGTGCAGGGCGCGCACCCGCAGGTCACCCAGCTCGAGCTCCCAGCCGTCGTCGAAGGGCTCGTGCGCGTAGCGGGGAGCGGCCTCGCGATGGATGTGGATCGTCGCGCCCGTGGCGGCCGCCAGCCGGCCGTGGCCGGAGACGTGGTCGGCGTGGTTGTGGGTCTCGAGGATGTGATCGATGCGCACGCCCATGTAGCGCGCGAGCTCGAGGTACTCGTCGATCTCCAGGCGCGGGTCGACGACCGCGGCGACGCCGGCCTGCTCGTCGCCGATCAGATACGAGGCACAGCCGAGGTCGTCGTGGGTCAGCTGACGGAAGAGCATCTCCTGAGGATGACGCACGAGTCCTGTCGCTACCCGCATGTCGCAGCGTACGAGGCATCCAAACGGCGCCATCGCCCGCAAGGACCATCATGAAGGTGACCCTCACCGGCGCGACCGGCTTCGTCGGCTCGCGGCTCGTCGCAGCACTGAAGGCGCGCGGAGACGATGTCACCGTGCTGTCGCGCAACGCCGCTCGCGCGGGCGAGCGCCTCGGCGTGCAGGCCGTCGCGTGGGACCCGGACGCCGGCCCGGCGCCCGAGGGCGCCCTGGCCGGCCGCGACGTCGTCGTGCACCTCGCCGGCGAGCCCGTCGGACAGCGCTGGAACGCGACGGTCAAGCAGGCCATCCGCGACAGCCGCGAGCTCGGCACCCGTCGCCTGGTCGAAGGGCTCGCCGCCGCCGATCCTCGCCCGCCGCGGCTGCTCTGCGCGTCGGCATCGGCGTTCTACGGGCCCGGCGGCAGCGAGGTCGTCAACGAGTCGAGCCCCGCGGGCCGCGACTGGCTCGCCGACGTCTGCGTGCGCTGGGAGCGCGAGGCCGATGGCGCCGCGGCGTTCGGCGTCGACGTCGTCAAGTTGCGCACCGGCCTCTGCCTCGATGCCGGCAGCGGCGTGCTCGACAGCATGCTGCTGCCGTTCAAGCTCGGCATGGGCGGACCGCTGGCGGGCGGGCGCCAGTACGTGCCGTGGATCCATCGCGACGACCTGATCGGCATGTACGTCCGCGCGATCGACGCGGCGGACTTCCGCGGCCCGATCAACCTCAGCGCGCCCAACCCCGTGACGAACAAGGAGTTCTCACAAGCGCTCGGCCGCGCGCTGCACCGCCCGGCGGTCATGCCGCTGCCGGGCATCGCCGCCAAGCTCGTAGCCGGCGAGGTGGCGAAGTACGCGATCAGCGGCACGCGGATGGTGCCTGGCCGCGCCGGCGATCTGGGCTACACGTTCCGCTTCGCGGACATCGACGGCGCCCTGGCGGACGTGCTGGCTTAAGCCGACATTTCGTAACGTCCCAGCGCCCGAACCCGGAACGAGGCGTCGGATGGCCCGCTACCCAAGCGGCTGCTGGACGCAGTACGAGACGAACGTCGGCTACTACCCCAACCGCCTGTCGCGTGACGCCACCCTGCGTGTCGGCCCGGGCGAGCAGTTTCGGGTCCTTCAGCAGCTACGCGCCAGCCAGCGCGTCGGGCGCCAGTCGGTGCGCAATCCCGGTCGTTCGGCGCAGCCGGCCCGGCGCGACTCCCGCGGCGGCTACGCCTGGGTCTACGTCGGCGACGGCGGCCGCTCGGGATGGATGCGCAGCGATGTGCTCGCCCCCGACCCCGGCGGCTTCGCCGACGGCCCCGCGAGCCAGGATTTCGAGATCGGCAGCGCGCCCGGGGTGCGCCACGCCCCGCGCACGCGCCTCAGGCCCCGCTTTGCCGTCGGGCGCCCGGCCTCCGGTCGCCGCATCGTGCATGCGCGCGAGGTCTACCTGCGCTACGCCGCGCGGTCGACGGCCTTCAGCTATCTCGACCGTGGCGACATCGTGGCGCTGAGGTGGCTCGGCCGCTCGTACGCCTGCGTCGAGGTCGTCGAGTCTTCGCACACACCGCAGCAGACGCGCGGCTGGGTCTCGCGCGACGCCCTGCGCTGAGCCGGCTACAGGCCGGCGAGCATGCCGCGCACGCGCTCGGCGTCCGCGCCGGCGACGATCAGCGCGGACGCCCGCTCGACGTCGTCGGTGCGACCGACCGCGAGCGCGGCGACGAGCCGGTCGTCGTGCAGGTAGAAGACGCTGAAGGCGCCGCCTGCCGGATCGCCGTGGACGATCTCCTCGTCCCACGCGGGCGCGGGGCCGACGTACTCGAGCGTCGTCCAGTCGGCGAGGTCCGACCAGAAGTAGGGCACCTCGGCAAACGGCTCTTCGGAGCCGAGCATCGCCCGCGCCGCGTGGCGGCCCTGCGCCCCGGCGACCTGCTCGTGCTCGATGCGCAGGCGCCGGCCGTGCAGGACGCTGTCGTACTCGCAGATGTCGCCCGCGGCGAAGACGCCGTCGGCGGAGGTCTGCAGTCGCTGGTCGCAGGAGACGCCGCCGCCGTCGCCGATCACGAGCCCCGCCTTGCGCGCGAGCATGACGTCCGGCAGCGCGCCCGCGCCGACGACGACGAGGTCGCCCTCGATGCGCCGGCCGTCCGCACAGACGACGGCGCCGACGGGGCCCTCGTCGTCACCCTCGCCGTCGAAGCCGACGACGTCGGCGTCCCCCACGACCTCGATGCCGTGATCGGTCAGTAGACGGTGCACGAACTGTCCTGCGACGGGCCCGAAGTGGCGCTCGAGCGGCAGCGTCTCCTGCATGACGATCGTGCAGGTCCTGTCCAGCAGCGTCAGCGAGGCGGCGACCTCGGTCGCGATGTAGGAGCCGCCGACGACGACGATCCGCTCGGCGTTCGCGACGGCCGCGCGCAGCGTGTCGGAGTTGCCGAGGGCGCGCAGGTAGTGGATGTTGTCGCGCGTGGCGCCGTCGACGCGCAGGCGCCGGACCATCGCTCCGGTCGCGATCAGCGCCTGGCCGAAGTGGATGACCTCGCGCCCGACCTTGGCCGTGCGCGCCTCGCAGTCCAGCGACATCACGGGCGTGCGCGTCAGCAGCTCGACGTCGTGCTCGGCGTACCACTCCTGCGGGTGCACGAACGTCGCGTCGCGGTCCTCGCCGTCCTGCAGGTAGCCCTTGGTGATCGGCGGCCGGTGATACGGCGGATCCTGCTCGCGGGTCACGAGCACGATCGAGCCCTCGAAGCCCTGCTCGCGCAGCTCGGCCGCAGCGCTCGCGGAGGCGATGCCGCCGCCGATCAGCAGGACGTCGATGGTGCGCTCGTCGCTCATGCTGCGAACTGTACGACCCCGTGCGCAACGCATCGTCTCGCCGCGTGGTGCGTTCGTACACCACGAACGGCGCACGCCGTGCCCTGCGCTTGACCGCCGCCATCCTGGCCGCCGATGTCACGGACGGCCTGCTCGCAGGCGAGCCGGCCGTCGCCGGCTCCACCGGGATCTCGCAGGTCGACCCGCGACTCGTGATACCGGGCTGCGCTACTCGATACCGAGGCGGTCCAGCAGGGCGTCGT
>Ga0136613_10000615_pt1 | contig 16716 bp, 14 predicted proteins | sample AntDrymUQ2722106_2_FD_106649 | JGI IMG/M metagenome (GOLD analysis project Ga0136613, IMG submission 106649) | Polar desert sand microbial communities from Dry Valleys, Antarctica - metaG UQ272 (21.06) | ecosystem: Environmental > Terrestrial > Soil > Desert | place: Antarctica: Dry Valley... | reverse complement strand
GTCGACGGCGATGTTGCGCCGCCGGACCTTGTTGAGCTTGCGCTGCCAGCCGCTGACCGCCGGTCCGTCGTCACCCTGGCGCAGCGACTGCCGCACCGGCGCGCGCGAGCCGCCGCGAGAAGAGCGGCGGCTACGGCCGTTGGCGTAGTCGCCCTCGCGCTGGGCGGTGCGCAAGGACGCGTACGGGTTCATTCGGTCGCCGCCGAACGGGTCACGGATGCGGGGGTCTTCGATCTCAAAGTGCAGGTGGGTTGAGCCGCCCGACGCGTTCCCGGAGTCGCCGAGGTAGCCGATGACCTGCCGGCGGCGCACCCACGAGCCGGTGCCGACACCCGACGCGATGGCGCCCGAGCGCGCACCGTTGGACCTTCCAAGGTGGTAGTAGGCGTACACGCGCCCGTCGCGGCCGCGGACCTGCAAGGCCCAGCCCGCTGTCGGATGCCCGGCGGGGGGCGCCCAGACCACGCGTCCTGCCTTGGCGGCATAGATGGGCCACCCGTGGGGTCCCATCAGATCGGTGGCGCGGTGCACGCGGCTGCCGCCGCCACGGCTGGCGAAGTAGCTGTCGACGTAGGACGCGCCCGAGCGCGTGGGGAAGGTGATGTCGATCGCTCGGCGGTACCTGGGAACCGCCTGTGCCGGAACGGCCATGGCCGCCAGCAGCACCGCAATGGACAACGCCGCAGTCAAGCCCTTGAGCATGCGCATGGCAGGAGCCTAGAGCAGCACTAGTCACAAGTCCACCCCAGCGTGTGTGCGTCATTACGCGGAGTCCCGCCGGCCGGCCTGACGGCCGGCCCCTCACCCGAAGTCAAGCCTGGAGTACTCCTCGAGGGCGGCGGGGTTGGCCAAGGCATCCCGGTTGTGGACCGTGGCGCCGCTGATGGTGTCAGCGACCGCACGCTCGACCTTCTTCCCGCTGATGGTGTAGGGGATGTCGGCGACAGCGAACACGTACGCAGGCACATGGCGTGGTGTGGTGGCCGAGCGGATCGTGTTGCGGATGTGCGCCGTCAGTGCCGCGTCGAGTTCGACTCCCTGGGCCAGGCGGACGCACAGGACGATCTCGGTGTCATCCTCGACGGGCCGGCCGACGACGATGGCGTCGGCGATCTCGGCCAGCGGCTCGATCGCCCGGTAGATCTCGGCGGTACCGATTCGCACGCCGCTCGGGTTGAGCGTGGTGTCACTGCGGCCGTGGATGACCATGCCGCCGTCCGGCGTGATTTCCACGAGATCACCGTGCGTCCACACGCCGGGGTTGGCATCGAAGTAGGCGGCGCGGTAGCGCGAGCCGTCCTCGTCACCCCAAAAACCCGTCGGCATGGAGGGGAACGGGCGCGTGCAGACCAGCTCGCCGGGCTGGCCCACCACCGGCCGGCCGGACGGATCCCAGGCCTCGACCGCCATGCCCAGGCAGCGGCACTGCAGCTCGCCGCGCCGCACCGGCAGGATGGGCGCCCCGGCGGCGAAGCAGCCGATCAGATCCGTGCCGCCACTGACCGACGCCAGCTGCAGGTCGTCATCGACGTGCTGATAGACCCAGTCGAACTGCTCGGCATGCAGGGGCGCCCCGGTGGACAACACGGTCTGGACAGCTGTCAGATCGGCGACATCGGCGGGTCGTAGGCCGGCTTTGGCGCAGGCGGCGAGGAACTTTGGGCTGGTGCCGAAGTGGCTGATCTTGGTTCGCTCGGCCAGCTCCCACAGTGCTTCCGGGCCGGGATAGGTAGGGCTGCCGTCGTACAGCACGACCGTCACGCCGCTGGCCAGTGCGCTGACCAGCCAGTTCCACATCATCCAGCCGCAAGTCGTGAACCACAGAATGGTGTGCTGACCGGCGTGCAGGTCGGTGTGCAGCTGATGTTCCTTGCGGTGCTGCAGCAACGTCCCGCCGTGGCCGTGCACGATGCTCTTGGGAACGCCTGTGGTCCCGGACGAGTAGAGGACGAACAGCGGATGGTCGGCAGAAACCTGCTCGAAGTGCACCTCGTCGGCCGCTGTCCCCAGCAGCCGTGACCAGGGCACCACGGGGCGATCCGGCAGCGTCCACGGCTCGCCGGCGAAATCCACCAGCACGAGATGGTCCAGCTCCGGCAGCGCCTCGCAGACAGCCCCGACCTTCTCGCGCAGGCTATGAGTGCGGCCGTTGTAGCGGTAGCCGTCGGCGGCGAGCAGGATCCTCGGACGGATCTGGCCGAAGCGGTCCACGACGCCCATCGGACCGAAGTCGGGAGAGCACGACGACCACACCGCTCCAAGGGCGGTCGTGGCCAGCATGGCGACCACGGCCTCGACGCAGTTGGGCAGGAAGGCGGCGACCCGGTCACCGCGGCCGACGCCAAGCTCGACCAACCCCGCCTGCACACCGGCGACCATGCGGTGCAGCTCGTCCCAGGTGATGCGGCGCTCGATCATCCCCTCACCGGCGCCGATCAGCGCCACGCCACTGCCGCGGTGGCGCAGCAGATTCTGCGCGTAGTTCAGGCGCGCACCTGGGAACCATACGGCTCCGGGCATCCCCGGCTGCCCGAGCACCTCGTCGTACTGCCGTGACGCGACGACGCCGGTGTCGCTCCACACCTGCGCCCAGAATGCCGGCAGATCGTCCACCGACCATCGCCACAGCGAGTCGTAGCTAGCAGCGGCGACTGGTGCCGCGTCCATGAAGCGATGGAGATGGCTGGCTTCCGCGCGCGCCGCCGGTGGCTCCCAGAGGATGGGATTGTTGACCGCGCTCATCGCGCTGACCTGCAGTGACGGCCTAGGTTGTCGCCTGCCGCCGCCGGGGGAGCAGGCCAGGCCGATCTGACGGGTCTGCAGCAGGCGTCAACGCCAAGTCGACGGTGAGAGTAATCGCTGTTCTCCCACGGCCGAAATGCTTTGACATGCGGAAATATCCTGGCGTAACTCTGCATCAAGGTTGAGAGTCGCGAGATCATGACGCCTTGACGGCGAGGACAGGACAGCTGGCCCGCAGCAGGAGATCCTGCGCGTTACTGCCCAGCACGACCTTGCCCACCGGTGAACGCCGGCGGAGACCGATGACGATCAGCTCGGCTCCCGTCGACTCGGCGACGGCGATCAGGTCGTCGGCCGGTGTGTTGCCGCGGACAAGCTCGTGGATCTCCGCAGCAACACCCTCGTTCTCCAACCGGACACGGACGGCCTCCAGGTCGTCGCGGTACGCGGTCATCTGTGCCGCTTCGTCACGGGCGCCTCCCTTGGCCGAATGCACGACCAGCAGGGAGCCGTCGCGCAGTCGCGCCTCGGCGATGGCGGCATCAAGGGCTGCCCTGCCCTCAGCCGTCCTGATGTAACCCACGACGATCTTCACGGCCTGCTCCTGTCTGTCGCGTCCGCATGTTCTACCTCCGAAGTGGCTAAGGCGGCTGACGAAGCGGAACTGGCAGACTGCGATGGTCTGGCGTCCTCTCGCTTCGCTAATGAGGACACCAACTGTCGAGCCGACGAAGGGCATGGCGGATGTGGCAGGGATCGCTCACCGACCAGTTGATCCGGCTGGGGCACCGAGCGGTGGCGGCCGGGCTGGTGATCGGTTCGGGCGGCAATCTGTCGGCGCGGCCACCTGGAGCAGATGAGTGCCTCGTCACGGCTCGCGGCACATGGCTGGATGAGCTGACCGCCGATGACTTCAGCGTCGTGGGGCTGGACGGGCGGGTCCCCGGCGGCAATGCCGCACCGTCCAGCGAGGTGCAACTGCACGTGGCGGCCTACCGCGCCCGTCCCGACGTCAACGCCGTGGTGCACCTGCACCCCCAGGCGTCGGTGCTGCTCGACGCGCTCGGTCACCGGGTCCGGTTGATCACGCTGGACCACGCGACCTATGTGCGCCGCGTGGTCACGGTCCCGTATCTCCCGCCGGGTACCGCAGAACTCGCCGAGGCCGGCGCGAAGGCGTTGGCCGGGGCCAATGTGGTCATCCTCGGCCATCACGGCTGTTCGGTCGTGGCCGACAGCGTCGAACTGGCGTACAAGCGGGCAGCCAACTTGGAGGAGGCGGCGCTGGCGACTTACCGGGCACTGCTCCTCGGCGACGTCGAGACCACCGCTGCGCCCGAGTACTTCGAGCGCTTGGCGGCTGGCTAGTCCTGCGGTCGGTCGCTCAACGCGTCGATCAGCAGCGCAAGCCCGATGGCGAACAGCCACACGTCCTTCGCCAAACCGATCCCGTCCTGCGTGGGGCGGATACCGCTCTCGTCGGTCATGCCCGGCGTCTTCAGGTAGAGGCGGACCAGTCCCGCGCCGAAGGCGCTGAGCCCGGCCCCGACCAAGCCCGCCGGCAGGAAGGCAGCAGCAGCGCCGTGCCGAGGACGATCTCGCCCGTGGACAGCAGCTTCATGTACTGCTGGGATTCCATCGACGAGAACTGCGGAAAGGCGCCGCTGGCCATGCCGTGCATGCCGGCCGCCGCCTCGTCGGGTATCCCGCGCTTGGACAAGCCCGAGTTCAGGACGTAGGCGCCCGCGGCCAGGCGGATGGGCAGCTGCCAGGGCTTCATGTTGGACCTCCGAATCGATAAGTCCCGAACGTTCTACCCAGCCACCAGGTGTTCCAATGCGGCGGTGGCGCAACCCCACGACAAGGTCACCCCCGCGCCGCCGTGGCCGTAGTTGTGCACGCAGACAGCGCCACCCGGCAGTGTCTCGGGCTCGACACGGACCGCCGGGCGACCGGGCCGCAACCCGACGGCGTGGCCGAGGACTTGTGCGCCCTGCAGCGCCGGCTCCAGGGCGGTGCACCGGCGCAGGATGGACGCCGCGATCTCGGGATCCGGCCGCAGGTCGGACGCTCCCTGCTGTGCCGTGCCACCCAGCACCACATCACGGCGGCGGGGTACCACGTAGGTCACATCCCGCGGATGGTGGTCGTCGAGCAGGAAGCGGGTCAGCCCAGGGTTGGCCACGCGCAGCACCTGACCGCGGATGGGGAACACGCTGGCGTCCCCCGTGAGCTCGGCGGCTCCCAAACCCGCGCAGTTCACGACCACGGGACAGACCGCACCGGCCTCGGCCAGCGTGGTAATCCGCCGCTGGTCGATGACCCCGCCGGCGCGTTGCAGGCGCGCGACCAGGTACGCCAGGTACACCGGCATCTCGATGACCGGGACGGTGAACGCCACACCGTCGCCGTAGCCGTGCGGCAACTCGGCGCCGGCTGCGCGGCGCAGCGAGCCGACTGCGGTCGCCCACCACGGTGCGGGCATCGGCTCGCGCGACAGCTCCAGACCCTCGACCATGTGCACGCCCGTCGTCGGGTCGCCGGCGAGCGTGCGGAAGACGGCCAGGGAGTGTGATCCCCACGCCAACACCTGATCGGCGGGAAAGGCCCGGTACGGATACCAGATCGCGGCGGCGACCGCGGAGGTCGTCTGCTCGGGTGGCACGGCGGTCCACACGCGCACGCGCCAGCCGGCCTCGGCCAGCATCACCGCCGTGGTCAGGCCGCTGACCCCGCCCCCGATCACCAGGGCCTTGCGCTCGCCGGCCGCCATGCCGACAACGTACCTACCGTGCCGGCAACCTACCTACCGCGACCTCGGGCCAACGGCCGGCGCCGGCGCGCGTCGTATGGTGCTCGGCGATGCTGCTCAGTGCCGCACCGCTGCTGCCGGAACAGGTCGTCGCCGTCGCGCGGGACGGCGAGCGGGTCGAACTGGATGCCGGCGTCGAGGCAACGATGACCCCGGGGCGGGAGGTCGTCGCGGCGGCGTTGGCCTCGGGACGGGTCGTGTACGGGGTGACCACCGGCTTCGGTGCGCTGGCCAACACGGTCATCCTTCCCGAGCAGGCCGCTGCACTCCAGCACTCGCTGGTCCGCAGCCACGCCGCCGGGGTCGGGCCGCTCGTCGATGACGAGGTGGTCCGCGCGATGACGGTGCTGCGCGCACGGACGTTGGCTACCGGCCACACCGGCGCCCGGACGGAGGTGGCCTCGGCACTGGTGGCCCTGCTCAACAGCGGCGTGCAGGTGGCCGTTCCGGAGCATGGCTCGCTGGGCGCGTCCGGCGATCTGGCACCGATGGCCCACGTCGCGATGGTGTTGACCGGTGAGGGGTGGGTGCGCGGTTCCGACGGGCGGCCCCAACCGGCGGCCGCGACCCTTCGAGCCGCCGACCTGCAGCCATTGGCGTTCGTGGTCAAGGAGGGTCTGGCTCTGCTGAACGCCACCGAGGGCATGCTCGGCATGCTGGTCCTGGCCTGCCAGGATCTGCGCCGCCTCGCGCTCACCGCCGACGTCACCTGCGCGTTGAGCGTCGAGGGACTGCTGGGCACCGATCGGCCGTTCGACGCTCGCCTGCAGGCGCTGCGCCCGCACCCCGGCCAGGCGGCTTCGGCGGCCGTGCTCAGCGAACTGCTATCGGGCAGCGCGATCCTGGCCGGCCACCGCCACAGTCGTCACGCCGTCCAGGACGCCTACAGCCTGCGCTGCGCGCCGCAAGTCCACGGTGCGGCGCGCGACACGCTGTCTTTCGCCGAGATGGTCCGCGATCGCGAGCTGGCTGCGGCCGTCGACAACCCGGTGGTGCTCGAGGACGGTTCGGTCGAGTCCTGCGGCAACTTCCACGGTGAGCCGCTGGCATTCGCGATGGACTTTCTGGCGGTGGCCGCCGCAGAGCTGGGCGCCATCAGCGAGCGCCGGACCGACCGGATGCTGGACCCCGCCCGCTCGCACGGGCTGCCGCCCTTCCTGGCTGCGCAGGCAGGCCTGCACTCGGGGTTCATGCTGGCCCAGTACACCGCCGCGTCGCTGGTCGCCGAGAACCGGCGGCTGGCGGTCCCAGCCAGCGCCGACTCGGTGCCGACCTCGGGGATGCAGGAGGATCACGTGTCGCTGGGCTGGTCGTCTGGGCTCAAGTTGCGCAAGGTGATCGACAACCTCACGGCGATCCTGGCCATCGAGGCGCTGGTGGCCGCCGCCGCCGTCGAGCACCGCGCTCCCGACGCCCCGGCGGCCCGCACCGGTGCCGTCATCGCGGCGCTGCGCGAGCGCGTGCCGGCCATGCCGGTCGACCGGTTCCTGGCCGCCGACATCGCCACCGTCCGCGAACTGGTCGCCGAGGCGACGCTGATCCGCGCGGCGGGGCTGGCCGACGGCGCCGCCGACCCCGCCCAGGAGGGTGAGCCATGAACGACCCGCTGGAGTGCCGCGGCTGGCTGCAGGAGGCGGCGCTGCGCTGCCTGCGCAACAACCTGCACCCCGACGTCGCCGAGCGCCCCGACGACCTCGTCGTCTACGGCGGCAGCGGCAAGGCCGCACGCGACCAGCGCAGTCTGGCGGTGATCGAGGCGACGCTGCGCGACCTCGGCGACGACGAGACGTTGCTGGTGCAGTCCGGCAAGCCGGTCGGGCGCTTCCGCACGTTTCCGCACGCCCCCCGGGTGCTGATCGCCAACAGCCTGTTGGTGCCCGACTGGGCCTCGTGGGAGGACTTCTGGGCGCTAGAGGCGGCGGGCCTGACGATGTACGGGCAGATGACGGCCGGTTCGTGGATCTACATCGGCACGCAGGGGATCCTGCAGGGCACCTTCCAGACCTTCTCCACGCTGGCCGAGCAGCGCTACGGGGGTGACCTGCGCGGCAAGGTGGTGCTGACCGCTGGGCTGGGCGGGATGGGTGGCGCCCAGCCGCTGGCGGTCACGATGAACGGCGGGGTGGCGCTCTGCGTCGAGGTCGACCCGGCCAGGGCGCAGCGGCGGGTGAAGACCCGCTACCTCGACGAGATCGCCGACTCTCTCGACGACGGGCTGGTGCGCGCCCGCCGCGCCGCCGACGCTGGACAGGCGCGCTCGATCGCCGTGGTCGCCAACGCCGCCGAGGCTTTCCCGCAGCTGCTGGCGCAGGGCACGGCGATCGACGTGGTCACCGACCAGACCTCGGCGCACGACCCGCTCAACGGCTATGTGCCGGCTGGTCTGAACCTCGACGAGGCCGCGCGGCTTCGGCGGGACAAACCCGGCGAGTACGTGGAACGCGCGCGGGCGTCGATGGCCCGCCACTGCGAGGCCATGGTCGGCTTCGCCCTGGCCGGCGCCGAGGTCTTCGACTACGGCAACAACCTGCGCGGCGAGGCACGGCTCGGCGGGTTCGCGGAGGCGTTCTCCTACCCGGGATTCGTCCCCGCGTACATCCGCCCGCTGTTCTGCGAAGGGAAGGGCCCGTTCCGCTGGGTCGCGCTGTCCGGCGATCCCGCCGACATCGCCGCCACCGACGCTGCGCTGCTGGAGGCCTTCGTCGACGACGAGACGCTGCAGCGCTGGCTGCCCCTGGCGCAGGAGCGCGTTGCCTTCCAGGGCCTGCCAGCACGCATCTGCTGGCTGGGCTACGGCGAACGGGCCAGAGCCGGCGCGCTGTTCAACGACCTGGTGGCCACGGGCAAGGTTCGAGCGCCGATCGTCATCGGGCGCGACCACCTGGACTCCGGGTCCGTCGCGTCGCCCTACCGCGAGACCGAATCGATGGCCGACGGCAGCGACGCCATCGCCGACTGGCCCATCCTCAACGCCCTGCTCAACGTCGCCTCGGGCGCCGCCTGGGTCGCCGTGCACCACGGCGGGGGCGTCGGGATGGGCAAGTCGATCCACGCCGGCGCGCAGGTCGTCGCCGACGGCAGCGCTGATGCCGCCGAGCGCCTCGACCGCGTGCTCACCAACGATCCCGGAACCGGGGTGATGCGCCACGCCGATGCCGGCTACGACCGCGCCGCACAGGTCGCTCGCGAACGGGGTGTGCGGCTGCCGATGCTGGAGGAAGCCCGACCTCCTTGATGATGGCCCGGGCTGCCGACCATGCCGACCTGACCGCTGACCGGCCGAGCGGGTGGGACAATGGCGCCGGAGGTGGTGTGGCAGTGGTACCGCTCGACCAGACCGAATACGACCGATGGTGGCGCAGCGCTGAATCGTCCCTGCTGATGGCCCGCCTCGGAGCCGAACATGACAGCATCACCATGCCTGCCTCCACGCTGAGCAAGCCGCGCGGCAGGCGGTCAAGGGGCTGCAGTTCGCCGTCGGTGCCGGAGGGCGAGCACGGGGCCACAACCTGTCGCTGTAGGGGCGGCGGCCGCCGAAGCTACGGGCACGGCGCTCATCGACCCACTGCGAGAGGCGCTCGTGCGGCTGGGTCGCCACTACCTGCCGTCGCGCTATCCCGACGCGTTGCCAGGCGGTGCCCCGATCGACCAGTACACGGCCGCCGACTCAACCGTGGCCATTCGCGACGCCGAGCGCGTGGCGGGGTTCGTCAATGGTGTGTGGCAAGCACTGCGGGACGCGGCTGCAGAGCGGAGCGACGATGAACGGGAACGACCGTGAACGCCAGGGAGGTCATCGCGCGAAGGCACGCGGAGCGGGCGGCCCTGATCGCTCGTGCGCAGCGGTTTGCCCACGCCCTCAACCCGGCGCTGGGGGTCCGCGCCGTGGTGGTGTTCGGATCCGTCGCCAGGGGTGACTTCAGCGACCACAGTGACGTCGACGTCCTCGTCGTCGCCGAACACCTCCCACAGCGGCCGCTGGACCGCTTCGCCGTTCTCGGCGGAGCCCCCGATCCCATCCAGCCTGTGGCGTGGACGCCGCAGGAGTGGCTGGGCGAGGTCGAGCGCGGCAACCCGGTCGCCGCCGAGGCGCGGGAACACGGCGTGTGGCTGCTCGGGGGGCCTGGAGTGCTCGACGCCCGACCGACCGGGTGACGGCTGCCGGGGCTATCCGCTGCGCTCGTCGGTGTTGGCGGGCAGCGATCGACCTGCGAGGCTGCGGTGCCAAGCCGGAAGGAGGCCATGATGGAACCGTGGTCGAGGCCGCTGCGCGGGCGCCTTGACGAGGTCGAGATCGATTCGGCGCTGCTGGCCGATAACCCGCTGGGCGACCCGGCCCGCCGGCCATTGTGGGTCTACACGCCACCTGGCTACGACGCCGCCGAACGGCGGTATCCCAGCGTCTACCTGCTCCAGGGCATGACCGGGCAGATCGACATGTGGCGCAACCGCTCGGCGTTCCGTCCCAACGTGGTGGAGCTGATCGACGCCGCCTTCGCCGACGACGGCGCGCCACCGTGCGTCGTGGTGTTCGTCGACTGCTGGACGTCCTACGGCGGCAGCCAGTTCCTCGACTCGCCGGGCACCGGCCGCTATCACAGCTATCTGTGCGAGGAGGTCGTGTCGTACGTCGACGCGAACTACGCCACCCTGATCGCCGCCGAGCATCGGGGGATCGCTGGCAAGTCCAGCGGCGGGTACGGTGCGATGGTGACGCCGATGCTGCGCCCCGACCTGTTCGGCGGGCTGGCGACGCACGCCGGCGATGCGCTGTTCGAGGTCTGCTACCAGCCAGAGTTCGCCGAGTGCGCCCGCGCGCTGCGCGACCACTACGACGGCTCCTATGACCGCTTCTGGGACGACTTCGGCAGCCGGTCCGCCATGAGCAAGGACCACGACGGAGCGCTGATCAACGAATGGGCGATGGCGGCCTGCTACTCGACCGACGACGACGGCACTGTCCGCCTGCCGTTCGACCCGGCGACCGGTCAGCTGCTTCCCGACGTGTGGCAGCGTTGGCTGGCGTGGGATCCGGTCCGGATGGTACCCGGCCACGCCGCCGCGCTGCGCGGCCTCAAGGCGGTCTGGATCGATGCCGGCACGCGTGACGAGTATTTCCTCGACCTCGGTGCGCAGGCCTTCCGCCAGGCACTGGCCGACATCGGGGTGGACTCGCGATTCGAGCTGTTCGACGCGACCCACGGCGCCATCGAGTACCGCTACCCCCTGGCCGTGCGCTACCTCTCCGAGCGTTTGTCGGCGTGAGCATGCCCGGCCGGCCGGTGATCGGCGTGGTGCATCCCGGCGAGATGGGCGCGGCGGTTGCCGCCTGCGTGTCACCCGCCGCCGACCGGGTGCTGTGGGTATCGCAGGGGCGCAGCGCCGCCACGCGGCGCCGGGCCGAGGCCGCCGGCCTGAGCGATGTGGGCGACCTGGCCGCGATGTGCCGGAACGCCGAGATCCTGCTGTCGGTCTGCCCGCCCGATGCCGCGGTGGAGGTGGCGACCGCCGTCGCCGGTTCCGGCTACGACGGCCTGTACGTCGACGCCAACGCCATCGCCCCGCCGACCGCCCGCCATGCCGCCGAGATCGTGGAGGCGGCCGGCGCGCGGTTCGTCGACGGCGGCATCATCGGCTCCGTGCCGAGGGTCGCCGGCCGCACCCGCCTCTACCTGTCGGGCCCCGGCAGCCACGCCGTCGCCGCGCTGTTCGAAGGGTCCGTGCTGGAAGCCGTCGTGCTGCACAAAGACTCCGCCCCTCGCCCGGTTGGCGCTGCCTCGGCGCTGAAGATGACCTACGCCGCGTACACCAAGGGCCGGGCCGCGCTGCTGCTGGCCATCCGCGCCGCCGCCGTCGCCGAAGGCGTCGACGCCGACCTCGTGGCCGAGTGGCAGCGGTCGGGGCCGACGTTGGCGGACCCCGGTCAGCGAGGCCGCCGGCCGAGCGCAGGTACGGGGTCCCATCTGGCAGCACTGGCTTCCGACTGCGAGGCCGTCGCCGCCCGCGGCGCACCGAAGGCCTGGCGGTGGTCGGGGGAGATGACCGAGATCGCCGCGACACTGGAGGCGGCAGGCCTGCCCGGCGGCTTCCACGAGGCTGCCGCGGACATCTATCGCCGCCTGCGCGACCTGCGCGACGCCGACGCCCCGCCGTTGGACGAGGTAATCGCCGCGCTGCTGACAGACGTGCGCTCGGAATCGCGGCGGGGATGACCGCAACCCTGGCGGTCACGGGCATCGGGCTGCTGGTCAGCAACCGGCCGGAGCTGGGGGACGGGCTGCTCGGTGGCATCCGCGACGCGGCGCTGCTCATCCACAACGGGCGCGTGGTCTGGGTCGGCGAGCAACGGGCGATGCCCGAGGCCGCCGGCGACGGGCACCTGGACGCGGCCGGGGCTTGCGTGCTGCCTGGCTTGGTGGACCCGCACACCCACCTGGTTTTCGCCGGGGACCGCGCCGACGAGTTCGCTGCGAGGCTGGCGGGCGAGCCCTACGCCGCCGGTGGCATCCGCACCACCGTCGCCGCGACCCGGGGGGCCTCCGATGCCGCGCTCCTCGACGGCGCCCGCCGGCGCGCGGCCGCCGCGCTGCGAACCGGTACCACCACGATGGAGGTCAAGTCCGGCTACGGCCTCACCGTTTCCGACGAGGTCCGGTGCCTGCGGACCGCCGCCGCGATCAGCGACGACCCCGCGCTGCCGGCTGTGGTGGCGACCTTCCTGGGCGCGCACGTCGTACCACCCGAGCACGCCGGCGACCCCGACGCCTACGTCGACCTGGTTCGCGGGCCGATGTTGGACGCGTGTGCCCCGCTGGCCGACGGCTGCGACGCCTTCTGCGAGCAGGGGGCCTTCGACGCCGAGGCCAGCCGGGCGGTGCTGACCGCGGGGGCCGCCCGAGGGCTGACCGTGCGGCTGCACGCCAACCAGCTGGGTCCCGGGCCCGGTGCACAGCTGGCCGCCGAGCTCGGTGCCGCCTCGGCCGACCACCTCACCCACCTGACCGCCGACGACATCGACGCCTTGGCGGCCGCCGGCGTGGTGGCCACCCTGCTCCCGCTGGCGGAGCTGTCCACCCGCTCGCCTGCGGCTCCCGCGCGCCGCCTGCTCGACGCGGGGGTGACCGTGGCGCTGGCGACCGATTGCAACCCGGGTACCAGCTACACCACGAGCATGCCGTTGATCGTGGCCCTGGGTTGCCTGCATCTGGGCCTGACCCCCGACGAGGCGGTGCGTGCCGTGACGGCTGGCGCCGCCGCCGCGCTGCGCCTCGACGACGCCGGCCACCTGGGCGTCGGCGCTCGAGGCGACCTGGTGATCTTGGCGGCTGACAACGCCACCCACCTGGCCTACCGTCCCGGCATGGACCTGGTGGACACCGTGATGCGCAGCGGCCGCGTGGTGTACTCGAGGCGATGACCCCCGACGATCCGGAGTGGCCGCGCGCCTCGGCGTGGCTGGCCGCACGGTCCGACCCCGCCGGCCTGGCCGTGCTCGGGGTCCCGCTGTCGCGCACTTCCCTGTCACCATCGGCGGCGCATGAGACCCCTGGCGCCGTGCGGGCGGCGCTGCGGCGGTTCTCCACCTACCACGCCGGCTCCGGGCTGGACCTGCGCGACCTGCCCGTCTTCGACCACGGCGACGTGGCGATGGACGGGATGCCTGCCTCGGCGGCGCTGGAGTCCGTCGCCGCCGCGGTGGCCGCGCTGCCGGCGATCCCGCCGCTGGTGCTGCTGGGCGGGGACAACGCGCTGACGCGCCCCGCGCTGGTGGCCCGCGCGCCGGACCTCGGGCGGGCGGGACTGCTGACGTTGGACGCCCATCACGACGTGCGGGGAATGCATGCGGGACCGACCAACGGCAACCCTGTGCGAGGGCTGCTCGACGACGGCCTCGACGGCGCCAACGTGGTGCAGATCGGGATCGGCGCGTTCACCAACGCCCCGGCCCACCGCAGCTGGGCCGACGAGCAGGGCATCACCAGCGTGACCGTCGCCGAGGCGCGCGCGGAAGGCGTGGGTGCCTGCGTCCGGCGCCATCTGGACGAACTGGCCCGGCGCTGCGACATGCTGTACGTCGACCTCGACATCGACGTCCTCGACGCCGCCTTCGCCCCCGGCTGCCCCGGTGCGCGCCCCGGGGGACTGCTGCCCGGCGAGCTGCACGACGCCGCCTTGGTCGCGGGCGCCCATGCCGCCGTCGCCACCATCGACGTCGTCGAGGTCGACGCGGCGGCGGACCCAACCGGCATCACCGTGGACAACGCCGCCCTGTGCCTGCTGCACGTTGCGGCCGGCGTGCTGACCCGGATGCCCGCCTTCCAGTTCCAAGTGTGGAAGAGTGAGGTCCAAACCGCCGTCTCACCGTCGAGAAGCGCGTGACCAGGACAACAACCGCAACTGCCGGTGCCGGTGCCGGTGCCGGGGCGAACGACGAGGCACTGACGCCGCTGCTGGCGCGGATCCGCCAGTTGGCGCCGGAGGGCCGCGCACCCCTTGTCTCCCAGCTCGCCCGAGCGACCTATCGTCGTGCTCCCGCCGATCGGCTCGCCGAGCTGGACGCCGATGCCGCCGCCGCGATGCTGGTCGACGCCTTCGGGTTCATGGACCAGCGACGGCAGGGCACGTTGGCCCTGCGGGTGTTCGACCCGCAACCGGAGCGCGATGGTTGGGGAGCCGACGGCACCGTCGTGGAGGCCAACGTCGAAGACGGTCCCTTCCTGCTGACCACGGTCACCGAGGAGCTGAGCCGGGTCGGCTTGGACATCGAGGAGGTCGTGCACCCGGTCGTGGGCGTGCTGCGCTCAGACGACGGCCATATCAGCGCGCTGCTGCCCGCCCGCCAGGCCGAGACCCGTGAGTCGTGGATCCACCTGGAGCTGCGACGTCGGCTGCCGGAGCCAGAGCGCCAGCGCCTCACCGAGCAGCTGAGCGCCGTACTGGACGACGCCCGCCTCGCCACCCGCGACTTCGCCGCCATGCGCCGACAGATCGAGGAAGTCAGCTTCCAGACCCGCGCCAGCGCCGGAGCCCGTTACCGCATCGATGAGGTCGACGAGGCGATCTCCCTGCTCAACTGGCTGCTCGACGACCACTTCATCCTGCTGGGCTACCGCGAGTACGACATCGTCGCGACCGAGGCAGGACGCGTGGTCCAGGTCCATTGGGGGTCGGGCTTGGGCATCCTGGCCGACGAGACGTCCTCCAGCTGGGCCCAGCCCGTTGCGCTGGACGAGGTAGCCGAGCCGCTGCGGGAACGGATCGAGGGCGGCGACCTGCTGGTCGTCGCGCGCACCAACCGGGTCAGCAGGGTCCAGCGCCAGACGCGGATGATGTACGTCGGCGTCAAGAAGGTCGGCGGCGACGGCAAGGTGCACGGCGAGTGCCGGCTGCTCGGGCTGTTCGCCCAGAAGGCCTACGCCGAGCCCGCCAGCACCATCCCGGTGCTGCGGCGCAAGCTGCGTCAGATCCTGGAAGCCGAGGACGTCGTCGACCACTCGCACGACGAGCGCAGCCTGCGCGCACTGTTCGAGGCGATTCCCAAGCACGAGCTGTTCGCCGCCGACACCGAAGACGTGCGCCAGACCCTGGTGAACCTGCTCGAGGCGCAACGCGGTCAAGACGTGCGGTTGCTGCTGCGCGCCGCCGAGGACGGTCGCAGCGTGTCCGCGCTGGTGGCGGTCCCCCGGGAGCGCTTCAACGCCGTCATCCGCATGCGCATCCAGCAGCTGCTCGTCGAAGAGTTCGCCGCCGCCGCGGTCGATTACCAGCTGACCATGACCGAGCGGGACCGCGCGCTGCTGCACTTCGTGCTGCACGCCGGCGACGGCGAGCTGGCGCAGGTCCGGGCCGAAGAGCTCGAGGGGTCGGTCAATGCGCTGACGCGGACCTGGACCGACGACCTGCTCGTCGAGCTGGTCGGCGCGCATGGCGAATCTGAAGGCCGGCGCTTGGCGCGCTTGTACGCCAGACGCCTCCCCGCCGGCTACGCCGAAACCACCACCGTCCACACGGCGTTGCACGACATCGCGCAGCTGGAGCGGTTGTGCGCGGACACCGGCGCGGACTGCAGCGACGTGGTGATGGCCCTGCGCCCCGACAGCGACCCCAGCGTCGACTTGGTGCGCTTCAACCTGTACAAGCTGGGTCCGGCGGTGCCGCTGTCGTCGTTCATGCCCATCCTGGAAAGCCTTGGGCTCAACGTCGTGGAGGAGATCCCTTACGGCTTTGGCGGCGACGGGGGTGACGAACCGGAGCTGCACATCCAGGACTTCGGCGTCCGCGGCGTCGATGTGGCTCTCGACGTCGAGCGCGACGGCCCCCGGCTGGCCGCCGCCGCGCTGGCGATCTGGCAGGGCCGTGCCGAGGCCGACCGCCTCAACCGGCTGGTGCTGGGCGCTGGGCTGTCATGGGACGAGGTGGTGGTCCTGCGGACCTACCGGCGCTATCGCCGGCAGGTGGGGACCACCTTCACCGAGGCCTACCTCGACCAGGCGCTGGTCGACCATCCCGACGTGGCCAGGGCCCTCGTGCGGCTGTTCGACACCCGCTTCGACCCCGATCAGGCGGCCGGTCCCGACGAGGTCGAGGCTGCTCGCGCTGCCGTGCTGAAGGCCTGCGAGGGCGTCGATCGGCTCGACACGGACCGCATCCTGCGCGGGTACCTCGGCCTGGTCGACGCCACGCTGCGCACCAACCGCTGGGTGGTGCACGACGGCGCCCCCCCGGCCTGCCTGTCACTGAAGTTCGACAGCGGCGCGGTGCCCGAGATGCCCAAGCCCGTGCCGTACCGGGAAATCTTCGTCTGCTCGCCCCACATGGAGGGCGTCCACCTGCGAGGCGGTCCGGTGGCGCGCGGTGGCTTGCGCTGGTCGGACCGCCAGGAGGACTACCGCACCGAGGTGCTGGGCCTCATGAAGGCGCAGGTGGTCAAGAATGCGGTGATCGTGCCGACGGGCTCCAAGGGCGGCTTCGTGCTGAAGCAGCCGATGCAAAGCCCCGCGGCCCACTCGGCTCGGCCCGACGCCGAGGCGGTGCGTGGCGCCGTCCGCGTGCAGTACGAGGTCTTCATCCGCGGGCTGCTGGACATCACCGACAACGTGGTGGTGCGCACCGGCGACGGCGCCAGCGACGTGATTGCGCCCGCACGGGTGCGGTGCGTCGAC
>Ga0136613_10000614_pt1 | contig 16717 bp, 12 predicted proteins | sample AntDrymUQ2722106_2_FD_106649 | JGI IMG/M metagenome (GOLD analysis project Ga0136613, IMG submission 106649) | Polar desert sand microbial communities from Dry Valleys, Antarctica - metaG UQ272 (21.06) | ecosystem: Environmental > Terrestrial > Soil > Desert | place: Antarctica: Dry Valley... | reverse complement strand
GCCGAGGGCGGCGATTCCCAACGGGACCAGGGCGTTGCCGCGATTCGTGTACGTGGGGAACAACACGAGTCCCGAGAGCAGGGCAGTCCACAGCCACAGGATCGTCACCGCCCGGCGAGGCCCGTGGCCCAAGCGCATCAGCCGGTGGTGCAGGTGGTCCTTGTCGGCCACGTGGAAGGCGCGCCGCCGGTAGACGCGCCGCACGACTGCGAAGAGCGTGTCGAGGATGGGTACGCCCAGGATCACGACGGGGATCAGCAGCGGCGCGAAGAAGAAATACGTCTGGCCACTGAACTGGTCGGCGGTACGGCCTCCCACGGTGATGGTCGTGCTCGCCATCAGGAGCCCGAGGAGCAGAGCCCCGCCGTCGCCCATGATGATGCGCGCGGGGTGCAAGTTGTGGGGAAGGAAGCCCACGCACACCCCGACCGCGATCACGGCGACGAGCGGGCCCATGTTCGACCCCTCGAGCAGCCCAGCCTTGAAGAGCCGGTCGGCGTAGAGGAACAAGGCCGTGCCCGCGATCACCACGATCCCGGCCGCGAGGCCATCGAGGCCATCGATGAGGTTGATGGCGTTCGCCATCAGCACCACAGCGGCTACGGTGAAGAGCGGGGCAAGATCGGGTGACAGCACCACGTACTCGGTGCTCGCGAACGGGACTCGAAAGAACAGCATCGTGACCCCGAGCAACGAGAGCACGCTGCCCGCGAGCACCATGCCCGCCACCTTCGCCGGCGGTGAGACGTCGCGCACGTCGTCGACTGTGCCGACGAGGAACATGATGCCGGCGGCGAGGATGAGCCCGAGCGGTTCGGGGGACCCCTCGAACATGTCGCGGAACTGGTCGATTCGCGACGCAGCGAAGATCGCCACCAGGAAGCCGACGAACATGGCCGCGCCGCCGAGTGCGGGCAGCGGGCGGTCGTGCACGCTGCGCGGCCCCGGGTGCGAGACCACCCCGAGGCGCGGCGCCGCCCAGCGAGCGACGTACGTGAGCAGGAACGTGACTCCCGCCGCGATGCCCGCGACGATCAGGTAGCCCCTCACGCGGCGGTGGGCGCCACGGTCAGAGCGACGCCAGCTCGGGGTAGGGCGTGAACTTCGAGCACAGACGGGCGGCGGCGTCGCGCGTATCGACCGACACCGCGTCGTCGACCTGGCCGTCGTCGTCGACGCTGCGCAGCACCGTGGCGATCATGGCCGCGATCTCCGCCATCTCTGGCTCGCCCATTCCTGCCGTGGTGACCGCCGCGGTGCCGAGCCGCAGCCCGCTCGTGACGAACGGCTTCTCGGGGTCGCCCGGGATGGCGTTCTTGTTGCACGTGATGCCCGAGCGGTCGAGCACCTCCTGCGCGACCTTGCCGGTGACGCCGAAGGGACGCAGGTCGACGAGCATCAAGTGGTTGTCGGTACCACCGGACACGATCCGGAACCCCTCGCCCGCCAGGGCGTCGGCCAACGCCCGCGCGTTGGCGACGATGGCGTGGGCGTAGTCACGGAACGCCGGTTGAGCCGCCTCGTGGAAGGCGACGGCCTTGGCCGCGATGACGTGCATCAGCGGCCCGCCCTGCATGCCGGGGAACACCGCCTTGTCGATCGCGGCCGCGTGCTGCTTGCGGCACATGATGGCGCCGGCCCGCGGCCCGCGCAGCGTCTTGTGGGTCGTGAACGTGACGACGTCGGCGTGCGGGATCGGCGACGGGTGTGCGCCCCCGGCGATGAGCCCGGCGATGTGCGCGGCATCGACGACGAGCAGCGCCCTGGCCTCGTCGGCGATGGAGCGGAACGCCTCGAAGTCGATGATGCGCGAGTAGGCGGTGGCGCCGGCGACGATCATCTTCGGGCGGGCGCTCGTCGCGAGCGCACGGATGGCCTCGTAGTCGAGCGTCTCCGTGTCGTCGCGCACGCCGTAGGCGACGAACTCGTAGAGCCGCCCACTGAAGTTGACCGGCGACCCGTGGGTGAGGTGCCCGCCCTGGTCGAGCCGCATGCCCATCACCGTGTCGCCGGGGTCGAGCAGCGCGAGGTACGCGCCCATGTTGGCGTTGGCACCGGAGTGGGGCTGCACGTTGGCGTGCTCGGCGCCGAAGAGCGCGCAGGCGCGCTCGCGAGCGAGCTCCTCGGCGTCGTCGACGACGAAGTTGCCACCGTAGTAGCGCTTCCCCGGATACCCCTCGGAGTACTTGTTGGTCAGCACCGTGCCCTGGGCCGCCATGACCGCCGGCGACGTGAAGTTCTCGGACGCGATGAGCTGGACGGTGGTGTTCTGGCGCTCGACCTCGCGACGAACGATGTCGGCGATGGCCGGGTCGGTCTGGGCGAGGTGGTCGGGTCGGGTCATGGGCCCCCATCCTGTTCGATCTCGGTGATCTGTTCGATTCGCCGGACGTGGCGCCCGCCGTCGAACGCGGTGGCGAGCCACAGCCGGAGGATCTCGCGGGCGAGCCCGTCGGCCACGATGCGTCCTCCCATCGACAGGACGTTGGCGTCGTTGTGGGCGCGCGCCAGCCGGGCGGTGAAGAGGTCGTGGCAGAGGGCGGCGCGCACGCTGCGGACCTTGTTGGCCGCGATCTGCTCCCCCTGGCCGCTGCCGCCGAGGACGATGCCTCGCTCCGCTCGGCCTTGTGCCACGTCGCGGGCGACGGCGGCGCAGATCGGCGGGTAGTCGACCGGCTCCTCCGATCCGGTACCCAGGTCTGCGACCGCGTGACCGTCGGCCTCGAGCACCTCCACGAGGTGGCACTTGAGGCGAAAGCCGGCGTGGTCGGAGCCGATCGAGACCTTCATGGGGTCGCCTGCCTTCCTTTCTCGGTCGCTCGCTGCGGGGCGGGATACCCGCCCCACGGGCGCTCGCTCCCTGGCGAGCTCCGCTCGCTTACGCTCGCTTCGCCGCTCACTCATCGGTCCTGCTCGAGTACCGGGCGCTCACCGAACCGCTCGCGGCGCGGCGGGTGGTCTCACGCCGCGGCATCCGATCCTACCGGGGGCTCGGTGGGCGGGCGTAGGTGCGGGCGAGGACGAGGGCCCGGCACGCGTAGCCGAGCTGCTGGGCCCTCCACACGAGGCCGGCCGTCCCCCGCCAGCCGCGCACCGTGCCACGCCCGAGGGCGCGCCCGGCGCGGCGAACCAGTGCACCGCGTCCGGGCGCGGGGTCGGTGCGCTGCTCCATCAGCAGGTCGGTGATGCCCTGCCCGTAGCCGCGGCGAATGACCCACCGGCGCGACACCCGAGACGCAGGGATGGCGTGGGCGACCGCGGCGTCGGGCTCGTACGCCACGGTGCCGCCAGCCTGGTGGAGCCGGGCGAAGAAGTCGACGTCGCCGCCCGACACCAGATTGGTGCCGCTGCGGTCGAGCTCCTCCGCGAAGCCGCCGAGATCCCGCGCGCGGGTGCGGCGCACCGCCACGTTGGCGGCCCACGGCAGCTCGGTCGCGTCCAACAGGCGCGGCGTGGTGCCGAAGTCCTGGACGCTGTACCAGACCTCGAAGCGGGCTGTGAGCCACCGGGGTCGCGGTCCGGGCCAAGCAAGCACGATCGGTCCGCACACCGCGTCGACACCAGGCCGGTGCTCGAACCCCGCAACGACGGCACGCAACCAGCCCGGGACCGGCCGCGTGTCGTCGTCGAGCAGGGCGACGATGTCGCCCGCCGCCAGGTCGATCCCGGTGGTGCGTGCCCGCGACACCCCCGCGCAGGGTTCGTGCTCACCTCGCAGGTTCGGCATGGCGTCACGCCAGCAGGCCACGGTCGCGGGCGTGTCATCAGTCGATCCGTTGTCGACGACGATGATCTCGTAATCGTCGGACGGCGCGTCCTGGGCGGCGAGGGCGGCGAGGCACCCGTCGAGCACCTCCGCCCGATCACGGGAAGGGATCACCACCGACACGCGGGGCGTCACCCGCTCGCCTCCCGAGCCTCGGGGGCGCTCCGGTCGCGGCCCGCGACCCGTGCGGCCAGCGCGGTGATCAGCGGCCGGATCCCACTCCACTCGTAGCGGGACAGGAAGCGCTCGTGCGCCGCCGCGGCCAGCCGCTCACCGGTCTCGGGCTCGAGGAGCACGCGGGTGCAGGCGGTCGCAAAGGCGGACGGGTCGTCGGCGACGAGCAGGTGCTCCCCGTCCACGACATCGACGCCCTCGCAACCGATCGTGGTCGACACCACCGGCACGCGGTACGCGAACGCCTCGAGCACCTTGAGTCGGGTGCCGCCCCCCGAGCGGATGGGCGCGAGCGCCACCGTGGCGGCGCGCAGCTCGACGTCGAGGTCGTCGACGAAGCCGGCGAGCTCGACCCCGGGGAGCTCAGCGAGCGCCGCGATCTCCGGCGTGACGCGACCGACTAGGCGGAGCACCGCGCCGGGGACCCGCGCGCGCACCACGGGCAGCACCGACTCGGCGAACCACCACGCGCCGTCGTGGTTGGGCTCGTACCCGAACACGCCCACCATCACCATCACCGGCCGGGTCGCGGCCGGGGGACGTGGGCGGGCGTCGGGCTCGGGCGCGACGCGCTCGTAGCCGTTGGGGACGACCTCGACGTTGGGGGCACCGAGACGGCGCCGGTCGAGGTCGCTGCTCACGGTCACCACCGCGACCTCGCTCGCGACCCGGCGGGAGAGGCGGGCCCAGCGGCGCCGGTCGATCGGATCGGTCAACCGCCGGACCAGCTCGGGAGCCCGCGCCGGCAGGGCGCGCGATCGATGGGGCCGCCGTCGCGCCACGCCACGGTGGCGGAGCCGCTCGTGCTCGAGGTAGTCGAGGTCGACGACGGCCGGCGCATCGACGAGGTGCCCGAGCGCGACCCACGCGTCGATGTGCCCGAACCACACCACGTCGTAGGGCCCGCGCACGAAAGCTCGGAGCGCGTCGGGCGCCCGGCGCCAGCTTCGCCACAACAGACCGAGCGGCAGCGGGCCCCTCACCCACGGCACGAGTCGGCGCCACCGGCGCACCGGTGGCTGCTCGTGGACGACGTGCAGGCGCGCCACCGTCGCACCGTCGGACGGCGCCACGCAGCACTCCCGCTCCCGGCCGTCGTTGCGGACGAAGAAGCAATCGACCTCGCCCAAGTCCGCCAGTGCCCGGACCACGTTGGAGAGGCGCAGGCGGTAGCCGGTGACGGCCGGCCACGGGCACTCCTCCGAGATGCACAACACCCGCCTACCTGTCTCGGTCGCTCGCTGCGGGCCGGGATACCCGGCCCGCGGTCGCTCGCTCCCTGGCGAGCTCTGCTCGCTGCGCTCGCTTCGCCGCTCCCTCACCTGGCTCTCCCCTCGTCACCGGCACCTTCGACGAGGCTCGTCACACTTTCGCTGCGCTCGCCCCGCGGGCGGCAGATCTCTCGTCGGCGCTCACGGCGTGACCTTCGCATTCCCGGCGCGCTTACTCACAATTTCCAGCGGTCCCAGCTCGGGCCGAGCGTGGGGTCCGAGGACCAGCGTTCGACCACGGCACGCTCCACGATCGTGGCCGACGGGACGGGCGTGGCGCCGAGGACGGCCAGGCGCGCCTCGCGCGCCTGACCGGCCTCGAGCTGCTGTTGCCACATGCGGGTGGCGAGCTCGCCCACCACACTCTCGGGGATCCCCAACTCGGAGACGGCGCGGCGCACCCACGCGAACAGCCAGGGCGAGTGGGGGGAGTCGCCTCGGAGAAGCGCCACGATCCGCTCCACCCGCGTCGGCAGGTCCGGCGTCCCGTCAACGAGCGCCAGGGCATCGCACAGGAACAGGAGGAGGTCGGCCAGCGGGAGCCCGGGGCGCCGGGCCAGCTCCCAGTCGACGACGGTGAACTCGTCGCTGGCGACGAGCACGTTCCAGGCCCGCAGGTCGCCGTGGGCCAGCACGCCCACCCCGCCCAGGGCACCCCCCGGGAGACCGGACGCCGGCGACGGCGCCGGCTGCGCCGTCTCGCGTCCGACGGCCACGATCCAGGTCGCGACGGCATCCACGAGCGCTCGCGTCGCCGGCGACGCACCGTCAACCCGCAACCGCCGGTCGAGCGACGTGCCGGGCGCGGCCGTCTCGACCGTGGCGTGGTGCCCCGCGGCGTGCAGGCGGGCGACGAGGCCCGGTACCCGGCTCGCCGTCGTTGGCCCGGCGGCGTGCGCCAGCGCCAGCCCGTGCTCTTCGCGCGCGACCGAGTGGTCGTCGCCGGGCACTCGCACGAACTTCAGCACCCACGCCGGGGAGGTACCTCCCGGCGGGAACAGGCCGATGACGGCGCGCTCGGCGTCGTCGCCCTCCCCGAGCAACAGGAACCAGCTCGCTCCCGCCGGGACGCCGGCCTCGATCGCCGCCGCCACGAGGAACGGGGGGGCCGGGGCGCGCGCCGCGAGCGTCACGACGTCACGGGGACGCGCGCCCACGCCCCAGGGCAGGAGCAGCGGCAGTGCCACGTTGCGGGCCCGACGCCACACCGGCGGTCCCGGCCCGGGACGGGCGAACACGTGACGCAGCACGCGCCGGTCGCCCGTGGGGACGAGCAGTCGGGGGCCGTCGCGTCCCGGTCGGCTCACCAGCTCGAACGCGGTGTAGCCGGCAGCGCGCAACCGTCGCGGTCGCACCCGCCCGAGCAGGACGAGCATCGGCGCGTCGACGGCGAGGGCATCCACGACCGCCACCCCCGGTGCCACCACCAGGTCGACGACCGCGCCCGACGGCAACGGCGCGTCGCTGACCGCGACCCCCGCCTGTCGGAGCGCTCCCGCCCACTCCCGTGCGCCGGGGAGCACCACCGCCTCGCGAACGGGTCGGGGCAGCGCGAAGCGTGCGTCGGCGGGCCGGCGACTCGCAGGTGCCCCGGTGCCGGCGTCCGCCCTCACGCCGGCCGCGGTCCGGCGGCCACGTCCACGCCGTTGGCGCAGTTGGCGCCGTCGTCACCCTCGCCGGGCCCTACCATTGCTGCCGCATGGATCTCGCCGACCACCTCCGCATCATCGCCCAGAGCTGGGGACGGATCCTGCTCATCGCCCTGGGTGTGGCCGTCCTGGTCTTCGTGGCGAGCGCGAGTCGCGACGACGTGTACGAGTCGGGCAGCTTTCTCAGCGTGAGCGCGGGACGATCCGACCTTGCCGGCATCGCCACCAAGGACGAGACCGTGTTCCTCACCGACACCTACGCCGAGCTCGCCACCACCGAGCCCGTGATCGATGCCGCGGCGGCGCGCAGCGGGCTCGACATCAGCCCGAGCCAGGCGAACTCCCGGGTGTCGGCCTCGGCCTCGGGTGACGTGGGCTTCATCACGGTCAACGCCACCGGCCCCCGACCCCGGGACGCGAGCCGCCTTGCCAACGCGGTCGGCCGGTCGCTCATCGACGAGGTCGACCGCCTCCAGGAGCATACGTTGGAGGAGGATCTCAGGCCGTTGAACCGCCGGATCGAGGAGCTCCAAGCCGAGCTGAGCGCCACGCTGCCGGGGTCCCCGGAAGCCGACAACCTGCGCGCCCGCTTCGACGCCCTCCTGGAGGTGGCGGTCAACCGTCAGACCGAACCCCGGAACCGGGTGGAGACGGTCTCGTCGGCGTCGCCGGCTTCGGACCCGATCGCGCCCCGCCCGCGCCGTGACAGCCTCCTGGGCTTCGTCGTGGCGCTCGTGCTCGCCGCCGAGGGGTCGGTTGCGCTCCACGTCCTCGGAGACCGATTCCGGCGGGCGACGAGCACCGAGGAGATCTCGCGCCTCACGGAGCTGCCGGTCCTCGCCACCGTTCCCGACGCCAGCGGCGCCGACGTCGTCGAGGCGTTCCGGATCCTGCGGACCAGCCTCATGCTCATCATGCAAGGACAGAACGGTGACCGGCAACTCAACACCGTCGCGGTGGTCAGCTCCAACGCCGGCGCCGGCAAATCATTCACGTCGCTGCACCTCGCCGAGTCGCTGTCGACGCCGTTCTCGCGTGTGATCCTCATCGACGCCGACCTCCGGCGTCCCGTGCTCCACGAGTGGCTCGAGGTCGAGCGCGAGCCGGGGATCAGCGACCTGCTGGAGCGCACCGACTCGATCACCCCCGCCGATGCCGTCCGCCGGGTGCGGGGCGTCGCCCGTCTGCGGATGATCCCGAGTGGCAAGCCGGTCAGCGACCCGGCGAGCACCCTGGGCGGGCGGTCGTTCGCCCGCCTGCTCGACGAGCTCGACGAGGCCGGCAGCGTGATAGTGGTCGACACGCCCCCGGTCACCGTGGTCGCCGACGCCATCCCCGTCGCCACCCAGTGCGAGCTGGCGGTCTTCGTGGTCGACGTCACGACAAGCCGCCGTCGCACGGTGAAGAACGCCCTCGTCGAGCTGCGCCGGGCGGGAGTGAACCTCGTCGGCGTCGTCGTGAACCGAGCGGCGACGCCGCGCCAGGCGTCGTACTACGGGTACCGGACCCCAACAACCGTCGACGAGGCGGCTCGACAGGCCTGACCGCGTCGTGCCCTCAGCCGCGCGTGACGCCCCACTGGTGGGAGACGAACACGGGACCGTCGGACGCAGTCACCGCCCGGGAGTCGCGCCGTTGCTCTTGGGACTCCTCCATCCGGAACGAGCCGACGGCCTGCCAGTCGAAGAGGTCGGCGTGGCCGCGCTGCGCCTGGACCGAGCACCAAAGCTGGTACACGCGCGGCAGGAGCGGGAGGTCGTGCAGAGTGCACTGCAGGGTGAACCACCCGTCGAGGGTCCCGGCACCGTCGCCGCGACCCTGGTCGGAGGGTGCGAGGGTGCACAGCACGAGCATCCCCTTGCGACCGTCGCTGATCCCGACGTTGACGTGCGGCTCCCCGATGGGTTCGGTCGCGCGGAACCGCAGGCGAACCACGAGGTCATCGCCGGTCTGGAACACGTAGCGGTCCCTGCCGTCGCGATCCGCGCACTCGACGCGCTCGAGATCCAGATAGCGCGACGGCGCCGGGGCCGTCGCGTCGGCGAGGCGAGCCTGGTGCGCCGAGTCGACCCAGTCGAGGTACGAGCGGATCGCGACCGGTGTGGAGTCGTCGACCTGCAGCTCACCGTCGAGCAGGAAGATCCCCCGGTTGCACACCGCCTCGACCGCGGGGAGGTCGTGGGAAACGAAGATGAGGGTCGTGCCCGCCTCCACCAGGCTTCCCATGCGCTCGACGCAGCGGGCCTGGAACCCGGCGTCACCCACGGCGAGGGCCTCGTCGATCACGAGGACGTTCGGCTCGACGTGGGCCGCGATCGAGAACCCGAGGCGGAGCTGCATGCCCGACGAGTACAGCTTTGCCTGGGTGTCGAGCACGTGCCCGAGCTCCGCGAAGTCGACGATCTCGTCGAAACGGCGCCGCACGTCGGTTTTTGCCATCCCGAGGATCTGGCCCGCCAACCAGATGTTCTCCCGACCGGTGAGCTCGGGGTGGATGCTGCTCCCGACCTCGATGAGCCCGCCCAGGCTGCCCCGCACGACGATGCGGCCCGAGCTCGGGTACGTGATCCGCGCCAGCAGCTTGAGCGCGGTGGTCTTCCCCGATCCGTTCGGGCCGATCAGCCCGACGCTCTCGCCGGGTTCGATGTCGAAACTGACCTGGTGGAGCGCCCGCCGCCCCGTCAGCGGCGAACCGGCATGACCCCGGCGCCACGGGACGAGCACCCGACGCAGCGCCTGCGCCGCCTCGTCGCGCAGCGAGTGCTGGCTGGGGCCGCCCCGCAGGTAGTCCTTGGTGACCTTGTCGAAGCGGACCGCGGGCGCCACGTCACACGACCTCGGCGATGCGCGGCTCCATCGCCTTGAAGCTCCAGTACCCGAGCACCGCGATCACGAGCGATCCTGCAACCCCGGCGAGCAGCGTCGTCGGCCGGGGTGCAGTACCGACGGCGAGCACCCGCCGGAAGCTGTCGAGGATCCCCGCGAGGGGGTTGAGCACGAGGTAGAGGCCACGCCACCGGTGCGGGATCAATCCGAGCGGGTAGGCGACCGGCGACGCGTACAGCCAGAGCTGCACGAGGATCGGCACGGCGTAGCGCACGTCGCGGTAGTACGCGTTGAGCGCGGCGAGGAACAGGGTGATGCCGGACACGAGCAGGGCGAGGGGCAGGACGAGCACCGGCGCGAGCAGCCACCAGAACGAGACGTGGGCCCCGAGCAGCGGGCCCAGAACGACGAAGAGCCCGAGTCCCGCCGCCAGGTCGACCACCGCGCTCAGCACTGCGCCCACGACCGTGGCCTCACGCGGGAAGTACACCTTGCGGATGAGCCCGGCATCGTTGACGATCGACTGGGCGCCGAGCGACACCGAGATGTTCACGAAGGTCCACGGTACGAGCACCGACAGGGCGAACGCGGCGTAGTCGACGCCGGTCCCGGGGATGTCGGCCACCCGGCCGAGCGTGAGAGAGAACACGGCGACGAAGGCGAGGGGCTGGGCGAGCGCCCACCCGAGCCCGAGGATCGACTGCTTGTACTTGAGCTGGGTGCTTCGGGTGGCAAAGGCGAGCACCGTCCCGCGCTCGCGCCACAGCTCCCGCAGCGACGACCCGAGGCGGGGTCGGCCCGGTGCTTCGATGACGCGCTCGGTGAGGATCGGTCCCGGCATCGCCGTGATGCTACGAGCCGCCGCGTGGCCCCGACCGTCGAGCGCGGACCACGGGTGCGTGCCCCCGCCGTTCGCGGGCGGCGCGGGCGTCGGCGTACCCCCCCTCGACGAGATCCAGGTGGCGGGCCCAGTCGATCGTGCCGTCCATCAGGTCCTGGCGATAGGACGCAGGGTCGGCGGCGAAGGCGTCGAGGCGGGCCGCGAGCGCGGCGCGATCGCCAGCGGGGAACAGCAGCGGCCGGCACGAGGGCGGGACCGACTCGGGGATCCCGCCGATGGCCGCGCCGATCACCGCCACGCCGGCACTGCGGGCCTCGTCGATCACGAGGGGCGACGGGTCTTTCCATTCGCTCGGCACCACGAGGCAGTCGACCTCGGCAAGGAACCGAGCCTTGCGCTCGCCGTCGAGCCAGCCGAGCAGCTCGATCCCCGGGACGCGCGTCCGCTCGATCTCGGGCCGGAGCCAGCCGTCGCCCGCGACGAGCAGGCGGTCATCGCTCCTGGCGCGCCCCGCGAACGCCGCCACGAGGGTCCGGATGCCCTTGGCCGGGATGATCTGCCCGAGGAAGCCGAACATCGTGCCGCGACGCGCACGCGCCGGAGTGGCCTGCGGCGGCGGGGGGGGCGCGACCGGTCCCGGTTCGACGCCGTAGCGCACCACGCGGAGGCGGTCGCGCAACCAGGCGAGGCTCCGGTGCTCGGTCGCGACCGCATCGGACACCGCGATCACCACGTCGGGCGGGTGCCGCTCGATGACCCGGTTCCGGATGGTGCTGACCGCGACGCACGGGCGGCAGCGCTGCTCACATGCCTGCCCGTCGCGCGTCACGAGCGATGCCCGCTGGCACAGCAGCCAGTAGTCCTGGATCGTGTGCACGTGGGCGACGCCGCGGCGTGGCGGCGCGGTGAGCGCGGCGGCCGACAGCCCCTGCACGCCGAACGAGTGCACAACGTCCGGCGCGAAGCCTTCGATCGCGCGCGTCAACGTGCGCGCCGTCGCCGGGCGGTACAGGTCGAGCAGGTGGAACGCCGCCCGGCGCGGCGCCGACTGCGACGCGAACTGGTCGAGGCGGTACGGCGTGGGCTGCACCTGCGCCACGACGTCGGGGCCGTCGACACCCATCGTCACCGCGCCCACCTCGTAGCCGCGGGATCGGAGACGCCCGGCGAGCTCGTGCGCGTAGCGCTCCGCGCCTCCCAGCACCACGGGCGGCCACAGGCTCGACACCATGAGGACCCGCATCGCCACGACCGCGTCGATTCAGGTGATGACGGGGAGGCGAGGACGTCCGGTTGACGTGGGCACCGCGACCAGCGGACGCGGCAGCAGCGAGGCGTCGGACGTCGCGGCCAGGGCGAGCAGTGCCCAGAACACGAGGTCGAGCGGGAAGATCTCCAGGTAATTGGTCACCAGGCCGGCCACGATGGCGGCGAGCACGACGGCAGCGATCCCGTCGACGAGTCCCTGCTCCTCTCCGGTCGCCGTCGTTGCGACGCGCCGCACCGAGAGGAACGCGCTCGCCAACAGGAACACGAGCAGCCACAGACCGATGACCCCGAGCTCGTAGAGCGTCTTGTAATAGGTGTTGTCGGGGTAGTACACCTCGTCGACGCTGGGAACAGCGTCCTCGAGCCGGTCGGCAACCGCGCCCGTCGACCCCACCCCCACGCCGAAGGGGTTGGCCCGCACCTCGCTCAGGTTCTCCTGCCACCCGTCGGTGCGAGCTCCCAGACTCGTCGACGAGAGCGTCGGCTCGACGACGGACCCGCCCAACATCGCGAAGGCGATCACTGCCAGGGGGATGGCGGCCAGCACGATGCGGTACCGGGTGATCCCGAGGTAGAGGAGCCCGACTGCCAAGCCGAGCACTGCGGCGCGCACGAACGACGACAGGATCCCGAGGCCGTACACGGGCAGGGCGAACAGGAACAGCCGGTTTCGGAGCCGTGCCGAGCTCTGCAGCGCAACCGGAAGGCACACGAGCACGACGACCATGATGAACAGCCCGAACGGGAACGGCTGCTCGAAGGTCGAGAACGAGCGCAGCCGCCCGCCGGCAAAGCGGATGACGTCGTTGTAGGCATAGCCGAGCTGGTTGAGCCGGGCGTCGCCCACCCACTGCTGCCAGAGGCCGACGGCCGAACACACCAATCCGGTCGTCATCAGGATGGTCACGAGCGCGTCGCGCTCCCGCAGGTTCAGCGGGCAGCGCCACCACGCCAACGCGATGAGGAGGTAGAAGAACCCGACCTTGAGTCCGACGATCGCCTGGGTGCCTCCCACGGTCGCGGCCGACAGCACGCCGAGCGCGAGCAGCGCACCGGCCGGTTGGGACCACCGCGGCAGCCGGCGACCGTCTGGGCCCCGCGCGTCAGGCGGGCACAGCCAAGTTGCGAGTAGCGCGCCGAGCGCGAGCGCCTCCTTCCAGCCCGACGCCGCGCCGGGCGCCGGCGCGATCAGAAGGAGGCCGTCGAAGGGGGCGAGCGCGACCAGCGCGAGCAAACCCCATTGCGGCCGACGCGCCAGCGCCAAGCCGACCGGCACGGCCAGGGCAGCCGCCAGCACCAACGGGCCTGCGCCGGCCGCAACCAGGATCACGACCAGCGCGGCCGCGAACACGGCGCCGAGCCCGACGGCGGCGGGTAGGACGGTCGCCGAGCGCATGTTCACGTCCGCCAGAGTAGGTGTTGCCAACCCCTCTCAGTGGCTCGCAGGCGGCCGGGATAGCGCCGCCGGGTGCTCGCTCCCTGGCGAGCTCCTGCACTGGTCTGATCGCGTGACCGGCCCCTCAGGGGTCGCTCGTCCGCGTCCCTCCATGGCTCCTTCGCTCCGCCCGCGGATACCGGGCCATGGCGGAGAAGGCTCTCGGCGCGTCCGAGTCAGGCGGCGAGCGCCTGTTCGTACGCAGCCATGGCGGGCTTCTCGCTGCGATCGGCGCGCAGCAAGCCGAAGTTGTGCTCGGGGTTGGCCGGGTCCGTCCCCCGGTCGCGCAGCGAGAAGTACATGAAAGGGCCGACGAACGACCACGACTTCCAGATCTGCACGTACTCCCGCACGTACTGCGCCTGGGTCGCCTCCGACACCGCCTGGTACGAAGAGCCGGTCCACACGCCGGCCTCGGTGCCCCACACCAACTTCGCGCCGTCACCGAACGAGGTCATTAGCGCGTGGAGGTCGCGGGTCTGCTGGAAGGCGTTCCACGCCTCGAGCGTGCTGGGCGCGAACGGCATCCCCGTGTACGGGTGGTGACCGACGGCGTCGAACGAGCCCTTGCCGCCATTGTCGTAGATGCCCTTGAGGAATCGCCACGGGGAGACCCGGCTCCCGTCGGGTGCGGTGTAGTCGAGGGTGCCGCCGGCCGGGGCCAGGCCACCGGTGATGACCCTCGCACCGGGGTCGGCGGCCTTGATCGCCGGGTAGACCGCCTTCAGGAGCCGGGCGTAGGCGGCAACGTCGGGCTTGGGCTGCCAGAAGCCGTTCTGGTTGGGCTCGTTCCAGATCTCCCACGCCTTCACCCCCTGGGGCGCGTAGCGGGTCACGGCGGCGCGGGCGAAGGCCGCGTAGTCGCTCGGGTTGGAGGGTGGGTGCTGGTCGGTGGTGCCGGCGGGCCGGGCCCACGGCGGGGTGTAGGTCAGGATCGCGAGCACCTCGAGTCCCCGTGAACGAGCCGCGCTGACCGCCCGGTCGGTGGTGGTCCAGTCGAAGGTGCTCGGCCCGCTCGGCTGGATCGAAGGCCAATGGAAGTCGAACCGGACCCATCTCCCGCCAGCCGCCTTGATCCGGTCGAAGTCGGCGTTGAGGCTCGCCGTGCTCTGCCAGAGCGGGTCGCCGGCCTGGGCGAAGCCGAACTCGGGCCCGGCCGCGGGGGCGGGCGGCGGGGGCAGGGTGGTCGTGGTGGTGGTCGTCGGGGTGCCACCCCTGCGGCGATCCGCCGTCACCCCGTCCGCGACGGGAGCGCACGCCGCGAGCGCGACAGCGGCGAGCGCCAGGAGAGCGACAACGAGGTGGCGGGTACGGCTCGGCATGGCGATCCTTCAGCGAGTGGGCGCGCTGCGGGCCGATTGCCCACTTCACGTGTTTCTTCGACCACGAAACGGGACTACTTGAGGGCACGTATCCTCTCGGAGTGGATTCGGGCGGGTCTCGCCGCGCCGCTCGACGGAGCCCTGGGGATGGCCCGCCCTCGGGTGCGGCAGCACCGGCGCTCCGCGCCGCAGACACCGCGTCCGAGCGAGCGCCCGCGGGCCGGGTATCCCGCCCCGCAGCGAGCGAGGCAGAAATGAAGGTCGCGATCGTGCACGACCGCCTCACGATCTGGGGCGGGGCCGAGCGGGTCGTCGAGGAGCTCCACCGGATGTTCCCGGCAGCCCCGGTCCACGTGGCGCTGCTGGACCGGGAGGTCGTGGCGCCCGGGCTTCAGGGCGCCGACCTACGGCCCGGGCCACTGCAACGCCTGTACCGCGGGCAGGACCGCTACGCCCACCTGCTGCCGGTGCTGCCGCTCGCCTTCGGGCGCCTCGACCTCACCGGGGTCGATCTCGTGCTCACCAGCCACTACGCCTTTGCCCACCGGGTCCGACCGCCGCCGGGCGTACCGGTCGTCTCGTACGTGCACCACCCGAGCCGCTGGATGTGGGACCCGGCCATGCGGACCGGCGAGATCGGCGGCCGGGTCGGGCGGGCGGCGCTCGCCGCCTTCTCCGCCGTGCAGCGTCCGCTCGACCGTCGCGCCGCCGAGCGCGTGCACACGCTCGTCGCCGGATCGCAGCAAGTGGCGGGCCAGATCCAGCGCTGGTGGGGCCGAGAGTCGACGGTCATCGTCCCGCCCGTCGACATCACCGCCTTCACGCCGGACGCGCAGGTCGACCGCGAAGACTTCTTCCTGTTCGCCGGCCGGCTCGTCCCCTACAAGCGGGCACCCGTCGCGGTGCAGGCCGCCCGGCGGGCCGGCGTCCGGCTCGTGGTCGCCGGCGACGGCCGTCAACGCGAACTGGTGGGTCGACTGGGCGGTCCCGGCACCGAGGTGCTGGGTGCAGTGGGCGACGTCGAGCTCGCCGACCTCTACCGTCGCTGTCGCGCGCTCGTCTTCCCGGGCGAGGAACACTTCGGGATCGTCCCGGTGGAGGCGCAGGCATGCGGGACGCCGGTGCTCGCGCTCGCCGCCGGCGGCGCGCTCGAGACCGTGGTCGACGGCGTCACCGGCTCGCTGTATCCGGCGGCGATCGACGGCGACGAGGTCGGTGCCCTCGTCGCGGCCCTGGCCCGCTTCGACCCAGAGGAGTACGACCCGGCGACGATCCGCGCCCAGGCCGAACGGTTCGCGCCCGCTCGGTTTCGTGCCGCTCTCGGCGCAGTGATCCGAGCCGCGTGCACCGACGCTCGCCGCGGGCGGGCGGCACGGTGACCGGTGGGCGCCTCCGGATCGCGTACGTCGACCACTGCGCCCGCCTCTCGGGAGCGGAGATCGCGCTCTTGCGCCTGATCGAGTCGCTCGCCGAGGTCGACGCTCACGTCATCCTGGGCGAGGACGGCCCCCTCGTCGGGTCCCTGCGGGAGGTGGGCGCGACGGTCACGGTGCTCCCACTGCACGGCTCGGTCGCTTCGGCGCGCCGCGAGGCCTCGATCGGGTTCGACACCGCGACCGGCGTCGTGCGCGACGCGGTGGCGCTGGCACGCTTGTTGCGTCGAATGAGGCCCGACGCGCTGCATCTCAACTCGCTGAAGGCGTACACGTACGGCACGGTGGCGGCGCGCCTCGCGAGGGTTCCGACCCTGTGGCACGTGCACGACCGCCTGGCTCGCCGCACCGGGCTCGGAGCGGGAACGCTGGCGCTGCTCCGCGCACTCCTCGCCGTGGGCGCGGACAGCGTCGTGGCGAACTCCTGGTCGACGCGAGCCACGCTCGGTCGAGTCCCTCGACGTGTCCGGGTCACCGTCGTCCCTCCCGCCTACCGGCCGCGCTCCGAACCGGCTCCGCTCCGCCCGGAGGTGGCGCGGGTGGGGATCGTCGGGCGACTCGCGCCCTGGAAGGGCCAGGACGTGTTCCTCGACGCCTTCGCCGAGGCGTTCGCGCACAGCCGGGTGGAGGCGTGCGTGATCGGCGCGCCACTCTTCGACCGCGATCACGACTTCGCCAGGGGCCTGGTCGGCCAGGCCGCTCGTCTCGGCATCACCGATCGCGTCGAATTC
>Ga0136613_10000610_pt1 | contig 16772 bp, 13 predicted proteins | sample AntDrymUQ2722106_2_FD_106649 | JGI IMG/M metagenome (GOLD analysis project Ga0136613, IMG submission 106649) | Polar desert sand microbial communities from Dry Valleys, Antarctica - metaG UQ272 (21.06) | ecosystem: Environmental > Terrestrial > Soil > Desert | place: Antarctica: Dry Valley... | reverse complement strand
TAGATTTTCTTCTCCAGGTTCTCTAAGAAAAGCCACTCTTGCCTCTCTGTTCTAAACTCGTTGAGGGCTAAGCGTAATTCGTCTTCCGATAGGAAAGGCACATCGGCAAAGCTCGATACTGGCCGGTCCTGCTGGGCGATCAGCTCGCATGAATGAGTAGGTTTGAACCTTTCTCTGAGACGTTCGGTCACGCCAGGCGCCTGTTGTTCATGAAGTTCTATTAGAATGTCGCAGCGCTTCATGTTCTGAACCAAATCAGGGCGAAAGAGCGTGGCTTCGTAGCCTTCGCAGTCACTGAGGATAAACGAATTAGGCCTCAAATTCTCAGATAACCAGGCGACGCTGCAGGAGCCGTGTACATGAACGTTGTTCACATGGTTCGTCTTTGCCATCTGCTGCACGGTCTCTCTAGCCCAAGAATCAGTATCGAAGGCATGCACCGGTGCTCGAGGGAAGTTTCGTGCTAAACCAACCGTGTAGTAGCCTTCTGCTGAACCTATATCCAGGATCGAAGAATAATCTTGTTGCCGCACTCTCTCCCAGACCGGGTGCAACTCGCATTCGTACGAGCCAAGTAGTTTGGGGGCAAGATGCCTGCCAAAAGTGTTTGGCGAGAACCGGAGACCTTGGAAAGGACCATCCAGGACTCCGGGGCCGTAGTTGCGTAACAGCTTGTGGGTGAGGGTTGTGCATCCCCATTCTCGCTCGAGTCTCTCGGAACGGGCTCGTGCTCTGCTTGACGAGAGGCTAAGGTAGAAGGCCGGAAAGTGGCGTTCCAATAAGAACTTTACCAACTCTTTCGTCCTGGACTCGGGCCCTGTTGTAGGAAATCTAATTGTGGCCTACTATCTTCTCGTACACCCGCAAGTACTGCTCCGCCATCCGTTGCCAGCTATACTGTTCTGCGATCGCTCGCGCCGCCTGGCCCCTCCTCCTTCGGTCTTCAGGATGCAGCACCAAACCTCCAAGTGCCACCGCGAAGGCGTTGATGTCGTTCGGGTCGTCCACGACGATTCCACACTCTGTTTCCACTAGATCAGCCGCACCCGCCGTGGCAACTGTAACAACCGGCAGGCCGGAGGCCATTGCCTCCAACAAGACAAGCGCGAATGCCTCGTAACGTGAGGAGAAGACAAACAAATCAGCCGCCCGCATGAGCCTAGGTACATCTCGTCGATAGTCCAGAAAATGTACCCTGGCTGATAACCCAAACCGTCTCGCCAACTGAGGATACGGACTACCCGCAGTAGCGCCAACGACCGCCAAATGTAACTCGGGCACACGGACCAGGGAATTCAATACCGTGTCCAAGTTCTTACGTGGTGTTCGGATGTCTCCCACAAAGAGCGCGAGCGGAACGCCTTCGGGAAGACCCAGCTCTCTCCGGTCGGCAGGACCGGGATGAAACTCCTGTAAGTCAACGCCATTCTCGATTACCCTAACACGCTCGCTAGGAACACGAATCTCGGTCAACTCGTTACGGATCTTCCCCGATACTGCTACCACTACTTTCGCCCGACGATAGGCTATTCTCTCCAGGCGCGCGTTGAGGGCGGTGTAGAGCCACTGGTAGCCACCGTAGAAATCCCGGCGCAACCGTGCGGTGTGCACCGGCGAGCGCAGCCACGTACTGTGCACGAAATGGGCAGCGTTCACGTCGGAAGCTGCCCAGGTAATAAACCCGTTGACGTGTATCAAATCTAGCTGGCGGCCGTGTTTTCTGAGCCAACGGAAACTGCGCCAAGCAAAAACCTGATTGCGCAGCAACTCTGTCGGCCAACGCGCTACGGGTATTCGTATCCAGAGGACGGATGGATGCGAGTTCAACTCGGGAGCGATCTGGCTGGCCACGAGGACTACTTCGTGCCCGCGCCGAAGGGCAGCGCTTACTATCTCGTAGTTGACGCGTCCTTGTCCGTCGCCCTTGAGTACTTTATGCGTAACGAGGGCGATTCTCACGTTCCTCTCCTCAACATTCGGAACTCAACCATTCGCTTCGAGGTCAAACCGGAGCAGCGTACTCACCACACAACGATCACCAGCGGGCCCCCACCCGGCTAGGCTACCAGCACTCCAGCAGGAACGCTCCACTCTCGTCACCGCGCCGCCTCTGCCAGGTGCCGTGCCATTTCGGTCACAAAGCGGTCCGTGCTGAATTGCTGAGCCCGTTGGCGGGCTGATTTACCAATCACCCGGCGGCTGTCTGCGTGCTCGATCAAGTGGAGGATAGCCGAGGCCAGCGCCCCGGCGTCATCCGGCTGCACCAATAGCCCGTCTTTCCCATCGCTGATGATCTCTAATGGACCGCCCTGCCGGGTTGCGACGACCGACTTGCTCAGGGCCATGGCTTCTATAATGGTCATCCCGAAGGGCTCGGGCCCAACGGAGGCATTGACGACAACATCTAGGGCCTGCATCCATAATGGGATCTCTGTTTGATAACCGGCAAAGTGAACCTGCTCCGAAATTCTGGCCTGGCGTGCCTGCTCAATGAGTTCAGTCAGGTAATCGGGTTCGGAAAAGTGCGGGTCGCCCAAGATTACAAACTGAGCCTCAGGGTAGACCTGCAGCACACGGGCAGCTGACTCAAGAAATACGTGCAGCCCCTTCCACCGTTGTAAACGCGCCAGGATACCGATGAGAGGTCCATGGGTGGGCAAGCCCAGTTGGACTCGTGCTTCGGCGGGGGTAGGCAAACGCTCGGGATCGAAACGCTCCAGGTCTACTGCCGGGTAGATCACCCAGGTCGGGCGTGGTGGAGAAAGCTGTTGCTGGGCCTGTTGGGCCGCAATGGAGCAGCAAAACACCGCCCTGGCGGGGAGCCGCGTAGCGCAAAGATCCAACCACCCGGCTTCCGGCACACCGTGCTGCCACCAAACCGCGGGTGATCCGGCAAGACGGGCCGCAGGCGCGGCATAAAGATGCGCCTTGGACATCCACGACAAGGTCATCTGCACCTGTTCCCGCCTGAGCCAAGCGGCCAAAGACAAGACGGTCCGGGCGTACCGCTGAAGCTGGCGGAGGCGGCCCGCCTCGAAGACGCGCACCCGGTAGCCCAACGCCTCGGCCTCATCAACCATCGGCCCTTCCTCCAGAAAGCCCAAAGTGTACTCTACCCGGGAAGCCCGTCGGTTGGCCCGCAGAAGGTGTTGCAGTGCCAGCTCCGCCCCGCCTCGCTGGTGCGCAAGCGTCATGACGATAGCAACCTTCATACACGCGCCTCCGGGCCGCGGAACGAATCGTCAAAGACAGAAGCGCCAATGTCGCGAATCGCGTGAAACGAACCGATTCTCAACGCCCGTCTCCATTCAAGGAAACGATCGACTCCACGCCACCGTGCGGTTGAGGTTTAACGGTCACATTGGCCGCATTGGCATGATGGACGCGGGCTGCCAATGCTAGACCAAGAAAAGACCAGAATATCATCCCTGCCAAGCTCACCAGCGAGTTCCCGAAAACGAGCTGGGCCAGCATGGCAATGGCGATCGCTCGGGAAACCGCCGCGAAGACATCGGACCCTGGACCTCCACCACGAAAAACGTAGAACAATAGCCAGACCAAACCGCCTACATACAGTAGCGAGCCTGGCCACCCTAGAACAAACAGTATATTCATGAGACCACTGTCGAAGACCGCGAGTTCGCCCAGTTCTCCTTCGGGAGTACTGAGCTTGGTGGCCAGTCCCGTGCTGCCAAGTCCCTCCCCCACAGGATTAAGAAGAGCCTGCGGAAGGAATTCCTGATAAAAAGCTAGCCGATCCACAAAGCTGGTGTCTTGCTCGAGATTGCTAACAGTCTGTAATCGTGCATTAACCGTGTCTGCCACCGGTCCGACCGTCAACAAGGGCAAAGCGATCGCCGCCATCACTACCAGAGCCGCGAGCTGGCGTAGGCGGCCTCGCTGCGCGATGATGAAGATTATCCCCAGCACCCAGGCGCCCCAGGCCGAGCGAACCAACGATAGTAAAAAGCTTGCAAAACCAACTCCGGCTGCAGGCCAACGGAGAAGGCCACCTCCACTCAGGAGCGACAGTAGACCCGCCATCATCACCACCGCGAACGGTCCCGGTGAGTTCGAGGTGCTGAATACCCGCACCTCGAACGGCTCGGGGGCACCGATCGATGTGATCGGGGCGCTGAGCATCCAATACTGGTCCCAGGCCGGGGGACTGAAGAACTGCAGCAAACCATACGCACCCATGACCAGCACGCCCCAGACGAAGGTGCGTTGGACAACCTGACGGTAGCGAGGGTAGCTGCGCCAATGTACCACTAGGTGGAAAGCCAACGTTACCGGAATCAGCCAGTTGATCAGATCAAAAGTAGTAGCTTGCCATCCCCCCCTGTAGATGCCCACGCTGTAACCGTAGGACAAACCCAGAAAGATCAAACCGAAGGGGAAAAGTCGGGAAAACTGCAACTTTGGCAGGTGACGCAGCAAGGTAAACAAGGTGAGCGCTGCTACCAGGTACGGGGCCAACATTATGGGGTTCTCTGGATTCCAGCCCTCCTGATAATCTACCAGACGCCGCACCGCTGGCGTCAGGAACCAAAGCCACCAGGTAAATCCGAGATACAGGTCAGAGTAACGCCAGTACAACAAAGCGCCTACAGCAAGTGCGGACAAAGGAAACAGGTACACCAGCAAACCGCCCGCATGCGCCGCAAGCCCTCCCACCACCAAGACAACCAACCCCGAGACGGCAGCCCAGGGTACGATCGTGGACAGGCTCAACCTCAGCGCTGGTCCAGTAGCTTTCGTCTCTACTCGTTGTGGCGTCGCCAAGTTCTCAATCCATCCGCTCTCCCTTTCAAGGCTGCCTGCAACTTTGTGCTGGCCAATCTCCCTTCGCAGAGGGATAATCGTAGCCACTGCACCAAGCCAGGCGCACTGCGCGTGCCCACGAACAACGCCCAGAAGCCGAACACAAATCTCCGCATCGGGGGAAGATGTTCCAGCAACACTAGCGTTTCATTGTGCACCATATCACCGAATGTCGTGGCATTAAACGAACGCCGTTGATCTTCATCAAAGCGTGGGGCAGGGTAATGATCCACCGCCACCTCCGGGTCGTAAACAAGCTTCCAGCCGGCGCGCCTCAACCGTAAGCTTAAGCTTAAATCATTATGTACTTGCGCGCCAGCGCCCAATAATCGCTCGTCGAAACCGACAGGGAGGATCGCGGCACGACGGTAGGCGCAATTTACTCCCTTGAGCACATCGACGTACCGTGGCTCACCAACACCCAGATGATGGTTGCCGACCACCCGGCCAAACCACTGGACCTTACCTACCATGGTCCTTGCTCCGCCTTCTAAATGCTTACCACAGTAGATTCGGTCACGTCCGCCCACGCCTCCAACCTCTGGGTTTGATGCGAAGTAGGCCTCGATGCACGCTAGCCAATCAGGATGTGGGGCGGCATCGTCATCTGTAATCGCTAGAATGTCTCCTCTGGAGACTTTCAACCCAGCGTTCATCGCGGCAACTTGGCCCGGTTTCGCTACTTCGACTGTTCGTAGCCGCAGCGGTCTCCAATCGATATCCGATAGCAAAGACCGAGTTCTGGCGTCATCCTCGCGAATCACTATCAAGACCTCATCCGGCAGCCGGGTCTGTCCCTCGAGTGCCTCTAGACAACGTTTGAGATCTCTAGGGCGGCGATAGGTGGGGATGAGGACGGTGACCACCGCCCTACCAATGCTCGAGTTCCCGCAACAGTGGTCCGCACACCCGGACCGAGGTCCGGACGTCTCAGGAAAGTGATTACGTTTATGGATTTCTGCAGGCATCGATGATGCTCTTCTAAGAAACCTTTCAAATTTGCGGTCCGAAGAAAGGTCCAGAATATTCAGGGGGCTCTGTTCCTGGGCCAGATCTCGCCGCGGCACGCAATGTGTCTCGACCACATGCGTAACCTCCGTTTTCGCCGCCTGCACACCACTACGGTTGTGGCTTTCGCGTGCAACGTCGCTAAGTACGTGCGGACATAAAGAAATTCGTACTTTCACTCTCGCATCCTTTGCAGTGCCTGCTGTAGAAGCTCTGACAACTCATCACGTTTCATCCACGGCCGTGGCGGAGACACCTTGAGCACGAGTGGAAAGCTTGCGTAGACGAAGGTAAACCGGACCAAGGCGGAACCGAGCAGGGCCATGCCAGCCCCCTCCAGACCGTACCGCGGTACCAACCAGACGAGCAGCGGGATGCTCAAGCCTACCCCCATCCCCTGCAATATCGTCACCACGCCCGGCCGGTCCAAAGCCATGAAAGCCTGTGCCAGAACCGAGGCGGTCCCGGAGAGCACGGCTTCGGCCACCAGCAGCTGGAAGACGGCTGTGGCAGCGGTGAAATCTTCGGTGTAAAGCAACCCCAGCACCTGCGGGCCGATCAGGATCAATGCTACCGCCGCGAGCACGGTGGCCGCCGTGCTGATACGCGCGGCGTGGCCGGTTAGGGCGACCACTTCCGCTTTGGGGCGGCCCGAGGCCTTGGGAAAGAGCACCGTAATCACGGCGGTGTTGAAGACGTTGAGCACGCGCGAAAGGCTGAGCGCCACCACGTACAACCCCATCGCCGCCGGGTCTAAGAATCCCACCACCAGCGCCCGGTCGAGATGCAAGGCCAGAGTATTCAGGAGATCTATCCCCCCTGAGCGCAGGCTATAGGAGAGCAGCTGCCGCAGCGAGGCGGCGAAGGCGCGCAGAGTCGGGCGGTACTGGCGCCAGGCCCAACCTGCGGCCACAACACTTACGGGCAGTCCTGCCAACACGTAGGCCAACGCGGAGCTAAAAGGAGTCAAATGGTGCGTGGCCGCTAGCAGCACCAACGAAAATAAGGTCAGAAGGGGTGGCAGGTAACGAGTTAGGTTGTAAAGGGTGAAAGCGTCTCGGGCTTGCATAGCCGAGTTGAAAACCAGCCCCAGCAAGCCTACAGGAGCAGTCAGCATGGCGAACTGGGCAAAGCGGACCACCTCGACCGGATACTGCCTCAGCCATAGCGGGATCAGCAGCATACCGGCCAGGATAGCCACGACGCCCATGACCGCTCCCATCACCGAGGCCGCACCGACCAGCGTGTCGGATTCCCCTGGGCGGCGCTTGAGGTTGTAGAGCAGCGCCGAGGGCAGACCCAACGCGAGCAAGAAGGACAGAAACTGAGGCCACAATATCATGGCGGCCAGTGCGCCTCTCCCGGCCGGACCGAGGAGGCGCGCGGTCAGGATGCCCGTGCCCACGTTCAGTCCCAGGATGAAAGCATTCGCAAGCAGGGTTTGGACTACCGCCGCATACCCGCTCTGTCCCAGCAATATCCGAGTGATCCGCTTAAGCGCTACCGTCATGTTTTCTACCTTCACAGACCCCTAATTGGCCAACGTTAGCCAATAGCCCGACGCGGCCACAAACCTCTCAGGCGTCCCTTAAAGATGTTCCAACGCCACCCAACGCCAGGGGGCTGCTTCAAGCCGAGTAGGTACAGCACCAGTCCTCCCAAGGGTTTGATGACCCACCCTACCTTGAACCAGAGGGGAAAATCGTGTTTCTGGATGGCCCGGCCCGCTCCGCATTCGTATGTATAGGCCCTGTAGAGTGCCTTCTCGTAGGGCATCGTGCGGTGGGGATGAAGAGCTGCCAGGCGTCGATTGTAGAACAACGAGCCTCCCCGGTCCAGGATCTGCAACAAATAGTCTTTGTCGTCACCTGCACCCCACTCGGTGCCGGCTCCCGGACCCATGTCCTCGTCATACCGTATGCCCCTCACGCTTTCCGCACGCACGAACATCGTGTACGCGCCACCACGGTTCCACACGTTAAACTTGTTGATGGTTCCGGACCTTCGGGCGGACTTCCCGCCGCTTTCTATACCGAACTCGTCCATTGAACGTATGGTAAGCCCGTCCCACTCCGGGTGATCCTCAAAAAACTGCGCTACCTTCTCGAGGAGACCTGCCGGATAACTACAGTCGTCGTCCGGAAACCCGATGATTTCCCCAGATGCATGCTCCAATCCAAGATTCTTTGCTCTTGACAGACCTGGCTTCGACCTAAGATGGAGCACTGGAAATATGCTCTTGTAAGGTAATAGGATCGGTTCCAGTCGGTTGTCCGGGTTCTGGTCGACGACGATTAGCTCGAAGTCCCGGCGAGTTTGCGCCTCAAGCGATGACAGAAGCAGTTCTACGTCGTTAGTTCTGCCGATGGTTCCTAATATGAGTGAGAAACCGAACATATTAGTTTCCTTCGTTTCGCATTCGAGGTTCGACATTCACGCGCTTCCGTCAATTCTGTTTACCGTCGGGTTGATTCTTACTCCTCATATTTACCGTGGGCGAGCACTAGTCCTTGATGAAGCAAACTCAGGTCAAAAACAGTATGTCCTTTATGATGGCCCTCCAACCGCCTGAAAATCGGTGATAGCGTAACGTTACCAGTTCACCAAGCACTTTCGGTACGCGTGCTAATAAGCCCTTGTCCATCTCAGCACGTGATCGCAAGTGTTGATACCTATCTTCCACCAGCTTGACGCGCTTGGGATTGCAGCCATATTGTAAAGCTTTAAGTAGCCTCAGCCGAAGCAGTGCGTATTGCTCGGCCATGCTCGAGTACACCACCTGTCGATCGGGCTGACGTACTTGGGCTAACTGCTCTTTAACCGTCTTTGTTCCCTCAGGAACTCCCGCAAGATTATTGGAATGCTGACGGTACTTAACAAGACGATAGTTGAGTGCGGCTAGACTCGCCGAGCTGGAGATGAGCAATGCTATCCATTCATCTGCATCCCAGTTGCTCGGGATAGGTAGTATCAAATCTTTGAACGAGCTACGAAATGCCATGGTTGTACCGTAGACTACATTACCCTTGAATAGTACCTCGAATGCGCTGCCCTGCGTCAAACGTCTCTGCCGACTGCTGTTGAAATCGGCTTTCTGCCACAGATCATATCCTAACGGCCGCAAATGTTGATCTACTATCTCAGCGTTGGAGAAAACAATGCCAGCGCGGGGAAACCGAGTAAAGGCTTTCTCGGCGTACGCTACCTTTTCTGGTAGCCATACATCGTCTTGGTCAGCGAGAAAGATGATGTCTCCCGTACAAAACCCAATCGCTCTCTCGCTGTTCTTGACGTATCCCAGGTTCTTCTCGTTGAAAACAAGGCGAACGGGGAATGGAGCCTCCATAGCGAACATCTCAAGGATCCTTGTGGTGCCATCATTAGAGCCATCGTCGCAAATAATGAGTTCGTCGGGCAGCCGACTCTGGGACGCAATACTGTGTAACTGCTCATGCACGTACCTGGCGCCGTTGTAAGTAATCATGGCGATGGAGAGTCGCTGTGGGCTCACTCTGCCTTCTCCTGGGAGTACTGCAAATTAATTACGATTTGTACGGTGCCCGTGAAAAGTCGCAACCAGCGGGGTAGAAGGTGAGGCCAACTTTCCACAGAGAAGTCGAGGAATCCAGCATTTATGTAGGGTTGACGACGAGGTCGGTAGGGTAGTTTGAAGAGACGCTCCCATTCCGGGAACCAGCGTTCGATTTTCGAATCGACGCACACACACCCTTGCTCCCTTGTCGCCGCTTCGAACACCGGGTCGGTTGGGAGTGTGCAGTTCATGGCTTCTAACACTCAACCTCCACCATCATATCGGCTTGCTACTATGTCTCTGAAACCCCTAGTAAGATGTCCCAAGAAATAATGCGCGGAAGGTTGCCAAAACACTGAACTAAGCTCAAATCACGGTCCTGAGCACCCCGAACGCCTCGGCGTACTCGACCCCGATTTCCTTGCCCCGGATGCTCGCCAGGGCGCTCACGGAATCCAGGCTCCGGATGTGCGGGCTCGGCCTGAGCTGGGTCTTGTACTGTTTGACAGCTTCGAGCTTCACACTGAGATATCGGGAGATGTCACAGTAGGCGACAGGCCGCGGTAGTGACTCGGCGGCCCAGTTCAGTTTGGTCATCTCGTAGGTCATCACGTGTGGCACCAGATACTTGCCGAACACCTCGGCGATGGGCCGGGCGGCGGCGAAGGCGGTCTGGAAGGTTGCTACATGATCCTGATCGTAATCTTCCCTGTAGGGGAGCAGTAAGAGGTCAGGGCGGTGTTCGTTTATGGCCCCCTCGAAGTAGTCTACGAGCTCCCTCTTGGGCAGGGTGTCGAGCTTCTCGATGAGGTCCTTGTTGCCGTAGGCTATCTCGTAGGTGCAGTCGAGAAGATTGGTGACGGCCTCAATCTCCTCTATACGCTCGCCGTAGGTGGTCTCGCGGTCGAGTCCGTAGTGATGAAACCCATCCACCGCCATGTACAGAATGTGGACCTCGCAGTCTCGCTCGGAGAGCTTGGCGAGCAGACCAGCACACCCCATCGCCTCATCGTCGGCGTGCGGCGCGACGACCAGGACTCGTTCGAGACCCTCAGAGAGAAACATGAGCGGCCCGATTCTCCTCCTGCTGTTTGCGGTAGTCCTCGCGCCTGCTGTAGTAGTCCGCCGTCTCCAGGATTAGCTCGTCGAGACCTATCTGCGGTTTCCAGCCCACCTCGAGGGCTGCCCCGAGTGCCGGCACTTTCTCGAATGACTCGGCTTCTTCGTAATCGGGACCGTGGATCTCTTTCGCATCAGCATAGACTATGTCCGATTCGCTGTTGAGCAAACTCTTTACCCGCTCAGCAAGCTCCAAGATGGTCATGCTATTGTTTGGATTGCCGATGTTGAAAATGGGCTCCCTACTCTCCAACGCCGCGTCCCAATACTTCGTAAGAAAGCGACTGAGGTCCGTGGCTGAGGTGAAAGAGCGTACTTGCCGTCCTGTGGCGAAGACCGTTATCGGGCGTCTTGAGAGAGCCTGCTGGACAAACGTTGGCATCACGAAGCCTCCCGCCTGGCTCTGGCGAGAGCCCGCGACGTTGAACGGCCGGATCACGAATGCTTTCAAGCCCCGGCGCAGGCTGTTGATCGTCATGGCCTCGATCAGGGTCTTGCCGATAGCGTACTCGATGCGGACGTTGTACTGGGTCGGGACCCGGATGTCGTCCTTCTCGCCCAGAAGGCCGCTGCGGCCATAGACCTCCGCCGAGCTGAACACACACAAAGGCGCACCAGCCTCAAGGCATCCTTCCAGCACGTACTCTGTGCATCTCACCATATCCGAACCCAGATTGCCAGCGTACTGCAAGATACCCGCCGGCCCGACGTGGGATGCCGCATGTATAACCCGGTCGACCTCTTCGAAGCTACCACCGTCCTCGAAAAAATCCTCGACAGACTTCCGGATGACGGTGCAGTGAGGATGCGCTTCTTGTTCGGTACCGTCTAGAACCGAAGCAACCTGTGAATCTATTATGGTGACCTGGTCGCCAGCAGCAAGGTGGGCATCGGCCACATGTGAACCGACAAAACCGAGACCGCCGGTTACGACAACTTTCGACACTTCGCTTCCTCCCGATTGATACGTCCGTCAATTACAGGGACAATGATTGCAGTTGGAGGGTTGCTTTGTGGGTCGTTACGACCCGGAGTGTCTACTAAGCATCCCAAGGTGCACATCGGTGCCGAACTTTTGTGCGTACCAATGTACAAGGTGGCTTATCCAACTGCAAGACCGGGCTTCGCGTGGACTTGACCCGGCCTGGTAGAGACCCGAGAGACCCGGAGGAGTTCAGGGCCGAGGCCGCCGAGCGGGCCAGCGCCTTTACCGAGAGATCCATTCGCCAAATCGCCCACGAGCTTGGCATCTCCGACCAGAGAGACCCTACGTGACTGGGTCAAGCAAGTACACAGATCGACCGTGGTGAGTTGGAGGGTCTGAGTATCGAAGAGCGCGGAGAGCTAGGAGAGTTCAGGCGCGAGAGCAGGACAAACTGCCTTCCGCCTAGCCATAGTGGTAGTCGTAGACACTATAATAGCTGCCTTTAGAACGCTTGACCTTATTCATCACCGTCCCGAGAATATTGGCCCCAACGATCTCTAAGCTGCGCATAGATTGTTGGATTGCATCTTTGCTCGTCTTCTGATGGTCGATTACGAGCAGCACGCCGTCCACCCTCGAAGCGAGTATCGCCGGATCGGAGACCACCTGTGTGGGGCTGGAGTCCACGAGCACGTAGTCAAACTCCAACCGCAGCAGGTCTAGCAACTCCACAAAGTGCTCCGAGCCCAGCAACTCGGCGGGATTCGGCGGGATCGGACCCGCCGTCATTACGCACAACCCGGGCATCGGTTCTTGCCAGACCTCGTGTGGGCTGCGCCCGCCTACCAGAGCATCCACCGCCCCGTACGAGTTCTTCAACCCGAAAAACTTGTGCATCGTGGGCCTGCGGAGGTCGCAGTCTATTATCAGGGTTCTCTTGCCCGCCTGTGCAAGGGCCGTCCCGAGGTTGGCGCAGACCGTGGTCTTGCCCTCCTTGGGTCCGGGGCTGGTAACCATGATCACCTTGGATGGGCTGTCTGCCAGCACGTGCAGGGCGTTCGTGCGCAACATGCGGTATTGCTCCAGGCCGGCGGTGTCAGGTCTCCTCTCGCCCTTTCGGCCTCGGGCGGGTGGTAAAGCGGGGATGAGGCCCAGGGTAGGAACCCCGATGGCCTGCTCCGCCTCCTGCGGCGATCGCCACCGCTCGTCTAGAAACGCGAGAAGGAAGGCCAGACCCACCCCCAACGCGCCTCCCATCAGCAAGGCCAACAGCCCGTTGCGCGAGGGATTGGGGCTTATCTGCGCGCCGGGCAATGTCGCCCGCTCATAGACGGTTGCCGTCAGGGTGTCGGGACCCGGGCTCAAGTTGGAGATCTTCTTTTCGAACACCTCGCCGAAGGCGTTCACGATGCGTCGCGTCTCCTCGGGATCGGAACCCGTGTAGCTAACCTCGACGAACTGGGTTCCTTCGACCGGCTCTGCGGTAACGCCGGCGAGTAATTGCTCGGGGCTCGATCGCAGGTCCAACTCTTTATCTACGCCTTCGGCCACGGGGCGGCTCGCGACGGCCGTAGCCATCGTCTCCGACAGGGTCAGCAGGATATTTGGGTCTCCGGTGGGCCCGATAATTCCGCGTTCTTGTCCGATCAGTATCATAATCGAGGACTGATATTGCGGACTCTGCGAGAGGCTCAATCCGACGGCTGAGCCCAACGACAGGACCGCTACTAGGACGATTAACCACGCTCGCTTCCAGAGGATTCGGAATACATCCCTTAGGGAGATCACATAATCGTCCTCAGCGTGCCTCACCGAGGCATCTTGTTTGAAGCCAGCATCCATGATGAAACGTATTGTAGTCTATGCAAAGACGAACCGTTCTCTGATCGACTACGTAAATACCAATTTTGCACTTAAGGCCGTGTCAACTACATACCTTCTCTCTGTAGTGCATCGATGCGACCCATCTCACCGTGGCCGCCGACCTTCGGCCTCGCGCACTCAACTGAGATGTTGACCGGGACTCGTCGCCCACTAGGCACCTCGGCTGTCACTGCGGCAACTTGGCTCTGCCCGTGCGGCGACGCGCCAAGTATCTCAGGCTCTTCACGGAGTTCGCTTGAAGAGCCTGACTCCATACTTTCCGGCCAGTCGGATCGGGCGCAGCACGTAGTACAAAGAAAAAAGCGGCCTCGGTAGCGGCAAAGCCATCCAGTCGCCCACGGTGTGGGTCATTGCCGTGCGCGCGCAATACCGAACCTTGTCGCGCAGCCGTTCCCTCATCTTTACGTGAATGGGACGGAACATGATCTCAGGAAAGCGTCTTGGCGGACCGCTCGTCCGGAAAAGCCGTTCCTGTACCCGTCCGACCAGCGTTCTCACAGCCGCGTCGGTCTGCACCTCCTGCGCGATCTTCTCCGGAAGTGGAGTTCCGAGGAGAGCGCCCGCCAGAGCGAGACCGACAAAGAGCGTTCGACGGCCACCCAGCGCATCGGCCTGTTCCAAGACCCGGTCCCAGTCCATGTCCTGGTGCGCGCGGATCACCTCGGCGACGTCGCAGATGTACTTGAGCCGTTCCCAGGCGTCTTTGAACCCCTGCACGCAAAGGACCAGGAGCAGATCCTCCGGCGAGAGAGTGTAGACATCGCTGCCGCCGAGGGAGATCCGATCGAGGCGCCCCCACAGACCTTCCGGATCTAGGGGAAAAGACAAGTGCCTCTCCGCGATCGCCCAATGCAGATCTACGTCGCCCCCACGGTTGCCGTGCACAAACAAGTGCTCACAGTTGTAGCGGAGAAAGGCCGCTTCTTGAGCAGGAGTGAGCCGGTACTGCGGTCGGTAGCCCGCTGCTAATAGCAGTTCTTGCGCTCTGAAAACGTCCTCCTTGCGCACCAATACATCGATATCGTCGAATTCCCGGAGTCCAAGGTTGCCGTAGGCGAAAGCAGCCAATACCGGACCCTTGTACGGAACCGCAAGGATCCCCTGCGCCTCGAAGACATCCAGGAGCCTGAGGAGTTCTCCTGTTAGGCGCATGTTCTGTAGGCTATTGCCTGAATAATAGTCTCGGAGTTGCTCCAAAATGGCCTTTGGGACAGATTCTGGGACGGTAGCGTTGAGGTGCCAGAATAGGAGCGGCCTTACTCCGTGTCTTCGCGCCATCCAGAGCAGATAGTTCCAATCCAAGTCCTCTCCGAGCAACGCGTTGAGTTGTTTGGCTCCCGCAGGGTTTCTTTCCTTTCGGGAGCATAAGAGAAGCACTCTGACTTCGGGGCGCTTTATCGAGGGTGCAGAGTACAATGTTATCGTTGTTAGCCTCTTCGGGATTATGTGCCACCAATCATCCTAAGCCGTATATTATGACATGTTTGCAGAAAGCAACGATGCCGTGGCGCAGTTCCCAATACGACGGCCCCAATATCCTCGACTATATTAGCGGTGGTTTGTTGGGATAGGGTTCGAAGAGCTAATGCGACTACAAGGAGACGGTTCTCGACACGAAGCCAACTTCTCTGCCAACTACTCGCTCCCTTGCACGATCTTCTGTGCCCTGGCCAGCGCGCTCAAGCGCCCGCCCTCTTCGTCGACGAGAGATTCCCACCTCCCGGACTCGACCAGACGTCCGCTCTCCAGCACGTGGATGATGTCCGCCCCTCGGATGGCGGACAACCGGTGCGTTATGATAAGTATAGTCATACGCCCGTGGAGCCCCTCTATAGCTCTCTGGATGCGCCTCTCGTTCTCGGAGTCTAGGGCGCTGGTCGCCTCATCCAGGATCAACAAGGAGGGTTCGCGCAGCAGCGCCCTCGCTAGAGCAAGCCGCTGACGCTCTCCTCCGGAGAGCCGCACGCCTCGGTCGCCCAGAATCGTTTCCATGCCCTCAGGCAAGTTGTGGATGAAATCCTCGGCCGCCGTCAGTTCTAGCGCCCGGTCGATCTCTTCTTCGTTCGCACCGGGGCACGCCCAGAGAAGATTGGCGCGTACGGTGTCGTTAAACAAGAAGGTGTCTTGGGCCACATACCCGATTTGGCTGCGCCAGGAGCTTATCAGCTCAGGACGTAATGGGGTGCCGTCCACCAGCACGTGCCCTTGATTTGGCGCAACCAAGCCGATGATCAGGTCGGCTACCGTGCTCTTGCCTGCACCAGAGGGACCGACGATCGCCGCAGTCTCCCCGGCCCTGATCGTCAAGTTAAGGTTGCGGATTGCGGGCAGCGCACCTTCACCACCGTAAGCGAAGGAGAGGTCTTCGAGGCGAATCTCACGGTGCAGCTCAACTCTACCTGGTAACTCACCCTTAGATTGCTCGCCCTCGAACTCAGCAGCGGCTTCGCACCGAGCCTGGATCTCCATTACACCAGCGAACGCGGGTAGCCCGTTTAGGTAGTTCTGGTAGTCTAGTTGGATGGCACCGAAGAGCGGTACCATCCGGTTGAACAAGAGGAGCAGTAAGAGTAACCCGGCCGCCGGAAGGCTCAAAATCTGGAGCGATATATAGAGAACACCCGACAGAATAATGGCTGAGCCCATAGTGAACCAAAATGTCGTCTCGGCGTAGTTGCGGGTTGTATTGACCTGCGCTTTTGCTACCCTATGCGCCAGGCTCGAGAAGATGTTTGCGCTGCGCTCCTCTACGCCGTAGCTCTTGGTAGTTTTCATGCCACTGAAATGTTCGATCGCTGCGGCATACAAGCCGTTGATCGCCAGCGAAACTTCTTCGCCGGTCCAGCGCGCCGCCTGGCCTTTCTTGCGCAAGAGCAGGAGTAAAATCATGCCGGTAGCGAACACCAGAGCAGTTATCGTCAAAGACAGCCGTAGCGCCAAAAGCGCGTAGAGTACTAATAACATGGCCTTGGTAGTAAACTGTAGTAAAAAACGTGTTCCAGTTTCGACTCGTTCAAGCTCGGATGTCAGCGCGTGGGTAAAGTCGGAAGACCGCGTTCGGGCGAACGTCAGCCAGTCGGCATTAACGATAGTCCGGTACAGACGTTCCCTCAACGAAGCAAGAAACTCCTGAGAGAGTTTGACTGCGAATGTCTGTTGCCACCGGGTTATGAGGGCTAGTGAAACTGTGACGAGTGTGAAAAGGCCGAGTACCGGGATCAAAGTGGGTTGCAGACCCACGGCCTCGAACACAGAAGAAATCAATCCGGCGAGCCAGCCCACGGAACCTTGCTGCACGTCCAAGCCGACCAGTTGCATCAAGGGCACAAGCATTAACAGTTGAGCACCCTGCGTCACGCCCAAGCAGAACGTCAACGCCACAGCTAGCGCCACCTTCCACGACATGACCCTGATCAAAGTCGCCACGTATTCCCGAGAGGTACTGCCTATCCACAGGCTCGCGCTCCTAGAGAAAAGCTT
>Ga0136613_10000608_pt1 | contig 16793 bp, 15 predicted proteins | sample AntDrymUQ2722106_2_FD_106649 | JGI IMG/M metagenome (GOLD analysis project Ga0136613, IMG submission 106649) | Polar desert sand microbial communities from Dry Valleys, Antarctica - metaG UQ272 (21.06) | ecosystem: Environmental > Terrestrial > Soil > Desert | place: Antarctica: Dry Valley... | reverse complement strand
GGCCTACGCTGGCTCGTTCTTCGCGACCATCGTTCCTTCCGACCCCGGTTATGTCCTCGAAATTGGTTGCGGAGAGGGGAGAGTCGCTCAGGAAGCCGCCGCCCTCGATGACTTCAGCACCTATCTAGTGACCGATGCGATGGCACTTCCTTTCACAGACGAATCCTTCGACACCGTAGTCTCCTACAACTCCCTCATGGATCTCAACGACATGAAAGAAGGAGTTCTGCAGGCTGCCCGGGTATTGAAACCAGCAGGTCGTTTCTGCATCTGCATCATCCGATGAGGGACGCGGGCGCATTCCCAACGAACGACCCGGACTCACCGTTCGTTATATCTGACTCTTACTTCCAACCCCGTCTCACCGAAGAAGGCTCCCGCCGCGCCGGCCTAGAAATGTCTTTCACCTCGTGGCGCTATCCGATCAGTGCCTACGCCGAGGGTTTAGAGCGTGCGGGACTACTGATCGAGAGGCTCGCGGAACCCCTTCCGGATCCGGTTGTCACCGAACAAAGGCCGGAGTGGAAGAGATCGGAACGAATCCCGATGTTCCTCTTCATCCGAGCCGTCAAACCCTCCGTCGAGATCGCAAGGGATAGCCTGGGCTCTCGCCTTCTAAGCAGACACAGCCCCGCTGAGCGGTGCCAGCTCTGCACAGAACTGACGCCGGGTGGCTGGTCGGAGAGGCGGAAAAGAAACCACCCGCCGACGGCCGACCCAGGGACGAGCGGCTAACCTCGTGCTTGATCCTCGATTGGCGGCCGGCGTAAGTGAGACTTTTTCACCGCAGGTGTCGAAGTCCGGCGGCCTCGTTCGTCCTCGGATCAATGACAGAGTCCCGGCCCCGGCCGGGCCGATCGAAGGGGGAAGCATGCGCTACCTGATGCTCATCTACGGACCGCAGTGGGACCCGAGCGGGGCCAGCGCAGAACAGATGCAGGCAGTGATGGACGAGTGGACGGACTTCACCGCCGACGTGCTGAAGCGCGGCGTCTCCGATGGGGGGGAGGCTCTCGAGCCGGTCGCCACCGCCACGACGGTGAGGGTGCGCAACGGCGAGAGACTGACTACCGACGGGCCCTTCGCCGAGACCAACGAGGTCCTCGGCGGCTATTACCTCCTGAACTGCGACAACCTCGACAAGGCGATCGAGATCGCCGCTCAGTGCCCGGGTGCTCGCGATGGCTCGATCGAGCTGAGGCCGATCACGGAGTTCGGTGACGACTACCAGAAAGAGGTCATGGAGCGGGCGGGCCTCGCCGGGTCCTGACCCGTCGGTTACCCCCGGCGAATTCGAGATCGCGGCCGCCCGCCTCTACCGAGAAGTGTGGGGGCGGGCGGTTGCCGCCCTCACACGCACGCTCGGGGACCTCGACCTCGCCGAAGACGTTCTGCAGGAGGCCTGGATCGTTGCGCTCGAACGCTGGCGTGCCGACGGGGTTCCCTCCGATCCGACCGCGTGGCTGTTGACCACAGCACGCAACAAAGCCGTCGACCGGATCCGCCGGGCGACCAACCTGAAGTCGAAAGAGCGCCTCCTCGTGGAGTCCGACAGCACGGACCCTTTGGCAGAGATACCCGACTCCTCGATCACCGACGATCGCCTTCGCCTCATGTTCACCTGCTGTCATCCGGCCCTCTCAATCGAGGCGCGGGTAGCGCTCACGTTGAGGACACTGGGTGGGCTCACTACACCCGAGATCGCCAGTGCGTTCCTGGTAACAGATACAACGATGGGCCAGCGTCTCTCTCGCGCCAAGCGGAAGATCAAGGTTGCGGGCATCCCCTACGAGGTACCTCCGGACCACGCGCTCCCCGAACGACTCGCCTCGATCCTTGCGGTGAACTACCTCATCTTCAGCGAAGGCTACGCGTCGTCGTCGGGCACACAGCTCGTACGTCGTGAGCTATGCGAGGAAGCAATACGTCTGGCTCGTCTACTGGTTGCCTTTATGCCCGACGAGGCAGAGGCCCGCGGGCTACTTGCTTTGTTGCTCCTCCATCACTCCCGTCGCATGGCGCGATTGGGTCCCTCGGGCGACCTCGTCCTTCTCGAGGACCAAGACCGAACACAGTGGGATCGAGCCGCGATCGAGGAGGGGCTCGCCCTGGTGGAACGCGCGCTTCCGCTCGGCGCCGGTCCTTATCTGTTGCAGGCGGCGATCGCAGGCGCTCACGCCGGTGCCGATTCGTTCGAGTCCACCGACTGGGCTCAGATCGTGGTCCTTTACGGACTGCTCTACGAAAGAGCTCCTTCCCCCGTCGTCGAGCTCAACCGCGCGGTCGCAGTGGCGATGCGCGACGGAGCGGCCGTAGGACTGGACCTGATCGACAGGATCAGGGCAGAGAAGAGCCTCGAGCGGTTCCATCTGCTGCATGCGGCGCGCGCCGACCTCCTCCGGCGGATGGGCCGTAACGACGAGGCGGCCGAGTCCTATGAACGAGCCCTCGAGCTGCAGCAGAGTGCGCCCGAGCGCAGGTACCTGGAGAATCGACTAGCCGAAGTACGCAACCGATCCTCGCTCCACACCTCGGAAAGCGGGAATCCTTAGAGTTCAGGCCACCTCTGCGGGCTGCCGGGCCGTGGTGTCCACCGTCGACACGGGCGGCAGCCCCTGGGCGGCGCAGGGACCCTTGCGGCCGGCGTCGCGACCCACTATGCCGTCGGCCGGCTCCCGCATGCGCCTCAACAACAACATAACGGGGACCGCCGCCACCAAAACGACGCCCCCCACGACGTAGCCGGCGGCAACCGACTGCAGGCGCGACAGATAGCCGAGTCCCAACTGGCCACCCATGCCCCCGGCGCTTCCAACCAGAGAGTCGAAGGACACGACGGTGGCCCTCTCCTCGGAGGGGATCACCTCGTGGAGATAAGCCTGCTTGACCGGCATCCACACGCCCAGGGCTCCCACGGCCACCGCCAACAGCCCGACCGCGGCCCAGAAAGTTCCCACCACCCCGACTCCTACGGCCGCTACGGCCATCACTACCGAGGCCCACAGCAGCAGCGTCGTGCGCTTGCCGCAGAAACGGGTGAAGTACTCAACCAGGTAGTTGCCGAGAATGGTGGCGCCCGCAATGAGCGCGGCAACCGCACCCGCCACCCACGCCGCGTCTCGTCCGAGGAGCTCAAGAAAATAGGGCTGCCAGGCATAGAAGCCCCACATCAGGAACCCGCCCTGGATGAAGGAGGCAATCATCAGGAGCCTGACCGAGCGGCGGCCCCAGCCGTAGCGAAGACTGGCCCGGAGCACCCGCGACATCTCTGCGGGCATGGCGGATAACCCCGGGGCTCGAGGGACGAAGCCGATGTCGTGCATGGACATGAGGGCAACCACGAACACCGCCGCCAGCAGGGCGGAACGGGCCACGAACGGCCACGCCAGGTCGATTTCGCCGAGCAGCCCGCCACCGACGGTGCCGATCAGCATGGCGAAACCCGACACGATCGAGCCCCGCGCGAACACTTGGTCGAGCTGACCCTCGAATCCTGTCGCCTGCAGAGCATCCACGAGCCACGCCTCCACCGCTCCCGAGTAAAAGCTGAAGCCGACCCCCAGGGCGATCGAACAGGCCACGAACCACATCAGGCCCCCACCGTAGGCCGCGATCGCCACATAAGCCAGGGTTCCCGCCAGCAGGGTGATAGCGCTCAGGAGAAACGAGACACGGCGGCCGCGGGTGTCGGCCACGATTCCGGTGGGGATCTCGAAAACCACCATTCCCCCGGTAAAAGCCGCGTTGGCGACGAAAGTCTGGAAGATGTCGAGGCCGGCGTCGAGTAGAAAAAGGGTGTTCACGCCCCATATCAGAGATGCCGACAGCGTGTAGAGCCCCGAGATCACGAGGTAGGTGCGGACGACCCGAGGGGCCGTTGCAACCGGGATCACGCCCTTCACGAACCACACCTCCCTAGAGCCTCACGGTCCGGGCTCGTCGGGTCGGAGCCTCCACAGCGACCTTCACCACTATTCCGCCCGGGAGGAGCTGCGGCCGGGCCGCTGGGCTCCTCCAGACCCCATTATCTGGGGATTGAGAGCCCCTCTAAGTGGGAATACCCGTGGGATGACCCAGCGTTACTCCTTATATCCAACTTCTGCCGTCTTCCCCTCCGGAGGATATTCCTTTACCATGGTGGAAGTCGGTTTCGGTGCCACAGCGACGGCGACGGCCTCTCGTGATGCGACCCGCCCACAGGGCAGGCCAAGGCGCGGTCGGCGCAATTCGAGGCCCGTCTGGAAACCATGATGATGCCGTTGAGAAAAAGGGTTGATGCACATGAGTGAGGCCACGCGGCCTTATGAAGCAAATCGGGAGGAGGCTGCTCACGAGGATCTCGTGCGGCAGTACCTGCGCGAGATCGGACAGTACCCCCTCCTGACCGACATCCAGGAGGTCGAGCTCGCCCAGGGCATCGAGCAGGGCGAGAAGGCACAGGAAAGGCTTAGCACGGCCAAGAGGCTGACGGCCAAGCAGCGCCGCGACCTCGAATATGACGTCCGCAAGGGCCGGGCCGACAAGCGCCGCTTCATCCAGTCGAACCTTCGCCTGGTGGTGTCGATCGCCAAGAAGTACTCGGCTGCAGGATTGCCCCTGTTGGACCTCATCCAGGAGGGCAACCTCGGCCTGATGAGGGCCGTCGAGAAGTTCGACTGGCAGCGAGGCTTCAAGTTCTCGACCTATGCCACGTGGTGGATCCGGCAGGCCATCACCCGCGCCATCGCCGACAAGGCGCGTACGATCCGCATCCCTGTGCACATGGTTGAGACCCTCTATCGGGTACGCAAGGTCCAGAGCGAACTGCTCGAGAAGCTGGGTCGTGAGCCTCTCATCGAGGAGATCGCCGCCCAGGCCGACCTGACTCCCGACAAGGTTCGGGAGGCCTTCCGAGTGCTGCCCGAGCCCGTCTCCCTGCACGAGCCCGTCGGGGACGAGGACGCCGAGCTCGGCGACTTCATCGAGGACGAGGACATAGAGGGCCCCTTCCAGGCGGCCGCGGTAGCGCTGCGCCAGGAGGACCTCTGGAATATGCTGGGCTCCCTGTCGGAGCGCGAGCGCAAGGTGCTCGCTCTACGTTTCGGCCTGCTCACCGGAGAGCCTCGCACCCTTGAAGAGGTCGGGCGTGAGTTCAACCTCACACGCGAGCGCATCCGCCAGATCGAGGCCAAGGCGCTCTCCAAGCTGCGCCACCCCAGCACCCCCGGCAAGCTTAGGGACATGGTCACCATCTAATTGGGGATGGTCACCACCGTCGTACTCGCCGTTTGCGACATCCACAGGGTCCCAGAGACTGCCCAGGAGATCGCCGATCTTCCCGAAGTCTCCGAGGTCTATTCGGTAGCTGGGGATTTCGACCTCGTAATCATGGTCAGGACGCGCCGGCACGAAGATCTCGCCCAGGTAGTCACCGAGGGCATCGCGCGGGTTCCCGGAGTCGAGCGCACCCAGACGCTCGTCGCCTTCAAGGTGTACTCCCGCCACGACGTGGAAGCGTTGTTTTCCATAGGACTTGAGAGCGAACCGGGGTTCGAAGAAGAACCCAGGTAGCGTCGTGGACACGCTAATCGTGCACTACGACGAGGTCGGCCTTAAGGGAGGAAACCGCCACCGTTTCGAAGACCAACTGATGGCGAACCTCAAGCGTGCGCTGCGCGGTACGGGATACCGCGGGGTGCGTTGTTCTGTGGGGCGCATCACAGTCGACTTCAAGCCCCCCGGCCTGGTCTCGGAGGCGGCCGCCAGGGCCGCTCGCGTCTTCGGCGTAGCCAACGTTGGAGCCGGCCTCAGAGTGGAGCCCGAAATCATCTCGATCGGCGATGCGGCCTTGGAGCTCATGCCGGTGGGGAGCTTCACCTCTTTTGCCGTTAGAGCCCGGCGAGCTCGTTCATCCTGCCAGGTTGACTCACGCGAAATCGAGCGGGCCGTCGGCGGGCTGATCCAGGAGCGAACGGGTGCACCGGTCGATCTCAGCAACCCCGACGCCACTCTGCACGTCGAATTGTTCTCCGACTCGGGCATCGTCTACCGGGACCGGCGACCCGGACCGGGCGGGCTCCCGGTCGGCACCTCGGGAAAGCTCGTCGCCTTGATGTCGGGCGGCATCGACTCCCCGGTGGCGGCGTGGCGCATGATGAGAAGAGGCGCCGAGGTCGAGCTGTTGCACTTCCACGGCCGGCCCTACACCGACGCCTCCTCCCTGACCCAGGCCCTCGATCTGACCCGCGCCCTGTCCCGCTATCACCTCGCCACGACCCTGCACCTGGTCCCCCTGGGTGCAGCTCAGGCAGAGGTCGTCACACATTGCCCTCCCCGGCTCCGGCTGCTGCTCTACCGACGCCTGATGTTGAGGATCGCCACGGCCTTGTCCGACGAGCGCGGCGCCCGGGCTGTCGTCACCGGAGATTCCCTCGGCCAGGTGGCCTCCCAGACTCTCGAGAACCTCGCCACGACCGACGCTGCAGTTCCCGGCCGCCAAGTGCTGCGGCCGCTGATCGGAACCGGCAAGCTCGAGATCGTCCGGGAGGCGGAGGCAATCGGCACGCTTCAGATATCAAACCGGCGTCATCAGGACTGCTGCGTGCTGTTCAATCCGCGCTCGACATCGACACATGCAAGCGCCGAGCAGACGGAGGCCGTCGAAATCGCACTCGACATCAATGCACTAGTCGGCAAAGCGCTTGCAGGCAGAGAGTCTCAGGTGGTCGAGGCGATGTCGCCGCGCTGAGCAACCCTTCTCCTCCCGCGAACGGGGGCATCAGCGTTACCTCGGCCCCCTCTTGCAACGGTTGATCGATGGGAGCCTGGCGCCCGTCCACGAGCACCGCAAACACCAGCGCGCGCGGCGCTCCCATCGACTCGACGACATCGGCAACCGAGGCCCCTTCCTGAACCTCCACCTCGGCGCGATTGCCGACCGATCCAGGAGGCAGATGGGCGCGCATTGCCCCGAAGCAGACGACCCCAACTCTCACCACGCCAGCCTAGCCCTAGCCGTCAAGTTCGCCCGCCTCGCCGCTCGGGGCCAATGCGCAAAACCTGACTTGCTACTTCTCTACGGGCACCCCCACGAGGCTGCCGTACTCGGTCCACGACCCGTCGTAGTTCGTGACTTGCTGGAACCCGAGGAGCTCGTGCAGCACGAACCATGAGTGCGATGACCGCTCGCCGATTCTGCAGTAGGCGATGACATCCTTGTCACTGGTGATGCCCTCAGCCGCGTAGAGGGACTCGAGCTCAGAGACGGGCTTGAACGTGCCGTCTTCCTTCACCGTCTTTGACCAGGGGATGTTGGCTGCGCCCGGAATATGGCCCGGAACCTGCGCCTGCTCCTGCGGCAGGTGCGGCGGCGCCAGCAGCTCGCCGCGAAACTCCTCCGGCGAGCGCACGTCCACCCACGATCCCTCTCCCGTGGTTGCGCGCCTGACGACCTCGTCGCGAAACACACGCAGCTCGGGTCGCTCGGCGCCGATCTGGGAGTTGCCCGCGCCGGACTGGGGGGCCTGGTCGGTCAATGCGCGGTTGTCGAGCTCCCACTTCTTGCGCCCGCCGTTGAGAAGCTTGACGTTGTCGATGCCGCGATACAGGAACAACCAGTAGGCGTAGGCCGCGAACCAGTTGTTGTTCCCCGAGTAGAGGACGACCGTCTGGTCGTTCGACACTCCCCGATCGTTCAGCAGCCCGACGAGCTGCTCGCCCGAGATGAACTCGCGCCGAGGCGTGTCGTGAAGCTCTGTGGACCAATTGATCGAGCTGGCGCCGGGTATGTGCCCCTTTTCATAGGCGGTGGTGTCCTCGTCCACTTCGATGACCGCGAATCGACCCGAGTCAAGCTCCTTCTCGAGCTCGTCTGCTTCGATCAACACGTCACTGGCGTAATCAGTCATCCCTTCCTCCCTTTCTCGTTGTCTTTGCTATCTCGATGAGCTCTTTTATGCGCATGAGTTGGTGCGAGGCGTCCGCGAGCATGCGCTCGAGCACCCGCACCTCGATCTCGAGCTCGTCGACGGGAGCGCGAGCGTGCTCGGCGGGAATCTCGACGCCCGCCTCCATCAGAGCGCCGGCCTCCCCTTCCCAGGTGAAATAGACCTTGGCCGGCCTGCCTTTGTTGCGCCGGCGTGTCTCGAAGGAGAGAAATCCTGCCTCCGCCATCAGCTCGAGGTGCGCCCGGGCCACGTTGGGGTGAATCGCGAAGTGATCGGCGATCTCCTTGACGGTCTTGGGCCCCGAGCACAGGAGGTGGGACAGGATCGCGGCGCGCGTGGGCAGCGACAGAACCTTGGCGGTCCTGGTTGCCGAGTCGTCCCCCAGGGGCGTCATCGGGCTTTGATAACAGATTTTGGAGTATTAAGCAAGTGCGAATAGTGCTTTATCGGTCGCCGGGAGTGTGCCGAGTGGTCGGCAGATGCGGCATAGCGACGTTTCACGACCACTCGGCGATCTAGGGGACCTCGTCGAGGCCCTCCAGCAGCGTGTTCCACCCCAGCAGCGCGCACTTGATGCGCACCGGGTACTTGACGACGCCCTTGAGCGAGACCAGGTCTCCGAGCTCGTTGATGTCGCCCGGCTCCTCCCCCGCCATCATGCGCTTTATGGACTCGGCCATCGTTCGCGCCTGCTTGACGTCGAGGCCCTTGACCTTCTCGGTCATCATCGACGCGCTCGCCATGGAGATCGAGCAGCCCTTGCCCTCGAAGGCAATCCCCACGAGGTCCTCGCCGTCGAAATTCAAATAGAGCTCGAGCTCGTCCCCACATAAAGGGTTGTTGCGCTCGAGCTTGACGTCGTGAGGATCCAGCCGGCCGCGATTGCGCGGGGTTCGGTAGTGATCGAGGATCACCTCTTTGTAGAGCTCATCAAGGCTCATGCGAACCATCCCTTCGCCTGCTCCAAAGCGCCCATGAGCACATCGACGTCCTCGCGCGTGTTGTAAATGTACAGAGAAGCGCGCGCGGTAGCGGGCACTCCCAGGCGCCGCATCAACGGCTGCGCGCAGTGGTGACCGGCGCGTATGCACACCCCTTCTTGATCGACGATCGTGGCGAGATCGTGTGGGTGAACATCTGCGACGTTGAAGGAGATCGCGCCGCCGCGCTGATCGACATCGGAGGGGCCATGAACCTCGGCCCCGACCGCGTTCAGCCGTTCGAGCGCATAGGCGGTGAGCTCCATCTCGTGAGCGCGCACGGAATCCATTCCCAGGGAGTGCAGATAATCGACTGCGGCCCCCAGGCCCACAGCCTGAGCTATGTTCATGGTTCCCGCCTCGAACTTGTGCGGGATCTCGTTCCACGTGGAGTGGTCGGCAAAGACCTCACGGATCATCTCGCCTCCGCCGTGGAACGGCGGCATCTCTTCGAGCAAGCGTTCCCTTCCATAAAGGACACCCGCCCCCGTAGGGCCGCACATCTTGTGCGAGGAGAACGCCAGGAAATCGGCGTCGAGCTCTGAGACGTCGACCGGCATGTGAGGAGCGGCCTGCGCAGCGTCTACCAGGATTAGGCCGCCCATAGCATGAATCGCATCGGCGAGCTGCCTCACCGGGTTGATCGTTCCGAGCACGTTCGACATCAAACCGACGCACACGAGCTTGGTCTTGTCGGTGATGTAGTCGCCGAGCAAATCCATGCGCAGCATGCCATCGTCGTTGACCGGTAGATGGCGCAAGGTTGCCCCTGATTCCTGGGTCAGGAGCTGCCACGGGACCAGATTGGAGTGATGCTCCATCTCCGTGACCAGCACCTCGTCGCCTTCACGTACATTGGCCCGCGCCCACGAGTAGCGGACGAGGTTGATCGACTCGGTGGTGCCTCGTGTAAACACGATCGAGCGAGGGCTCGGAGCTGCGATGAAATGGGCGCATTTGGCTCGTGCACCTTCGTAGGCAGCGGTAGAGCGTTCGGCGAGCTCGTACACGGCGCGATGGATGTTGGCATTCTCATGCTCATAGAACTCAACGATGCGCTCTATTACCTGACGGGGCTTTTGGGAGGTGTTGGCCGAATCGAGATAAACGAGGCGCTTGCCGCGCATGCGTGTCTCGAATATGGGGAAGTCCTTGCGAACGACCTCCGGATCGAGGGACATGGTTCCTAGGATGCACCTTCCTCGCGAGCGACCTCTTCGATGTCCTGCACCGACAATCCCAGCTCCTTTGCCAACCCCTCATAGCCTTCGGCTTCGAGCTGTTCGGCGAGCTCGAAGCCCCCGGACCTTGCGATGCGTCCGCCCATGAGGACGTGAACCACGTCGGGGTGAATATAGTTGAGCAGGCGCTGATAGTGAGTAATGAGGACGATGCCGACCTCGGGGCCGGCGAGCTTGTTGACACCGCCGGACACATGCTTGAGCGCATCGATGTCGAGCCCCGAATCGGTCTCGTCCATGATCGCAAGCTCCGGGGACAGCACAGCCATCTGAAGGATCTCGTTGCGCTTCTTCTCGCCACCCGAGAAACCCTGGTTGACGTAGCGGTCGACGAGCTCGGTGGGGATCTCGAGCAAGTCGATCTTCTCCTGCAGAAAAAGCCTGAACGCCATCGCGGCCTTCTGGTCTTCGGGATGGATGGCGTTGTACGCGGTCCGCAAGAAGTTCACCACCGAGACACCCGGAACCTCGGTCGGATACTGGAAAGCCAAGAAGATGCCCGCCTTAGCGCGCTCGTCAGGAGCGAGGGGGGAGATGTCCTCACCCTTGTAAAGCATCTTGCCGCCGGTCACCTCATAGCCGGGGCGGCCGGTCAACACATAGGCGAGTGTCGACTTACCGGAACCGTTGGGCCCCATGATGGCGTGGATCTCGCCCTTGCCGATGATGAGGTCGAGACCCGTAAGGATCTCCCGGCCCTCGACCTCTACGTGGAGGTCCTCGATCTGCAAAAGTGTTTCAGACATGTCTAACGCTCACTCCTCGGCTGTCTTCTCAGGGCCGACTGAAACAAGGTCGCCCTCAACTTTCACTTCAAAAGCCACTTCGGGCTTGGTTGCGGGCAGGATGCGTACGGACCCGTCCGCAACGTTGAAACGGGAGCCGTGCAGAGGGCACTCGACCTCGAGCTCATCGGGGTCGAAGTCGCCCTCCGTCAGGTACGCCTCCTCGTGCGTGCAGATGTCGGACATGGCGTAGACATCGTCGCCGACACGGTAGAGACCTACCAGCTCGCCGGCGACCGAGACCTGCTTCATTCCGCCATCTGGAATCTCATCGAGTTTGGCAACAACTCTGAACCCTGCTTTCACGCAGCCACCTCGAGGCTCTGACCACCCTCGACCTTGGCGGCGATCGCGTTGGCAAGGCCCTCACGGACCTCAGCGACGCGGATGCGGTCGAGGACATCGCCGAAGAACCCGAAGACGACGAGCTTCTGGGCCGTAACCCTGTCGATGCCGCGGCTCATCAGATAGAAGAGGTGCTCTTCTTCGACCGGAGACACGGTGGCGCCATGGGTGCAGCGAACCTCGTTCGCCTCGATCTCGAGCTGCGGGATCGAGCGCGCCATCGAGTCCTCCGAAAGCAAGAGGTTGCGGTTGGCCTGGTAGGCGTCGGTGCCCTGCGCGCCCCGCAAGACCTTTATGAGCCCCGAGTACTCCGATCGAGACCGCTCTTTCAGCGCGCCCTTGTAGAGCAGGTCCGAGGTGGTGTGGGCCGCGTTGTGAGACTGAAGAGTGCGCTGCGCGAAGTGCTGCTCGGAGTCGGCGAAATAGAGACCGAGCATCTCGGAGAACGAGCCCTCGCCCTTGAGCACCGACTCGACCTGGGTGCGGGCGAAGGCCGAGCCGAGGTTCACCGCCAGGCTGCGCACCGTGGAGTCGCGATGGCCCGTGAAGCGCTGGGTCTGGAAGTGGTGAACGCTGCGTCCCCACTGCTGCAACGAGATGTAGTTGACCGTGGCTCCCCGGCGCGCCTCGACCTCGACGACGCTGGCGCAAAGCGATGGCTCGGACAGGTCCTCAGAGCCGAAGCGATCGACGAAGGTCAGGCTCGCCTGCTCGTCGACGACGACGGTCGTGTGCGGGAACACGGAGCCCCCGCCGGCCATCCGGCGGGCGATCGACAGAGGCATCTCGACCTCGACTCCTCTAGGCACGTAGACCAGCACTCCGTCCGAGAGGAACGCACCGTGCAGCGCTGTGAACTTGTGCTCCTGGATGGGAACCTCGGTGAAGAAGTGCTCCTCGAGCAGCTCGGGATGGTCCTGGGCAGCGCTCCAAAGGTCGGTAACGATGACTCCTCGGGCCGCCGCTTCGGGCGACAGCTCGGGGACCCCCTCGGTGGGTACGGGCGCATCGAAGCGGTCGAAGTCGAACCTCCGCACGTCCGTGTAGCGCCACTCCTCGCCCTTCGGGTCGGGAGGCTCGAGTTTCTCGAAGACGTCGAACGCCGCCATGCGACGCTCGACCAGCCAGGGGGGCTCGTGGAGGGCTCGGGACAGCCTCTCGGCCGCCTCTCTGTTCAGCTTGTCGGGCATACCAGGGGGCACCTCTTCAAATAACCGGATCGAGGGGGCGGTGCGCGGCGGGTGCAGCGACGGCGGGTGCAGCGACGCCCACTTGTGAACCCATTCACGATAACAGTTAGGCTTGCCTAACGTCGAACCTCCGCAGCTCTCCGAACTGTGCTTGTCGTGCCCGGCCCCCAGACCGCCCCCGAGTCGGCTCTTTCCCCACCGGGGGCGCAATCCGAGTTGGGGTGGCGGGTCGAGGCTCGGGCTCCCCCTTAGCCTTCCGTGATGCTCTCTACGGACCGGACCTCTCCGGGCACTCTCGGCCTCGTCGCCATCGCCGCGGCCGCGACGTTGTTCGCAATCGCCGGAGCCGTCGCCGCGGACCTGTTTGACGCCGGGGTGACCCCGGTCGAGCTTGCCCAGGTGCGCGCTGCGGTGGCCCTGGCAGGCCTGGCGCTGGTGCCCGGCGCCCGGAGAGGGTGGGGGCAGACACTACCGCCGAGGCTCGTAGTGCTCCACGGCCTCTCTCTGGCGCTGGTAACGGTTTCCTACTACATCGCCCTAGACCACTTGGCGGTGGCAGTGGCGATCGTTCTTCAGTACACGGGTCCGGCGATGGTCGTGGCGTGGAAGGCGGCCCGAGCCAGGCGGTGGCCGTCCCCTCGCATCCTGCTGTGCCTGGCTTCCGCCCTGGCGGGAGCCGCGCTGATCTCCGAGGTCGCCTCCGGCCCCTTGGGCTCGCTCAATCTCGTTGGTGTGGCCGCGGGCCTGGCCAGCGCAGTGCTGTTCGCCACCTACTCGCTCCTCAGCGAGAACTCGGCCGACACCTTCGGCCCTCTTGGAGGGATGTTCAGGGCGTGGGCGGTCGCCACTGCGATATGGGCCGTCTACGGGCTGGCGGTGGAGTGGCCGGCGCAGGCGCTCATGGTTGAGCATCTACCCGGAGTCTTGTTCGTGAGCCTCTTCGGAACGCTCGCCCCCTTTCTTTTCTACGTCTGGGGGATCGAGCGCGTGCGGGCCGAGCGCGCCTCGATCGCCCTCACGCTCGAGCCCGTGGTGGCTGCTGCGGTGGCGTGGGTGTGGCTGGCCCAGAGCCTGTCGGCGGTCCAGATAGCCGGCGGCGCGCTCGTCATCGTGGCAGTGCTGACGCTGCCTCAGCGCTGAGGACCTCATACTCCTACGGTGATCCCACTCGAAGCACCCCCCGGATACCGAGCCGTGAGGCCCTCGCGCGCCGACCTCGAGGCCATTGCGGAGGTTCTCGTGGCCTGCGATGTCGACGAGGTGGGACATCCGGATTTCCTGGACGCCCAGTGGCTCGAAGAGGAGTGGGACGTCTATTGCATTGACCTCGAATCGAACGCCTGGGTGGTACGGACCGCAGAGGGCCGCTCGGCCGCGTATGCGCACATCGCCGAGGAGATCCCGGGTGTCACCTGGGAGGCCATGGGATGGGTCCACCCGGACGATCGCGGGCGGGGGCTGGGCCACTTCCTGGTCCGGGCAACCGAGCAGGACGCTGCCGCGAAACTATCGGAAGCCGGTGCTCTCAATCTCCACAACATCGCCCCGGGACAGGATGCAGCCGCCGACGAACTGTTGCGCAGCACCGGCTTCGGGATCACCAGGTACTTCTGGCACATGGAGATGCCGCTGGGGCCGGGAAGGCCGCGTCCGCCCATGCCCCCGGACCTCGAGATCACGCCCTTTCAGCTACAGCGGGACGAACGCGACGTGCACAGGGTTCTCGAGGTCGCCTTCGAGAAGCACTGGGGGACCGCGCCGATTGCCTTCGAGAAGTGGATGCAAGAAAACGTAAATATGCCCTCGTTCGACCCGTCGTTGTCTTTCGTGGCGCGGATCAAGGACGAGATCGTGGGTGTGCTGGTGGGACGCATCGATCATGGGCACGGATACGTAAACGACTTGGGAGTCCTGGAGGCCCATCGTGGCCGTGGGATCGGGGCGGCTCTGCTCGAAAAGAGCTTCATCGCGTTCGAGGTGCGCGGCCTGCCCGACGTGCGGCTCAACGTGGATGCAGCCAACGAAACCGGAGCCGTACGCCTCTACGAGCGCGCCGGAATGACGGCTGTGCGCACATGGGTCGTGTTCGCTAAGGAGATCGGCCCGGCAGGCGCCGGAGACTCCTCGGCGGGCCCCAGGTGCGGAACCTAGCAGCTTAGCCTAACGGGGCGGTCCCGCCTTCATGCGCAGGCGCCTCGAGATCCGGCGAGGCCTGCGTCCTCCTAAGTGCCAACCATCCAGTCCTCTCGATCCCTCCAGTCGCTCCCGGACTCCATTCCTCGACGCCGCTCGTGGGGCTCCGTGACGTCCGGGTCCGGTGATTCCTTGCCATGACATCGGCGGAGGCACTGATCAGCCGCCTGCGGACTGCCCGGGGCCGCGTTGTTGTTCGCACCTTGTCTATGGGCTCGTGCCACGGTGAGCTGGGCCAGGCGGTTCCGGCCACTGCTCCTCCGCCCACCCGTCCGATGGCCCAAGGGGGCTTCCCGAGGGAAATTCAGTTCCTAAAGCAGGAGGCGCAGCTACCGATTAAGACTTCAGCAGATGGTAGCTATCGATAACAAAGTTCCCGATCCTCAGAGTCCCCGCAAAGGCCAAGAGAAACCTTCCCCGACAGAGGACGCCAATAAAAACATGTCAACCGGTAGAAGAGTCGGGCGTCCCGAAACCGAGAGTGGCTTTCGTAATGCCGTGATGGCGACACTCGACGGGATCCTCGTGGTCGATGAAGAGGGACGGGTCCACTTTGCGAACCCTTCGGCAGAAACGCTCCTGGGGTGGTCTGCCGATCAGCTGCTCGCAAGCCCGTTCGGGCTCCCCCTAGGGGCGACGGATAACATTGCCGAGCTCGACCTCGTCCGTCGAGACGGGCCCCCGATCATAGTCGAGATGCATGTCGGACCGATGTCGTGGGCAGGTCGTGACGCCTTCGTGGTGACGCTGCGCGACATCACCGCACGGAAAACGGTAGAGCGAGAGCTGCGTGAAAGCGAGGAGCGATACGCTCTGGCCGCTCACGGATCGAACGACGGTCTGTGGGACTGGGACCTCGTTGCGAACAGTCTCCATACCTCGCCGCGCTGGAACGAAATAGTCGGATTGGGTCCGACCGATATAATCGAAGAGCCCACCGGATGGCTTGACCGGGTTCATTCCGACGACCTCTCCTCGCTGCAACGGGATATTGACCAGCACCTCGGTGGCGAGACCGATCGACTGGCGAATGAGCATCGGCTCCAGCATTGCGACGGTTCCTACAAGTCTGTGTTGAGCCGGGGTGTGGCGATCCATCAATATGGACGGCCCGTCCGGTTTGCCGGATCTCTTACCGACCTCACTGGCCGGCAAGAGCTCCTCAGGAAAGCACTGCACGATTCCCTCACGAACCTCCCGAACCGGGATCACTTCCTTGACCACTTGAAGGACGCCTTGGCCCGCGGCGAGCGGAATCAGGGCGGGTCCCATGTCGCCGTGCTCTTTCTCGATCTAGATCGGTTCAAGCTCGTGAACGACAGCCTCGGGCACTCTGCCGGAGACGAGCTGCTCGTGGAAGTCGCAAGCCGCATCTCCAACTGCCTGCGCTCCACCGACGTCGCCGCCCGGCTTGGTGGCGATGAATTCGCCGTCCTTCTCGATAAGGTCGACAGTTTCCAAGCCGCGCTTTCCGTCACCCTGCGCATTCAAGAGGAAATTGCTCGACCGATCGAGTCGAATACCGCCCAATTGTATTCGACGGCGAGCATCGGCATCGCCTTCAGCGACCTGCGCTACCAGGACGCCGACCAGATGCTTCGCAGCGCAGACATCGCCATGTATAGAGCCAAAGCTCAGGGTCCGGGGAACTGCCAGATCTTCGAGCACGAAATGCACCGGCAAGCACTTCGGCGACTCCGGCTTCATACCGAGTTGCGACAGGCCGTCGAATGCTCGGAGTTCAGCATGCACTATCAGCCCATCATCGACCTAACGGATGAACGCATCGTGGGATTCGAGGCACTGCTCCGATGGCAGCACAGAACGCGCGGAACGGTCGACGCCGCTTCCTTCATAGACGCCGCCGAGGAGACGGGTGTCATTGTGTCTCTGGGATGGAAGGCCTTGGACATCGCTTGCCGGCAGGTGAAGGAGTGGAATGAAAATGCAACACCCACCAGGATGAGCGTCAACATATCTAATCGACAGTTCGCGCAATCCGACTTCGCCGCTCGGGTCGAGCAGGCTCTAACGCGCTCAGGGATCGACGGTTCTGCAATTCAGTTGGAGATCACCGAGCGTGTGATGGTTCAGGACTACGAGATGACGACGGCCCACCTCAAGCAGTGCCAGG
>Ga0136613_10000607_pt1 | contig 16800 bp, 13 predicted proteins | sample AntDrymUQ2722106_2_FD_106649 | JGI IMG/M metagenome (GOLD analysis project Ga0136613, IMG submission 106649) | Polar desert sand microbial communities from Dry Valleys, Antarctica - metaG UQ272 (21.06) | ecosystem: Environmental > Terrestrial > Soil > Desert | place: Antarctica: Dry Valley... | reverse complement strand
AGGCCGCACGTCGGGTAGAGTCCAGAGTTCCAGAAGCTAATCGGCAAGCACTAAAGGAGAAGATTGTTATGGAGTATCGGCGGCTGGGGCGCTCCGGCGTCATGGTTTCTGAGATCTGTCTGGGCGCTATGACCTTTGGGCGCGAGATCGACGAGGACGACTCGAAGGCGTTGGTGGATCGCTTCATCGAAGCGGGAGGAAACTTCATCGATACCGCCGACGTCTATTCCAGCGGCACCTCGGAGGAGATCACGGGACGGGCGATCAAGGACAAGCGCGACTCCATCGTGCTTGCTACCAAGGTTCGCTTTCCCATGGGGGAAGGGCCTAACGATGTGGGAATCTCCCGCAAGCACATCATGCAGGGGTGCGAGGCGAGCCTAAAGAGACTCGGGACCGATTACATCGACCTCTACCAGGTTCATGCCTGGGACGCCGCAACGCCACTCGACGAGACGATGTCGGCGCTGACTGATCTCGTGCGAGCGGGAAAAGTGCGCTATCTGGGGCTTTCGAACTTCACCGGCTACCAGGTTGCAAAGACCGTGCATGCTGCGGACACAAGGGGCTACGAGCGCTTCGTGTCCTTGCAGCCGCAGTATTCCCTCGTCGAGCGGACACTCGACTACGAAGTAAGACCGGCGTGTCTTGATGCAGGAATCGGCCTGCTCCCATGGGGGCCGCTTGGCGCCGGTTTCCTGACCGGCAAGTACCGCCGCGACGAGAAGCCGCCCGAGGACTCCAGAATCGCCAACGCAGAGGAGGAGCAGGCCGAGCACTGGAGCAAGCGCGCAACGGAGCGCAACTGGGACGTCCTCGATGTCGTAGGTCAGATTGCGCAGGAGACGGGTAAATCCTATGCGCAGGTGGCTCTGAGATGGCTGATCCAGAGGCCCCCCGTGACGTCGCCGATCATCGGCGCACGCAAGTCCGAGCAGCTTGAGGACAACCTCGGCGCTACCGGATGGGAGCTCGACGATAAGCAAGTCCAGAGACTCACCGAAGTGAGTGAGCCGCCGGAGATCTATCCGTACAACTTTGTCGACGACGCTCAGCGCATCTAAGGACGTCTAAGGCTCAGACAAGTCAACGGGAGGGCGTGATCAGCGCGCCCTCCCACGGACCAAGCGTCAGCGGCCCCTTGATCTCCTCGCCGTCGCGCTCGCGCCTGGTCGCGATCCTGACGAAGCCGGTTGTGTTTTCGACGGTTGCGGTCTCATCGGAGAGGTTGAGGGCAACCAGGACTCCCTCGCCTCTTTGCCACGCCCACACGGCCGTTCCCGCTTCAACCATCTCATAGGGGCCGCCTCTGAGCTCGTCGAGCTCGCGCCTGAGGGCGATCAGGTCGCGCGTGAAGCTCAACGTTGAAGAAGCGTCTTCCTTCTGGTCGGCCACATTGCATGAACCGTAGTCCCCGAAAGGCAGCCACGGCTCCGTCTCTCCAGTTGTGAACCCGGCCCCCGTGGCCGCGCTCCAGTGCATCGGGGTTCGACCCGGATCCCGCCCGAGGTTGTCTTCGGTGCGCCACTTGACGGGATCAAGCACCCGGTCGGGGTCCATCTCGGTGTCCGGCATGCCGATCTCATCGCCGTAGTAGAGAAAGGGCGTCCCCCTCATCGTGAGCAGCAACATGAGTGCGCAGCGTGTCTGGGCGTCATCATTGTTGCACCAACGGCTTGGAAAGCGCCTGACATCGTGGTTCGAGGCGGCCCAGACGGGCCAAGCGCTTGGGGGAAGGGCGCCTTCGGTCGCAGACACGATGTCACGAAGAACATCGGGGGAAAAGGGCGCCAAGATGAAAGGAAAGTTGAAGGCGAGGTGCAGCTCGTCCTCCCCGCTCCCGTAGAAGCTTGCCATGCGGGCGATGTCGAGCACGAACGTCTCACCGACGAGGATCCTCTGCGGATCGTAGTCGTCACCCAGCTTTCGCCATCGCTGCAAGACGGCATGGACCTCAGGGCGGTTCATATTGTAGGTCTGGCGTTGCCCGAGAAGGCGTATGCGGGGGAGGTCGCCTTCTTCTGCGGGCAGGTTGTCGCGCAGCTCCTGATCCTTGACGATGCCGTGCGCGACATCGATCCGGAAGCCGGCAATACCCTTGTCGAACCAGAACCGGAGGATGTCGTCGAACTCATCCCTCACCTCATCGTTCCACCAGTTGAGGTCCGGCTGGGACTCCAAGAAGTTGTGCAAATAGAACTGACCGGTGCCCTCCTCCAACTTCCAAGCCGAGCCCCCGAAAACACTGACCCAGTTGTTCGGAGGGCTTCCGTCCTCGTTCGGGTCGCGCCACACATACCAGTCACGGTGCCGCGCCGACCGAGCCGACCTGGAGTCGACGAACCAGTCGTGGTGGTCACTCGTGTGGTTGGGAACGAGGTCGAAGAGGATGCGGATGCCGCGCCGCCCGGCCTCGGCCACGAGAGCCTCGACGTCGTCGAGCGTCCCCAGGTCGGGGTCGACGCCCCGAAAGTCCGAGACGTCGTAGCCCCAGTCTTTATTGGGCGAGGGCGTCGTGGGGTTCAGCCACACGCCGTCGATGCCGAGCCACTGCAGGTAGCCGAGCTTCGAGATAACTCCCTGCAGGTCGCCTATGCCGTCCCCGTTGGAGTCGGCAAAGGAACGGGGATAGATCTGGTAGAAGACACCATCGCGCCACCACGGCACGCCCGTAGACGTCACCACTTCCTACTCTGCCTTGGCCGTTACTTGACCGCGCCGGCCGTCAGTCCGGAAACGATCCGCCGCTGAAAGATCATGACCAAGATGACCAGCGGCACGGTGACGACCAAGGCAGCCGCAGCTTGCGCGCCGTAGTCCGTCGTGTAGATGGTGGCGAAGTTTGGGATGACCACGGTGGCCGGCTGGGTGAGCGGCGTGCCGAGGAACGTGTTGGCGAACAGGAACTCGTTCCAGGCGAAGATGAAGGTCAGCAACCCGGTGGTGACAACCCCCGGCATCGACAGCGGGACCGTCACTTTGGTGAACGCCTGCCAGGTGGTCGCTCCATCCACCTTGGCGGCCTGTTCGAGGTCGACCGGAAGCTCGCGGAAATAGGCGACGAGCAGATAGATCGTCAACGGCAGCGCAAAGAGCACGTCCGGGATGATCGCCGCCCAGTAGGTGTTGATGATGCCCATGCTGGTGAACTGCAGGAACAGTGGACCGATGATTGCCACTGCGGGGAAGAAGGCAATCGCCAGCGTGAGGCTCAGCACGGGCGTTTTCAAGAAGAAATCGAGTCGTGCGAGCGCATAGGCGCAAAAGGACCCGAAGACGAGGCATATTAGTGTGGTGAACCCAGCGATAACCACACTGTTCGCAACGCCTCTCTGGAACCTTGTGTCGCTAAAGATCGTGTCGTAATTGCCGAACGTTATGTCCTGGGGCAGTATCTTCGGCGGAAGCTGCTGTAGCTCGCTCGCGGTGATAACGCTCATCTTAAGGACCCACAGAAGCGGGAAAAGCGTCAGGAAGACGAACACCACCATTCCCAAGTAGAATTTGATTCCGGCTTTCTTTTCCATGACTCCCCCTCAGGCCTTGTTCGCCCGCACGCCGAGCGCGCCGATGAAGATGAATGCGATAGCCAGCGAACTCAAGAAGATGAACACCGATGCGGCCATCCCCAGTGAGAAGTCGAGCTGGCTTATGCGGACCCCCGTGAACACGTACGTCGAAAGGGAGTCGAGCTGCCGGTCGCTCATCGCCCAGAAGAGGTCGTAGATACGCCAGGCATCGAGGGTGCGGAACAGAAGAGCTACGAGGATCGAGCCCTTGAGCAGGGGGAATGTGATGCGCCAGAAAGACTGCTTGGGCGTTGCGCCGTCGACTCTGGCCGCCTCATAGACGTCCTCCGGGATCGTCTGCAGCCCGGCGAGCAGCAGGATGGCCATAAAAGGTGTCGTCTTCCACACGTCGACGAGGATCGCCGCGACCATGAGAGCGCCCTCGCTGGTCAGTATGGGCTTCGTGTAGAGGCCTATCGTTTCGGCGATGTAGGCCATGATGCCGACACCGTCCTGGTACATGAGACGCCACATCACGGCCGAGATGACGGTCGGGAAGGCCCACGGCATGAGAGCTATCGACCGCATAGTTCCCTGCCCTCTGAAACCGCGGTTGAGGGCCGTCGCGAGCCACAGTCCGAGGCTGAACTCGAATGAAACGCTGGCGACGGTGAAGACGGCGGTATTCGTCAGCCCGGTGAGGAAGTCGGGGTCCTGGAACATGTTGACGTAGTTGTCGAAGCCCACCCAGGTGGACGATTGTCCGGGGATGGTCTCCTGAAAGCTGAGCACGAAGGAGTAGACGATCGGTGTGAACGCGATGATGAGAATCAGCAGCAGCGCGGGCATGACCATGTAGTACGCCGTGCGTTTCTCGGGATCACCGAGCTCCCGGAAGATGGGCGACCAGGGCATGCCGCGGCTTCCCTGCGGCACATGGGCGGTACCAGCAGTTGCGCTCTTTGCCACTCCCGTTTCCCCCTTTGTCTGTCTTTGGAGAGCGTCCCGGCGGCGCTGGGCCGCCGGGACAAGACATTACGCTTCTCGATCCCCGCCCTTACGAGCCCTGCTCGATGATGCTCTGGAGGGCCTCCTGGAGGGTCGCTGCGGCTTCGTCCGCCGGCACCTCGCCTTTGAGCGTGTTGTTGTACCCTTCCGCCAGCTCGAGCGACATGTCGGAGTAGAATGGGGACACGGGGCGCGGCCGCGAGTTCTTGACCGCTTCTCCCCCGAGCTTCACGGCGGGGAGCGTGTTGATGATGTCCTCTTCTTCGTAGAGAGCGGACAGAGTCGGAAGCAGGGACAATTCGAGGGCCATCTGCTTCTGAATCTCCGGCGTGGAGAGGAACTGGACGAGCTCCCAAGCCTCGTCCTGCATGTCGGAGTCGGCGTTGATGAAGAAGTTCCAGCCTCCCAGTGCGCTCGAGCTGTCGATGCCGGATTCTCCCACGGGCAGCGGGGAGACGTCGACCTGTTCGGGCTTGATCTTGGACTCCTTCGGATCCGGGATCAACCCGAAGATGTAGGGCCAGTTGCGCATGAACACCGCATCGCCGTTGAGGAAGGCGGCCTGTGACTCGGGCTCCTTGTAAGCGGCCACCGCAGCGGGAGCGACGCCCGACTCGACGGACTCCCTGTACGCCTCGAGGCCCGCAGTCGCCTCGGGGCTGTCGATGACGACCTCGGTGGGATCCTCAGGGTTGAGGATGTCGCCGCCGTGGTTCCAGATGTACTCGGAGCCGTTGACTGTGCCGCCTTCGTAGTTGGCGCCCTGGAAGACGTATCCGAACCTGAGGTTGTTCTCGTTCTGCACCTGCTCGGCCATCTCGTAAAGGTCGGAATAGGTGGTCGGCGCCTCCTTGATGCCGCTCTTCTCCAGCAGGTCCTTGCGGTAATAGAGCATGCCGGCGTCGGTGAAGAAGGGCACGCCGTAGAGCTTGCCCTGATAGGTGTTCGCCTGGATGGGGCCGTCCAGGTAGTCCTCGGGATTGGTGAACTTGTCGCTTAGGTCGGTGATGTAGCCGCTGGCCGCGAACTGCGCCGGCCAGATCACGTCGCCGGCGATGACGTCGATAGCGCCCGTTCCCGCCTGGAACTCCGTCCGGAGCTTGTCGAAGTATTGCCCTGTGTCGGCCGGCTGGATCTGATAGCTGACCTTGATTCCCTTGTCTTTTTCGAACTGCTTGAACAGGGTCGGAAGCAATTCGTTCTCGCCGAACGCGAACACCAGCTCGCCGGAGCCCCCGCCGCCGGCTTCCTCGCCGCCGCCGAACCCCGCACAGCCCCCGAGCATCGCGGCACCCGCGACACCTCCGGAAACCTTGAGGAAATCCCGCCGGCGCATGTTTCGCCTTGCGATGTCTCTCCGTACCGACCTGCCGTATGCCATGGCAACTCCCCCTAAGAGCTGGTGAACCTACTGTGGACACATTCTATGGCCATCCTCCTACGATCATAGGAGGGGTTGGTGCCTGCTTGGCTACCGTGTCGCATCCCTCCCACATGACGGCGACGTTCCTAACAGGTCTTCGAACTCGCCGATCTCCTGGACGGCAGTCGTGTTGCGCTCGACCAGCTTCACCGGTATGACCTCACTTATGGACCTGGGGTCAAAGTCGAGCTCGTCGACAACGGCAAGCACTCGATGGAGGGGGCGCTTCTCGAAACGGACAAAGGGCCTGTCGTTGAGCACGCGCGAAACGGTTCCCACGCCTACGGCCGCCCGTTCGGCGGCATCGTTGATCGTCGTCACGGCACCTCTGCAAAAGACAGTCGTGGACCGTTTCCATCTAATGTCTGTTGCTACCACGGAAGCAGTCAAGGAGTCAACTACAAGGGTCGTTGAGGCGGACTGCCGCCGGGTGCCCTGAGTCCCCAAGGCGGCGCCTGATAGGTTGCGACGGATGATCGCCAGCCGGGAGCCCGGCTTGTGAGCGAGACAATCGGTTCGAACCACATGAGAAACATAGAAGGAGCTGACGTGGCCATCAACTTTCCTGACGGCTTCTTGTGGGGCTCGGCGACGGCCGCCTATCAGGTTGAGGGCGCCGTCGCCGAGGATGGCAGGGGGCGCTCGATCTGGGACACCTTCAGCCACACGCCGGGCAAGACCACACACGGTGACACGGGAGACATCGCCGACGATCAATACCATCGCCTCGACGACGATCTCGACCTCATGGCGGCGCTCGGGCTAAAGGCCTACCGCTTCTCGGTGGCGTGGCCGAGAATCCAGCCCGACGGGGCCGGGCGGCCGAACCAAGCAGGGCTCGATTACTACAAGCGGCTCGTGGAAGGACTCCACCGCCGCTCGATCACGCCGTGTCTCACGCTTTATCACTGGGACCTGCCGCAGGCCCTCGAAGATGCAGGGGGATGGACGATAAGGGACACCTCCGAGCGCTTCGGGGAATACGCCGCGCTGGTCTTCGACGCCCTTGGGGACGAGGTTCCGATGTGGATCACCCTCAACGAGCCCTGGGTGTCGGCGTGGCAGGGTTACGGCACGGGCGCGCACGCCCCCGGCATAGCAGACGAGGCCAAAGCCCTTCAGGCGACCCACCACCTCCTGCTCGCTCACGGGCGAGCCCTTGATGCGTGGGGCTCGAGCGGGGCGAAAGGTCAAATCGGCATCACGCTCAACCTGGCCCCCTGTCTCCCCGCATCCGACGACCCACGCGACGGCGCCGCTGTGCAGCGGGTCGACGGCAACCAGAACCGGCTCTTCCTGGACCCGATCTTCAAGGGTGCCTACCCCGAGGACATGGTCCGCCACTACCAACCAACCAGCGATTTCTCGTTCGTCGCGGACGGAGACCTCGAGGCGATATCCGCCCCGGTCGACTTCCTCGGTGTCAACTACTACATGCGCCACCGAGTCGCCGCCGACCCGAACGACCCCGAGCGTGGCTTCGCCATCCTGGTGCCCGGGGAGCCGATTACAGCGATGGGATGGGGGATCGACCCTGACGGCCTGACGGCCTTGCTCGTCCGCCTGGACGCCGACTATCCCAAGCTGCCCCTTTACATCACCGAGAACGGGGCGGCCTTTTACGACTATGTCGATCCCGAGGGTGGAGTCGATGATCCGGAGCGCGTCGACTTCCTTGATGCGCATTTCCGCGCCGCACACAACGCGATCGGACAGGGCGTCGACCTCAGGGGTTACTTCGTATGGTCGTTTTTGGACAACTTCGAATGGTCACTTGGATACTCCAAGCGGTTCGGCATCAACTTCGTCGATTTCGCGACGCAGACGCGCATACCAAAGGCCAGTGCGCGCTGGTATCAGAAGGTGATTCAAAGAAACGGCCTCGATGACTAGCCCGCTCACGACCGAGCAACGCCTCGAGCGGCTACGCGTCCGGGTGAGCGAGCTGCCGTTCTGGCGGGACCGTGCTCGAGTCGAGCTTAGCTCGTGGCGCTTCAACGGCGCACCGTGGAGTCATGGGGACCCGTGGCCCAAGCTCGAGGGAGTTTCGGTCATCGAACACCCCGTGGCCACCGTGCCCGAAGACTGGCCGCTCGGGGAAACGAGGCTCGACCTCGACCTCGGGGGCGAGGGCATGCTTGCCATCTCCTACACCGATGGGCGCAAGGACGGCTTCGGCCTCGATCCCTATCACCAGCGCTATCCCCTCCGGGACAGGTCCTTTTCGGTGGCTGCCGAGGCGGTAGCGAGGCTGCCTTTGGGGGTGCCCAACCGCGCCGCCCACCTGAAGCACGCCGCCATGGTCTGGGCCGAAGCGGCGGTGGAAGATCTCGCCACGAGGCTGGCCCTCATTGCAGAGACGGCCGAGGCCCTCGGCGAACATGAGGTCGTCCCGCTGCTTCTCAGTGCTGCCGAGGAGGCGCTTGCGAGCCTGGATTGGCCGACGTCGACGGATGTCTACCTCGCCCGCAGCGCCACTACCCGAGAGATGCTGAGCCTGTGGCGCGCGCCGGACGATCTCGAAGCGCACCCGACCGGGCTTACCGACGCACAGCGCCGGATCGCAGTCGAGGTGAAAGGCGAGTTCGACGCGCGTCTCGACGGCATAAGGAGGGACTACCCGCAGACCGGGGCCGTCGCTCTGACCGGGCATGCGCACCTCGACCTTGCTTGGCTGTGGCCGCTTGATGAAACGAAGCGCAAGATCAGGCGCACCTATTCAACTGCCGTCGAGCTCATGGAACGCTATCCGGAGTTCATCTTCAACCAGTCCACCGCTCAGGCATATGCATATCTCCAGGAGGATGACCCGCAGCTCCTCGAGCGCGTCAAGCAGAAAGCGGCCTCCGGGCAGTGGGAACCGCTCGGTGCGATGTGGGTCGAGCCGGACGCAAATCTGCCGAGCGGCGAATCCTTTGTCCGCCAGCTGCTCTACGGCCAGCGTCTTTTCGACGAGCTCTTCGGCGCAACCCACACCGTTTGCTGGCTCCCCGACTGCTTTGGATTTTCGGCCGGGCTTCCGCAGATCCTCAAGGGAGCCGGTGTCGACTACTTCTTCACTCACAAAATGAACTGGTCGGAAACCAACCGCTTCCCCCACGACCTCTTCTGGTGGGAGGGACTCGACGGCAGCAGGGTCCTGGCGCACTGCTTCAACAACCCGGGACGCGGTTACAACGGCGATCCGGGCCCGGGGAACACCGTGCCGACGTGGCGCAACTACCGGGGAAAAACGGTGTGGCCCGAGACGCTTCTGGCGGTCGGATACGGCGACGGGGGCGGCGGGACGACCGAGGAGATGCTCGAGAAGGCACGTGCACTGGCGCGCTTCCCAGCGGTGCCTCGCCTCCGTTTCACAAAGGTCGCAGACTTCTTCGACGAGATGCGCGCCACGGTTCCGGCCGCCGACCTGCCGACCTGGGTCGGCGAGCTCTATCTCGAGTATCATCGCGGCACCTACACCACCCAGGGCAGGACCAAGCACCTGCACAGGCGCGCCGAACGCGATCTCGTAGCCGCCGAGGCGCTCGCAAGCATGGTTGCGCTCGCAGGCGGCGCGAGCCCCTCTTCGCTCGAGCCTGCGTGGCGCGTCTTGCTTCGCAACCAGTTCCACGACATCCTCCCCGGTTCGAGCATCCGAGAGGTCTATCAGACCGCCGAGGAGGAGCTGGCCGAGGTCGTCGGCGTGGCGGGCTCGGCCATGGAGGCGGCCTTGTCCGAGCTGAGCCGCCGCCTTGCCGAGCCCGGCGACCGCAGCGGGCTCATGGTGGTTAACCCCGATGTCTCCGCTAGGCCTCTCAGGGTCGAGGCCCCCCATGAGCTACCGGGTGGCCAAGCCGTCGACGGTGGCTATGTGCTCAGCGGTACCCAGACGATTCCCGGGCTTGGGGCAAGGGTCGTCCTCGAGGCCGCTCCGCAGGGTGCCCTCGAGGTGGCGCCAGGCCACCTCGAGAACTCGTTCCTGCGCGTAACGCTCGACGGGGACGGAACGCTCGAGTCCGTGTACGACAAGGTTGCCCAGAGGGAGGTCCTCGCCGGGCGCGGCAACCAGCTGTGGGCCTACGTCGACAAGCCGCGCAGCTTCGACGCTTGGGAGGTCGACGCCGGATACGCGCAGTCGGGCAGAGAGATCACAAACGTCACCTCCATCGCCGTTCAGGAATCGGGGCCGCATCGCGCTGCCATCCGCATAGGACGCCGGTTCGAGTCAAGCGCGATCACCCAAGACTTGCGTCTGTGGGCGAACTCGGCGCGCCTCGAGTTCGTCACGACACTCGACTGGCACGATCGTCACTGGCTCTTGAAGGCCCGGTGGCCGCTCGCCATCCGATCGCAGCGCGCCACTTTCGAAACGGCCTTCGGGGTCGTGGAACGTTCCACCCACAGAAACACCTCCTGGGATGCCGCCATGTTCGAGGTGCCCGCGCACCGCTTCGTCGACCTCTCGGAGGCCGGCTACGGCGTTGCGCTGCTAAACGACGGCAAGTACGGCCACCATGCCGCAGGCGCCGAGCTCGGGATCACCCTGCTCCGGAGCCCGGTGTGGCCGGATCCGTACGCCGACGAGGGCACCCAGACGTTCGCCTACGCGCTTTACCCGCACCGCGGGACATGGCTCGAGGGCGGGGTGCTCATGGAGGCCGAGGACCTCAACCGGGCGTTGTTGACGTCACCCGTGACCGCAGGCGCAGAACGATCGTGGCAGGCCGCTGCCATCGAGGGCCTGCCGCTCGGCCTCGGCGCCCTCAAGGGATGCGAGGACTCGGATGGCCTCGTCCTGCGTGTCTACGAGCCCCAGGGCGCAAGCGGCCGAGCGGCTGTTCGGCCACCCCATGGCTGGAGCCTCGGCCCCGAGCTGAACCTCCTCGAGGCGCCGGCGGCCGTCGATCCAGACACCAGCTTCACGCCGTTCAAGCTGCGAAGCTGGCGCCTTGACCGCTCACCCGTTGGAGGGTGAGCGGTCCATAGCGGCCAACGGACATTCCCGACTAACTCGGGGCTACTTCGCGGCCCCTGCCGTAAGGCCCGAGACGATGCGGCGCTGGAAGATCAGGACCAGGGCCACCAACGGCGCGGTCACGACGACGGCCGCCGCTGCCTGAGCGCCGAAGTCCGTTGTGTAGGTCGTGGCGAACTGCGGGATCACGACCGTGACCGGCTGCGTCGTCTCGTCGAGCGCGAAGGTGTTGGCGAACAGGAACTCGTTCCACGCAAAGATAAAGGTCAGCATGCCGGTCGTTACCACTCCGGGCGCCGACAATGGAATGGTGATCTTGTAGAACGCCTGCCAGATGTTGGCCCCGTCCACCTTTGCTGCTTCTTCCAACCCGGCGGGAAGCTCCCTGAAGTAGGCGAGCAGGAGAAACACTGTCAAGGGCAGAGCGAACAAGATGTCGGGGATGATCATCGCCCAGTAGGTCCCTATGATCCCGAACGTCTGGAACTGCAGGAACAGTGGAGCAATGATTGCTACGGCCGGGAAGAACGAGATCGCCAGGATCAAGCTCTGCACCGAGGACCGGAAGACGAAGTTGATGCGTGCCAGCGCGTAGGCGGCCACAGAGCCAACGATTAGGCAGATGACGGTGGTGATCCCCGCCACGACGACGCTGTTGACCAGCGCCTGCTTGAAGATGGGATCGCTGAACACGGTCTCGTAGGCCGTGAAGAAGTACGGAGCCCTCGTCGTATCGAAATCCCGGGGCCAGAGGGTGGGGATGGCGCGGCCAAGCTCCTCCGGCGTGACGACGCTTATCTTGAGCACGTAGAGCATGGGGAAGAGCGTCATGACGATGAACAGGGCGATGAGGGTGAAGAAGGCGATCCGCTGCCACGGACTCTCGAAGCTTTTTCCCGACATGGCCTATCCCTCCCCTGCGGACTGAGAACCCAGCCCTCTGATGAAAAAGGCAGCGATCACGAGCGAAGTCACGAAGATGAACACAGCCGCAGCGTCGCCAAGCGAGAACTCTGTCTGGCTGATGCGAACGCCTTTGAATACATAGGTGGACAGGGATTCGACCGTGCGATCGCTCATGGCCCAGAAGAGGTCAAAGACGCGCCACGCGTCGAGCGTGCGAAAGAGCAGCGCAACCACGATGGCGGGCTTCAGGAGCGGCAAGGTTACGCTCTTGAACTGCTGCAAGGCGTTAGCCCCGTCCACCCTGGCGGCCTCATAGACGTCGCCGGGGATGACCTGCAAACCGGCAAGGAGCAGCAGCGCCACGAACGGGGTCGTCTTCCACACGTCGACGAAGACCGCTGCGAACAGCGTCGCCTGCTCGCTCGCGAGGATCGGGCCCGAGACCAGTTGGATCTTCTCGGCTATGTACTGCATGATTCCGCCCGTCTGCTGGTACATGAGGCGCCACATGATGGCGGACACGACCGTCGGGAACGCCCAAGGGATAAGCGCGATGGCCCTGGTGGCGCCCTGTCCTCGGAAACCACGGTTGATTGCGAGTGCTATGCCGACGCCCAAAACGAACTCCAGGGCAACGCTAAGCACGGTGAAGATCGAGGTGTTGATCACCGCCGAGTGGAACCTCGGGTCGGAGAACATCGTCGCGTAGTTGTCCAGCCCGGCGAAGCTGGTTTCTTGCGCAATAACTCTCTGAAAGCTCAACCAGATTGCATAGATGACCGGCCACGCGCCGATGACGAGGATCAACAACAAGGAGGGCGATACCATCGTGTAGCCGGTTCGCCTCTCGCTGTTTGCGAAGTCGCCGCGCAGCCTCGCGAAGAATCCGTCGCCTGAGCCCCGCTCTCCGGGCCGGGCGTCCGACGCCACGCTCATGTCCTCGTCCCCTTCTTCCGGCTTACCTCATCCATCCTTGTGCCCCCCTCCGGTTGACCCTGCGATTAGATGTTTGGGTTTGGGACGTTTGTGTCTGCGATGCGCTGCATCTGGGTCTGAAGAGTGGAGATGGCCTGCTGGGGGCTGATCTCGCTCTTGATGTTCTCGTTGAACGACTCCGCCATTCGTAGCGACATGTCGGAGTAGTAGGGGTGGATCGGCCGCGGCTTCGTGCTTGCGATCGCATCCTTAGCGACTTCGAGGAGCGGCTGCTCCTTGATGAGCTTTTTGTCCTCGTAGAAGCTCCTCTCGGGCGGCATGGCGGCGCGGTCGATCGTGAAGGTCTCCCTGATCTCGGGGGTGATCATGAACTTGATGAACTCCCACGCCTGTTCCTTCTTGGAGGACAGGGCGTTGATCGCAAAGGTCCAGCCGCCGAGACAGGCGAAGTTCTCCTGGCCTGCCTCGGTGACGGGCAGGGTCGTGACTAGGACCTGCTCGTAGACCTTCTTCGGATCGAAGGTAGTCCCCAGCGCAGGGTCGGCCAGGCCCCCGTAGGCGAAGGGCCAGTTGCGCATGAACACGGCGTCCTGGTTGAGGAACACGGTCAAGGACTCGAGCTCCTTGAAGGTTGCGAAAGCGACCGGAGCTACGCCGCTGCTCACGACCTTCTGGCCGGCCTCGAGGCCCGCCATCGCTTCAGGGGAGTCGATCACGATCTTGGCGAGGTCCTTGGGGTCCTGGATCTCACCACCCCCGTTCCACACGAACTCGCATCCGTTGCAGACACCGCCCTCGTACTCGGCGCCCTGGCCGACGTATCCGTACCCGAGCCCCTCGGCGCCGGCAACCTTGGCGCCGATGTCGTAGAGCTCCTCCCACGTCTTCGGCGGCGACTTGATCCCGTTCTTGTCGAGAAGGTCCTTGCGGTAATAGAGCATCCCCGCGTCCGCGTACCACGGGACCGAATAGATCTTGTCGTTGTAGCGGCCGGTATCGAGGGGGGCAGAGATGTAGTCCGACTGCATCTCCTCGGTGAAGAGCTCGTCGAGCGGCTCAAGCCAGCCGTTGGCCGCGAGCTGAGCGGGCCAGATGACGTCGGCCCCGATGACGTCGTTGACGACCACGCCCGACTGGAACTCGGTGCGCAGCTTGTCGAAGTACTGGCCGGTGTCGGCCGGCATCTCGCGATACTCGACGGTGATCTTGCCGCCCATCTTCTTGTTGAACATGTCGATGACCGCCTGGACCACGCCCGAGTCGTCGGGACCGAACGAGAACACGAGGCTGTTCGAAGTTCCCTCGACCGCTGGGGTAAAGCCGTCGCATGCGGTCGACCCAAGGAGCGCAGTGCCGGCGACACCGGCTCCGGCTGCCTTCAAGAAATCGCGCCGCGGCATCGCGCCGCGGCCGCCTCCACTCCTTCGTGTCGTGGAACTGTCATTACCCATACGATGGCCCCCCTCGGTTCTCGTTTTCCGGTTTATCTGTTTCCGTTGCCCGCTGCCCTGTCCCCGTCTCCCCCGTAGATGCCCTGGCTGTTGTCTATGTCGAAGAAGTGAAGCTGCCTCGTGTCGATGAACAGCTCGACTTCTTCGCCTCGCTTGATGCGGGACTTGGGGTCGAGCTGAGCGACGAACTCATTGGTTCCTTCCTCGGCCCGGGATTCGACGGTCGCCGGGTCCTGACCGCCTGCGTCTGCCTGCAGCTCCTTCATGTCCTCGGTCATGACCATGGGGGCATTGAGCTCGAAGTGGACCAGGGTCTCGGTGCCGAGGACCTCGACGAGGTCGACTTTGGCCTTGACGCTCGAGCCTTCTGGAGCGTCGTCTCCCATGATGGACTTGTCCTCGAAGTCCTGGGGGCGCACACCGATGATGATCTCCTTGCCGTCGTACTTTTCGAGCTCGGGGCGGTCCTTCGTGACCTTCTCGTGGATCGTGACCTTCTGGCCGCCGACGTCAATCTGGTAGTTGCCGTTCGAGCGCTCGAGCTTCGAGGACAAGAAGTTCATTGAGGGGCTGCCGATGAAACCCGCTGTGAAGAGGTTGACGGGAGTGAGGAACAGCTCGGTGGGGGTCCCGACCTGCTGGAGCTCGCCCTTTCTCATGACCGCCACGCGGTCTCCCATGGTCATGGCCTCGACCTGGTCGTGAGTCACGTAGATGGTGGTGACCTCGAGGTCGTCCTGAATGCGTCCGATCTCGCTGCGCATCTGGACGCGGAGCTTGGCGTCCAAGTTGGAAAGGGGCTCGTCCATCAGAAACGCCTGCGGCTCCCGCACGATGGCGCGGCCCATGGCGACCCTCTGGCGCTGCCCTCCCGAGAGGGCGCGCGGCTTGCGGCCGAGAAATTCGTCGAGTCCGAGCACGTGCGCCGCTTCCTTGACCCGCTTGTCCATCTCGCCCTTGTCCACTTTCGCAAGCTTCAGGGCGAACGCCATGTTGTCGTAGACGGTCATATGCGGGTAGAGCGCGTAGTTCTGAAAGACCATCGCGATGTCGCGGTCCTTGGGCGGCACCTCGTTGACCACGCGGCCGCCGATCTTGATCTCGCCGTCTGAGATAGCTTCGAGGCCCGCTACCATACGCAGCGCCGTCGACTTCCCGCACCCCGACGGCCCCACAAGCACCATGAACTCGCCGTCCTTGATGCCGAGATCCAGCTGATCTACGGCAAGGGCCCCCTCCCCGAAGCTCTTCGTGACCTTCTCGAACTCGATTTCGGCCATTTACGGCCCCCCTCCCTTGCCCCGCGTCTGTGTTACGGACGGGTGAACGATACCTCAATCAGAACCGGCCCCGCAGGCGTACCAGCCCGGCCTTACCACCTGGGTAGTTGCGAGGCCCTCAGTGGAGGCGCTCGATCACCATGGCCATACCCTGGCCACCGCCGACGCACATGGTCTCGAGGCCTATCGTTTCGTTCCTGGTCTGGAGATCGTTGAGCAGGGTGCACATGATCCGGGCGCCGGTCATTCCGTAGGGATGACCAAGGGCTATCGCGCCGCCATGAGGGTTGAGCGTTTCGCCCATCGGCTCGATGCCAAGCTCCCTGCAAACCGCGAGTACCTGGGCGGCGAAGGCCTCATTGAGCTCGACCACGTCGACATCACCGAGCGACATGTCCGCTTGCTTGAGGACCTTGCGCACCGCCTCGATGGGGCCGATGCCCATGATCTCGGGGTCCACACCAGACACGGAAGAGGCGACGATGCGTGCGAGCGGAGTGACCCCGAGCTGGCGGGCGCGCTCTTCGTTCATCACGACGACCGCAGCGCCGCCATCGTTGAGCGGGCACGAGTTGCCTGCCGTGACCCTCCCGCCGGGCTTGAACGCCGGCTCGAGGGCGGCGAGCTTGGCCAGGGTCGAGCTCGCGCGCGGGCCTTCGTCGGCGGCTACGACGGTTCCGTCTGTCTTTGTGAATGGAGTTATCTCGCGCCCAAAGAAGCCCGAGCGCTGGGCAGCGACGGCTCGTTCCTGCGAGCGCTGCGCGAAGCGGTCCATGTCCTCCCTCGAGACGTCCAAGCGCTCGGCGACGTTTTCCGCGGTGAGGCCCATCGGGATGTAGACATTCGCTATCTCGGGTGATTGGCCGGACAGCTTGGGGTGGAGCTCGTCGTCTGACTTGGGATAGCCGTCGACCTGGGAACGTGATTCGACGCCGCCGGCGACGTAGACGTCTCCCTCCCCGGCCTTGATTGCATGAAACGCCATCCGAATCGTCTGAAGGCTCGATGCGCAGAAGCGGTTGACCGTCGTTCCAGGGACGTGATCGGGGAGTCCGGCAAGCAGCGCTGCCCGCCGCCCCAGGTTCATGCCCTGCTTCTGCTCGGGGAAGCCACAGCCGATCATGACGTCGGCGACCTCTCCTCGATCCACCTCGGGCACCTTGTCCATCGCCGCCGCGATGGCTGCGGCGGCGAGGTCGTCGGGCCGCACGTCGACGAGCACGCCCCTGGAGGCGCGTCCGACCGGCGTGCGTGCTGCGGACACGATCACTGCTTCTGGCATGTGGCGCTCCTCGTGGCGGCGGCAGTCGGGGTCCCGGCGACCAGGCTT
>Ga0136613_10000606_pt1 | contig 16813 bp, 19 predicted proteins | sample AntDrymUQ2722106_2_FD_106649 | JGI IMG/M metagenome (GOLD analysis project Ga0136613, IMG submission 106649) | Polar desert sand microbial communities from Dry Valleys, Antarctica - metaG UQ272 (21.06) | ecosystem: Environmental > Terrestrial > Soil > Desert | place: Antarctica: Dry Valley... | reverse complement strand
GGCGGCCGCCGCGCGGACGACCCGTGCGAGCCCGCAGAGGCGCTCCGCCACGATCGGATTGCGCTTGTGCGGCATGGCCGACGAGCCCTTCTGGCCGCGGCGAAACGGTTCCTGCACCTCCCGGAGCTCTGTGCGCGCCAGGTGACGGATCTCGGTCGCGAAGCGCTCGAGCGACGCGGCGCAGAGGGCGAGCGCCGAGAGAAGCTCCGCGTGACGGTCACGCGGGACGACCTGCGTCGAGACCGGCTCCGGCGTGAGGCCGAGCCGCTCGCAGGCGACGCGCTCGACCTCGGGGTCGCCGCCGCCGTACGTGCCGACGGCCCCCGCGAGCTTGCCCACGCGCATCCCCTCGAGCGCCCGCTCGAGGCGCTCGCGATCGCGCGCGAGCTCGAACGCCCAGCCCGCGAGCTTGGCCCCGAAGGTCGTCGGCTCCGCATGCACCCCGTGCGTGCGTCCGACCATCACGGTGTCGCGGTGTTCCTCCGCCTGGTGAACGACCGCCTCGAGCGCTCGGTCCAGGCCTTCGAGGAGGAGTGCGCCAGCGTTTCGCACCTGTAATGCGAGCGCTGTGTCGAGCACGTCCGAAGAGGTCAGTCCGTAGTGGAGCCAGCGCCCGGCCGGCCCGAGCTCTCCGGCGACGGCGTCGACGAACGCGGCCAGGTCGTGCTGCGTTCGCTCCTCGATCTCCGCCACACGGGCGGGAGTCGGCGCGACGGCCCGCTCGCGGACCTCCGCAGCGGCTTCGGCCGGAACGGCGCCGATCTCAGCCCAGCCGTCGAGCGCGGCGAGCTCCACCTCGAGCCAGCGCTCGAGCTTCCCCTCGTCCGACCAGATCGCCTGCATGGCCGGGCGGGAGTAGCGAGCGATCACCTGCCCGATTCTAGAGTTGGCTCAGGCGGGCACCCCTCGCGTGGCAGCCCGGGTCGTCCTCGCCCGAGACGCTACGACGTATCGTGGCGGCGCATGCTGCAGCGACGGCGCATCCTCCTCGTCGAGGACGAGGTCTCGATCTCGGAGCCGCTGACCGCGGCGCTCGAGCGCGAGGGATTCGAGGTCGTCGCCGCGGCCACGGCCGGCGAGGCGCTCGAGCTCTTCGGCCGCCGCTCGCCCGACCTCGTGCTGCTCGACGTGATGCTCCCGGACGGGGACGGGCGCGACGTCCTGCGCGAGATCCGCTCCCGCTCGCGCGTCCCGGTGGTGATGCTGACGGCCCGCGGCGAGGAGCTCGACCGCGTCCTCGGGCTCGAGCTCGGCGCGGACGACTACGTCACGAAGCCGTTCAGCTCGGCCGAGCTCGTCGCGCGGATGCGAGCCGTCCTTCGCCGCTCGAGCGCGCCGGCGCCCGGGGAAGCGGCGGGGAGCCTCGAGGTCGGGGATGTGCGGATCGACCTCGACACGCGCTCGGTCTCTCGCGGAGGTGAGCCGGTCGAGCTCACCCTCAAGGAGTTCGACCTCCTGCGCATGCTCCTCGAGAACGCGGGCCGCCTCGTCAAGCGCGGCGAGCTCGTGAGCGAGGTCTGGGACCCGAACTGGTTCGGCTCGACGAAGACCGTAGACGTGCACGTGAGCTCGCTCAGAAGGAAGCTCGGCGACGATCCCGCGGCGCCGCGCTACATCCACACCGTCCGAGGCGTCGGCTTTCGTTTCGCCTCGGCGGACGAGCTCTCTGGGTGAGCCTCCGCGCGCGGCTCCTTCTCGCCGCGGCCTATCTCCTCGCGGCGGTCGTGCTGGCCCTCGAGGTGCCGCTCGCCCTGAACGTCGAGGGTCGGATCGAGTCCGAGTTTCGCGCGAACGTGCTCGGACGCGGCGCCATCCTGGCGACCAGGCTCTCGGACCCCGTGGCGGACGCGAACACCGCGGCGCGACCGGCGGCGGTCCCGCGCCGGGTCGCCGCGATCGTGCGTGACACGCTGCGGGCGAGCGACGAGCGGATCCTCGTGACCGACGCGCGCGGGCGAGTTCTCGCCGACACCTCGGGCGTAGCCGAGATCGGGGCGCCCTATGCGACCGCCGAGCGGCCGGAGCTCGTCGCGGCCCTCCGGGGCGAGGTCGACTCGCGCACGCGCGCGAGCGAGACCCTCGGCGAGGACCTCCTGCTCGTCACCCTGCCGCTCGTCGATCAGGAGCGAGTCGTCGGCGCCGTCCGGCTCTCGGTTCCGACCGGGACCGAGGCCGCCCGTGTGCGAGAGAGCTGGCTTCGCCTCGCGCTGATCGGGCTCGCAGTCATCGGCGCGGGCCTCGCGCTCGCCTGGGTGCTCGCCCGATCGCTGGCGGCGCCCGTGACGCAGGTCGGGCGGGCGGCCGATCGGCTCGCCCACGGGGAGCTCGAGGCGCGGGTTCCCGAGGAGGGGCCCGCCGAGCTCGCCGGGCTCGCGCGCTCGTTCAACCGGATGGCGGCCGCGCTCGGCGCGGCGCTCACCTCGCAGCGCGACTTCGTCGCGAACGCCTCGCACCAGCTCCGCACGCCGCTCGCCGGGCTGAAGCTCCGCCTCGAGGCGGTGCGGGCGGAGGGCGGCGCGGCTGCCGAGCAGGCCGAGAAGGCCGAGCTCGAGGTCGACCGCCTGAGCGAGCTCGTCGGAGACTTGCTCGAGCTCGCGCGGGCAAGCTCGCCCGAGTCGACGGGCCGCCCGCTCGACCTGGGCCAGGCGGCGGCCGAGGCGGCGGATCGCTGGCACGACCGCGTGGCGGCGAGCGGCAAGCACCTTGACCTGAGGCGAAGCGGCCCGGCGACCGTCTGGGCGAGCGAGGTCGACCTCGCGCACGTGCTCGACAACCTGCTCGAGAACGCTGTTCGCTACGCGCCACCCGGCACGCGGATCGAGCTCGCCGTCTCGGCGGAGGTCGGCCGTTCGACCCTGACGGTCGCCGACGAGGGGCCGGGAATCGCGCCGGAGGAGCGCCAGCGGGTCTTCGAGCGCTTCTTCCGCGGCTCCACGGGACGCCGATCCGGGCCGGGGACGGGCCTGGGCCTCGCCATCGTCGCCGAGCTCGTCGCCCGCTGGGAAGGGGAGCTCCGGCTCCTCGAAGGAGCCGGCACGGCCGTCGCCGTCAGTTTCCCCCGAGCGCCTACCGTTTCTTGACCGTCCGCTTGCCCGGGTGGAAGAGACGCGTTGGTACGGTCGGCGCATGAGGCGCCTGTCGTTGATCGCAGCGGCCGCGATCGGCTTGCTCTTCCCACTCGGGCTTGCCTTCGCTGTCTACCTCGCGTCGGCTTCTTCCCTGGAGGAGCCGGCGGACGCGGCGTTCTCGAACGAGCAGACGATCGCCCGGCCGACCGTGAGCGTCGCGCCGACGAGCTCGGCCGAGACCACGACAGAGCGCGAGGACTCACGCGGGCGCTGCGACGAGCCCGAGCACCGCTCGGACCCCGACTGCGCGAACGCGACCGGGACCGGAGCGGGCGAGGTTGATGACGACGGCTCCGGGCGAGGGAGAGGCCGCGGACGGGGCTCGGACGATTCCGGCTCCGGGGGCTCGGGCGCGGACGACTCCGGCTCCGGCTCCGGGAGCTCGGGCTCGGGCTCGGGCGGGTCGGGCTCGGACGACTCCGGCGGCGACGACGACTGATCGTCGCCGCTTGACCGAGTTCTAACTCCCCTCTTCCGACTCTTGTCCAAGCCTGGGGTCGCGCCTCTCCCGGGCCTCCTTAGCTTCCGTGGGAGTGAAGGACAACGTGAGAGAGGTGAGTCGAATGAGGTTTGGCAACAAGATCTTCCTCGTGCTCCTGGCGCTCGTGCTCGGTGTCGGAGTGGCGGTCGCGGCGACGAACGGGGCGAGCACGAGCTCCCCGCCGGCAGGGACGGGGGGACTCGACGTGAGCGGCCCCTGCGACGAGGCCGAGCACGTGAACGACCCGCGCTGCGCGGGCACCCCCGCGCCCAACCCTCCGGCAGGGACGGGCGGAGTCGACGTGAGCGGCCCCTGCGACGAGGCCGAGCACGCCAATGACCCGCGCTGCGCGGGCACCCCAGCGCCCAAGGCTCCGGCAGCGGGCGGCCGGATCGACGTGAGCGGCCCCTGCGACGAGGCCGAGCACGCCAATGACCCGCGATGTACGGGCGCGGCCAGCGCTGGAGACCGCGACGACCGCTCGGGTCCGTCGGGGAATGCCGGGCCGGGCAAGAGCGGCGACGACGACCGGCGCGGTCACGACGACCGCGGCAGCGATGACGATCGCGGCGGCGACGACGATCGCCGCGGCGACGACGACCGCGGCGGCGACGACGACCGCGGCGGCGAGAGCTCCGGCTCGGGCTCCGGCTCGGGCGGAGGCGGCGGATCGGGTCGCGGCTAAGCGACCGGGCGCCGGACGTCGGCGGGCGGCAACCCCACCTCCCCGTGGGCCCGCCCGCCGATCCTCTTAGGCGCTAAGTCACGGCTTGCGGACGGGGCGGCGCCTCTGGATAGCCGCCGCCCTGCGCGAGGATCTTCGCCGCCAGGATCGCCGCGTTCTTCGCTCCGTCGAGCGAGACGCACGCAACGGGGACCCCGGGCGGCATCTGGACGATCGAGAGGATGGCGTCGAGGCCGCCGGCCGCAGTCTTCGAGCTCGTGAGCGGGACGCCGATCACCGGGAGGTCGGTGTTGGCCGCGACCGCTCCGGGGAGCGCCGCCGACATCCCGGCGGCCGCGACGATCACGCGGACTCCGCGCACGGCCGCGCGTGAGGAGTACTCGGCGACCTCGGCCGGGTGCCGGTGAGCAGAGAGCACGTTCAGCTCGTTCGAGATCCCGCGCTCGTTCAGCTCGTCGATCGTGGGCTGCATTCGCTCCCGGTCCGACTCCGAGCCGATCAGGATCCCGACGAGGGGCCCGCGCTCGAACTCCTCGACCGGGAGCGCGGCCGCGACGACCTCCTCCAGCAGCCCTTCGTTCGCCTCAGCCTGGGACATGGGCTCCGAGCGCTCCGATGTCGCAACGTAGCTGGGCTCCCGGGAAATCGATCGCGGCCGCGGCTGCGTAGGCTCGGTCGCGCGCCTCGCTCGCGCTCGGCGCGACCGCGGTCACGTTCAGGACTCGCCCGCCCGCGCTGACGAGCGAGCCTTCCCGAAGCGCCGTTCCCGCGTGGAAGACGAGCGCGCCCGCCGCCTCGGCCCGGTCGAGACCTGCCAACGGCAGGCCGCTCTCAGGCGCATCGGGGTAGCCCGGCGCGGCCAGGACGAGGGTCACCGCGGCATCATCGCCGGTTGCGAGCTCTGCGTCGGCGACGCGCCCTGCCGCGGCTGCGGCCAGCGCGGAGAGCAGGTCTCCTTCCGTGCGGGGGAGGACGGCCTGCGTCTCGGGATCGCCGAAACGGCAGTTGAACTCGAGGACGCGCGGGCCGTCGTCCGTCAGCATCAGGCCCGCGTAGAGGAGCCCGACGAAGGGCGATCCGCGGCGGGCGAGCTCCTGGAGCACGGGACGATGGATCTGCTCGACGAGCTCGGCCGCGTCGCCGTCCGTGAGGTAGGGAACCGGGGAGTAGGCGCCCATCCCGCCGGTGTTCGGGCCCTCGTCGCCGTCACGGAGGCGCTTCGCGTCGCGCGCGGCCGGGAGCGCGAGGGCTTCGGTGCCGTCGCAAAGCGCGAAGAGGGAGACCTCGTCGCCCTCGAGCAGCTCCTCGACCACGACGCGCCCGCCGTGCTCGCGCGCACGGCGCCAGGCGGCCTGCGCTTCCTCCTGCGTCTCGCAGACCCAGACGCCCTTGCCGGCCGCGAGGCCGTCGGCCTTGACGACGCAGGGTGCGTGCGGAAGGTCGAGCGTCGCGGCGGTCGGCACCCCCGCCGCGCGCATGACGTCCTTCGCGAACGACTTCGAGCCCTCGATCCTCGCGGCCGAGGCGCTCGGGCCGAAGACGGCGACGCCGGCCGCCCGCAGAACGTCCGCAACCCCGGCGACGAGCGGGGCCTCGGGGCCCACGACGACGAGCTCGACGTCGTTCTCGCGGCAGATCCCGAGCAGGGCCTCGGCGTCCTCGGCCCGCACGGGATGGCAGGTCGCGAGCGCTGCGATTCCCGGGTTGCCAGGAGCCGCGTGCAGCTCGCCGAGCCGTGCGCTCGCGGAGAGCTTCCACGCGAGCGCGTGCTCGCGTCCGCCGGACCCGACGAGGAGGACGTTCACGTCGCCCGAGTCTAGAGCGGGGACCGGTGGTTTGAAGAATCGCGCCGGTGCGGTAAGGATTCGCCAATGCGCGATCCCGGGCTCGACCGGCACACCTGGCAGACGGAGTGGGAGCAGCACGAGGAGGATCTGAAGGACGCTCCCGCCGAAACGCTCCCCGAGATAGCCGACCTCGTCGAGCGGATGCTGCGCGAGCGAGGCTTTCCGCTCGACGACGCGGTCGCCGACGACGGGATCGAGCCCGAGATCCAGGCGAACTACCGCACCGCCCGCGAGATCACGACGCGGCTCGAGCGGGGCGACGACGTCGACCCCGCGGAGATCGGCCAGGCGATCCAGAACGTGCGCGAGATCTACGAGCAGCTGATCGACCGGCCCGACAACTAGCCGCAAGGCGGCCCAGCTCCGGCGTGAGTCGGGCCCACGCGCCGCTCAAGACGGCTCGCCTCCGCGCCGCTCCCGAAATACGATCCCCACCTACGGGCGCGCGGCGCCGCAAACGATGGTGTGAAGGAGGGAGCACGTGGCGACCGAGGTCGAGCGGTCCGCGGAGACTGACGTCGAACGATTCGTCGACGCGGAGGCGCGGGCCGAGTCCGTCGCGCGTGTGCGCGAGCAGATCGACCGCGAAGGAGTCGCGTACGTCTACTACCAGTTCCCCTCCGTGACCGGGCGGATCATGGGGAAGGGCGTCCCCGCTCAGCACTGGGAGACGATCGCGCAGAAGGGGTTCCAGCTCGTCTACGGGGCGACCGCGAACCTCTTCGTCGATCGGCACGGGAACTACATCGGCTACGGGCCCGAGGCCGCCGAGCTCGTCGGGGTGCCCGATCCGGACACCTTCGCGGTGCTCCCCTGGTCGCCGGACGGCGTCAAAATCGCGCGCGTCTGGTGCATCTGCTTCCGCAACCGCGAGGAGCGCGAGGATCCCGGCGCGTTCCTGACCTCGGACTGCCGGGGCAACCTAATCCGTCTCCAGCAGCAGTTCGAGGAGGCGACGGGCCTGCACCTCCGGGCGGGCACGGAGCCCGAGATGATGTGGCTGAAGCTGAACCCGGACGGGACGCCGTCCGTCGAGGGCGTGACGAAGCCCTACTGCTACCACATCGACCAGTTCTCGGAGCTCCAGCCGATCATCAACAGGGTGGTCGACTACAGCCAGAAGCTCGGGCTCGACATGATCCAGGGCGACCACGAGGACGCGCCCGGCCAGATCGAGCTGAACTTCGGCTTCGACCGCGCGGAGCGAACGGCGGACAACCTCTCCACCTTTCGCCAGGTCTGCAGGCAGGTCGGCCGCGAGCTCGGGGCGTTCCCCTGCTTCATGCCGAAGCCGTTCATGAACGTCTCGGCGAACGGTTGCCACCACAATATTTCGATCTGGCGCGGCGACGAGAACGCGTTCCTGCCCGACACGGACGACCAGCAGAAGCCCGGGAAGCTCGGCCTCTGGGCGATCGGCGGGATCATGGCTCACCAGCCGGCGCTGACCGCGATCACTTGCTCGACCGTCAACTCGTACCGGCGGCTCTGGGACACCGGGTTCTGGGCGCCCGTCTTCGCCGATTGGGGCTTTCAGAACCGGACGACCGCGCTTCGCGTCTCCGCCCCCGGCCGCTTCGAATACCGGACAGTCGACTCGGCGGTGAACCCGTACCTCTCGCTCTCGTGTCTTCTGCGCGCGATGTGGGACGGGATCGAGAACGAGATGGATCCGGGCGAGCCGGAGGAGCGGAACATCTACGAGGCGATGGAGGCCGGGAAGGAGGTCAAGCGCCTGCCGATGACCCTGGGCGCCGCGCTCGACGCTCTCGAGGCCGACGACGTGATCAAGGAAGCGCTTCCAGGCGATATGTACCGTGTCTTCATGCACTACAAGCGCGACGAGTGGGAGCGCCACTGCGCGCAGGTGAGCGACTGGGACGTGAAGGAGTACCTCGACGTCCTCCCATAGGGGGCGCGAAGAAAGGCTCAGCACATGTGCGGAATCGCCGGGATCATCTACCGCGACGACGCGCGCGACATCGGCCGCGACATGACGCGGATGCTCCAGTCGATGAAGCACCGCGGTCCTGACTCGACGGGGTACGCGCTCTACGGCGGGTCGAACGGGAACGGGCGGTTCGTCATGCGCTACACGCTCGCCGACGCGAATACGCCGCGCGACTTCGAGTTCGACGAGCGCCTGAAGCGCCACCAGCGCCAGGTGATCGACCGCCTTCGTGGGCTCGGCGCCAAGCTCCATGACGTCGAGGCCGAGACGGAATACGCCTACCGGATCACGTTCGAGCTTCCCGACGCCGACCTGAAGGCACTCACCGACCGGATCGAGGACGTCCCGGACGCCGAGGTCCTCTCGCTCGGGCACTCGCTCGAGATCGTCAAGGACCTGGGCGACGCGGAGAGCGTGGCCGACCAGTATGACCTCGATGGCTTCCAGGGCACGCATGCGATCGGGCACGTCCGGATGGCGACCGAGTCCGACGTCGACATCTCGGGCGCGCACCCGTACTGGGCCTATCCGTTCACGGACGTTGCCGTCGTGCACAACGGCCAGCTCACGAACTACTTCCAGTGGAAGCGCCGGCTCGAGCGCTCCGGCCACCGCTTCAACTCGGAATGCGACTCGGAGATCATCGCCGTCTACCTGGCGGAGAAGATGAGCGGGGGCGCGACGCTCGAGGACGCGATGAAGGAATCACTCGAGGAACTCGACGGGGTCTTCACCTACATCGCCGTCACGGACGACGCGCTCGGGGTCGCGAAGGACGAGATGGCCGCGAAGCCCCTCGTCCTCTACGAGTCCGATCAGCTCGTGGCGCTTGCCTCCGAGGAGATTGCGATCCGCGCGATCGTCGACCACGAGATCGACACCTACGATCCCTACGAGAGCGAGGTTCTGGTGTGGCAGCGGTGACCGGCACGGTCGTCGCCGTAGGGGCCGGATATCTCCGGCTCGGAGGGACCGTGCAATGGCGGCCGTAGGCGAACGCAAGATCACGTACGACGCGCGCGGGCTCGCCGAGCCGCACGCCGAGGCGCCGCGGATCGCCGAGCTCGACGGCGACGGCCGGGCGACCTTCGACGCGCGCGACCTGACGACGCGCCTCGTCAATCTGGAGCTTCGCCGCCTGCTCTACGAGGAGGGCGCGACCGACGTGACCGTGCGAAACCCGGGCGCGAAGCACTCGCTGGGCGTCGGGATCCTCACGCGCTGCCGCATCCGCTTCGAGGGCTCCCTCGGCTACTTCGGCTGTGGGCTCATCGACGGCCCGGAGATCCACATCACCGGCCGCGTGGGCTGGTCGGCTTTCGAGAACATGATGTCCGGGGTCGTCGTCGTGGACGGGAACGCGGGCTCGCTGACGGCGGCGGCGATCCGGGGCGGGGACGTGGTCGTGAAGGGCCAGGTCGGAGCGCGAACGGCGATCGACGGCAAGGGCGGGTCCGTCATCGTCCTTGGGAACGCGGGCTCGATGACCGGGTTCATGCTCCAGCGCGGCCGCCTCGTGCTCTGCGGCGACGTCGGTCCGGGCCTCGGCGACTCGATGTACGACGGGGAGATCTACGTCGCGGGGAAGGTCAAGTCGCTCGGCGTCGATTGCGTCCCGGGCGAGTGGGACGAGGCCGACACCGAGTTCATCGAGCGGAAGTTCCGGATCTACGGGCTCGGGAAGCCGCCCGCCTTCCAGAAGTTCGTCTGCGGCAGGAAGCTCTACAACTACGACAACCTCGAGCCCTCCGAGCGGAAGCTGGTCCTGTGACCACGTCTGACCGCTACGACCAGGTCGGGCGAAACACCGGGCCGGCGCAGCCCGAGCGCCGCGATGTCCTCGGCCGCAGCCCGATCTTCACGCCGGAGGTCATCAACGACATCCACATGAAGGCGGAGCTCGGCCGCTACCGGATGCGGGGCTTCTCGATGTTCAAGAAGATCCCGCACTGGGACGACCTGATGTTCCTCCCCGGGACGCTGACTCGCTTCGTGATCGAGGGCTACCGGGAGAAGTGCGAGACGAAGACCGTCCTCGGAGCGCGCTTCGCGAAGAAGCCGATCGAGCTCGACATCCCGATCTACATCACGGGGATGAGCTTCGGCGCGCTCTCGCTTGAGGCGAAGATGGCGCTCGCCAAAGGCGCGTCCATGGCCGGAACGGCCACCTGCTCGGGGGAGGGCGGCATGATTCCGCCCGAGCGCGACCTCTCGACCAAGTGGTACTACCAGCTGATCCAGAGCCGGTACGGGTTCAACCCGCACCACCTGATGCTGGCCGACGCGTGCGAGTTCTTCATCGGCCAAGGGTGCAAGGTGGGGCTCGGCGGCCACCTGATGGGGCAGAAGGTGACCGAGCAGGTGGCCGAGATGCGCTCGCTCCCGCCCGGGATCGATCAGCGCTCGCCCGCCCGCCACCCCGACTGGCTCGGCCCCGACGACCTCTCGCTCAAGGTGCAGGAGATCCGGGAGGCGACCGACTACCAGATCCCGATCCAGCTCAAGCTCGGCGCCGCGCGCGTCTACGACGACGTGCGCATGGCGGCCAAGTGCGGGCCGGACGTCATCTACCTGGACGGCGCCGAGGGCTCGACCGGCGCCGGGCCGCACGTCGCGACCGAGGAGACCGGGATCCCGCTCATGGCCGCGATCCCGGAGGCGCGCCGCGCGCTCGAGGACGTCGGGCTCGCCGACGAGATCGACCTCGTCGTCGCGGGCGGGATTCGAAACGGCGCCGACGTCGCCAAGTGCCTCTCGCTCGGCGCGACCGCGGTCGCGATTGGCCACGCGGCGCTGATCGCGCTCAACTGCAACAAGGAGATCCCGGGCGTCACGGACTACGAGGGAACCGTCGGCGTTCCGGCCGGCCAGTGCTATCACTGCCACACGGGCCGCTGCCCGGTCGGCGTGACGACGCAGGATCCTGAGCTCCGAAAGCGCCTCCACGTCGACGAGGCCGCCGAACGCGTCTACAACCTCCTCCATTCGATGACGCTCGAGCTCCAGATGCTCGCCCGCGCGTGCGGGAAGACCGACGTCCACTCGCTCGAGCCCGAGGATCTATGCGCACTGACCGTCGAGGCCTCGGCGATGGCGAAGGTGCCGCTCGCGGGGACCGACTGGATCCCCGGCGTGTCGGAGGAGCGGGCGCTCGAGCGCATGGAGCGGATGCTCCAAAAGCACCTCGAGTATCCGGCCGACTTCCTCCCGGCCGAGGAGCCGGCCCGCGCCGACTGATGGCGACACGCGAGCCCGAGAAGACGTTCGCGATCGACTCCGAGTACCTGAGCGGCCGCCGATTCCCCTACCAGGAGGACTTTGCGCTCGTCGAGGACGTCGACCTCGAGGCGGCCACGCCGGGCGAGGACCTGAACTGGCTCGAGGACGTCGAGCTCCTGGAGGAGGAAGGCGTGCCGGCGGTCTTCGACCGCTATACGAACGCTTTCCTCAAGATCTACTTCCCGATCCCTGCCGGCCGGGAGGACGAGCTCGCGCGAAAAGTGCTCGTCAAGCACCTGCAGTCGGGCAACTCGTACGGGATCCAGCTCAAGGAGAAGCACGCCAAGTTCCCGCAGCCGGAGCTCGGCTCGTGGGTCGAGGGCTCGCGGAAGGTCGGCGCGGACTGGGCGCCGGGCCGGCTCGAGGGCTGGGACCCGCCCGCCCATTGAGCCCGCTCCTCTACGACAGCGCGGTCTCGGGAAACTGTTACAAGGTGCGGCTTCTTTTGGCCCACCTCGGGATCTCCTACGAGCGGCGGGAGGTCGACGTCGTCGACCGCTCGAACCGGCTCGAGCTGCTCGGAGACCTGAACCCGGCCCTGCGCGTGCCGACGCTCGTGCTCGACGACGGACGCTCGCTCGGCGAGTCGGGCGCGATCCTCTGGTACTTCGGCGAGGGGACGCGCTTCGTGCCCGAGGATCGCTACGAGCGCGCCCAGGTGCACCAGTGGATGTTCTTCGAGCAATACGACCACGAGCCGGCCCTCGCGGTCGTCCGCTTCTGGCTCGCGTACTCGGGGCGGCCGGAGGCCTTCGCCGACCGGCTGGAGGAGAGAACCGCTGCCGGCTATCGCGCCCTTGACGCGATGGAGCGCGGTCTCGACGGCCGCGCGTACCTCGTCGGCGAAGGGCTGACCCTTGCTGACATCGCCCTTTATGCCTACACGCACGTCGCTCACGAAGGCGGTTTCGTGCTCGAGCGCTACCCGGCGATCCGGCGGTGGCTAGACCGCGTCGCCGCCGAGCCCGGGCACGTCGCGATCGACGCCTGACCTCAGGCTCGGGGCCCTCGGGAAAATCGGAGAGAGTTAGGGGCCTTCGATCGGGCTCTCGGTTTCGTCCGAGTCGAGCGCGGCCTCGCGCTCTCCCTCGTCCTCGCCGTAGCCCTTTCCTTCCTGCTGCTCGAGCAGGTCGTCCTCGCGCTCCGGTGCATGATCGGTCATGGGAGGCTTCTACCCAGGGGGCGGCGAGGTAACCCCTAGGCGGGAGCGAGCTCGAGCAGGCTCTCGACGTCGAGCGGGGCCGTGTAGATGTCCCAGCCGCCGTCGGCGCGCTTCGGCCACTCCTCGCGCGGGCGGTCCCAGTAGAGCTCGACGCCGTTCTGATCGGGATCGCTCAGGTAGAGCGCCTCGCTCGCGCCGTGATCGGACGCGCCCGTCAGGGGGACGCCCGCGTCGAGCACGCGGCGCAGCGCCTTCGCGAGCGCCTCGCGCGTCGGGTAGCGCACGGCGACGTGGAAGAGGCCGGTCGTCTGCGGCGGAGGCGGCGACCCGCCGCGGCTCTGCCAGGTGTTCAGGCCGATGTGGTGGTGGTAGCCGCCGGCCGAGATGAACGCGGCCTGGTCGCCCATCTGCGCCTGCACCTCGAACCCGAGCACGTCCCGCCAGAAAGCGAGCGAGCGCTCGAGGTCGGACACCTTGAGGTGGACGTGGCCGATCTCCACGCCGGGATCGATCGGCTCGGTCAAGGCCGAAGTCTCTACCAGCGGGAGCGACGACCGCGGCGCGACGTATAGAGCGTGCGAGGCCGCGCGACGGTCATGCCGCCGCCGGTCTCGAAGGCGTCGCGGTGGCCGAGGCGCATGGCGACCCGGCTTACGTCGGCCTGCTGGTCGGGGAGCACGAAGGTGATGCCGCTGCCGTCCCTGCCTGCTCGGCCCGTCCGGCCGACGCGGTGGACGTAGCCCTTGTCGTCCTCGGGCGGATCGAAGTTGATGACGTGCGTGATGTCCGCGAGGTCGAGGCCGCGAGCGGCGACGTCGGTTGCGATCAGCGTCTTGACCTGGCCGGCCCGGAAGCGTGCGAGCGCCCGCTCGCGCGCGCCCTGCGTCATGTCGCCGTGGAGCGCGAGGGCGGTGACGTCCCGCCGGTTGAGCTTCTGCGCGAGCCGGTCTGCGCCGCGCTTCGTGCGGACGAAGACGAGCGCGAGGTCGCGGTCTGCCTGCAGCTCGGCCACGAGCGCGTCGACCTTCCCGTCCTGGGTGACCGAGACGAAGCGGTGATCCACGTCGCCCATCTCCAGCTCGGCCGGGAGGCCGGCTTCGAAGCGGGAAGCGTTCCGCGTGTAGGCCTGGGCGAGCTCGCCGACCTCACCGTCGAGCGTGGCGGAGAAGAGCATCGTCTGGCGGTCGCGCGGGACGTGCCTGAGGATCCGCTCGACCTGGGGCTTGAAGCCCATGTCGAGCATCCGGTCGGCCTCGTCGAGCACGAGCACCTGGATCGAGTCGAGCTTGACCATGCGGCGGTCGAGGTAGTCCTGGAGGCGTCCGGGCGTCGCCACGATGAAGTGGGCGCCCTTGAGGCGCTTGGCCTGCGCGCCGAGCGCTGCGCCGCCGTAGGCGAGCGCGACCTTGAGGCCCTTGGGCCGTCCGACGGCCTCGAGCTCCTCGGCCACCTGCATCGCGAGCTCGCGTGTCGGGACGAGGATGAGGGCTGCGGGCGTGCCGTCCTGGGGCGACGTCCGCTCGACGAGCGGAAGCGCGAAGGCGAGCGTCTTGCCGGAGCCGGTCGGCGACTGGGCGAGGATGTCGGCGCCGTCGAGGGCATCGGGAACGACGATCTCCTGAATCTGAAAGGGCGAATGGATGCCGCGGGCGGCTAGTGCTTGCACGATGTTCTCGCTCACGCCGAGCGCGGCGAATGACTGCTGGGACAACGGTTCTACTCCTTGGTTCGGGGTTCGAGATCCAGACTCGAAACCGCCGAAGGAGGAACGAGAAGCTGAATCTCACGGGACGATCCTGTGCCGTCCGTGCTCTCAAGGTAGCAGACAATCGTCGTTAAGCCTGCTACCGTGCGGGCGGAATCAGAACGAGTTCGGTTGTGCGTGAGTGCCTTCCCTACCGTTCGTGACTTTGTTCAGGGAGGTGTTTTCATGGCAACAGGAACCGTCAAGTGGTTCAACGACTCGAAGGGCTACGGCTTCATCTCGCCCGACGACGGCTCGAAGGACGTCTTCGTCCATCACTCGTCGATCGCCGGCACGGGCTTCAAGTCCCTCGCCGAGGGCGCGAAGGTCGAGTTCGAGGTCGAGGATGGCCCCAAGGGCCCCCAGGCATCGAACGTGATGCAGGCGGGGGCGTAAGCCTCGGTGGCCCAGAAGGAAGAGAAAGTCGAGCTCGAGGGCGAGGTCGTCGAAGCCCTGAGCAACGGCAAGTACCGGATCGCTCTCGACAACGGTCACGAGACCCTCGGTTACGTCGCCGGAAAGATGCGGCGCTATCGCATCCGCGTCCTCCCCGGTGACAGGATCAAGATCGAGCTCTCGCCGTACGACCTGACGCGCGGCCGGATCGTCTTCCGCTTCAAATAGGCGCGTGGGCCGGGTTCGCCCGGCCCTCCGCCTCCTTCAGCTCCCCGGCGACGTCGGCCATCCGCGCAAAGCGGGCGCCGCGCTCGCCGCAGTGGTTCACGAACGCGTCGAGCATCGCGATGCGGTGGCCGCGCCCGATCACCTGCGGGTGCATCGTCACCGTGAGGACGCCGCCGTCCATGTGCTCGTCCATCCAGTCGAACTCGGCCTGCCAGATCTCGAGCACGTGGCTCGGCGGCGCGCCGCCCTTTCGGTACGGGTCGAAGTTCGCCTGGAAGTGCACCCAGTCGTCGAGCTCGAAGCAGAGAGGAAGCTCCCAGAGGTCGGACTCGCGGCCCCGCTCGAGCCGGACCCCGAGGGCGACCTTGTCGCCGATTCGCGGGTGGAACGGCGTGTAGTCGTCCGTCATCAGGCTCGAGTCGTAGAGGAACCCGAGCTCCTCCACCAGGCCGAGCGTCGACTCCGAGAGGTCGGCCGAGGGGGAGCGGAACCCGAGCGGCGTCACGCCCACCGCCTCGAGCGCCATCCACGCCCGTTCCATGTCCGCCCGCTCCTCGTCCCGTGTCTGGCCGCTCGGGTCGATGTGCGCGTAGGAGTGGTGCGCCATCTCGAAGCCTGCGTCGAGGATCCGGTTCGTCTCCTCGGGAAAGGACTCGACCGTGTGGCCGGGGACGAAGAAGGTGGCGTCGATCCGGTGCGCGCCGAGGAGGTCGAGGACGCGAGGAACGCCGACCCGTGCGCCGTACTCGCCCCGCGCGAGCGAGGCGGGCGTCGGGCGGTCGTGCGCGAGCCACACCGACATCGCATCGAAGTCGAAGGTCAGGCAGACGGTGCTTCCGGGCACGGTCAGGCGATCGTAGGCGGCTTGCGGGCGAGGCGGAGGAAGAACGCCCATGCGAGCCCGGCCGCGGCTGCGTAGCCGATCGTGCTCGCGAGGGCGGCTCCCTCGGTTCCCCAGCGCGGAATCAGCGCGAAGGCGAGCGCGAGCGTGACGATCCCCCCGGCCGCCGCGACGGCGACGCTTCGCTTCGGGTGCCCGCGTCGCACCGAGAGGTAGACGACGAGGACGCTCACAGGCGCGTAGAGGACGATCCCGGGGAGGAGCATGAGGAGCGGCCGGGCCGCATCGTCGAAGGCGTCCCCGAGCGCGAGCGGGATCGCAAACGGCGCGACGGCCGCAACGACGCCGCCGACGATGGCGGTGAAGAGGAGCGCGCGCCCCGCGGCCCGCTTGATGAGCCGCACGGCCGCGTCCTCCGACTCGTGCACGGCCGGGGCCGTGACGGCGCCGGCAACGGCGGCGGCGATCAGCCACATCGCCTCGGCCGCCTGCATGGCGATCGAGTAGATCCCGATCTCCGCGAGGCCCTCGTAGCGGTCGAGGATGAGGAGCTCGATCCGGTAGCTCATGAGGTTGATCACGTGCACGGCGCCCATGGCGAGCGCGAGCCTCGCGAGTAGTCGCGCGGGCCGGTCGACCAGGGGCGGCACGTCGGGCGGGAGCCACACGTCTCGTGCGACGACGAGTGCGAAGGCGGCGGTCGCGACGTTCGCGAGCGCCCAGGCGCCGACCGCGCCGCGAACACCTCCGTCGAGCCAGACGACGAGGACGAGCATCCCGACCAGGGTCAGGACGGGCGAGCCGAGCTGGACGTAGTTCCAGACGCGGATTCGCGCGAGGCCAAGGAGGACGCCCGAGGTCGTTTGCCAGAGGACGTTCGGAACGAGCGCGAGCGCGGCGATCAGGGCGACGTCGAAGTCGATCCCGCCGACCGACGAGCCGGCGAAGGCGATCACCGGGATCGCGATCGCGCCAGCGAGCATCCCGAGGACGAGCGCCCTGCGGGTCAGCGCCGGGAGCTGCGCCGGCTCCTCGCCCAGCCGGTTCGTGACCGCGACGCCGAGCTGGCCG
>Ga0136613_10000605_pt1 | contig 16852 bp, 17 predicted proteins | sample AntDrymUQ2722106_2_FD_106649 | JGI IMG/M metagenome (GOLD analysis project Ga0136613, IMG submission 106649) | Polar desert sand microbial communities from Dry Valleys, Antarctica - metaG UQ272 (21.06) | ecosystem: Environmental > Terrestrial > Soil > Desert | place: Antarctica: Dry Valley... | reverse complement strand
GAGCTACCGGGGAAACTCCCGCTAGCGGACGACGCCTATGAGGGTGACGACCTCTGGATCGTGCTTGTTTGGACAGTCGCGGCCGTGGCGCTGGGACGCATCACTGCTGGTTGGCAGGCGCGTGCCCGCCGCACTGCATCGATCGTCGACGGGCTCAGGCGTGGACGCGGCGCGGCGGTCCGGCTTGCCACGGCGCGCGAACGCGAGACCCTTGCCGGGGAGTTGCACGACACGGTGGCTCACGCGATGACCGTGGTGTGCCTCCATGCCGGCGCCGGTCGCCATCTTTCTGGCGACGCTACGGGCGCGCTGCAGACCATCAGCGTCACCGCCGAGGCGAGCTTGGCCGAGTTGCGCGACGGCATCGACGCCTTCGAATCGGTCGAGCACCCGCTGGAGCCAAGTCGGATCGCCGCCGTCGGGCGGCGGATGGGGGTGGATGTCGCACTGGTGGGGGCTGAGGTCAGCGGAGCGGCAGCTCTCCTCGGGTACCGCGTCGTCCGTGAGGCGATCGTCAACATTGCCCGGCACGCGCCTGGGGCGAGCGCCACCGTAACCGTCCAGCGGGACAACGGCATCGTTTCGATCGAGATCGCCGACAGCGGCAGCACCAACGCTCCGGCCGGCGTCGGAACCGGCACCGGGCTCACGGGATTGGCCACGGCCGTGGAAACGTCGGGTGGCACCATGGCGTGGGGCGCCCGCCCAGAGGGGGGGTACCGAGTCGCCGCGACGATCCCGGGTGACGCCCCGTGATGTCGATCCTGCTGCCGACGATCAGGAGCTCGTCCGCACGGGGTTGCGCATGATCTTCTCTGCCGAGGACGACTTCACCATCGCAGGCGAGGCAGCCGACGGAAACGGGGCCGTCGACCTCGCCCACTCGCTGCGCCGGACGTGATTCTCATGGACATCCGAATGCCCGGCCTCGACGGCATCGGGGCCACCAGGCGGATCACCCGGTCATTGGCCGATGTCCGCGTCGTCACGTTGACGACCTTCGACCGATCGCAGCTCGTCTATGAATCACTGGTTGCCGGCGCGAGTGGATTCCTCCTCAAGGACGCTCCGAGCGAACATCTGGTGAGTGGGGTGCGCGCGGTGGCGCGCGGTGAGGAATTGCTGGCACCGAGCATCACCCGGCGATTGATCGAGGAGTTCACTCGGGCCGCCCGGCAAAGCCAACCCGAGGGCTACGACCACCTGACCGAGCGTGAATCCGAGGTGCTCACCCTCGTGGCACGGGGGCTGTCCAAATGCCGAAATCGCGTCACAACTCTTCGTCAGCGTCCAGACCGTGAAGACGCACGTTGCCCGAATGCTAGCAAAACTCGGCCTACGTGACCGAGTGCAAGCCGTTGTCTTGGCCTACGAGCATGGCCTCGTTCGACCAGGTGAATAGCGTCGCGCTGCAATTGGTCGTCCGCCTCCATCGGATCCAACGGGTGATGACCGACAACGCGATGAACTACCGATACTCCTCTGACTTCAAAGCCGCCCTGGTCGAGCGCGGCGCCAAACACAAGCTGATCAGGAGCCACCGATCGAATCTGCCGATGAGCGGGTACGCCGACGCGGCGCGTTTTTTTTGAGCCCGATTAGCCGAAAGCCATTGGTTGCCGCTGGAACGACCACGAGAGGTCCGCCGAGTCGTCCTCGCCCCAGTGGTCGATGACCGCGTAGCGGGTCTTGTCGCCCGGCACCCGGAATGACTTGCTCAGTGCCGCCCCGGAGTCGGACTTCGCGGTGACCTCGTGGACGCCCGGAGACAGACTCAGGGGGAAACTTATCCAGTTGTGCTGGTCCTCGACGTGGAAGTCGCCATCGACCACGGTGACGCCGTCCACCGCAACCGTCAGGCGGACCTTCTCGTCATCGAAGGACTGGTTGCTGGCGTAGAGCACCAGGTCTGCCTGCTCCTTCCCCACGAGTTGAACGTCCGCGTCGGCTGCGGTCACCTCCGGGTGCGGAGTGGGGTCTACGCCTTGAGCCTCGCCGCAACCGACAAGAGCCCACGGGGCGAGGGCGAGCGCGAGGGCGGGGGCGAGAGCGGGGCGCACGAACACAAGTATGGGACGTCACGACCGCCGAGGCCGTTCCCACCGCGGCGAATCTCGGTTCGTCGACTACGCCTTCGCTGCGCGGTCGGTACGTCCGCTTCTGCGATCCGGTCGCTGAGGGGCCGCGTCATTACGTCGGCTTAGAAGCCTGGCTAAGTCCCATGCTCAATCCTGACCTCGCGGGCCATCCCTTGAATGTCATTGTGGCAGCTGTCTCGGAGAACCAACAGCGGTGATGTGCACTCCCCCGCTCAACCGCCACCAATGTCTACGGGGTAGGTCTCGCCGGCCAACACACAAAAGGGAGAGTGCAAAGTGCAAGGGGCCTTGGCGGCCCAGATCAACTCGCTCGCGCGTTGACCGCTCGAGAGGCCTAATCCCCTCAGTCCCGACGCAATCTAGCCGAAACGGCTCCGCCGCATTCACGGTCGTCCCGCGTCACAGCGCCCACTATGGGGCAATAGGGCCCCAGCCCTATCAGGTCTCCGCCCGCACTCGGCGGACTCCGGCACCGCGCACCCGCGGCGTGGCGGGCTCAGCAACCTCACCGAGCGGGAAGCGTCGTGGGTCGAGTGGGCGGTCGACGGGCGGCCGATCCTCGGCGATGGGGCACAGCATCACATGCTCGCGGGGTTGCGGGACTTCAGCTCCGATCGGCGGCTCGGTCAGGGCTAGGGCCGCACCCACGGGATCGGCCCTATCCGCCCGCTCGCGTGCGCGGGCGGGGTGACGCAGACGTCGCGGGCCTGGGCGGCGACGTCGCCGGGGAGCGGTGCCGCGGAGCCGGCGCGGACATGCACGCCGAGCACCTCCTCGGTGGCACGCAGTCGCCCGGACACCCATAGCTCGTGCCAGATCCACACGAGCTTGGCGGTGACGCCGATGACCGACGAACGAACCTCGAGGTCGCTGCCCGCGGGTACCTCCTCGAGGTACCGGACGTGGGCCTCGACGGTGTAGAGGGACGCGTCGTTCGCGGACCGGTACTCCGGGCCGAGACCCACCGCGTCCATCACCGCGTCGGTGGCGTGCCCGAGCACCAGCACGTAATACGCCTCGGACAGGTGGCCGTTGTAGTCGATCCAGGCGTTCTGGACCGGTTCCCGCCAGACGGAGAAGGTCACGCCCAGCCCGTCATGCCCAGTCCCTCATGCCCGGCTGTCAGGCTCGGCCCAGGGCACGCATCACCGCGATCACCCCGCGGTCCCGCTCCGCCACGAGGTCGTCGATGGTCCGGCCGTCGGCCTCACGCTCGCAGCCGTCGACCACGGCGTCGCGCAGCTCGGGCGTGAGCTCAGCCGCCTGCAGCCGCGTCCACGGGGCGAGCAGCGAGGGAGCGAAGTGGTCAAGCATGTGCGCCATCCCGCCTTGGCCCCCGGCAAGGTGGAAGGTGAGCATGGGGCCCTGGATGGGCCAGCGCAGCCCGGGGCCATCGGTGATGGAGAGGTCGATCTGCTCGACCGTCGCCTCGCCGACCGCCACCATGTGCAGGGCCTCGCGCCACAGGGCCTCCTGCAACCGGTTGGCGATGAAGCCGGGCACCTCGCGGTCCATGGTGATGACGGACTTGCCGGCGTGCCGGAAGAAGTCCGAGGTCCAAGCAACCACCTCGGGCGAGGTTTGGGTGCCCCCGACGACCTCGACCAGCGGGATGAGGTACGGCGGGTTGAAGGGGTGGCCGACGACGGTGCGCTCCGGGTGGGCGCACTTGTCCTGCATCGCGGTCATCCCGTAGCCCGACGTCGACGACGAGATGACGATGTCGTCAGGCGTGGCGGCGTCGATGTCGGCCAGCAACGTGCGCTTGAGCTCGAGGTCCTCCGGCGCGCTCTCCTGGATGAAGTCGGCCTGCGCGCAGGCCGTCGCGAGGTCGGGCTCGACGACCAGGTTGTCCGTGCTCGCACCCTCGGCGAGTCCCACCTCGGTGAGCGCCGGCCAGGCCTGACTGACGAGGTGGCGGAGCCGCGTCTCGGCGTCTTCGGCCGGGTCCCACGCCACCACGCGGTAGCCGCGGGCCAGGAAGTAGGCGGCCCAGCCGCCACCGATCACGCCGGCACCGACGCAGGTGACGGTGCGGACCTCCTCCGGGGCGAGCCGGCTCATCGCGGCTCGAGCGCGAGGATCTCGCGCCCTTCGTCGGGGGTGGCCACCTTCGCGCCCATGCTCTCCACGATCGTCCTGGCCTTCCCCACCAGCTGGGCGTTCGTCGCCTTCACCCCCCGGCTCAGGTACAGGTTGTCCTCGAGCCCGACCCGCACGTGACCGCCCAGCAGCACCGACTGCGCCACCCACGGCATCTGCATCGGACCCAGCGCGAACGACGCCCAGACGGCCCCCTCGGGCAGCTGCTTGACCATGGTGGCCAGGAGCAGCGGGTCGGGCGGCGCGCCGTACGGGATGCCCATGCAGAGCTGGTACATGGGCGGTGCGTCGATCAGCCCCTCCTCGACCAGCTGGTTGGCGAACCACAGGTGGCCGGTGTCGAAGATCTCCATCTCCACCCGGACGCCGAGCTCCTGGATCTTCTTGGCGCCCTCGCGAAGCATGTCGGGCGTGCTGACGTAGACGAGGCTGCCCTCGCCGAAGTTGAGGCTGCCGCAGTCGAGGGTGCAGATGTCGGGGAGCAGCTCCTCGACGTGCGGGAGCCGGTCGACGCCGCTGACCAGGTCGGTGCCGTCGAGGAACGTCGTGGGGTCGTGCGGGTCGAGCACGAGGTCGCCGCCCATGCCCGCCGTCGTGTTGATGATGACGTCCACGTCGGAGGCCCGGATCCGCTCGACGACCTCGCGGTACAGCGCCATCTCGCGCGACCCCTTCCCGGTCTCGGGGTCGCGGACGTGGATGTGCACGATCGTGGCCCCGGCGCGCGCCGCGGCGATGCCCGACTCGGCGATCTGCTCCGGGGTCACCGGCACCTGCTCGGAGCGGCCGACGGTGTCGCCGGCACCGGTCAGCGCGCAGGTGATCATGACGATGCGGTTCACGGGGCGTACTCCTTCGTCGTCTGCGGATGGGTGCCGACGGCGTCCAGTAGGGCGTGGAGGCCGAGGTAACTGAGGTCGCGCGCCTGGCGGTCGACCAGGAAGTCGTCGTAGGGCCACTGCGAGGTCTTGCCCACGATGGCGCCGGTACGCCGGTCGGCACAGGCGAACTGGCCGCGGCTCCCGTCGGCGGTCAGCCCGTGGCCGTCGTCCAACGGTCACCAGTGGTAGCCGAACCCGGCGTGCGCGGTGATGCTGCTGGGCAACCGGCCGACGGTGAGGAACGGGTACGCCGGCCGGGCCGCGGCCTGGGCCCAGTCGGCGTCCAGCAGCCGCTCGCCCTGGTCGGTACGGCCGTCCACGGCCAGGAGCGCCACCTTCGCCCAGTCGCGCGTGGCGGCCGCCAGCGCGCCACCGGCCAGGACCACGCCGGTGCCGTCGACGGCGACGTAGGCGTCGCGAGTGCAGCCGAGCGCCTTCCACAATCGCGCGACGTCGTCGACGTAGGAGAACCCGGTCGCGCGCTCGCGGACCCAGTCCAGCACCTGCGAGTCGGCGGTGCAGTAGCTGAACCTGCTGCGCGGGGCAACGCCTGGTCGCACGCTGCGCAGCAGGCCCCGCGAGTCGCCGGCGTCGGCGAAGCAGCCGAGCAGCAGGGAGGCGAGGCTCTCGGGGTTCCGGTGGTCCTCGACCAGTCGACGCCCGTGGTCATCGTGAGGACGTCGAGCACCGGGGTGCCGTCGTACCCGGTGCCCGCCAGCTCGGGGACGTGGCTGGTCACCGCGTCGGTCAGCGCAAGTGCACCGTCGCGGACTGCCCGGCCGACCAGATGGGCCAGCACCGACTTGGTCATCGACACACCGAGGAACATCGTGCCGGCGCCCAGCCCCTCGGCGTACCACTCGTGGACGGACGGTGCCCCCGTCGAGCGAGCCGTCGAGCACGAGGAGGGACGTCGACGACGTCTCGGTGACCCACTCCTCGAGCCCGCGCGACCGGCCCGCTCCCACCACCTCGACCGTAAGGGCCCGCGCCGCCGAGGGCAGCGCGCGGCCGTCCGCAGCCGGCACCCGGGCGTGGCTCCACCCCGGATCGTCCTGGGGGTCGGTGAACGTGAGACCGGCGAGCCGGGACCCCACGGTGGAGGTGGGCACCGGCGTCAGTCGATCCTCGGGCTCTTGGAGAGGAGCGTGCGGGTGTACTCCTCCCGCGGGGTCTCCATCACCGTCACGACCGAGCCGGCCTCGACGACCCGTCCCGCCTGCAGGATCTCCACGCGGGCCGCGATCGAACGCACGAGGGCCAGGTTGTGGGTCACGAACAGCATGCTGATGCCGCGCTCCTGCCGGAGCCCTTCGAGCAGGGCGACGATCGAGCCCTGCACCGACACGTCGAGCGCCGAGGTGATCTCGTCGCAGATCAGCACGTCCGGCTCGGCGGCCAGGGCCCGGGCGATCGCCACGCGCTGGCGCTCGCCACCGGAGAGTCGGCTGGCCTGGTACTTCAGCATCCTCGGTCCCAGGGCCACCTGGTCGAGGAGGTCGACGACGCGGTCGGTCGCTTCCTTACCGGAGGCGATCCCGAAGAGCTCCATGGGGCGCTTGACGATCTGCTCGATGGTCAACCGCGGGTTCAGCGAGAGGTAGGGGTTCTGGAAGATGTACTGCAGGCGCTTCCGGTTGGCCGCACTGCGCTGGCGAGCACTCTTGGCCAGCGCGTCGCCCTCGAAGGCGATGGTGCCGGTCCAGTCCTTGTGCAGTCCGCCGACCGAGCGGGAGATGGTGGTCTTGCCGCTGCCCGACTCACCGACCAGGGCCACGACCTCCGCCTTGGCGAGGTCGAAGCTGACGTCGTAGACGACCTGCTTGCGGCCGTAAAAGACGTTGAGCCCCTGGACCGACAGGATGATCTCGCGCGGCTTGTCGGGGTCGGCGTCCGGCACCGTGCCGCGGGAGATGTCCCAGGCGCCGAGCTCGTCCGCCCGGATGCAGCGCACGTCGTGGTCGATGGCGATCGGACGCAGCTCGGGCACGGACTCCGCGCACGCCGTGACGGCGAACGAGCAGCGGTCGTGGAAGCGGCAGCCTCCCGGACGGGCGCCGGGCGCGGGCGTGCGGCCGGGGATGCCGGTGAGCGCGCGGGCCTGGCTCAGGTGCGGGATCGAGTCGAGCAGAGCCCGGGTGTAGGGGTGCGACGGGTGCTTGAACATCGCCTCCTTGGGGCCCAGCTCGACGATCTGGCCGGCGTACATCACCGCGACCCGGTCGGCGATGTTGGCGACCACCGCGAGGTCGTGGGTGACGTAGAGAGCGCTGACGCCGTGCGTGCGGCACAGCTCGGCCATCGTCTCGAGGACCATCGCCTGCGTGGTCACATCGAGGCCAGTCGTCGGCTCGTCGAGCACCAGCACCTTGGGCTTCGGCAGGAAGGCCATGGCCAGGGCGACCCGCTGCACCTGCCCTCCCGAGAGCTGGTGCGCGTAGCGGCTCAGGAACTCGTCGTCGGAGGGCAACCCCACCTCGGCCAAGCCGTCGCGGGCGCCCTGCATGCGCGACTCGTGCGTGCCGATGCCACGCAGCGCCAGCAGCTCGACGATCTGCTTGCCGATCCGGATGCTCGGATTGAGCGCGGACGCGGGGTCCTGCGGCACGTACGCGATCTCCTCGCCACGCACCCCCCGGACCTCGCGCCACGGCATCTTCAGCACGTCGCGACCCTCGATGAGCACCTTGCCCGACGAGATGAGCGCGCCGGCCCGCGCGTAGCCGAGCAGTGAGGTGCCGACCGTCGTCTTGCCGGAACCGGATTCCCCGACCAGGCCGACGACCTCGCCGGGCCTCAGCACGAGGTCGATGTCGTCGATCACGTCGACGTCGCGGCCGGTGAGCATGACGCCGAGGTCCTCGACGATCAGGCCCCCGGTCGGCACCTTCTCGGCGGCGGTGTCCTGGGTCGTGGCAGTCATCAGTTGTCTCCCCGCTGGGCGACTTGGGCGATGCCGTCGGCCATCAGGTTCGTGCCGATGCAGAAGATGGCGATGACCAGCACCGGCGCGAGGACCGCCCACGGCTGCGTCGACAGGGCCAGGCGGTTCTCCTGGATCATCTGGCCCCAGTTCGCCGCGCCCGGATCCGCGGAGAAGCCCAGGAAGCCCAAGGCCCCGATCAACCCGATCGAGTAGGTTAGCCGCAGCCCGCCCTCTGCCAGCAGCGGGGCGTTCATGTTGGGCAGCACCTCGGCCAGGATCACGCGGGTGCGCTTCTCGCCGAGCGCCTCGGCCGCGATGACGAAGTCCCGCGACACGATGCCCAGGGCGACGCCGCGTGCGAGCCGCGCGACGCGCGGGGCGTGCGACACGCCGACGAGCAGGATGAGGATCCAGGCCGTCGGCTGCTCGATGGCGGTCAGCACGACCAGGGCCAGCAGGATCTGCGGGAAGGACAGGACGACGTCGTTGGCGCGCATGATGATCTCGTCCCACCAGCCGCCGCCGTACGCCGCCACGACCCCGATCGCGATGCCCAGGGCCATGCCGAGCAGCGTGCCGAACACCGCGATGACGAGGATCGACTTGCCGCCGTACATGACCCGGCTGAGCACGTCCTGCCCCAGGTAGTCGGTGCCGAGGAATCCGTCCTTGCTGAAGGGAGGGCCGGCCACCTCGTTCTCGCCGAACGGCGCGAGATACGGCGCGACGATGACGAACGCCACCAGCAGCAGGGTGATCGCCAGACCGACCGTGAAGCGCTTCTGCCGCATCGCCTTGCGGAGCGTCGAGGGCTCCGCGGGGGCGATCGCCGGAGGAGGTGGTGCAGACCCAGGGCCCGTGTCAGTGCTCATGACGAGATCGCCGTCCTCGCGCGTGGCGTCAGCAGGATGGACAAGACGTCGGCGACGACGTTCACGACGACGTACACACCGGCGATGATCATGCTCAGCGCCTGAACCATGGGGACGTCGTGGTTGCGCACCGAGTCGACGAGCTGGAGGCCGACGCCGGGGTAGGAGAACAGCGTCTCCACGACCACGACGCCACCCGCCAGCCAGGCGAGCTGCAGGGCGATGACCTGGATGCCCGGGACGATCGCGTTGAGCAGCGCGTGCTTGCGCATCACGACCTTCTCGGGGATGCCCTTGAGGCGGGCGAGCTCGACGTAGTCGCTGTCGATCACCTCGAGCAGCGAGGCGCGGACGATGCGGGAGACGTACGGCGCCACCGCCAGCACCAGTGTCAGCGTCGGCAGCACCATGGCGTCCGGGTTGTCCCAGGGGTGCCCGGTCGGCGAGCTGATCGTCACCGCGGGGAAGACCTTGAACACCGTCGTCGCCAGCAGCGCGATCAGCAGGACGCCGATGACGAACTCCGGTAGGCCGGCCATCGCCAGAAGGATCGTCTGGATCACCGTGTCGGGCCGCTTGCGCCGGTAGTGCGCCGAGATCATCGCGATCGCGAACGCGAGCGGGATCATCAGCACTGCCGAGAGCAGCACCAGCACCAGCGTGTTCACCACGTTGGCGGAGATGAGCTCCGACACGGGCCGCTGGTTGGCCAGCGAGACCCCCAAGTCACCCGTCAGCAGCCCGCCGAGCCAGTCGAAGTAGCGCGAGACGATCGACTGGTCGGCGTTCAGCAGCTCTTCCAGCTGGGCGACGCGACCGGGGTTGGAATTGTAGTCGCGACCGAGGATGGCTCGCACCGGGTCGCCCAGCGCCGCCGTCGCCAAGAACACCAGGACCGAGACCAGCCAGAGGGTCAGCACGGCCAGACCGAGTCGGCGTGCGAGCCACACGGCCCAGGCCGCGGCGCCGTGCTGGCGCCGCGGCGGGGCGACCTCCTCCGGCGGGTCCGGGAGGAGCGTCGCCACGTCGGTCATGTCAGACCGAGACCTTGTGGAACTTGTAGGACCCGAGCGGGAGGTACTTGCTGGGCTCGAGCCCCTGCACGTTGGTGCCGTAGCCGTCGACCTGCTGGCGGAAGCCCCAGATGATGTAGCCGCCCTCGTTGTACTCGATCTCCTGGGCGGCGTGGAGCAGCTCCGTGCGCTTCGCTTCGTCGAGGGTCTGCGCCGCCTGGTTGACGAGGTCGAGGTGCTCCTGGTTGTCCCAGTGGGTCTCGTTGTAGGTGCCGCCCTGGTCCGGCGGGAACGTGCCGACCACGGCCTGCGGAATGTAGTTGCGGGTGTTCCAGAAGTCCTGCGCGAACGGGTAGGACAGATAGTTGTCGTCGTAGAAGGGCGTCTTCTTGGTGACCTTGACGTCGACGCCGGCCAGCTTGGCCTGCTCGACGAAGAGGTTGGCCGCGGCCGGCGCGACCGAGCCGATGTCGTCACCGGTGAAGAGCTCGACCTGCAGGCCCTCCTGGCCGGCCTCCTTGAGCAGGGACTTGGCCTGGTCGATGTCCTGCTCGCGCTGCGGTAGGTCGCTGGCGTACGCCGGGTCGAACGGCGCGTAGAGGTCGTTGCCGAGCGAGCCGTAGCCGCTCAGTGTCTGGTCGATCATCTGCTGGCGGTCGACGATCAGGCGCATCGCCTGGCGCACCCGGACGTCGGAGAAGGGTGCGGAGTCGACCCGCATGGTGAACGGCACCCAGGCGCCGGTCTCGGCGACGAGCACGCCGCCGCCGGCACCCTTGATGGTGTCGATGAGGTTGTAGGGCAGGTTGTCGACCGTCTGGATCTGGCCGGCCTGGAGCGCGTTGACCTTGGCGCTGTCGTCGCTGAAGTCCTGGATCTGCAGCTCGTCGACGAACGCCGGGTCGCCCCAGTAGTCGGCGTACTTGGTGAAGGTGCTGGTCTTGCCGGGGTCGAACGACTTGAACGCGAAGGCGCCGGTGCCGACCGGGTTCGCGACGTCGAAGTCGGTCGGGATGATGCCGAGGGTGTACTCGGCCAGCAGCGAGTCGAGGAGCGCGTAGGGCACCTTGAGGGCCAGCTGCAGCGTGGTCTCGTCGACGACCTTGGTCGACCCGGAGTCGAGGATCTGGGAGAGCTGGCCGCCCGCGGACAGCGGCGCCTTCGGGTCGGCGACGCGCTGGATGCTGAACCAGGCGTCCTCGGCGGTGACGGTCTTGCCGTTGTGGAAGGTGACGCCCTGGCGCATCTTCACCGTCCAGGTCTTGCCGTCCTTCGACGACTCGACGGACTCGGCGAGGGCCGGCTCGAGCTCGTAGTCGTTGTTCCAGAAGAACAGCGGCTCGAAGAGGTTGCTCACCCGCGCGATGTCCGGATTGGTCACCGGCGCGTGCGGGTCGAGGGTGTCCTTGCTGCCACCGCCCGTGGCGCCGTGGATCAGGATGCCGCCGGAGCTCTGCTGCCCCCCGCCTCCGCCTCCGTCGTCGCCTCCGCACGCGGCGAGGAAGCTGCTGCCAGCGACGGCAGCAACGCCCAGACCGGAGTACTTCAAGAACTGGCGGCGGGAGAAGTCCCGGTTACGGCGTGAGTTCTGGTTCACTTGGTGACTCCCTGTTTCACGATGCGAACACCTCTGTGATCTGCGCAACATAAGCGCGTTGGGTGCGCGGGGTCAATGAGGCGGGCGGAAATGGACACTGGAATGTCACATACGGCTGGGCGCCGCCACGCTGGAGCACCAGCGGCTCGTCGCCCTCGACAAGGAGACCGGCACGTACTCCCTGGGATTCGGCCTGATCGACCTCGCCGGCCAGGCCGACGGCGACGCCCTCGTCCGGTCGGCGCGTGTCGTGTTGCAGCGCCTGGCCGCCCAGGCGCGGGAGACCGCCGCCCTGGCCATCGTGCGCGGCGGCGTGCTGACCTACGTCGCCGAGGCGACGGCCGACACCATGGTGGCGGCCGGCTGGCAGGGCCGGGAGGTCGCCGTGCATGCGACGTCGACGGGGAAGGTCCTCCTGGCTTACTCCCACCCCGCCGAGCTCCGCGTGCTCCTGAGACGGCCCCGCGGTGGCCAACTGCCTCGGTCACCCCGTCGACGATCACTTCGCTCACCACGCTCGAGAAGGAGCTCGCGCTCATCCGCGACCGCGGGTACGCCGTGTGCCGGGGCGAGTTCGAGAGCCCAGCCTGGGGGGTCTCGGCACCGGTGCTCGAATCTCGCCGGCCATCCGGTCGCGGTCGTCAGCGTGTGGGGACCGAGCGAACGCCTCGGCGAGGAACGCATCGAGGCTCTCGGGCGCCATGGCCATCGCGGGCGCGGCTGAGATCGCGGGGCGACAGACGTCGGCCTCGGCGTGACTCCGTGGAGTGACGCCGACCACGCTTGTAGGGTGTCAGCGTGACTTTCGCACGTGACACCGAGCTGTCGCTGCTCGCTGCGGTCTCGCTCGTGAACTCCGCGGAACCGCCCGGCACGCTCACCTCGCGGGCCAGCTCGAGGAGTTCTGGAACGCGCTCCGGCTACATCGGCCGCCACGACCGCGACGAGGACGAGCTGGCCGACGGACGTGCGCTGCGCCCGCGCCTGCGCGAGCTGCTCACCGCCGAGCGCGACAGCGCAGTGGTGATCGTCAACGACCTCGAGCGAGCCGATGCGACGCCGAAGCTCGTCCGGCACGACGATCTCGACTGGCACCTGCACGTCGTGGACCCGGAGAGACCGCTGACCGAGCGGATCGCCGCTGAGAGCGCGATGGCGATGATCGACGTCATCCGGACAGACGAGATGTCGCGGCTGGGTGTCTGCTCCCAGGACGACTGCCAGGGCATCGTGCTCGACCTCTCCCGCAACCGCTCCAAGATCTTCTGCGGCACCTCCTGCAGCAACCGAGCCGCCGTCGCCGCCTACCGCGCCCGCAAACGCTGATTGCCTTTTGCCCCTGCCGCCGCCACAGTTACCCACGCAGAGCACCGACCCCCGGAGGAATCCTGACCCGTGGCCGCGCCCGACCGCACCCGCCTTCCCCTCGACGTCGACACCACGGCCCGGCCGATCCATCCGGTCCGGGCGGACGCCGGGTCACCGAACGTCGTGGTCGTGTTGATCGACGACATGGGGTTCGGAGCTTCGACGGCGTACGGCGGGCCGTGCGAGATGCCGACTGCGCAGCGGCTGGCCGACGAGGGGCTGCGCTACAGCCGCTTCCACGTCACGCCCCTGTGCTCGCCGACCCGGCAGGCGCTGATGACCGGCCGCAACCACCACTCGGTCGGGATGGGGGTGACGGCGGAGATGTCGACGCCGGAGCCGGGCTACCACGGCTACCGCCCCGCTAGCGCCGCGACCATCGCGCAGATCCTAAGCGGCAACGGCTACTCCACCGCGGCGTTCGGTAAGTGGCACCAGACCCCGCCGGTGGAGGTCAGCGCGTCGGGTCCGTTCCACCGGTGGCCGATGGGCGAGGGCTTCGACTACTTCTACGGCTTCATGGGCGCGGAGATGAACCACTGGTACCCGCAGCTCTACCAGGGCCGGTACCCCATCGAGCCCGACCGGCTGCCCGAGGAGGGCTACCACCTCTCGGAGGACCTGGTCGACAAGGCCATCGAGTGGGTCGAGAACCAGCAGGCCATCACGCCGGACCGGCCGTTCTTCACCTATGTGGCGCTCGGCGCGACGCACGCGCCGTTCCACGTAGCTCCCGAGTGGCGCGACAAGTACGCCGGTCGCTTCGACGCGGGCTGGGACGCCCAGCGTGAGGCCACCCTGGCCCGGCAGAAGGAGCTCGGCGTCGTGCCCGCGTCGGCCGAGCTGGCGCCGTGGGCGGAGGGTGTGCCGCGCTGGGAGGAGCTCGACGAGACCGAACGCCGAGTCGCGGCCCGGTTCATGGAGACCTACGCCGGCTTCGCGGAGCACGCGGACGTGCAGGTCGGCCGGTTCATCGACGCCCTCGAGGACCGCGGCATGCTCGACGACACGCTGGTCTTCTACCTGCTCGGCGACAACGGCGCGTCCGGCGAGGGCGGCCCGCGCGGCACGTTCCGCGAGCACCTGGTCGGTCACGGCATCCAGGACGACACCGCGGACATGGCGGCCCGGCTCGACACCCTGGGCGACCCCACGACGTACGCCATCTACCCCGTGGGCTGGGCGCTGGCGATGAACACGCCATACCCGTGGACCAAGCAGCTCGCGCACCTGGGCGGCACCCGCGACGGCATGGTCGTGCGCTGGGGCAACGGCATCGCCGCGCGGGGCGAGGTCCGGCACCAGTGGCACCACGTGATCGACGTGCTGCCGACCATCCTTGAGGCGGCCGGGCTGCCCGTGCCCGAGACGTACGGCGGCGTCGCGCAGCAGCCCGTGGAGGGCACCAGCCTGCGCTACTCCTTCGACGACCCGGACGCGCCGGACCGGCGCACCACGCAGTACTTCGAGATGATCGGCAACCGGGCTGTCTACCACGAGGGCTGGACGGCGGTGACCCGCCACGGCACGCCCTGGGAGATGGTCGACACGCCCAAGCGTCCCTTCGAGGAGGACGTCTGGGAGCTCTACGACCACGTGTCCGACTGGAGCCAGGCGCACGACCTCGCCGGGGCGCAGCCCGATCGGCTGCGCGACCTCCAGCAGGTCTTCGACCGCGAGGCCGAGAAGCACCACGTGCTTCCGCTCGACGACCGGGTCACCGAGCGCGAGAACCCGGAGGTGGCCGGCCGGCTCGACCTGCACCAGGGCCGCTCGACGCTGAGCTTCGGCCGGCGCGCGGGCCGGCTCACCGAGGAAGCGGCGCCCAACGTCAAGAACCGCTCGCACGTGATCACCGCCGACCTCGAGGTGCGCACGGGGACCAACGGCGTGGTCGTCGCGCAGGGCGGGCGGTTCGGCGGGTGGTCGCTGTACTGCGTCGACGGCGTGCCGACGTACGCCTACAACTTCGTCGGCCGCGACCTGACCACCGTGCGCGCTTCTGAGCCGATGGCGCCGGGGCGGCACGACCTCGTCGTCCGGTTCGCCTACGACGGCGGGCCGCCCGGCAGCGGCGCCGAGGTCGTGCTCGAGGTCGACGGCGCGACCGTCGCCTCGGGCCGCATCCCGGCCACGACGGCGTACTACTTCTCCTTCGACGAGACCTTCAACGTCGGCGTGGACCGCGGCACGCCGGTCACCGACGACTACCGACCCGTGCACAACCGTTTCGAGGGGGTCATCCACCGGGTGCGCTTCGACCTGGCGGACGTCGCTGACCCGGGGCCCGACGAGGGCCGGGAGCGCGCTGTCATGGTCCACCAATGATCTCGTCGTGACTGGGTGCTGCTCCCCGTCGCGCGACGACGGCGGCCGCGTGCTCTGTGCGGACGCGCGGCCGCCAGCACGAAGCGAGGGCCGGGCGGAGGGTCTGGTGACCTTGGGCGGTGGACCCACCCTGGTCGGCAGCGACGACCCTGATCACCCCGAGGAGTGGCCGGTGCGGGAGGTCGTGGTCGCGCCCTTCCGGATCGCGAGGTGCGCGGTCAGCAACGCAGACTTCGCCGCGTTCGTCGCGGCGACCGGGCACCGGACCGAGGCGGAGGAGTACGGCTGGTCGTTCGTGTTCGGCGGCCTCCTCCCCGACGACTTCCCGCCCACGCGCGGGGTCGCCGCGGCACCGTGGTGGCGGGAGGTGCACGGCGCCGACTGGGCCCACCCCGAGGGCCCGCACTCGTCCATGGCCGACCGGCCCGACCACCCTGTGGTGCACGTCTCCCGCCGGGACGGCGAGGCGTACGCCGCGTGGTGCGGAGCCCGTCTGCCCACCGAGGCAGAGTGGGAGCACGCCGCCCGAGGAGGCCTCGTCGGAGCCCCGTTCCCATGGGGCCACGACCTCGAGCCGGGCGGCGGGCACCGGATGAACGTCTGGCAGGGGACCTTCCCCGGCGAGGACACCGGCGCCGACGGTTGGCGCGGGACCTGCCCCGTCGACGCCTTCGAGGCCAACGGCCACGGTCTGCACAACACGACGGGCAACGTGTGGGAGTGGTGCGCGGGCGCGTGGTCCGACGTCGACACGACCGATGCGCTGGGCGGCGTCAGCCGGGGTGGTTCCTACCTGTGCCACGCGTCGTACTGCCGCCGCTACCGCGTGTCGGCGCGCCAGGCGCATGCCGCCGACTCGACGACAGGCAATCTGGGGTTCCGGCTCGCGGCCGACGCCTGAGCGTCAGCGCGTGGCCACGCCCAGCATGGCCACCGCGCCGAGCAGCAACACGCCCAGGACCAGCCCGAGCCCGGCAGCGCCGGTGCGGCGGTCGTGGCTGAGCCAGACGAAGGCGACCGTTGCCGCCGTCCCCACCAGGGTGAGGGCCAGCGCGGCCCGCCCGACGTCGCGCGCGGCGAGGTGGGCGACGAGCAGACCGGCCGCGAAGAGGGAGAGAGCGGTACGCCGCCACGCGAGGAGCGTGCGCTCGAGCTGGTCGCCGGCGTCGTCCATGGTCAGAGGACCAGCACCACGAGTCCGACAGCGACGATCATGAGCACCACGGCCAGCCAGGCGAGCGCGGCCGTCCCGGGAAGCGGCCGTCGCAGACGCATCGCGCGCTCGGTGGCCGCCCAGCGCAGCCACGACACCCCAGCACCGAGCAGACCCAGCGCGACGAGGGTGGCGGCCAACGCGGACTGCAGGCCGTGCGGGCCGTCGAGCTCCACCGCGTCGAGGGCCACCCCGCCCGCCAGCAGGGCCAGCGACGTGCGGACCCAAGCCAGGAAGGTCCGCTCGTTGGCCAGGCTGAAACGAGGATCGGGGGTCGAACCGTGGCCGTACACCCAGGCCGGCCACGGGGTGCGCCCCGGGCGCTCGTCGTCGGAAGTGCTCACCCGGTCACCGTTTCGACGTGCTCTAGTTGGCAGTGAACCACGGCCCGACCGTAGCGACCGGCTCGGTCCTGGCCGTCCTCAGGCGGCGACGATCAGCATATGGTGCGG
>Ga0136613_10000602_pt1 | contig 16871 bp, 27 predicted proteins | sample AntDrymUQ2722106_2_FD_106649 | JGI IMG/M metagenome (GOLD analysis project Ga0136613, IMG submission 106649) | Polar desert sand microbial communities from Dry Valleys, Antarctica - metaG UQ272 (21.06) | ecosystem: Environmental > Terrestrial > Soil > Desert | place: Antarctica: Dry Valley... | reverse complement strand
CCGCTCCTCGCGATCCGTCAGCCATCTGCGAAGTGCCGTTGAGCCCTTTTCGACGACAAACCAAAGTCGACCGTTGCTTACTTGGACGCCACGGGCACCGGCTCGTTGGCGTCGAACGCCACAGGCCAGCCGGGTGGCAGTAGGCAGTCGCCCGGCCACATGTACTGCCAAGCAGTCCGAAGGCACGACGTCGAAACCAACAGCCGGCATCAGGACGACACCGCGCGAGAGCGCATCTTCAGCCCGGCCGGCGTTCGCCTCGATCACGTCGACCTATCGACATCGTTGCGCCGGCGCTCACCGTTCCCATTCTTCTCCTCTCAGCATCGCCTGCGCCAGTGGTACTTGGTCCAATCAGTCCCACCAAAGAGAAACACCCCGTAGGTACCATCCGCGACGTGCTCGACGAGGAAAAGCCCGCGAGCGATTTGCGGTCACAGATTGAAAAGGTGCTATTCATGGCGCCGATCATCGCCGACCTAGGTGTGACACTGGTTGAAGCCGGCCCAGGCTGGCTGGAAACCGAGCTAGCGATTGTGCCTCGCCTCCGACAGCAGCATGGGTATGTTCACGCCGGCGTCGTCACCACCCTCGCCGACCACACTGCCGGCGGCGCCGCTTCCACCGAGGTGCGCCCCGGGCAATCGGTGCTCACAGCCGACTTCACGGTCCACCTCCTTCGTCCCGCCTCCGGTGAGCTACTCCGCTGCCGGGGAGATGTGGTCAAAGTTGGGAAGCGGCTCATTGTCACTCAGGCCGACGTGTGGGATGGGGAAACCCACTGCGCCCGTTACCTGGGAACCATGGCCGTGGTCGACCAAGCGTTGTAGTCCTCAGCGGTTCCTTATCAGCTGTCGAACGTCCAGGTGGTTGCTCCGCCAGGCTCTCTAGCGGTCACCACATTCGCCGAATGGGCCTTGATTCGGAAGACATGCCAGGGCGGACCACCGGCCGAGGGTGCGCTAAAGGGCGCGGTGAGCGCCGTACGCGACTCATCGACCTCGCACGGCCAGCCTTCGTCGCGCCAAAGCGCGGCCAGCACCTCGAGGGTCGCTCGGTCCTCCACGATCTCGGCCTCTCCTTCAATAACCAGGTCAAATTCCTTGGTCGAAAAGCTCAGAGTGCAGCGGGGGTCGCGGGCAAGGTTTCGACCCCTGCGGGTCGTGCGACCGGTCACGAACCAGAACGCTCCGTCATACCACACAGCTCCAATCCCGTTGGTGTGGGGTGCCGCGTCGTCATCGACGGACGTGAGCCAGCACGTGACCCGGCCCGGTCCGTCGGCCACCCGGATCGCCCCGGCGTCGAGGTCGCGACGGATGGCGCCCCAATCGAGCGCCGGGAGTCCGTAGCGGGTAGCGAGGTTCTTTGTCTCCATCAGAACTTTGCTTGGTTGCCCGGGCCGGTGTTCGTCAAGTCTTTGTCTTCCATCTCCCAGGCATGGTCCATCACGTGAAAGGCAGTATGCCGGAGAAGAAACTGGAGTCGCCAGGTTCGGGGACCCTCGCCGGCCGTGTTGTATTCACGTATTGCCTGCACGAAGCCGTCACGGTGCGCCGCCAGTCCATTGGCAGTGAGATGTGCGCTTGCGGCGACGTCGAGACCCACCATGCGCGCCCAGTCGCGCTCGTTGGCGAAGATGTGATTGAGAATCTGGTCGCGATCCCGACCACCGCCGCGGGGTCCCTTCCTCAAGTCGGGCGACACTTTGGCGGCGACCTGATCAAAGTAGGTCCAACAGGCGCGGAGGATCGACAACTTTCTTTCACACTCGGCCTCGCTCATCTGATCCTGCTCGGAGCTCGAAGCGACAAACGAGATTCCCCAAAAACTAGTTGAGCCGGTTCCGGGCACTTCCTCGATGATGTCGAAGGTCGGTGCCGAAGGAAACTCGTCGGACAGACCTGCCAGAGCGACCACGCCTTCATAGCGCTCGCCGTAGCTCGCTAGCCGCTCGATGGCGGCCTCGACCGAGCTCGCCCCGCGACTCCAACCTGGCCAAGCGGGCGCATAGGCAGCCGACTTCTTCTGGCCGCGTTCGATCACGATCTCAACGTTGTCGGTCACTTGTCTCCCAACGCAGATCGTCGGACATGTCCTCGACGGACACTCAACCCCGGGACTCGTGACCCTCGGGGCAATCCGCCCTCAGCCGCGGGCCCCCATGAAGCCAAACTCGTCATTCCCGAGTTCATCGGCCGGACATGCGCCTTCCCGACGTCGGCCAGGTAGGAGTTGTAGACGAGTAGTTCGAGGCCCGCATCAAAGCCCATGCTCTCAAGGTTGGAGGTTCCGGCGCCAAGCTGCTCTGCGACGGTCTGTTGGATCCGCTCAACCATAACGTCACACGATTCCACCCCGGTAGTCAGCCAGCTGAGCATCGTCGATCGCCGTTACCGCTTCCATCGCCTGCAGGTACGCGACCGTGCCCGGCGCTTGTTCGCCGGCAATCACATGAATCGCTTCTTACGGTGACCGGGAGTCAAAGTAAGCGAACTCAAGACCTACCTCGGAACAGCTGTATATCGCCGAGGCTCCATTGGCCATCATCAGCTCGATCCCCTTTTCGCCGGCGGCATCGTCAGCGGTATAGAAATCTCCCATCGTTCCAGTCGCCGGATCGAACGCGGCCACGACCGGCTCGATCGTCCTTAGGTACACCGCGAATCCCTCGGCGGAAACGGCGGGAATAGCCGTCCCGGACCCTTCACTTCCTTGGGTGGTCGATGGAGCTGCCTCGGTGGTAGATACGGGGGCTTGAGTTTCGGTCGTAGAACCAGTAGTTGTGTCTGGTCAACGGTGCTGTCGGACGTGATCCCCGTGGTTGCTGCGCCCCCGCATGCCGATGTCAGAAACACTCCGGCTCGGTGCCCACCCTGACCATGGATATGCCGACCTGGAGTCGTCCGAGCGGCACCTCCCTCGTATGGGTGGACGATGGACGGCTTTACAAGGCTGGAAGCGATCAATCGGTGGCACGCGACATCTCGTTTCTCGCCAGGCACGACGAAGTTACGTACCACCCGGCCGGGTTTGAGATTGCAACCACCGGCGAGGCCGAGGATGGGACGCGGGGAATCTGGCTGTCAGATAACGAAGGCGGTGATTCGCGCCTGATCGTCCGCGTCAATGAGGCGACGCCACACGAGTTCACGTTCAGCCAGGAGGGAAGGACGGCCTACTTCCTGGCCGACCATGGCGACCACTGGCATGTTCACAACATCTTCTTGGTGCTGCCCGAGGACAATCCCACTGCCAACGAATTCGACGCGACCATCGAGTACGAATCGAAAGGGCCGCTGAGTCACCTCGTGGTTTCGCCGTGGGAAGGCCTATGGGCCGTGCGCGAGGGAACTTGCGGCTCCGGTTCGCGTGTGGTGATGAATGGCGGTCTCTCCCTTTCCTCTCAACTTGCAGAAGTCGACGCCTACCCGGTGGGATGGCTGCCCGACCAGAAACTGGTGGTGGCCGCCTTTCCCGACGGATGCGACCAAGCCGCAGACATTTGGTTGATAGACGATGTTGTTGAAGGCTCTCCGTCGGCCACCTTGCTGGTAGGTGACATCGACGCTGCCGCAGTCAGAGTCGCCGTGCCGGACCCGCCGTCCGCCCTCGCTGATATCAATCTCGACGAGTTCGCCTGATAGCAAACTCCGGGGCCGGTCGGCCCCCTTCTTCCGGTTTTCGCGACCGAATTGGGTCGTCGCAGGGGCCGATTCGGTCGCGAAAACCATCTACCGGTCGACCGACCACCTCCGGGTGGAAGGCAAGGGAACGTCGCCGTACCCGTGGCAGCGGGCCTCAATCAACTGGAACTCGAACAGGATGTAGCGGTCGAGCGGCGTGTAACTCGCCGCGTCTGCCACCTGGGACCACAGAGCGGGATCGTCCACGGGGAGGCCACGGCCCTCGACACAGAACTCGCCACCCGAGCCTGCATTGTCGGGGACGCCGTTATGCAAGGAAAACCAACCCTGCGCTAAGAGGTCTTTCCCTTTGGGAGAGGTCGGCTCCATGAACAAGAACAGTCCATCGGCCGTGAATATCGGTGTCACCGGACGAACCCGAGGTGCCCCCGACCGACGAACAGTCGCCAGATATGCCGGTGCTTTGGTCAGTAGGTTTGCGCCGAACCGTGCCAACTCCGGCTCTAGTTGGGCGAAATCACCCCAAGTGATCGTCCGAGGCGATCCCGTGTCCATGTCTAGGCCGAACCCACATACTGAGAGAGATGTTGGCCCGTCAGGGTCGAACGATCGGCAACCAATTCGGCTGGCGTGCCTTCGAACACCACCCGGCCACCGTCGTGGCCGGCGCCGGGGCCGAGGTCGATGATCCAGTCGGCGTGGGCCATCACGCTCTGGTGGTGCTCGATCACGATCACGGACTTGCCGGAGTCGACGAGCCGGTCGAGAAGACCGAGCAGATGGTCGACATCGGCGAGATGGAGCCCGCTGGTCGGCTCGTCGAGCACGTAGGTCCCGCCCTTCTCGGCCATCTGGATAGCCAGTTTCAGACGCTGACGTTCGCCACCGGACAGCGTCGTCAGCGGCTGTCCCAGGCTCAAGTAGCCGAGCCCAACGTCGGCGAGCCGCTCGAGAATGGCATGGGCGGCGGGGGTCTTCGCTTCCCCGTCGACGAAGAATTCCTTCGCCTCGGTGACCGGCATCGCCAGCACCGCGCTGATGTCCTTGCCGCCGAGCATGTAGGTGAGAACCTCAGCCTGGTAGCGCTTGCCTCCGCACTCCTCGCAAGTGGTGGTCACCGTGTCCATGAAGCCCAACTCGGTGAAGATGACGCCGGCGCCACTGCAGGTGGGGCAGGCGCCCTCGGAGTTGGCGCTGAAGAGCGCCGGCTTGACGCCGTTGGCCTTGGCGAACGCCTTCCGTATCGGGTCGAGCAGTCCGGTGTACGTCGCCGGGTTGCTCCGCCGCGATCCGCGGATCGGGCTCTGGTCGAACGCCACCACATCCGCGCCGGCGGGTATCGATCCATGGATGAGCGAGCTCTTGCCGGAGCCAGCGACGCCGGTGACGACAACCAGGACCCCGAGCGGAATGTCGACATCGACGTTTTGGAGGTTGTGCTGCTTCGCACCGCGAATCTGCAGGGCGCCGGTGGGAGTCCGCAGAGTTTCCCTGAGAGCGGCCCGGTCGTCGAGGTGACGGCCAGTGAGGGTGCCGCTGGACCGCAGCTCCTCCACTGTGCCCTCGAAGGTGATAGTGCCGCCCGCGGTGCCGGCGCCGGGGCCGAGATCGACGACGTGGTCGGCAATCGTGATCGTGTCCGGTTCGTGCTCCACAACAAGCACGGTGTTGCCTTTGTCCCGTAGACGCAGCAGCAGGTCGTTCATCCGCTCGACGTCATGGGGATGGAGGCCAACGGTGGGTTCGTCGAAGACGTAGGTCACATCGGTAAGGGACGATCCGAGGTGGCGGATCATCTTGGTGCGCTGCGCTTCCCCACCCGACAATGTCCCCGCTGGCCGGTCGAGGCTGAGGTAGCCGAGCCCGATCTCCACGAACGAGGCGAGGGTCTCGCCCAGCGACTCGAGCAGCGGCGCGAGGGACGGCTCGTCGAGGCCACGCACCCACTCGGCCAGGTCGCTGATCTGCATGGCGCAGGCGTTGGCGATGCTGATTCCCTTGATCTTCGACGACCGGGCACCCTCGCTGAGCCGGGTGCCGCCGCAGGCGGGACACGCGGAAAAGGTGGCCGCGCGGTCCACGAACGCCCGGATATGCGGCTGCAGGGCATCAGGGTCCTTGGAGAGGAACGACTTCTGCACCTTCGGAACCAGCCCCTCGTAAGTGAGGTTGATGTTGTCCAACTTGACCTTTCGAGGCTCGCCGTAGAGGAAGTCCTGTCGCTGCTTGTTGGTGAATTTGGCGATGGGCACGTCGATCGGTACGACCTCACCGAAGATGCGCATATACCAGCCGTCGGCGGTGTAGCCAGGGACAGTGATGGCGCCCTCGGCGATCGACTTCGTGTCATCGAAGAGCTGGGTGAGGTCGATGTCGCTGACGTTGCCCATGCCCTCGCAACGCGGGCACATGCCGCCAACCAGGGAATAGTTCTCCACCCGCGGCCTGTCTTTCCCCTCGCCCCGCTCGACGGTGATCGTGCCCCGTCCCGACACCGAGGGAACGTTGAAGGCAAACGCGCTGGGGGAACCGATGTGCGGTTGCCCAAGCCGGCTGAAAAGGATGCGCAGCATGGCGTTGGCGTCGGTGGCGGTGCCGACTGTGGAGCGGACGTTAGCGCCCATCCGCTCCTGGTCGACGATGATCGCGGTGGTCAGCCCTTCGAGGACGTCGACTTCGGGCCGGGCCAGCGTCGGCATGAACCCCTGCACGAAGGCGCTGTAGGTCTCGTTGATCATCCGCTGCGACTCGGCGGCGATCGTGTCGAAGACGAGCGAACTCTTCCCCGACCCCGACACACCGGTGAACACAGTCAACCGGCGCTTGGGGATGTCAACGCTGACGTCTTTGAGGTTGTTCTCGCGGGCGCCATGGACGCGGATCAGGTCGTGGCTGTCGGCATCGTGTCCGGCAGCCGACTGCGCCCGCGTTTTTGCGCTCAACGCCTCTCCATCGACTTACGGCTCCTGCCGCAACCCGATGGTGTTGCCGTCGCTGTCGGCCAGCTGCGCAACCATCAACCCGCCACCGACATCGTTGGCGTCGCGAGTGACCTCCCAACCCGCCGACCGCAGCTCCTCGACTCGAGCCGCGATGTCGTCTGTTCGCCAGTAGACGATCGGACCCTTGCTGGATCCGTTCGGATCGAGTCCGATCTCGCGATCGTCGGTGCGATATCCGACGTAGTACGGCTCGTCGACATACGGATCGCCACCAAGGAGCTGTGTGAAGAGCTCCCTCGCCTTCTCGACATCTTTGACTGGATAAACGACTAGTTGTGGCATTGCCATGATCTTTCCTCCTTGGTGGAACGGTTCTTCTTATCCAGGTCTCAGCTCGCTGCCTTCTTTACGAGCTTGATGATCTTCGCCTCCTCGGCGGCGGTCAACTTCGTCAGCGCGTAGGAGGTCGGCCACATCGCGCCTTCGTCGAGGTTGGCATCATCGTTGAAGCCCAACGTCGCGTATCTCGACTTGAACTTCGCCGCGGGGGTGAAGAAGCAGACCACCTTGCCGTCCTTGGCATACGCGGGCATCCCGTACCAGGTTTTCGGCAGGAGGTCTGGTGCGTTTTCCTTCATGATCGCGTGGAGCTTCTTTGCCATGGCACGATCCCCCGGGTCCTTCATCTCGGCGATCTTGGCGAGCACCTCTTCCTCCCCGTCCCCCTTGCCGCGCGCTTCCTTAGCGCGCTCTTTCATCGCCGCTCGTTCCTCGGCCGTGAATCCCCCGGACTTCTTGCTAGTCGCGGTAGTGCTCTTAGCGGCACTTTTCTTTGCAGTCATCGTTCCCTCCTAGTCACGTTCTTGGATGCGGACCATGTTGCCCGCCGGATCGCGGAAGGCGCAGTCGCGCACGCCGTACGGTTGGTCGGTTGGCTCTTGGGCTACCTCGGCGTCGCTGGCCTGCAGCCGCTCAAAGGTGCCGTCGGGGTCCTTGGTGGCCAGCACGATCGAGGCGTAGGTGCCTTTAGCCATCATCTCGCTAATGGTGCGGCGCTCGTCTTCGGTGATACCCGGGTCAGCACCAGGCGGGTGCAAGACGATTGACGTGCCGGGCTGGTCGGGCGGGCCGACGGTGATCCAGCGCATCCCTTCGTATCCGACGTCGTTGCGGACCTCGAAGCCGAGGGTGTCGCGGTAGAAGGTCAGGGCGGCGTCCGGGTCGTTTTGCGGGAGGAAGGTGTAGTGAATGGTGATGTCCATGACGCTGACCTTACGCGCGGCTTCCAGCAAACGCTTCTCGATTCCTGACCGGTCTGGTCACCTGTTTGGCGACGCACGAAGGTATGCCCGCCGTTGCCCGTGCCGCTTCACGCCGATAGACGCTGGGAGGCACCCCAACCAACTCGGTGAACCGCGTACTGAAGGTGCCGAGCGACGAGCAGCCGACCATGAAACAGATTTCGGTGACGCTGAGGTCGCCCCCCCGCAGCAGCGCCATCGCCCGCTCGATGCGCCGGGTCATCAGATAGGAGTACGGCGACTCGCCGTAGGCGAGCTTGAACTGGCGGCTGAGAGCGCGGCCGACATATGCACACCGCGAGCGAGCGCCTCCACATCCAAGGGCTGGGCATACTCCCGGTCGATCCGGTCTTTGACGCGGCGCAGCCACGCGAGATCGCTCAAATGCTGCGCCTTGGCGGGACCGCTAGTCACCTCCGCGATCGTAAACGACAATCGAGTTGCCTTGGACCGACCGTTGGTAATGCCCGCGCCGCTCGACGACGAATCTCTAGTTTGGAGGCGTGGGTGAGCCGGCGGCCGAAGTAAACATCGATGCGGAACTCGTTTCGAGCTTGCTTTCCTCACAACACCCCGATCTGGTGGGGTTGGGCCTCAAGGAGGTCGGCAGCGGTTGGGACAACGCGATCTTCCGAGTCGGTACTGACCTCGCCGTCCGCCTGCCGAGGCGCCTGATGAGCGTTCCCCTCATCCTCCACGAGCAGAAGTGGCTGTCCGAGATCGCTCCCCATTTGCCGGCGGCCATTCCAGTCCCCTTGCGAGCAGGCGCGCCCGGAGCTGGCTTTCCATGGCCCTGGTCGATCACGCCCTGGTTTGCCGGTTCGACTGCCGATCGGGCTTCACTAGCGGAGGTGCAGACCTGTGCTGGGCAACTAGGACTGTTCTTGAGAAGCCTTCATCGTCCGGCCCCTACCGATGCTCCGAGGAACCCCTGTAGGGGGATGCCGCTGGCGCCGCGAGATCAGCTAACTCGACCAGGCATTGAGGCGCTTGATGAAGCGATCGATCACGAGCTGGTTTGGCGCACTTGGGAACGGTTGCGTGATACTCCGGCGTGGACGGGCCTTCCGGTTTGGATACATGGCGACCTGCACCCCTTCAACCTCATCCTGAGCAAAGGCGGCCTCGCGGCAGTGATCGATTGGGGTGATATCTCGCTTCGGCAACAGTCTCCACTGGACATTTCGGCGCAGCATGAGTGACTGTTCCATCTGCGGCACGTCCCACTGTGAACAAGCCGACGAGACCTACAAGGCAGTCGCGTGGCATCGGAGCCTTTGAGCAACCAGGAGTGGCTGGAGATACCGGAGGTAACGGTCCTCGGGGTCAACACAGAGCTGGAGACCATGAGCCGAAGCCTCATCGGGGTGGAGGCCTTTCCCGTTGCAACGCACGGAGGGTGATCGACCTGCTCCTGCCCGAGACCGACGCTGGGGTCGCCGTCCAGGTCGCGGCGGCCCTCATTCTGGGCTCGGGTGCCGTTTTCGTGACGTGGCGGCGCAAGGAGTGGCGCCTCGTGGCCATTGGAGCCACTCTCCTCGTACTTGGGTTCTTCGGTCTGCGCGCCCTGCACTGAACTCTCAGCCAGACAGTATGCGGATCTCGACTGCGCCTGTGTTCCCCCCGGTGGAAGTCTCGACATCGAAGGTGAACATCTGCCCGATGACTGTCACGTCAGTGGTCTGAGGCTCGGCAGAGTTCCCGGCGGGAAATGGCCCGAGAGTCTCGGATCCGTCCACCGTCACGGTGTAGGTCTCGGTCACCGCGGTCCCATCGGTCATCGATCTGGTCAGGAACTGAAACCCGGAGACCTCCTGTGGGGCACCGAGGTCCAACGTTATGGATGCGTCATCGCCTTCCCCTGCGGAGGACCATTCCGTGGCGAGATCCCCATCTGCCGTGTTCTCGGCGGCGAAGGCATCACTGAACTCGGAGCTGACCGAGGTCACGGTGGCATTCAACGCCAGGTTCTCCCGATCGTCCGTGTTCGTTTTCGACGTCTCGGGCTCGGGCAGGACGAAGGTTCCCATCTCCGATCGATACAGGGTGCCGTCGGCGGTCGTCCCTTGCACCACGTACCTGTAATCGACACCAGGTTCGGCCCCGGGGAGGAAAACGTCATGTTCGATGATCCCGGTTCCGGCCATGTTCAGAGAGTTGTTGAAGTTCCCCAGTCTTTCGTCCTCGCCCCAGACGATGGCGCAGATCATCGGTTCGGTCGTGTCGACGCGGAAGATACCTCTGCTCGGGTTTGTGGGATCGAGCTCGAAGACGAACTCCGAGGCCTGCACCTCCTCGAATGGTCGCACCTCCACATCCTGACCGTCGGCGGCTCCGGCGCATGCCGCGAGGCCTAGAGCGAGCACGGCATAGAGGAGTCCTCTCTTCATATTCCGCTGAACCGGATGCCCGCCGGTTCCATTCCGAGGCATAGGGTCAACCGTCGATCCGGTGAGACGGCTGAGGGTGTCCTACATCGCCATGTCCTTGACCAGGCCGGTCGCGGCGAACGGGCGAACCTCGATCGGGTGATTGGTTGCCTCGGCCACCCGACGGGCCCAGGCGCGAGCCTCGTCATCGTCTTCAGCGTTGATGATGTAGAAACCGGCGATCTGTTCCTTCGACTCGGCAAACGGCCCGTCCGTCACGAGGACGTCGCCGGCGTAGACCACCGACGCTGCGTCGGAGTCCCGGAGAGCTCCCCCGAACACAAAGGATCCGTTGGTCTGCAATTGTTCTTCGAGGGCTATGACGCGGTCCATGAAGGACTGCATCTCCTCGGGTCCCCGTGGGGAACCTGGCACCTCACTTTGAGCCCGATACGTGGAAAGCAAGTACTGGCCCATTATCGACTCCTGTCTAAGCGGGAAATTTTCCGCGCTCAAGGTATATACATATACGAACTCATAGAGCTGGATTCGACACATGCGGTCTCGCGGCAGCGATCACCATCCACGACCGGGGCTTGCTTCAGGCGTCGATTCGCAGTCGTTCCACTACTTTCCAGGCATGCGACCTGGTGAACACGTCGGCGGCTGCGAGGCGACCGGTCCAGAGCGGCAGCACCTCCTCGGTCACCTTCTCCGCCACCCCATTGAGATAGGAGTCGAACACGAGCCACGCTTGCTCAAACCCACCGGCCAGGTGGGCCGCGGACATGAAGTTGGGCTCAGCTTCGTGAGCCGGTCTCGCAGGTGAAGTTTCGTCCAGGTACTTCATCGCCGTGTCGACCAGGTCCTGGAAATACTCTTTCTGGATCTCCGCGTCGGCTCGGGTACCCACCCGTGTCAGGTGACCCGGGACGAAAATAGACACGATCCACGCTAAACATCTATCGCTTCGGCGAGTATTAGCTTCTCTGGATGGTCGAGCGTCCTCTGGTCCTGATCTTCGATGTCAATGAGACCCTGCTTGACCTGACCCCACTCCAACCACAGTTTGCTGACGTATTCGGGTCGGCAGACCCTATCGGAGAGTGGTTCGCACGCCTGCTCCACGGCTCTTTGGTGGCTAACCACACCAACCGTTACAGGCCGTTCGGACAAATAGGGGCCGAAGCCTTGATTTCGCTGGCGAAGAGACGGGGGATCGCGATCAGCCCGCAGAGGGCCGCCACGATCGTATCGACCATGCGCCAACTTCCTCCATATCCCGAAGTAGCCGGAGCCTTGCAACGTTTGCGCGAGACGGGATTCCGTCTGGTCACACTAACCAACGGCTCCACCGAGACCGTTGCCGAGCAGTTGGCAAGCGCTGCCCTGGATAGGTATTTCGAGCGAGCGCTATCGGTGGAGGCGATTGGCCGTTTCAAGCCCGCGGCCGAGGTCTATCGGTACGCGCTCGCAGAGCTGAAAGTGGAGGCCGATGAGGCTTTAATGATTGCGGCGCACGACTGGGACATAATTGGTGCCCGCGCGGTAGGTATGCCCGGCGCCTTCATCGAGCGACCAGGATCTGTTTGGGGGTTGCCGGACCCGCCACCCGAAATAGTTGTCTCCCACCTTGGGGAGCTTGCCGACTTGTTCGTGGCGACGATGTTGTTCTGACCACCTTACGGACATCCTTAACGGCAGGACATCGGTCCCGATATCGATGCCGCCCACTCGGAATACGCCTGTCCCGCGGTGGGATCCGACTGAGGCGGCCAGGAGTTGTTGAGCGCCATCCTGGGGGAGGGTGGCTATACCTGAGCGCTGTTCAAGACCGGTTTAGGTTGATGGGGTGCTGTAGATGATGGGAGGGCGAATTCGAAACCCGCCATCTCGCCTTCCATCACGACACGAATGGTCCCACCGTGAGCCTCCACCAGCTGTCGAACGATTGGGAGTCCGAGCCCGACGCCGGGTTGAGACATGTTCGCGTCATCGACGAGCCGGGCGTAGGGCTCGAAAACGAGGTGGACCTTTTCCGGGTCAATGCCGTCGCCGCCGTCGAGGACGGAGCAGAGGACTACGGGCCCGTCGGACTTGGCGGAGACCACGATCGGCGGTTTCCCATACTTGAGTGCGTTGTCGATGAGGTTGCGCATCACCTGCCGAAGTCGGGGCGGGTCTACGGGCACGTCCAAACCATGGGGCACTTGGTTGGAGACGCTGGCTGCCCGTTGGCCCAACCCGGAGACGACATCCTGCACTAGCCCTCGAAGTTTGATGTTTAGGGGCTTGATGGTGATCCCTCCCGCCTCGATCCGACTGAAGGTGATCAGGTCCTCAATGAGTGCATGGAGCTCCTCGGTCTGGTCGGTCATGATGACGAGGAACTCTTGCCGCTCCTCCGGGCTGTGGTCATCCTCCAGTAGAGTTCTGGTGAATCCCTTGAGGGAAGTGAGAGGGGTCCTCAGCTCGTGGCTGACCGTGGCCACGAACCTGTCCTTGAGAGCGTTGATCTCCCGCTGCCGGTCTAGACCAGGGCCAGAGCTGCTTGCCCTCGGCGCAACATCTCCGCGATGCGGATCATGAGCATGCCGATCCCGAGAAGAAAAACGGCTTGGATGGTCTCCCCGGTGAGGAACTCGGAGGTGGGCACGGGGTCGTCTGGATGAAACAGCGGCAATTCCACCTCGCCGGCCGCGAAGTGCAGGACGATTCGGAGCGGCACGGTGACCAGGGCGGCGACAAGTATCAAGCGCGATGCCAGCCGCGTGAGTAGGAAGGGGCCGAGCGCAACCACACCAAACGCCACGAACGCGGCCCCCGTGATAGGCCCGTAAAGCCACCAGACCCCGACCGACACTCCCAGGTCGGCGAGCAGGACGCCCCAGGTTCGATCACCATCGGTCTCGGCGCCCGTTGCCCACGCCAGCGCAAACAGGATTATCGCGGCGATCGCTTTCGGGTCGGCGCCCACCAAAGCGAAGACCAGCATGCCGGCAACGGAAAAGCCATAGAGGGTGCGACGCCACCTGAGAACCGTGGCCCCGAGATCGGGCAGAGTCGAGGAAGAAATCACACTCTGTCATTGGCGAGTCCTGAGGCAACATGAAGCCTGTGGATTGGAGCTGCCCGCCCGCCTCCTGCTTATACGCGAGCACCGGGGAAAGGGTCGGGCGTCAACGAGCGCTGGTAGTGGTCCAGGCGTTTCGCATGGCTCAAGCAGGGTCGTCGATGGGCGCGATGAGGATCCTGCAGATGCTCTCGGGGGGACATTCGGCGGGATCGACCACCGCGGCTTTTCCTGCCACAGTCATGAGGTCGCGCCGCAGGCGGCGTAGATCCTCGATCCGCTGGTCGATCTCGTCGATGCGGGTGTCGATCAGCTCGGTCACATGCCGACACGGCGCATCGCCGCGATCTCGGATAAAAAGCACCTCACGCAGCTCCCCCAGGGTGAGACCCACGGCCTGGCCGGCTCTGACAAAAGCAAGCCTGTCGATCACCGACGGGTCGTAGTCCCGATAACCGGAGCGAGTCCGCTCTGGCTTTGGCAGCAGCCCCGACTCCTCATAGAAGCGGATGGCCGAAGTGGCAACCCCGACTTTGCGTGCAACCTCACCGATCCGCATAGGTGGACCCTACCACTTGACATTCAAGTGGACTTGAGGGTGTACGTTGACGGCATCGACAGAAACGGAGAGACAGCATGATGCCGAGTCGACTGAACCTAGAGGAGGTGGCCCAGGCCGTGACCGCCGCGGCCCCGGAGCTTGACGCCGTTGGGTGCCGGATCTTCGTGCAGACTCTTCGATTGCTGGCCCGGGGAGAACCGGTATTGCCGGCCGAGATTGCACGGGCGGCCGGCGTGGCTCCGCAGAGAGCAGAGGAAAGCCTTCGTTCGTGGCCGCTCGTATTCTGGGACGACCAGGACTGCATCATAGGTTTCTGGGGTCTGGCGATCCGCCCGCTCAAACCGACCCACAGCATGGAATTGGACGGGCGGACCGTCTACGGCTGGTGCGCTTGGGACACCTTGTTCATCCCTGAGATCCTGAACACCGAGATCCACGTCGAGTCAACCGATCCCCAGAATGGCGAGAAGGTCCAGCTCACCGTGACGCCCGACGAGGTGAAGGAAGTCCACCCTCGGGAGACCATGGTCTCATTCCTACTCCCAGTTGGCCCCGTCGGAGCGGACGTCGTGCAGAGCTTTTGCCACTTCGTGCATTTCTTCTCTTCACCCGAGTCGGGCCAGCAATGGATTGCGGATCATCCCGGGACCTTCCTCCTCACCGTGGAGGAAGGGTTCGAACTTGGTCGACGCACCAACCAGCTCCGGATGATGCCTATGAGCTCGAACCGGCCTGGACGCAGATGAACGGATCGCTCGTGGAGATCACACTGCAGTATTTCGAAGATTGTCCCAACTGGAAGACAACGGATGGTCATCTGCGAACCCTCATCACCGAGGGCTTGGATGCCACCGTCCGCTACGAGCTGATCGGCACCTACGTGGTCGCGGTGGAACGAGGCTTTTGTGGATCTCCCACCGTGCTGATCGATGGTGTCGACCCTTTCGCTGACCGGAAGGCCATGGTCGGGTTGGCCTGCCGGTTGTACCTCACCCAGAACGGACCCGCCGGATCGCCCACCATCGAGCAACTACGAGCGGTCTTCACCGCCTAACCGAGGAGGCATTGATCTCATGGTGACCACTATCGACCGCAGCCAGCTGCTCCGGCTCATGGAATTCGAGGATGCCCAAGTGGTCGACGTGCTCCCCGGACGCGAATACGAGGAGGCGCACCTTCCTGATGCCATCAGCATTCCCCTCAGGGAGTTCACCGCCGAGTCGGTGTCAATTCTGTCACGAGAGAAGCCAGTGGTGGTCTACTGCCACGACGGGTTGTGAGACATGTCCCCACGAGCCGCGTGCCGGCTCGAACAACTCGGGTTCACTTCGGTCTACGACTACGTGGACGGGATCGCAGACTGGAAGGCCTCCGGTCTCCCCACCGAAGGCACCACAGACCAGAAGCAAAGAGTCGCAAACGCTACCCGGCCCGACATCCCCACCTGCCCACCCGATGAACCCATCGATGAGGTCCGCACCCGTCTCAGCGCTGCCGGTTGGGAGGTGTGCGTGGTGGTCGACTGCGACGGGGTCGTCATCGGCCGTCTGCACCAAATTGCCATGGAAACCGATGGCGAACTCACTGCAGAACAGGTGATGGAACCTGGGCCCACCACAGTGCGACCAGACGGTCTCCTCCAACCGCTAGTCGACCGGATGGACCACCGGGACACACCCGACGTTCTTGTCACCACGCCCCAAGGAACCCTCATCGGAGTCCTGTTCCGTGACGAAGCGAAACGACTCCTCGCTGGGGAATCGCCTCAACAGATCTGGCGAGACTGTGACGGATGCCCGGGCCGATGGGCCGCCACCACCTGACGAGAGCCCGACACCCGAGTCAGGAGATGCAAGCCATCAATGTGCCCGGCTAGAGAGCATCAAACTGGTCGAACGCAGAGTCGGGCTTGACTTCCCATTGGCTGGAAGCCTGACTGTCCGATCATCAGCGCCGACGGGGATGGCAGCGGAGGGAGCCGCAAACGCGGTCATGGCTTGATCAGAAGAGCCTCTGACCAGTGGCCATTCGTAGCGGGGGCGGGATTGAACCCGCGACCTTCCCGCGCTGACAGCGTGTCGGCAAGTGGCCGTTGACATGGGCGGTTTATGGACAGATACTCGTCGAATCGGCGGGTGAATCGCCATATCTCGACCGGGCCAGCCCGTGTCGGCCAGTGGACAGTTCGCCTACCGCGCGTTCGTGCGGGGCTTGTAGGTGGAGGAGGTGCGACGTGCGTAGATTCTCGTGGGCCGCCGTTTTCGTTTTGGCCTTGGTGATCGTCATGCCTTTGCCGGTGGCGGCGGCCTCGGAGGCAGTGGATTTCGACTATTTAATAGGGACCGGCCCATTGCGCGGCGTCCCCGTCCCGGCGCCCTGCCGGACGTCGCCGAGGCATCCAACGGCGACACCCTGGCGTTGACCGGGAGCGGGACGCTCACCACCCATCCCAAGACGGTCACCGGGGGTGGAACTTTTACCCATAACTTCGCCGGAGGAGGCTCGTTGAGTGGCACCTGGGAGGCGACCCAGCTGATCAGCTTCAACGGCTACGGCTGCGAGGACCTCGGGGCTTCATCGGATGCGGCGGGAAGGCGATCATCCAAGTCGAGCTGAGTGTGGGCGGCACCGTCGTGGGTGCCGGCGTGCTCCAAGTCGACTGCCTGATCGGGGACTTTCCTCCCTCTGCGGTGGAAGGCGTCCGTCTCACCGCTCACAGTGCGTTGGGTGGCATCAACTTCAACCAGGAGGTCAGCGGCCTCACCCTATTCCTGCCCTGATTGCTTTCGGGGACTATGCGAGGCGGCCGACGAGTGCCTGTCCCCATTCGTCAGGGCCTCGATTGGTCAGGGCGGCTCGAACCTTGGGATCCGAATACCCGACTGCCCGATATGGCGATCCTCCGGGGCGATGATGGCGAGGAATTGCCGTTTCGGATCGTCAGCAAAAACGGCCGCGTCCTTTACATCGAGCAATT
>Ga0136613_10000601_pt1 | contig 16873 bp, 15 predicted proteins | sample AntDrymUQ2722106_2_FD_106649 | JGI IMG/M metagenome (GOLD analysis project Ga0136613, IMG submission 106649) | Polar desert sand microbial communities from Dry Valleys, Antarctica - metaG UQ272 (21.06) | ecosystem: Environmental > Terrestrial > Soil > Desert | place: Antarctica: Dry Valley... | reverse complement strand
TGAGCACTTCCACCGAGGCGCCGGCCCTGCAGATTCCCGCCGAGCTCATGCCCCGTGACGGACGATTCGGCTGCGGCCCGTCCAAGGTGCGTCCCGAGCAGATCGTCGCGCTGGCCAACTCCGGCATCACCGTGCTGGGTACCTCACACCGCCAGCCCCCCGTGCGCTCACTGGTCGGGCGGATCCGGGCCGGGCTGGGGGAGCTGTTCTCGCTGCCGGCCGGCTACGAGGTGGTGCTGGGAGTCGGCGGTGCGACGGCGTTCTGGGACGCCGCCGCGTTCGGCCTGGTCCGCGACCGCTCGCTGCACCTGAGCTACGGCGAGTTCTCCGCGAAGTTCGCCGCGGTGACCGCGGGAGCGCCGTTCCTCGCCGACCCCGTCGTGATCACCGCCGAGCCCGGCAGCGCACCGGCGCCGGCCACCGACCCGTCCGCCGACGTCCTGGCCTGGGCACACAACGAGACCTCCACCGGCGTGGCCGTGCCGGTGCTGCGTCCCGAGGGCGCGTCAGCGGAGCAGCTCGTGGTGATCGACGCAACCTCCGGCGCCGGCGGCCTGACCGTCGACGTCACGCAGGCCGACGCCTACTACTTCGCACCGCAGAAGGGCTTCGCCTCCGACGGCGGGCTGTGGCTGGCGCTGATGAGCCCGGCGGCACTGGAGCGGGTGGCCGAGCTCGCGGCGAGCGTGCGGTGGATCCCGCCGTTCCTGTCGCTGGCCACCGCGGTCGACAACTCCAGCAAGGACCAGACCTACAACACTCCGGCCCTGGCCACGCTGGTCCTGCTCGCCGAGCAGATCGACTGGATGCTGGAGCTCGGCGGGCTGGACGCATGCGTGCTGCGCACCGCGGACTCGGCGGGCCGGCTCTACGGCTGGGCGGAGGCGTCGGAGTACGCGACGCCGTTCGTGGCCGACCCGGCGCTGCGCTCACAGGTCGTCGGCACCATCGACTTCGACAAGTCGGTGGACGCCGCCGCGGTCGCCGCGGTCCTGCGCGCCAACCGCATCGTCGACACCGAGCCGTACCGCAAGCTGGGGCGCAACCAGCTGCGCATCGGGATGTTCCCGGCGGTCGATCCGCAGGACGTGTCGGCGCTGATCGCGTGCCTCGACTGGGTGGTCCCGCGGCTCGGATGAGCCCTCGTACGCCACGGTGAGCGCAACGTCCGCTCGGCGCGCCTCCGCCGCGCTCCGGCCAGCGACAACTACCGTCAGGCGCACGAGTACGAAGGGGCGGGTGGGAGGTCCGGCGATGCGTGCGCTGCGGGTCGTCGGAATCGGCCAGGACGGGGATGTCGTGCTCGAGGACTCCGATCGTCAGGAGCGCTTCGTGGTGGCCTGCGACGAGCGGCTGAGCGCCGCGGCTCGCGGGGACGTGACCCGCCTGGGACAGATCGCGATCGAGAGTGAGAATCCGTTGCGACCACGCGAGATCCAAGCCCGCATCCGTGCCGGAGCCTCCGTCGAGCAGGTGGCCGACATCGCCGGCCTGCCGTTGCAGCGGATCGAACGCTTCGCCTACCCCGTGCTGCTCGAGCGCTCCCGCTTCGCCGAGCTGGCCCAGCGGGCGCACCCGCTTCGGGCCGAGGGCCCCGACCCGCGCACCCTGGCCGACGTCGTGTCGAGCACCTTCGGCCTGCGCGGCCAGAGCTACGACGAGGCCGAGTGGGACTCCTGGCGCGGCGAGGACAACAAGTGGATCGTCGCGCTGAGCTGGCGGGCCGGACGCTCGGAGAACCGTGCGCACTGGGGATACCACCCTGGCGCGCACGGCGGCACCGTCACCGCGTTGGACGAGTACGCCAGCGACCTTGTCGACGGGTTGCCCGCCAAGCCGTTGCGCACGGTCGGTCCGGTGATCGAGCTCCCCGCGACCACCGAGCCAGAGCCCGAGCAGGTGTCCGAGCCACAGCCGGCGGAGAACGCCGAGCCCACCGATGAACCAGAGCCCCAGCAACCTGCCGCCGGCGGCGAGGTCCCCACGACCTCCGAAGCGCCCGCGGCCGCCGCACCGGCCCGCCGCGACCGCAAGGGCAAGCCCGTCATGCCGTCGTGGGAGGACGTGCTACTGGGCGTCCGGGGTCAGCGCTAGCTGACCAGCTCCCTAGCTGACTGAGCCCAGCAGGCCGAACAGCAGGGCGACCCACGCGATGACCATCCCGGCCACCACGCCGTAGGCCGGCCACCGCCAGAACGGGGTGTGCCGCACCAGCCACAGCGCGGGCGCTATCCCCGCTCCGACCAGCAGGTTCGCCGGCAGCCACAGCAGTCCGAACGCCTCGGCGAACGCCCGGCTCAGGGTGATGTCGGCGATCGCGACGACGATCGCGAAGGTCGCCGTGATCGTCAGGCCGGTGGCCCACGGTGTCGGCTCGGCGTCGGGTTCGGCGTGCGCTCCGCCATGCTGGTCCGGTCGCGGCCGGGGCGTTTGCTGGGGCGTTTGCTGGGGCGTTGCCTGGCCCGTCGGCTGGGGCGTGGGGCGGGTGTCGGGCTCCGGTCGCGGTCCCGGTTGGGGTCGTGGGTGGGGCTGCGGTCGCTGGCGGGGGAACGGGACTGGCTCCACCACTCCTGTCACCGGGTCAACGTATTCGACCGAGACCCCGCGATGCCGGGCCAGGCGAGCGGCGAGCTGGCGCCCACGCCGACGCACCAGCTCGCGGTCGGCAGGCGCGCCCAGCCTGGCCACCGTTGCGGCCACCTCGGCCCACTCCTGGAGCGCTTCCCCCAGGTCACGCGGGAGTTCGGCAGCGTCTGGCACCCGGCCGCCGAGCAGAACCCGACCCTCCGCGGCCATCAGCTGCACCCGCCCAGCGTAATTATGGCTGGACCGACTGGAAGGCAATCGCTGCTGCTGTCGCCACATTGAGTGAGTCCACACCGGCCGCCATCGGGATCCGAACCAGCTGATCGGCTGAGCCGAGCGCCTCCTCCGACAGCCCTGGGCCCTCGGCGCCGAGCAGCCACGCCACCCGCTCGCCCGGACCGAAGCCCGCGGCGCGTAGCGGGACGGCGTCCGGCCGTGGGGTCAACGCGACGACACGCAGCCCCGCCGACCGCAGCGACTCCAGGCTCGCCGGCCACGGCGGCCGCTCCGGCAGCGTCGCGAACGGAACCCGCAGTACGTGCCCCATCGACACTCGGACGCTGCGCCGGTAGAGCGGGTCGGCGCACCGCGGTCCCAGCAGGACCCCGGAGACCCCCAACGCCGCCGCATTGCGAAACAGCGAGCCGAGGTTCTCGTGGTCGTTGATCCCCTCCAGGACGGCGAGGCTGCGGGCGTCCCTGGCCAGCGCGACCGGGTCGATCTCCGGCGCCCGATCTGCCGCGGCCAGCACGCCGCGGTTGAGGTGGAAGCCGACGACACGGTCCATCACGGACGCGGAGGTGGCGTAGACACGATCACCGAGGCCGTCGAGATCCGGCGCGAGCTCGGCGACGCGGTGCGGCACGCCGAGGACGGCCCGCAGCGGGAAAGGCGAGCCGAGCAGCCGGCGCACCACGACGACGCCCTCGGCGATCACCAGCCCGCGCCCACCGGGGCGGTCGGGTCGGCGGTCGGCGGTCGCCAGGTCGCGGAAGTCGTCGAGCCGCGGGTCGTCGGGATCGGCGATCTCGACCGGGGACCTCGGCGGCATGACCACATGGTCCCAGCCCCATCGTCGCAGGTGGAAAGCACCGTCATCCGGTCAGCCGTAGCCTCGAGCAGGGCAGATGTGTCACGGTGAGACCTCCGCCCAGCCATGGCTGCCGCGCTCGCGGCTCGGCCACCGAGGAACACGCGGAGGCAGCACCAGATGGGCCAAGACGTCGGCCGAACCGGCTTCGGCCGGAGCGACCGGCAGCGGTACCGCGTCAAGGTCCATACCTGCCTCGACGCTCTCGCCCAACTGATTCGGGACAGCCAGTTCGATGCGCCGAGCCGCCCCATGACGGGGCTGGAGCTCGAGCTCAACCTGGTCGACCGTGACCTGCAGCCCGCAATGGTCAACGCGGCGGTCGTGGAGGCCGTCGGTACGGAGGAGTTCACGACCGAGCTCGGGCGGTGGAACCTGGAGATCAACGTCCCGCCGCGCGCGCTGCCGGGCGAGGCGGCGCTGGAGCTGGAACGGCACCTGCTGGACACCGTGCGCGTCGCAGAGGCGAAGGCGCAGGTGCTCGGCGCGCGCGTCGCGCTGATCGGCATCCTGCCGACGCTGCGAGCGGAGGACCTGGTCTCGGACCGGATGTCACCGCGACCGCGTTACGAGCAGCTCAACGAGCAGATGCTCGAAGCCCGCGGGGAGCCGTTCCGCCTGGACATCGAGGGATCGGGGCTCGGCGGCCGGGAACCGGAACGCCTGATCGCCGACTTCGACACCATCGCCCCCGAGGCTGCCTGCACGGCGACGCAGCTGCACCTGCAGGTTCCGCCGCACGCCTACGGCGCGTACTGGAACGCGTCACAGTGCCTGGCCGGCGTGCAGCTGGCGGTCGGCGCCAACTCGCCGTTCTTGCTGGACAAGCTGCTGTGGGCCGAGACCCGGATCCCGCTGTTCAAGCAGGCGTGTGACGTGCGCTCGGTGGAGCTGCGCAACCAGGGCGTGCGCCCCCGGGTGTGGTTCGGCGAGAAGTGGATCAACTCGATCCAGGAGCAGTTCGAGGAGAACAGCCGCTACTTCCCGGCGTTGCTCCCGATCTGCGAGCCCGAGGACCCGCTAGCCGAGCTTGCTGCCGGCCGGGCGCCGGAGCTCACCGAGATGCGGCTGCTCAACGGGACGATCTGGCGTTGGAACCGGCCGGTCTACGACACCGTGGACGGGATGGCGCACTTCCGCGTGGAGAACCGCGTGCTTCCGGCTGGCCCGACGATCGTGGACACGATGGCGAACGCGATCTTCTTCTACGGGCTGCTGCGTGTCCTCGCCGAGCAGGAGCGGCCACTGTGGACCCGGCTGCCGTTCGAGGCCGCCGGGGAGAACTTCAAGATCGCCGCCCGGTACGGCATGAACGCGTCGTTGTACTGGCCGGAGCTCGGCTGGGTCCGGCCGGACGAGCTGATGCTGCGGACGCTGCTGCCGATGGCCGCCGACGGGCTGGCCGGGTGGGGGGTTTCCACCTCGGTGGCGGACCGCTACCTGGACGTGATCGAACAGCGCTGCGCCAACCGGCAGACCGGAGCGGCGTGGCAGGTCGGCACGGTCGAGACGCTGGAGAGCCGTGGCCGGGACCGGCCGGCAGCGATCCGCGGCATGCTCGACCGCTACCTGGACGGCATGGCGGCCAACGAGCCCGTGCACGCCTGGGAGCTCCCCCGCAGCTGATCTACGCGGCCGTCGGTCGCCGCCGCTGATCGACTGTGCGATAGCGAAGAGACATCTCGTTCGCCAGTTCCCCGCAGACCCCTCGGTCAGGATGGCCGACGTCCGCTACCCGCTGTGAGCGGCCGCCGATGACGGCCGTGACCGGTCCGGCGAAGCACCGCTGACCGGCACCGGGAGAGGTAGAGCATGAGCGAACCGGCCGACCCGTGGAGCACGCCGACGACGCTGGTGATCGTCGTCGCGGGGTCCGAGATGACCGACGCCGAACGCACGATCTTGGCTGGGATCGCGCAGGTCAGCGAGCGGTCCGACGCCGTCGAGGTCGTCGGTCACGGCGCGGGCCGGGCGGGCGGGTGAGCGCGATGCCTCTGTTCCGCGGCTTCGGGCGGCGCCCGACGTCCCGACGTCAGCGCGCCTCGCAGGGCTGGTGGTCCGCGAACGAGCCTGACCCGTACGAGGACGACTACGACTACTACGACGAACCCGTCCCGGCGACGGAGGCCTGGGCGGCGCCTCCACCGCCCCAGCCGTCGGCGCCGTCACCACCGTTGCAGCGGGAGCCCAGCGCCGCCCTGCGGCATGCCACCCCACGCTTCGACTCGCCGGTCTCCGGTGCCCCTCCCGGCGTGCCGAGCTGGACGGACGCGCGGGCGTGGACCGGTTCCTCCCCCGTCCCGCCGAGCAGCCACGCCGGCTCGACAGCCGACCCGATCACCGACCCGCGGGGGTTCCCACCGGTCGGCCGGGCCGAGCCCGCCGTCGATCCGGCCGAGGCGGCGGCGCTGGCCGCGGCGTTCGCCGCCGACTACCTGTCCTGGGACGAGACCGACCCGCAGCGTCGCGGTGGCGTGATCGCGCACTACCTCGCCGACGGCTTGCTCGGCCCCGGCAGCGACCCGGCGCGCCTCGGCTGGTCCGGGCGCGGGCGGCAGCGTGCCGAGTTCGCGCTCCCCGGCGCGGTGCTCTCCGACGGGGACGGCCGGGTAACGGTCGACGTGCGGGTCCGTGTGACGCCCTACCGGGTCGTCGGGGCCATCAGCAGCGGTCCGCCGGAGGACGAGACGGAAGTGGCCGGTGTGCCGGCCGCGGCTCCGGCGCCGACCGCGCGTGGCTGGAAGAGCCTCGGCTCGTACTGGGTGCGGCTCAGCGTCCCGGTGACCCGCGAACGCGGCCGGCTGGTGGTCGACGCCAGCGACGAGCAGCTCGGCGGCCAACCACCACCGCGCCGCGCCGGCCCGCCGCCGGCGCCGGTGGCCGACGAGCCGGACGTGGACGGCGACGACGTCGGCGTCACCGCTGGCGCCGCCGAGGCCGGGGGGCGACCCCAGTCCAAGGCCGACCGGGCCACGGGGCGCAAGGACTCGAACGGGAGGCGGCGATGAGGCGACTGAGCGCACCCCGGATCGCCGGTGTCGCAGGCGGGGTCGGCACCACGACGCTGGCCACCGCGTTGCGGGCGCACGACCGGGGACGGAACGTCGAGCAGGGGGCGGAGGTGCTGGCCTGTCGCTGCACCGGCGACAGCCTGCAGCAGGCGGCGGTCATTGTCAGTCAGCTGCCCGCCGCCGAGCTGGCCCGACCGGTGCTCGCCGTCACCGCCGATGTACCGACCCTGCCGCGAGGGCCGTTGCGGGCCCGGCTGCGAATGATCGAGCCGCAGGTCAGCGGGCTGGTGGTGCTGCCCTACGTCGCGCGTTGGCGCGAGCTGTCCGACCCGCTGGCCGAGGTCGCGGGGCTGCTGGACACACCGCTGGAGAAGCTGCCGCGGGCGCTGCGCGACTACGTCCTTGCGGTCCGGGCCCTCGCCGCGGCGATCGTGAGCTCCGGCCAGCTGGGAGGGGCGGCGCCGCCGCGGTTTCACCGGGCATCCAGAGAGCCCCTGACACGGCTCCAGCCGCCGCCACGAGCCGAAACGCGGGACCGGCGCGGGACGCGATACGTCCCGTACGGGGTGCCTGTGCAGCCGCAACGCCGGGCCCGCCAGCCGAGGGTCGCCACGAACGGAGGCCGACCATGATCACCAGCGGTCCGCCGAACCCTGCCCCGGCCGCCCCACCGGGCGTCGGCGAGCTCGCCGAGCAGCTCATCTCGTGGCTCAAGTGGGGCGTGCTGGCCGCCGGAATGATCGGCATCCTGATCTGCGCCGGCATGATCATTCTGGGCCGCCGTCAGCGCAGCGGGCTGGCCCAGGAGGGGCTGCTCGGCTCGGTCTGGGTCCTCGGCGGGCTGGCGCTCGCCTCCGTCGCTGCGCTGGTCGTCGGCGCCTTCGCCGGTTGAGGGCGGGTCAGGGATGAGCCAGCTCGCCCAGGCGGCGGACGCCGGGTCGTCGTTCGCGGCGATCGTCGAGTCCGCGGCCCGCGCCGCCGCGACGTTGGTCGGCGACGCGGCGTCGTGGTGGGCGGTGCCGAGCGCGCCGTTGCAGCAACCCGCGGTACTCGGGGCGCAGAATGCGTTGCGGCCGCTGCTCGCCCTCGTACTGATCGCGGCGGTGCTCGTGCAGGCCATCCGGATCATCCTGCTGCGCCGCGGCGAGCCGGTCATCGCGGTGGCCAGCGGGCTGCTGCGCTTCGCCGTCGCGGCCGCGCTGGGCATCACCGTGCTGCAGGGTGCGCTGTGGGCCGGTGACGCGCTGGCCAGCACGCTGCTCGGCGACTCCGCCGCAGACTTCGGCGCCCTGATGAAGGAAGCGCTCACCAAGCGGGACGGGATCGCCGAGCCGTTCCTGTTGCTGCTGCTCTCGGTGGCGGTGCTGCTGCTCGCCGGCGCGCACTGGATGGCGATGGCGCTGCGTCAGGTCGGGCTGCTGGTCATCGCGGCGACGCTGCCGCTGGCCGCCGCCGGGTCGCTCACCGCGTCCACCCGCGGCTGGCTGACCCGCCTGGTCCCGTGGGCCGCGGCGCTGGTGCTCTACAAACCCGCTGCGGCGCTGGTGCACACGCTGGGCAACGGCTACCTGCGGAGCACGGCGGGCAGCGGCGGCGCGGCCGGGACGGGGTTGGGCACCGTGCTGGTCGGCATCGTGGTGCTCGCCGTCGGGGTCGCCATGCTGCCCGCGCTGCTGCGGCTGACGTCGTGGTCGTCGCTCCGCATCACCGGTCGCTCGGTCGGCGCCACTGCGCCGTTCATGGCGGGTGCGGCCGGCGCGGTCAACCTCACCGGGCGGACCCGAACCGCGGCCGCCGTCCAGCTCGCCGCATACATGGACGACGCCGGTCCCGGCAGCCGCCGGCGCTCGACCACGACGCCCGCACTGCTGGCCAGCGGCGCCGTATCCGCGCCGGCCCGCCCGGCGGAGCTCGCCACCAGCGGCCGCCGGCCCGCTCACGCGCCGCTGTTGCATGGGAGTGCGCAGAGCAAAGCGGTCGCCGCGCACAACGGCAGCGCCAACGACAGCGGCGATGGGTGGGCCAACGGGCGGCGGGAGGTGGCACGGTGAGCGCTCCGCCCGCAGCGCCGGATCCCCGGCTGTACGGTCAGTGGCGGCCCGAGCGTGGCTGGGGCATCGGCGCGCTCAGCGCCGCCCAGACCGCGACCGTGTTCGGCGCCGTACTCGTCCCGATCCTCGCCGCGTCGCTGGCACCCCGGATCGCGTTGCTGCTCGCCGCTGGCTCGGTGCTGCTCGTCGCCGGCATCGTCATCCGGGTCGGCGGCAGCACCGCGGCCGACCTGCTCACCCGCCGCGCCCGCTTCACCAGCGCGCAGAGCAAGGGCTGGACCGAACTGTCCGGAGGCGTGCTCACCGACCACCCCCGCCAGCACGACCTGCCGGGGCTGCTCGCGCCGCTGGTGGCGCTGGACTCCGACGACGGTCGCGGCGGCCGCCAAGCGCTGGTGCTCGACCGCAGGTCAGGCACGCTGTCAGCCGTCCTGCACTGCGCCCCGGTCGGGCTCGATCTCGCCGAGGCCGGCCGGGCCGACGAGTGGGTTGCCTGCTGGGGCGCGTGGCTGGCCGACCTCGGCCACCGGCCGGTCGTGCGGCACGTCGCGATGACCATCGAGACCACGCCCGGCGGGGCCGAGGTGTCGGACTACCTGCGCGGCCGGCTGGCGCCGCGGGCCCCAGCCGTCGCGCGCGAGCTCATGGAGGAGCTGATCGCGCACACCCCGTCCACCGCCGCGGCCACCGAGACCAGGGTGACGATCACGCTCGACCCCGCCAAGGCCGCGCCCCGGCCGCAGGACCTGCTCGCCTCGGTCGCCGAGGTCACCCGGTGGCTGCCCGGGCTGGAGTCCGGGCTGGCATCCTGTGGAGTTGCGGTGCTCGGACGCGAGTCGGTCGCCGGGCTGACCGCCAGGGTCAGGGCTGCGTTCGACCCGGCCGCCCGCGACGAGATCAACCGCCAGGACCGCCGACGCCTGCTGACCGAGTGGGCCGAGGCCGGCCCGGTCGGGGCGAGCGAGACGTGGGATGCCTACCGACACGACTCCGGGCTGTCCGCGACTTGGGCGTTGCGCGAGGCGCCGCGGCAGGCCGTCACCGCACGGGTGCTGGTCCCGCTGCTGGCGCCGGGACCCTTCGCCCGGCGCGTCACCCTGCTCTACCTGCCCTACCCCGCCGACGAGGCCGCCGCGCAGGTCGAGCGGGAGGTCACCGCCGGCCAAGTCCGCCGCGGCTTCGCCCAGCGCATCCGCCGCGACGAGACCCAGCGCGAGCGCGACGACCGCGACCGTGCTGTGCAGGCAGCCCAGGAGGAGGCCGAGGGCGCCGGGCTTGGCCGGTTCACCGTCTACGTGACGACCACCGTCACCGACCCTGACGACCTGCCCGCCGCGGCCGCGGATCTGGAGCAGCGGGCCGGCGCGGCGCGGTTGCGGGTGCGCCGGATGTGGGGCGCGCAGGCCGCCGGCTTTGCTGCCTCGCTAGGCCTCGGCGTCAACCCGACTGAGGTCGCAGCACGGGGGCGAGGCAGATGAGCGTTCTGACCGGTTCCTTGGCGAGCCGGCCGGTGCCAAGGGCGTGGGGCTGGCCCGTACCCGGCGGCGGCCGCGCCGGCCATGTCGAGGGAGGCACGCTGTACGCCGGCACCACCAGCCAGGTCTGCGGGCTGTTCCCGTTCGCGGTCAGCGCCGGGTCCTCGGTCCGCGGCGTGCCGATCGGGCGGCACCTGCTCACCGCGGAGCCGGTCGGCCTCGACCCGGCCGAGTGGCTGCGCGGCGGGCTGGTGTCCAACCCGGGGATCTGGGTGCAGGGACAGCCCGGCATCGGCAAGAGCGCGCTGGTCAAGCGCATGATCTGCGGTCTGGTCGCGTTCGGCAGCACGGCGGTCATCCCCGGCGACGTTAAGGGCGAGTACAGCCCGCTGATCACCGCGCTCGGCGGCACCGTCTGGCGGCTGGGTCGCGGACTGCACTCGCTCAACCCGCTGGACGCCGGGCCGCTGCGCTCGGCGCTGGCCTCGGCCATCGGCAGCGAGCGCGAGGCGCTGGCCGAGACGCTGCGGGCGCGGCGGACCGCGCTGCTCGAGGCGCTCGTCGGCATCGTGCGCCGGGCCGAGGTCGACGTCACCGACCGCCGGTTGCTCGGCGTCGCCCTCGACCTTGCGGTCGCGACTGCTGGGCGCGGTCGCCGGGAGCCGCTGCTGACCGACGTGGTGGATGTCCTCACCGAAGGTGCCGAACCGCTGCGGTCCGTCGCCGCCGCCCGTAGCGAGACCGGCTACCGTCGGGTGGCCCGCGACTTGCTCAACACCCTTGCGTTGATCTGCGACGGCACGATCCGCGGCATCTTCAACCGGCCGTCCACGGTCAGCCCGACGCTGGACACCCCGGCGCTCTCACTGGACATCTCCGCGCTGGCCGACGACCCCGACGACGTGCTGGCCGCCGCCATGCTCTGCTCCTGGGCCTGGTCGTCGGCGGTGATCGACGGCGCTCGCAGCGCCGGTGGCGGGAACGTCGTACTGGTCCAGGACGAGCTGTGGCGGGCGCTGCGGGTGGCACCTGGACTGGTGGAGCGCTCCGACCAGATCACCCGCCTCAACCGGCACCGCGGCGTGGTGTCCTTCCAGGTCACCCACTCGCTCGACGACCTGCGCGCGCTGCCCACCGAGGCCGACCGCGCCAAGGCGCACGGCCTGGTCTCGCGCAACGGCGTCGTCGTGCTCGGCGGCATGGCCGAGCGCGAGCTGGACGCGCTGGCCGGCATCACCCCGCTCTCTCCCGGCGAGCGCTCGCTGGTGACGTCGTGGGCGGCGCCGCCGACGTGGGTTCCGGGGGCGCTGCACCCCGGCCGCGGGCGGTACCTGGTGAAGTCCGGTGAGCGGGTCGGGCTGCCGGTGGCGCTGGACCTCACACCGAGCGAGCAGTCCCTCTACGACACCGACGGCGCGTTCACCCGACGCGCACCGGCGGCGGGGAGGTGAACGGTGTCATGGGGATACCGGCAGCACCCGCGAGGCCGGACGTCGATGACGCTGTGGACGGCCGGCGCGGCCGTGCTCGCGCTGCTCGCGCTGCTGGTGGTCGGCGCGGCCGGGGACGAGGGGTCACCCCCTGCCGCCGGTGTCGACCCGTCAAAGGTCCCGCAGCTGGCAAAGGCGATGCTGCCGTTGATCACCGAGGTGGCCACCCAGCAGTGCCCCGAGCTGCCGCCGCTGTGGGTGGTGGCCGAGGTGCAGGCGGAGTCGGGCTGGAATCCCAGGGCGTTCAGCGGCGACCGCAATGGCGGGTCGGCCGGGCTGTACCAGATGAACCAGGCCAACTGGCTAGCCGCGGGCGGAGCCCCGTGGGCGTCCACCCCTCCGCCGGCCGACGCCGACGTCCTGCAGCCGGAGGCGCACCTGCGCCGCGCGATCCCGTGGGTGTGCGCGAACCTGAGGGCGGCGATCGAACACCTGGCCGCCGCCGGCAAGCCGACCTCCCCGCTGGACGCCATGCTCGTCTGCCACGTCGCCGGCTGCGGCCGGGTGACGGGCAGCGCCACCGGCATCCCGCGGGAGGGCGAGGCCGGCTGCAACGCCCGCTGCGCACAGTTGATCGCGCGCTATCTCGACGCTGTGCACGGCTACGTCGAGACTTACACCGCCCCGGTGGGCGGCCCTGGCAGCCCGAAGGCTCCGCAGACGCCGGCCGGCCCGGTGCCGGTGGCCTTCACCGGGCCGATCACCGGCTGCACGGTCGACGACCCGACCGGCGGCGGCTGCCTGACCGCGACCGCGGCGTACGGCCTGCGCGCGATGGTGGCGGCCTTCGGCCCGTGGCGCAACGGCCCCAAGATCAGCACCACCGGTTGCTGGGCGCAGCGTCCATCCAGCCAGCGCAGCGACCACCCGTCCGGCAGGGCCTGCGACGTCGTCCCGGGTGCGTTGGGCCGCTTCGCGGCGGGCGAGGACCTCGCCGACGGCTGGCAGATCGCCAACTGGTTCCGCACCTACGCCGCGCAGCTGCACGTGAAGTACCTGATCTGGCAGGGCCGCTACTGGGACCGCTCGACCAAGGACGTCCCCGGCACCTGGGGAAAGCGCTACACCGGCGGCGGCATCTACAACGTCAACGACCCCACCGGCGGGCACTTCGACCACGTCCACGTGAGCTTCGCGCACTGACCATGAGCTCACCCCGAACCCCGATCCTGATCGCCGTGGCCGTGGTGGTCGCGGTGCTCGTCGGCTGGGCGGTCGTCGCCGGCGGCGCGGGGTCCGACGCGCCCGCCGGCACCGAGGGAGTCGGGCCGGGCGCGGCCCTGTCCGGCCCGGAGCGCGCCGAGGTGGCCGGGCCACCCGTGCAGGCCGGCGACGCGGCGCCCGCAGCGGATGCCACCGTGGTGTTCACCGACCCGGAGGCGGTGGCCCGGGCCTACCTCGTCGCGGCGCACTCCCACCTCGCGCCCGACGCCGGCCGCACCAACCGGCGAGGGCTGCCCTACGCGGTGCCCGGTGGGCCGGACGGCAGCGTCGGCGTCGTCGTGCTGGACGCGCCACCACAAGGCCAGGTCTCCGTCGCGGCCGTCGACGGGCTGGCCCTGTTCGGCACGAGCCCGGCCGGCGATCGCCGTGGCTACCGCGCCGACTACCGCATCGCCCTCGGCCCGGCGGGAGCGCTCGGCCCACCCGGTCCGGTGCGCACCCGATACCTCGTGCTGGTCCGGCAGGCCGACGGCCGCTGGTTGGTCGCGGTGGACACCACCGACCCGCCTGCCGGCGAGAACTGAGAGGAGCGCGCCGTGAGCCAACGCAGCGCACCCGACCGCCCCGCCCGTCGGGCTGCATCGCCCGTCCTGCCATGGGACGCCGCCGTCCCGGAGACGCAGCCACCGCCTCCACCGATCCGGCCGAGGCGCTCGGCGCCACGACAGCGACCCGCGGCGGCCCAGGAACCCGCGACGTACGAACCCCAGCCCTTCCAGCCTGCGCCCTTCGAGCCCGCGCCCTTCGAGCCCGCACCGTTCAACCCGGCGCTGCACGACCCGTACGACGAGGTGCAGACCCTGCCGCCGGGCGCGCTGCCCGCGACCCGCCCCGCTCGCCCAGCCCGCCAGGTCGGCCAGGTCGGCCCGGTCCGCCCAGCTCGCCCCGGGCGTGATCGGCGAGCAGCGCCACCAGCAGAGCGTCGCCAGCTGCAAGCGCGGCCGCTGCCCGAGTCCGTGCTGCCGATGCCCGCGGCCGAACCACTGCCCGTCGAGCCGCCCGTGGCGTTGTTCACGCCGCTGCCACCACCGGCTCCGCGGGGCGAGCCGACGGCCGGCAGCGCCGCAGAGCTCACCCACGACACGATCATGCGGCAGGAGACGGCCCGCCCGACGCAGGGCTGGCGCGGCTGGCTGGTGTCGGCGTCCGCGGGGCTGGTCAACCCCGGGGTCGGTCCGATCGAGCAGGCGCAGAACGACCTGCTTCGCCGGATCAGGCGCCCGCTACCGGGGCCGCACCGCATCGCGATCGCGTCCATCAAGGGCGGCGTCGGCAAGACGACGGTCGCGGCCTGCCTCGGCCTGATGCTGGCGGACTACCGGGGCGATCGGGTCGTCGCGCTGGACGCCAACCCGGACGCCGGCACGCTCGCGGATCGGCTGACCGGCGACAGCTCGCTCACGGTGCGCCAGCTGCTGGCGGCCAGCGAGTCGATCGGTTCGCTCACCGACGTGGCGCGCTTCACCAGCCTGGCCGGCCGCCTGCAGGTGTTGGCCAGCGCGCAGGACCCCGCGGTCAGCGAGTCGTTCGACCGGGCCGAGTACGAGCAGGTCTGCGAGGTCTTGACCCGGTTCTTCAACATCGTCATCACCGACTCCGGCACCGGGCTGGTGCACTCGGCGATGCACGGCACCCTCGCGCTGGCCGACAGCCTGGTGATCGTCGGGGCGCTCAGCGTCGACGGCGCGGCAGGCGCGGCCAAGACCCTGGACTGGCTGCTGGCCCGCGGCCACTCCGAGCTGGTGGCCGACGCCGTCGTCGTGCTCAGCCACGACCGGGGCAGCGAGGACGTTGACGCCGACCTCGTGCGTGAGCACTTCATCGCCCGCTGCCGGGCGCTGGTCGAGATCCCCGCCGACCGGCATCTGGCCGCCGGCGGCCGCATCCAGCTCGCCGCGCTGAGCCGCGGGGCGAACCAGGCCTATCTGGAGCTCGCGGCGAACGTGGCGGACTCGTTCGGCGCCGCGATCGCCGCGGGGTCGGCTGACGGAGGTGAGCCGGAGTGAACATCAGCCCGGAGCTGGAGAAGCTGGTCCGCCAACTGCTGGCGCTGGGAGTCGCCGTGGTCATCGTGATCACCGCGCCGGGCGGGGCGGGAGGCACCGGGACCGGCGGCTCCCCGCAGACGATCGTCCTCACCCCGACCGCGATGCCCCGACCCAGCAGCGGGGTCCCGCGGCCCAGCAGGTCTCCGCAGCCCTCCACGACGGCGTCACCATCGGCCGATGCCGGCGGCACTGCCGCGGAGGCCTTCGGATGGGGTGAACCCAACCGGGTGGACGAGTTCGACGCAGGCAACCCCGGCGAGGGTTGGACGATCTACGACGGTCCCGGGCACGACGGTCAGGGCACGCGTTCACCCAGCGCTGTCGGTCTCGTCGAGGGGATCTTGAAGATCACTGGCGACGCTTCCGGCACCACGGCCGGGATGGCATGGAACCCGGGGCAGGCTTACGGCCGGTGGGAGGCGCGCGTCAAGGCGCCGGCCGGCAATCCTTCGTACCACGCGCTGTTGTTGCTGTGGCCGGACGCGGAGGACTGGCCGGTGGGCGGCGAGATCGACTTCATGGAGATGATGGAGCCCACCCGCCAGGTCACCAACATGTTCGTGCACTACGGCGCCGACAACTCGCAGGTCTCCGGCGAGGTCAAGGTGGACGGGACGCAGTGGCGCAACTGGGCTGTGGAATGGACGCCTGACCACATCGCCGCGTTCGTCGACGGCAAGGAGTGGTACCGCACCACCGAGCCTGCGGCCATCCCGTCGCGGCCCATGCACCTGTGCATCCAGCTCGACTATCTCCCCGGAGGTGGCAACGCGGGCAACTCCACGATGGAGATCGACTGGGTCCGCCAGTACGCCGCGCCCGGAGCTTGATCTTCGCCGGGGCGCCGCGGGGCCCAGCTCCCGAAGAACTGGACCCCGCGTGCGCCCGAGCTGAGGCGCTCCCACCACGAAGCGACGTAAGTGAGGTTAGCCTAACCTCTAGGCGTTAGCAAGGGTGCCCTTCCTTCGGCGCAGCCACAGGGCGACGACCGCCACCGAGAGCGCCGAGATCACCCCGCCGGCCACGATCGGCGCCCGCGCGCCGAAGGTCTCCGCGACCACGCCGAGCAGCGGAGCGCCCAGCGGCGTGCCGCCGAGGAACAGCAGCAGGTACAGGCCCATCACCCGCCCACGCATCCCCCGGTCCACCGAGAGCTGCACGGTGGCGTTCGCGGCGGTGGTGAACGTGAGCGCCGCGACGCCGACCAGTACCAGCATCACGCCGGTGCTGGCGAAGTTCGGCATCAGGCCCGCAGCGGTCTCCAGCACACCGAAGGCGAGCGCGGACCACGCGACCAGGCGCCACTGCGGCCGTCCCCGACGCCTGGCCGCCAGCGTCGCCCCCAGCAGCGACCCGACCGCGAGGAACGTCGTCAGCCAGCCGTATGCGTCGGCGCCCAGCCCGAACTCGTTGCGAGCCAGCAGCGCCAGCGTCAGGTAGAAGGTGATGCCGAACGTCGACACGAAGAACACCAGCGCCAGCACCGCCATCAGCTCCGGCCGCCCGCGGACGTAGCGCAGGCCTTCACGCAGCTGGCCCGGCTGACGTGCGGTCGGCGGCGAGCGGTGCAGCCGGTCCGGGTTCATCCGCAGCAGCCCGGCGAGCACGGCGGCGAAGCTGACCGCGTTGAGCAGGAACACCCCGCCGGTCCCGACCGCTGCGATCAGCACGCCGGCGATGGCGGGGCCGACGATGCGGGCCACGTTGAAGGTCATGGAGTTGAGCGCCACCGCGTTCGGCAGCCGCTCCGGGCCGACCATCTCGGCGACGAAGGCCTGCCGCACCGGCACGTCCACAGCGGAGAAGCAGCCCAGCACGAGACAGAGCGCGAAGACCTGCCAGAGCGTGACGAGTCCGGTCACGTCGAGCAGGCCGAGCGCCAGCGCGCACGCGCCCAG
>Ga0136613_10000599_pt1 | contig 16875 bp, 21 predicted proteins | sample AntDrymUQ2722106_2_FD_106649 | JGI IMG/M metagenome (GOLD analysis project Ga0136613, IMG submission 106649) | Polar desert sand microbial communities from Dry Valleys, Antarctica - metaG UQ272 (21.06) | ecosystem: Environmental > Terrestrial > Soil > Desert | place: Antarctica: Dry Valley... | reverse complement strand
TGGACTGCCATGAAAGGAGGGCCTCCCCGGTGGCACGCTCCAGCGTGTCTACTGAGAAGCGAGCCAGAGGAGGCCCGTTCGTATGTTGCATGCTGGACTGGATTTGAGTCGCAAGAAGATCGATGTGTGCCTGCTGTCTGAGCACGCAGAGGTCGTTGAGGAGTTCGCCGCGCCCCCGGACGCCGACGGGCTGCGGGCGCTCGCGCGGCGTGTTGCCGTCCACCGCGAGGCGGTGCGGGCGGTGATTGAGTCGATGACGGGAGCACGGTTCGTTCACGACCGCTTGGAGGAGCTCGGCTGGGATGTGTTGATCGCCGATGCCGCGAAGGTCAAGGGCCTCGCGCCGCTTGCGTGCAAGACCGACCGTATCGACGCGCGGGTGATGGCGGTGCTCTCCCATCGCGATCTGGTGCCCGAGATCTGGCTGCCTGATCCGCGGGTGCGCCGCGAGCGTGAGCAGGCGCGCTTTCGGATGCATCTGGTCAAGCACAAGTCCAGCCTGAAAAACCGCATCCACTCGACGATGATCACGTTCGGGCACCCGTGCCCGGTGACCGATCTGTTCGGGGTCGCCGGTCGCCAGCTCATGGATCGCCTCGAGGTGCCGCAGCCGTGGCGCGGCACGATCGACGCGAGCATCCTTTTGATCGACGATCTCGAGCGCCAGATCGACCGCATCAACCGCCAGCTGAAGAGCGGTGGCGCCGATCACCCCTACGTGCCGCTGCTGCTCACGGTCCCGGGGATCGGGTGGGTGCTGGCGTTCACGATCGCCGCCGAGATCGGCGACATCACCCGCTTCCCAACCGCGACCAAGCTCGTCGGCTACACCGGGCTTTGCCCGCGCGTGAATCAGTCTGGTGACCGTGACCGCCGTGGCCCGCTGACCAAGCAGGGCCCGAAGTACCTGCGTTGGGCGATGCTCGAAGCGACCATGCATGCCTGCCGCCACGAGGTCTACCGCGAGCGCTACCAGCGCACCAAGCAGCGCCTGGGCAAGCAGCGCGGCGCGAAGGTCGCGCAGATCGACATCGCCCGTCGGCTGACCGAAGCCGTCTGGCACATGCTGACGCGCGACCAGCCCTTCACCCCAGCTGCCGGAGGCTCCGCGTTTCGTCTGGCCGCCTGACGGCCCTTTTGGACTTGAGCCCACGCAGACGGCCTCCCATGACACCGAGTCCTGCCACCGAGCAGGCGATAGAGAGATGAGCGCCGCTCCCCACCAACCACGACCGCGAGGACCCCGACCACCCACCGCCGACCCCACTTGACAACCACCCTCCTTTCATAGAGACGAAAGCGGGCATCTCGCGACCGTCGCGGCAGACGCTCGCATAGGACGACACGCGAGCAGCTGAATCGACGCCGGTCCGGCGCTCCCTCTCCGTCAGGAGCGAGCGTGCCGCCCGCCCGATACGTGCACGAACTTGCGAGCGAGACCACTGAGCTGATCCCCGACGCCTTCAGCTACGCCTGTAGCCGTATCCGGGGTCATCCGGCTCCGGCGCCCTTGAAGCGACGGTCGCACAGCTGATCGCCCGACGTCGGCCAACGTCTCCGGGTCCTCCCGCCCCGGCTCCGTGAAGCGCGACGCTCGGGTTGTCCGACGTTAGCGTCTCTGTCGCCGCCTCGGCCTCCGCGCCGGGCGCGAAGTTGCTCTCCGGCTCGGCCGAACCACCCGTGACCGTCGCGGTGCAGCGCGCGAGCCTTGGATCGACGGCGCTCGTCAGCGCAGCCGTGACTACGCGAAGACCCGCAACGGCGTGCAGCTCGCCAGCCGGTCGAAGTCCGCGTCGGCGTGCAGGATCGGGGAGTTGGTTCGCACGCACGGCGCCGCGATCAGGCAGTCGAGGGTCTTGCGGATCGTGACGCCCTTGGCGCGAGCAGTCCGGTATAGCTCCGCGGCGAGGACGAAGTCATCGATCGCCTCGAGTCGGAGGATCACGAACGCGCGCAGCCGCCGCTCGACGACCCGTGCCTGACGCTCGCTGCTCAGGCCTTGCAAGATCTCGGTCAGCACGACGTCCGTCAGGGCGACCTGGGCTCCGTCCTCGATCAGCTCGACGCAACGCCTCGCCGCGACCGAGTCATCACCACGGAGCACGTCGATCCAGACGCTCGTATCGACGACGATCACAGGCGCCCGCGCCTGCTCTCGTCGAGGCTGCCTTCCCAGCGCACTTTGCCTCGCAGGTCGAGGATGCCCAGACGCTCGTGCTGAGCGACGAGCTCGCGCATTGCGAGATCCACTGCCTCGCGTTTCGTGCGAGCGCCGGTGAGGCGCTGCACTTTGCGCATGACCTCGTCGTCGATCTCGATGTTCGTGCGCATACACATGACGATACACTAAGAAGTGTAATGTCTTACACCCAATTCGGCCCGCCCGAGAGCAGTCCCGGCAGCATCTTCGCCAGCCCGACCGTGTCGGGCCAGTGGGAGCCTAGAATCGCCGCACGATGATCGATCGCGAACAGGTGCTCCATGTCGCTCGTCTCGCCCGCCTCGAGCTGACCGATGAGGAGGTCCGGCGGATGAGCAGCGAGCTGTCCGACGTGCTCGACCACATCGAGAAGATCGGCGAGCTCGATCTCGAAGGCGTGCCGCCGACGACGCACGTGGTCGAGGTCTCAAACGCGCTGCGCCCCGACGAGGTCGCGCCGTCGCTGGCGCGCGACGTCGCCCTCGAGCAGGCGCCGGCGGTCGCGGACGGCGGCTTTCTCGTCCCCAGCCCGCAGGCCGGATGAGCGTCACCGACCTCACCGGGCTGACGGCCGCGCAGGCCGTCGCCGCGATCGAGCGCGGAGAGACCGACGCGACGGAGCTCTTCGAGGCCTATCGCGCCGCAGCGCTGGCCGACGAGCTCAACGCGTACCTCTGGGTCCCCGACGGTGCGCCCGACTCGCCGCCGCCCGCCGGCGCGCCGCTGGCCGGTGTCCCGCTCGCGGTCAAGGACCTCTTCTGCACGCAGGGCGTCCCCAGCCAGGCCGGCTCGAAGATCATCGAGGGCTACCGGCCGCCCTACACGGCGACGGTCGTGGCCAAGCTCGCCGAGGCCGGGGCGCCGCTGCTGGGCAAGACCAACCAGGACGAGTTCGCGATGGGCTCGTCGAACGAGAACTCGGCCTACGGCCCGGTCCTCAACCCGTGGGACCGCGCGCGCGTGCCCGGCGGATCGAGCGGCGGCAGCGCCGCGGCCGTCGCGGCGGGCTCGGCGCCGTGGGCGCTGGGCACCGACACCGGCGGCTCGATCCGCCAGCCGGCCGCACTGTGCGGCATCGTCGGCCTCAAGCCGACCTACGGCGCGGTCAGCCGCTACGGCATGATCGCGTTCGCCTCGTCGCTGGACCAGGCGGGACCGCTGACGCGCGACGTCGCCGACGCCGCGCTGCTGCTGCGCCACATGGTCGGCCACGACACGCGCGACTCGACCTCGGTCGGCTTTCCCGGTGAGATCGCGACGCCGAGCGCCGAGCGCCTCGATGGCATCCGTCTGGGCGTGCCCGAGGAGCTGACCGGCGATGGGATCGAGCCCGGCGTGCTCGACGCCTTCCACGCGACGCTCGAGCTCGCAGAACAGCTCGGCGCGACGATCGAGACCTGTCGCCTGCCGCACGCGCCGCACGCCCTGGCCGCCTACTACGTGCTCGCTCCGGCGGAGGCCTCCTCGAACCTCGCCCGCTATGACGGCGTGCGCTACGGCAGGCGCGCCGGTGACGGCGGCGATCTACCCGAGATGTACACGCGCACGCGCAGCGAGGGCTTCGGCGTCGAGGTCAAGCGGCGGATCATGCTGGGCACCTACTCGCTGTCCAGCGGCTATTACGACGCCTACTACGGCAGCGCGCAGCGCGTGCGCACGAAGATCGCCGAGGACTTCCGCACCGCCTTCGACAACTTCGACTTCGTCGTCACGCCGACCGCGCCGACCGTCGCCTTCGAGCTGGGATCGAAGGTCGACGATCCGATGGCGATGTACGTCAACGACTACTGCACGGTCCCGATGTCGCTCGCCGGGACGCCCGCGATCTCGATTCCCAACGGGCTCAGCGAGGGCCTGCCGACCGCGTTTCAGATCGCCGGCCCGGCCTTCAGCGAGAATCGGATCCTCGACGCCGCGCACGCGCTCGAGTCGGCGATCGGCTTCGACGCAAGCGGGGGGCGACTCTCGCGAGGCGGGATGCCGAGCACATCATCAGGGCGCGGGGCCGGAGGCCCCGCGGAGCTATGACGACCTACGAGCCGGTCATCGGCCTGGAGATCCACGTCCAGCTGTCGACGAGCACGAAGATGTTCTGCGGCTGCGCGCTGTCCTTCGGCGAGCCGCCGAACACGCTGACCTGCCCGGTCTGCCTGGGGCTGCCCGGCACGCTGCCGCTGGCCAACGAGCGCGCGATCCACTTCGGACTGATGATCGGCCTGGCGCTGGAGTCCGAGCTTGCGCCGCGCTCGATCTTTCACCGCAAGAACTACTTCTATCCCGACCTGCCCAAGGGCTATCAGATCAGCCAGTACGACGAACCGCTGTGCCGCGGCGGGCGGCTCGGCGAGGTGCGCATCCACCGCGTGCACCTCGAGGAGGACGCCGCCAAGCTCGTGCACGCGGGTGCGAGCGGGCGCATCCACGGCTCCGACGCCTCGGTCGTGGACTTCAACCGCGGCGGCACGCCGCTGGCGGAGATCGTCACCGAGCCCGACGTGCGTTCGGCCGCGCAGGCGCGCGAGTGGCTGACGCTGCTGCGCACGACGCTGCGCCGCCTCGGCGTCAGCGACGTGAACATGGAGGAGGGCTCGCTGCGCTGCGACGCGAACATCTCGATCCGACCGGTCGGCTCGGCGACGCTTGGCACGAAGACCGAGCTGAAGAACATGAACTCGTTTCGCTTCCTCGAGCGCGGCGTCAACGCCGAGATCGCGCGTCAGGAGGCGCTGCTGCGCGCCGGCGAGGCGGTCGTCCAGGAGACGCTGCACTTCGATCCGGCGACGGAGACGATCACGTCGCTGCGCTCCAAGGAGGAGGCGCACGACTACCGCTACTTCCCGGAGCCCGACCTCGTCCCGATCGCGATCACGCTCCAGATGCTCGACGCCGCCCGCGGCGACATGCCCGAGCTGCCGGCCGCGCGCGAGGAGCGCCTCGTCGGCCTTGGCCTGAACGCTGGCAGCGCGCGCCAGCTCGCCTGGCGCACGGAGCTCGGCGACTTCTTCGAGACCGCGCTCGAAGCCGGATCCGCCGAGCCGCAGCCGCTGGCCAACTGGGTCTGCAACGAGCTCGTCGCGGTCGTCGGCGACGCCGACCCGGCGACGACGAGCGTCACCCCGCAGGCGCTCGCGCAGCTCGTCGCGCTCGTCGTTGCGAAGACCGTCACGCCGGCCAACGCCAAGCTCGTCCTCGATCGCCTCGCCACCGACGGCGGCGACCCGGCGCAGATCGTCGACGCCGAGGGCCTGGGCTCGATCGGCGGCGGCGATACGCTCGAGCCGATGGTCGACGCCGCGCTGGCCGCCCACGCCGACGCCGCCGAGAAGATCAGGGCGGGCAACATGAAGGCGATCGGCGCGATCATCGGCCACGTCATGCGCGAGACGAAGGGGCGTGCCGACGGCGCCGAGGTCACGCGCATCGTGCGCGATCGACTGGGCGTCTGACGTCGCGGGTGGGTTACCATCCATGGCAACGCGCACCGCTTCATAGGAGGCCGCATGTCGAAGCTCATCCGCATGGATCAGTCCGGCCATTCGACGATCGCCGAGTGGACGCCCGCAGACCCGGCGGCCGTGCAGGCCGCCGTCGAGACGTTCCGCGGCGAGCTCGATCGCGGCTACCTGGCGATGGTCAGCACGGGACCGGGGCACGCCGAGCAGGTGCGCGAGCTGCCGGTCGACGCCGATCTGGTGATCCTGCGCCTGCCGATCTCCGGCGGCTGACGCTCGGTGGCTGCGCAGCCGCAGCCGCAGCCGCTGGCGCCGGCCGCCGTCCTGCCCGAGGCGGCGGCGGTCCACTGGCGCCCGCGCGTCGACGAGCGGCGCCTGCGCCGCGTCGGCGCCCTCTGGACGCTGACGACGTTCGCCCACGTCGTGCCGTTCACGCTTGCCGCCGCCGGGCTGATGGCACTGCAGCCGCTGGCGCTGCCCGTCGCGCTGGCGTGCATCGCGCATGCGTGGGTCATCCCGGAGTTGTTCGCGCAGCGCGGCGCCAACGTGCTGCGCCCGCACAGACGCGCGGGGGAAGAGCCTGAGCGCCGCTCGGTCGGCCTGCTCGGGGACCTCGTCGGCCACGAGGCGCGCGAGCTGCACGCGCGCACCGGGCTCGTGCTCGAGCCCGGGCGGCTCGGCGTTTGGCTCATCGGCGAGGCCGGGGCGCTGCTGCTTCCCGTTCGCGGGCGCATGGCGTACTGCTACTGCGTGAAGGTCGACGGGCGCCACGCCGAGGCGGCGGCACTGCCGGCCGGCGACCGCACCGCGCACCTGCTGCTGGCGCTACGCGCCGACGAGCAGGGTTTCGCCACCGTCGCCAACCTGTCGTTCGCCGGGGGACGCTGGAGGGTGCGTCGGCGGCTGCGAAAGCCCCAGCGCCCGGCCGTCGCGGCGGCGATCGGCATGCTGGACCGCGGGTCGAGCGACTCGGCCTGAATCTGCTCCAGCTGGCCAATGGCACGCCCCGGCCGGCCAGGCACGATGTCGGCATGTCCGCTTCGCTTGCCCCCTCCCGCCGCGTGCTCGTCCCGCTCCACGGCTCGCAGCCAGCCGTCGTGCACGCCCCCAGGGTCCGCCGTTACCGGCTGGCCCGGCTGCCGCTCCATACAAGACCCGACCCCGCGATGGACCGCTTCGCGCATCTGCGCGCAAGCTACGACTGACAATCGCTCGCCGCGACGGGACCCGGCTTCTGCTGGGTCCCGCCAGGCGGTGCCTGCCGGGAGGTACGCTTGAGGACATGTCTTCCAAGTCTTCAGGCTCCTCTCTCGGTATGAAGGCCCTCGCGATCCTGATCCTGGCCATCGCGGCTTGGATCGTCTTCCAGGTCATAAAGGGCTTCGTCGTCGCGGTCTTCTGGGTCGGCGTGGTCGTGCTTGCCATCGTCGGCATTTTCTGGGCGATGCGCACGCTTCGATCCGACTAGCGAACCGGTGGCCGGCGGCGCGTACATCGCGATCGCGCTTGGCTTCGGCCTTGCGGGCGGGATCGTGGGCAAGATCAAGGGCAGCTCGTTCTGGCTCTGGTTTTTGATCTCGGGCTGCGTGCCGATCTTCGGCCTGCTGGCAGCCGTCTGCTACCGCTACGAGCGCGACGAGCTGCGCCGCCGCTGTCCGACCTGCGGGCGCGTCACGAAGATCTACGACGCTCTGTGCACGCGTTGCGGGACCGAGCTCGAGTACCCCGAGCGCGCGATTGCACCCGAGTCCGCGGCTCGGATAGCCCGCTAGTATCGGTCGTTGCGGCCGGCCATCCGGGCCGGCTTTATCTGCGCAGAGAGGAGGTCGTGCATGCGTGCGGTCGATGCCATCATGGAGTGCCTGAAGGCGGAGGGTGTCGAGGTCGTATTCGGACTGCCCGGCGGCGCGAACCTCCCGACCTACGATGCCTTCGTCGACGGGGGCATCCGCCACGTGCTCGTGCGTCATGAGGCCGGCGGCGGCCATGCGGCCGAGGGCTACGCGAAGGCGACCGGCAGGGTCGGCGTCGCGTTCGCCACGAGCGGCCCCGGCGCCACGAACATCATCACGCCGATCGTCGACGCGATGATGGACTCGGTCCCGATGGTCGTCATCACCGGTCAGGTGCGCACCGACCTGATCGGCACGGACGGCTTCCAGGAGACCGACACGCTGGGCATCACGATGCCGGTCGTCAAGCACAGCTACCAGATCCGCTGGCCGCTGGAGATCCCGCGCGCGATCCACGAGGCGTTTCACATCGCGCGCTCCGGGCGCCCCGGCCCGGTCGTCCTCGACATCCCCGTCGACCTCAGCCGTGCCGAGATCGCCTACGAGCCGGTCACAGACCTGCACCTGCCCGGCTATCAGCCGACGATTGAGGGCAACACCAAGCAGATCCGCCAGGCCGCGAAGGCGATGGCGTCGGCGCGCCGGCCCGTGATCTACGCCGGCGGCGGCGTCATCAACGCCGAGGCGTCCGAGCAGCTGTTCGAGTTCGCGACCGCGGACCGCTTCCCGGTCACGTGCACGCTGATGGGGCTCGGCGGCTTCCCCGCTCTGCACCCGCAGTGGCTGGGGATGCTCGGCATGCACGGCACGCGCGCGGCCAACTACGCGATGGACGAGGCCGACCTCATCTGCTGCGTCGGCGCGCGCTTCGACGACCGCATCACGGGCAAGCTGTCGGAGTTCGCCCCGCACGCGAAGTTCATCCACATCGACGTCGATCCGGCGGAGATCTCCAAGAACATCCCGGCGCACATCCCGATCGTCGGCGACGCGCGCCACGTGCTCATCAAGCTGATCAAGGAGTACCGCTCGCTGGATGGCGTGCAGGGCTCGCGGCTGGACGAATGGTGGGCGAAGATCGAGGGCTGGCGCGAGAAGCACCCGCTGCGCTACGACGACTCGACCGACGCCGAGATCAAGCCGCAGTACATGGTCGAGGCGCTCTACGAGGCGACCAGCGGCGACGCGATCGTGACCTCCGACGTCGGCCAGCACCAGATGTGGGCGGCGCAGTACTACCACTTCAACAAGCCGCGCCGGTGGATCAACTCGGGTGGCCTGGGGACGATGGGCTTCGGCCTGCCCGCCGCGCTCGGCGCGCAGGTCGGCTGCCCCGATCAGACCGTCGTCTGCATCGCCGGCGACGGGTCGGTCCAGATGAACATGCAGGAGCTCGCGACCTGCGCGGAGGACAAGATCCCGATCAAGGTGTTCATCATGAACAACGGCTACCTCGGCATGGTGCGCCAGTGGCAGGATCTGTTCTGGGACAAGCGCTACTCGCACGTCGACATGGGCAGCTACCCGGACTTCGTCAAGGTCGCGGAGGCCTACGGCGCGACCGGGATGCGCTTCACCGACAAGGCCACGCTCGTCGGGGACATGAAGCAGGCGCTCGCGACCGAGGGCCCTGTGGTCGTCGACGTCCGCGTCACGCGCGAGGAGAACACGTATCCGATGATCGCGCCGGGTCAGCCCGCGCGCGACATGGTGGGCTAGGTGGCCGTGATGGGAGAACCGGGAACGAAGGAACTGCTGAGCCTCGAAGATCTCGAGGCTGCCGGCGGACTGCACACCGGACGCAAGCACATCCTGTCGATCCTCGTCGAGAACCAGGCGGGTGTCCTGACCAGGGTAGCCGGGCTGTTCGCGCGCCGGGCGTTCAACATCGACACGCTGTCGGTCGGTCCGACGGAGGATCACAACGTCTCACGCATCACGCTGACGGTCGACGGCGCGCTGCATCCGATCGACCAGGTCACCAAGCAGCTGCACAAGCTCATCAACGTGCTGAAGATCCGCGACCTCGAGCCCGAGGACACGGTCACGCGCGAGCTGGCGTTGTTCAAGATCTCCGTCGAGGGCCCGCAGCGCGCGGAGGTCATGCAGATCTGCGAGATCTTCCGCGGCAAGGTCGTCGACGTCACGCGTCGCTCGGTGATCGTCGAGATCACCGGCACGACCGACAAGGTCGAGGGATTCGAGCGGATGGTCCGTCCGTTCGGGCTGATCGAGATGATGCGCACGGGGGAGATAGCGATCTCCCGCGGCAGGGGAGAAACCTGACCGCGTAGGGGCGGCCGGCCCCATGTCGTTGATCGACACCGACACGCTCGGCGCGTCGCCATTCGCGCTTGCGGCCGCCGACCGCAAGCGGCTGCGCAAGCGCCTAGAGCAGGCGATCCGCCGGGCGCGACGCGGCAACCGCGATGGCGTGCTCGCCGCGCTGACAGTCGCCGTCGCGCACGATGTCGATCCCTCCGCGGTCGTGCTGATGTCGCGGCGGCCGCAGGATTCGTGGTTGTGCACGGAGCAACCGGAGCGCGACCGTGCCGCGCTCGCGGCGCTGGGCTGCGTGGTGAGCCTCGAGGCGCGCGGCGCCGCTCGCTTCGAACAACTCGCCGCGCGCTGGCGATCGCTCGCGGCGGAGGCGTTCTGTGATTCCGCCGACGGCGCCGGTGGCGGACTGATCGCCGCCGGCGGCTTCGCGTTCGCGCCCGACGGTGCAAACAGCCCGGCCTGGAGGGGCTTCGCGCCCGCTTCGCTGCACGTGCCCGCGGTCGCGCTCGCGCGCCGCGGCGACGAGGTGCGGCTGACCGTCGCGGCGCTCGCCCGCCCGGACGACCTCGCCGACGAGCTGCTCGCCGGCATCGAGCAGCGCCTCGCAGAGCTGCGTAGCGCAGCGCTGCCGCTGCTCGATCCGGACCCGGTTGGTCGCTACGAGGTCGCCGCCACGATGCCGCCCGAGCACTACGAAGGAGCGGTCGCGCGCGCCGTCGAGCAGATTCGCGCGGGTGCGCTGGAGAAGATCGTGCTGGCGCGCGAGGTGCAGGTCCATGCACCCGCGCCGCACGACCCGGCCGCGGTCTTCGCCGTCCTGCGCGAGGGCTTCCCCTCCTGCTTCGTCTTCTGCACCGGCCGCGGCGATAGCGCGCTGCTCGCCGCCAGCCCAGAGCTGCTCGTGCGCCGCGACGGGATGCGCGCCAGCACGCTTGCGCTCGCGGGCTCGGCCCGCCGCAGCGCCGATCCGTCGGTCGACGACCACCTCGGCGAGCAGCTGCTGCGCTCCGCCAAGGACCGCCGCGAGCAGGCGATCGTCACGCAGCGGATCGAGCGGGCGCTGCGCCCGCACAGCGTCTGGGTTACGAGCGCCGACGAGCCGGTGCTCGCGAAGATGGCGAACATCCAGCACCTCGCGACGCCGGTCCGCGCCCAGCTCACGAGGCCGATCGGCGCCGTCCGGCTGGCCGGGCTGCTGCATCCGACGCCGGCCGTGGGCGGCGAGCCGTTCGAGGTCGCCGAGCCGCTGATCCCCGCGCTCGAGGGCCTCGATCGCGGCTGGTACGCGGGCCCAATCGGCTGGACGGACATCAACGAGGACGGTGAGTTCTGCGTCGCGCTGCGCTGCGCGCTGCTGAACGGGCGCGTCGCGCGCTGCTACGCCGGCGTCGGGGTCGTGCGCGACTCCGACCCCGCGGCGGAGCTCGCCGAGACCGAGATCAAGCTCGCGGCGCTGCTGCCGCTGCTGGCGGGCTGACCGCGCTCGTCAGCGAAGAGCGCGCGCAGTAGAGTCATCGCGGCGATCGGCCGATGGGACCGGAGCGCGCGGGGACGATCGGGCCGCGAGTGACGGGCGTTGAGCAGAGGCCGCCGCATAACCAGCAGCTACCGGAGGAGAGCCACCATGAGGTCAGGAATAGGCAGTCTTATCTACCTGGTCGTCGGCATCGTGATCGCGTCGTCGCATAACTACTTCGATCACGTCAGCACGCTCAAGCCGATCCTGTCGGCGCTGCTCGCCATCGCTCTCTGGCCGCTCTTGCTCCTGGGGATCGACCTGCACATCAGATAGCTCGGCGACCGTACGTTCGTCCGCTTCGTCACGCGCGCGGTTGGCGCGCGTCGCGGCGGGTAGAAGCATCACATGCTCCTGATCCTCGGAATCATCCTGCTCATCATCGCCATCGGCGGCGGTGCAATCGTGCACCCGGTGCTGTTCGCGCTCGCCATCGTGGCGCTCGTGCTGTTCTTCATGGGCCGCGCGTAACGCTCAAGCCCCGTCTCCCGCCAAGCGACGGTGCAGCGCGAGGTTCTCGGCGCGGTCGGTCCGCACCTCGATGATCCTCGTGCCAGATGAGGACTTGATCGCTGCGTCGAGCAGCTCACGAAAGCTGTCGACGCCCTCGGCGCGCGCATAGTCACAGCCGTAGAGGGCGGCCGCGTGGACGAAGTCCAGTCCATGCGGCGTGGCGACGTGCTCTTCGAAGGCATCGCGCTCAGCGGCGATCGGGAGGAACTCGAAGATCCCGCCGCCGTCGTTATGCAGCAGCACGATCGTCAGCGACAGGCCGAGGCGCGCGCCCGCGAGCAGGCCGCCGACGTCGTGTGCGAGCGCTACGTCGCCGATCACGGCGACGACCGGCCCGTCGCCGACGACAGCAGCGCCGTAGGCGCTCGAGACTGTCCCGTCGATCCCGTTGGCGCCGCGGTTTGACAGCGCGCGCGGCGGGTCGTCGCGAACGGCGGCGAAGCGCTCGAGGTCGCGCACCGGCATCGACGACGCGACGAACAGCGTGGCGCCCGCCGGCAGCCGGTCCGCCAGCTCGCGCGCGACGCGCGGCTCTGACAGCGCGCCGCCGAGCACGTCCTCGATCGCCGCGCCGGTCGACTCGTCGCTCGCACGCCAGCACGCCAGCCACTCCTCGTCGGCGCGACCGTGCTCGCAGGACGCCGTCGCCGCGAGCGTCGCCGCGGGGTCGGCGGCGAGCACGAGCTGGACGCTGCCGGAAGGGTCCTGCCAGGCCGACTGCGGGTCGAGCGCGACCTGGACCACGTCATCGCCGAGACGCGCCAGCCACTCGCGCAGCGGCTTGGACGCCGGCAGGTCGCCACAGCGGACGACGGCATCGGGGCGCATCTGCTGCGCGAGCCGCGGCGAGCGCAGCAGGTCGTCGTAGTGCGCGATCGCGGCGCTGCCGCGGCGCGCGCCGCTGAGCGGATCGGCAAGCAGCGGCCAGCGCAGGCGCGCGCAGGCGTCCGCCACGTCCCCGAGCCCGGGCTCGGCACGCCCTGCGACGACGACCGGCCGGTGCGCGTCGCCGAGCGCGTCGCCGAGCTCGTGCGCCGCTGCGGCCGCGTCGGGCGGCGGCGTGCTGCGGGCGACCCAGGGTCGCCCACCCGCGCGCCCCGCCAGCGGGTCGATCTCGCTGTCGCGCGGCGGCACGAGCGGTTCGCGCAGCGCGAAGTTCAGGTGCACCGGTCCGGGGCGTCCCTCGAGCGCCGTCCAGACAGCGCGGCAGCCGAGCGTGCGCATCCAGCGCGTGCGCTGCGGCGTCGCGTCGTGCGTGCCGACCTCGAAGAACCACTTCACCGCGCTGCCGTAGAGCTTGATCTGGTCGATCGCCTGGCCCGCGCCCACCTGCCGCAGCTCCGGCGGCCGGTCGGCCGTGAGGACGACCAGCGGCACGCGCGCCTCCCACGCCTCGATCACCGCGGGCGCGAGGTTCGCCGCCGCCGTCCCCGACGTGCACGTGATCGCGACCGGCCGGCCGGACGCCTTCGCCGCGCCGAGAGCGAAGAAGCCCGCGCTGCGCTCGTCGATGTGCGAGCGGCAGCGCAGACGACCGTCGCGCACCAGCGCGAGCACGAGCGGTGAGCTGCGCGAGCCGGGCGAGGTGCAAGCCTCGCGCACGCCGCAGCGCGCCAGCTCGTCGACGAATGCCTTCAGCAGCACATGGGTGTCGGGCGGGGAGGGCATGATGGCGGGCGTGCCCGAGCCGCTCCTCCTGCTGCACGGCTTCACGCAGACCGGGCGCGGCTGGGACGAGGTGATCGGCCACCTCGAGGGCGAACGCTACCGGCCGCTGGCGCCTGACCTGCGCGGGCACGGCGCGGCCGGCCCGCGCCGCCCGATCGACATCGACGCGTGCGTGCGCGACATCGCCGGCCTGTCGGCCGGGAGCTTCGCGCTCGCCGGCTATTCGATGGGCGGGCGGATCGCGCTGCACGTCGCGCTCGCGCACCCGCAGCGCGTCTCACGACTCGTGCTCGTCTCGACGACGGCCGGCATCGAGGATCCGGCCCAGCGCGCCAGCCGCCTCGCTGCCGACGAGGCGCTCGCGGCGTGGATGGAGCAGGAGGGCAGGACGATGTTCGAGGTCGCCGATCGCTGGGGCGCGCAGCCACTGTTCGCCGGCCAGTCGCCGGTGGTGGCCGCCCGCGCTCGCGCCGACCGGTTGACCAACGATCCCGTCCATCTCGGCGCGGCGCTGCGCGGGATCGGCACCGGCGTCATGGCACCGCTGTGGGAGCGGCTCGGCGAGCTGGACATGCCGGTCACGGTGATCGCGGGCGAACGCGATGCGAAGTTCGTGGCGCTTGGGCGGCGGCTCGCGCGCGAGCTGCCCGACGCGCGCCTGGCGATCGTCGCGGGCGCCGGTCATGCGCTGGCGCTCGAGGCGCCGTCGGCGATCGCAGACGCGCTCCAGCATCGCTGAGGCCGCCCGTCATTTCAGGCAGGCGGGCTGGGCGCGCTAGCGCTCACTCCTCCAGCCAGGCGGCGCCCGCGGCCCACGCCGTGCTGCTCGGGTCGATCGGGTCGCGGTGACCACCGACCGGCTCGATGAGCGTGACGTCGGCGCCGGCTGCCCGCGCTGCGGCGGCGTACTCGCGCGAGTTCTCGACGGACACGGTCTCGTCCTCGCGGGCGTGAACGAGCGCGACGGGCACGTCGAGCGGAAGGCGCCGCATCGGGTCCGCCAGCGCCCACCGCTCTGGCACCTCCTCCGGCGACCCGCCGAGCAGCAGCCGAGCGACGTTACCCGCTCGACTGAGGTCGCACACGGTCCCGAGCGCGAGTACGCGCTGCACGCGCACCCGCGGAGACGAGCCCGGGGCGCCGGCGGGAAAGCCCGGTCGCGCGGCGCTCCAGAGCGCAAGCTGCCCGCCGGCCGAATGCCCGACCGGCGTCACGCGCTGCAGATCGAGCCTCGCATCGTCGAGCGCGGGGAGGTGATCGATCGCCGCGGCGACGTCGTCGAACGTCGCCGGCCAGCCGCCGCCCTCCTTGCCGAGGCGCCGGTACTCGACGTTCCAGGCCGCCCAGCCGCGACGCACGAGGTCGTGGCACAGCGGCCGCATGATGAGCTTGCCGTACGGCGGCTGCCAGTAGCCGCCGTGCAGCACGACCGCCACCGGATGCGGGCCGAGCCCGATCGGGACATGCAGATCCGCGATCTGGCGCGAATTGGACCCGTAGCTGTGGGTCTCGGCCCGGCGCAGGGCCGAGCGGGCGACGCGCAGCGCGAGGAACGTCATGGGGCGTCCCCGAGCAGGCCCGGTCCGGCGGGCACCGTGATCGCGCCGCCGCGCACCGCGAGGCTGTGCTCCACGTCTTCGAAGAGCTCGAGCGTCGCCAGCCCGCACGCGGCCCCGATGCGCAGCGCCGCGGCCGCGTGCAGCGCGGCGGCGATCCCACGTGGCCCGTCGAACGTCGATGCGATGTAGGGTTCGGCGCCGGATGCGCGCACGAGCGTCGCGCAGGCGAGCAATCCCGAGATGCCGCCGCAGCGCCCGAGCTTGAGGCAGACCGCGTCCGCCGCGCCCGAGGCCAGCGCGCCCGGCTCGGCAGCCGTCTCGTCCATCGCGACGCGCACGGCGACGCGATCGCGCACCTCGCGCAGCGCCGCCAGGCCATGCACCGGCTCCTCGACGAGCTCGAGGCCCGCCGGAGCGAGCGCCTCGATCGCGCGCACCGCCTCGTCGACGGTCCAGGCGCCGTTGGCGTCGAGGCGCAGCTCGATCGCGGGCCCGAGCGCCGCGCGCACCGCCGCCACTCGGCCGGCGTCGTCGCCGCTGCCGACCTTGAGCTTCACGCAGCGAAAGCCATCGGCTGCGGCCGCTGCGGCCTCGGTTGCCGCTTTGCCGCGGTCCTCGGCGCCGAGCGTCGCGTTGACCGCGATGACGTCGAGCAGGTCGTCTGACAGCAGCCCGGCGACGGGCCGCCCGGCGCGCTTTGCGGCTCTGTCCCACAGCGCCATGTCGACCGCCGCGAGCGCCTGGGGAGTGTCGGCCGCCGAGCGGCAGGCATCCAGCAGCTCGTCTCCCGACAGCCCATCGCCGGCACTGAGCACGTCGCGGTAGGAGTGCAGGGCGGCCTCCACGCGCGCCGAGGACACCCCGTCGTACGGCTCGAGCGGCGCGGCCTCGCCACGGCCCGGGATGCCGTCGGCGTCCTCGATCTCGAGCTCGAACAGGTCGCGCTGGGCCAGATCCCCGTACGAGGTGCGAAGCGGCACGCGAAAGCGCAGCGCGCGGTGCTCGATCTCGACCTTCATGCGGCCAGGATCCCGGCGGCCAGCAACAGGCAGAAGGCGAGTTGCGCCAGACCCGTCTGCGCGAGCACACCGTTGAGCGTCGGTCCGTCGGCATGCGTCTGGAGGGTGCGCACGAGCTTGACGGCCAGCGGCAGCGTGAGCCACGGCAGAAAGAGCCACGGCGAGAGCGAGCCCGCCAGCCAGGGCAGCGGCGCGACGACGTAGGCGCCGTAGACCATCGCCGCATAGAGCAGCCGCGCGCGCTCGCGCCCGAGCTTCACCGCGAGCGTGCGCTTGCCCGCCCGCCGGTCGGAATCGACGTCACGCACGTTGTTGACGACGAGGATCGCGGCCGCCAGCAGCCCGACCGGCACAGCGAGCACGAACGCCTGCCAGGGCCAGCGCTCGAGCTGGGCGAACGTCGAGCCCGCTACGGCGACGATGCCGAAGAAGAGGAAGACGAAGATCTCGCCCAGGCCCTCGTAGCCGTAGGGCCGCGGGCCGCCCGTATAGAGCACGCCGGCCGCGATCGACGCGATCCCGACGAACAGCAGCTCGATACCTGAGACCGCGACGAGGTACACGCCGCACAGCGCGGCGAGCCCGAATGTCACGTAGGTCGCGACGAGCACCTGCTTGGGCGGGACGAGCCCGCCGGCCGTCACGCGTACCGGGCCGAGCCGGTCGTCGGCGTCGGCGCCGCGGCGCGCGTCGGAGTAGTCGTTGGAGAGGTTCGTCCCGATCTGGATCAGGATCGAGCCGAGCAGCGCGGCGATGAACGCCCCGGGGTGGAAGACCTCCTCGAGCTCGTACGCCAGCGCCGTGCCGACGAGCACCGGCGCGATCGCTGCGGGCAGCGTTCGCGCCCGCGCGGCCATGAGCCAGATCCGCACGGA
>Ga0136613_10000598_pt1 | contig 16905 bp, 18 predicted proteins | sample AntDrymUQ2722106_2_FD_106649 | JGI IMG/M metagenome (GOLD analysis project Ga0136613, IMG submission 106649) | Polar desert sand microbial communities from Dry Valleys, Antarctica - metaG UQ272 (21.06) | ecosystem: Environmental > Terrestrial > Soil > Desert | place: Antarctica: Dry Valley... | reverse complement strand
TTGGCCGCGAGGGTGGCCTTGCACAACTTCTGTATCTGGCTCAACGACCAACTCGGTCGTCCCCGGATGGCATTTGCCGACTTGTTGGGATGGTGACCTCATAGTTCACACCAAGCGTTTAATGCCTTAAAATCTCAATGCCTCAAAACCTGGCTCAACTCTTCCGCAAGTCGCTGTGACTTTGTACGGTTTTGGTGGATCGGTGCGTGGTTCGGCGATGGCGCGTGGGTTCGTGGGGGGTATTCCGGTGGAGATGGAGACGCCCCGGCGGGAAGTTTCCATGGAATGTTTTGGCCCCCGTCCCATCCGGGTAATCAGATGCAAGTGGGCGTCCGGCGACGGGCGCCTCTGTCTGCCCGGAGAACGGACGACGAGAAGGAGGCCGCTTGAAGGCTGTCGTTTACCAGGAACCGTTCAAGGTTACGGTGGAGCAGATGCCGGACCCGACCATAGAGGCGCCGACGGACGCGGTGGTCAGGATCACCACGACCAACATCTGCGGGTCGGACCTGCATATGTACGAGGGCCGCACCCCGGCCGAGCCTGGCTTTATCTTCGGCCACGAGAACATGGGCATCGTCGAAGAAGTCGGAAGCGGCGTCTCCAAGGTGCAGGTCGGAGACAGGGTGAGCCTGCCGTTCAACATCGGCTGCGGCTTCTGCTTTAACTGCGAGCGCGGTATGACGGGCTTCTGCCTGACGGTGAACCCCGCCGGCGCCGGCGGCGCCTACGGCTTCGCGGGCATGGGCCCCTACCAGGGAGGCCAGGCCGAGTACCTGCGCGTCCCGTTCGCGGACTTCAACTGCCTGGAGCTTCCCGGCGGCGAGGAGCACGAGAACGACTTCACGATGCTCTCCGACATCTTCCCGACCGGCTACCACGGCACCGAGATGGCCGACGTCAGGCCCGGCGACACTGTGGCGGTCTTCGGGGGCGGCCCGGTCGGCATCATGGCGGCGTACAGCTCCATGCTGCGCGGGGCTTCGGCGGTCTACGTCGTTGACCAGGTGCCCGAGAGGCTCAAGGCGGCCGAGGACATCGGGTGCATCCCGGTGGACAACTCCAAGGGAGATCCCGCGGACCAGATCTGGGAGATGCGTAATGGGGACGGCGTGCAGAAGTCCGTCGAGGCGGTCGGCTACCAGGCCCACGGCCCCGACGGCACCGAGGACCCGATGGCGACGCTCGAAGGTTGCGTCAAGGTGACGAATCCGGCAGGCAGGATCGGCTGCGTCGGCCTCTTCGTCGTCGGCGACCCCGGTGCGCCCGACGAGGCCGCCCAGCAGGGCTACTACCAGTTCCCGATGGGCCTCTTCTGGATGAAGGGCCTTACGCTCGGCACCGGGCAGGCGAACGTCAAGAAGTACAACCGCCACCTGCGCGACCTCATCGTGGCCGGCAGGGCCGTCCCGAGCCAGATCGTCTCCCACGAGGTCCCGCTCGACGAGGCCCCCGACGCCTACGACAGGTTCGACAAACGCATAGACGGCTACACCAAAGTCCTCCTCAAGCCGTAGCCGGAACTTCGAGAGGAGCACTCACGATGGAGATGCATCATGTCAGGAGGGGCAGCGGGAAGCCGTTGCTCCTCCTCCACGGCCTCGGCGGGAGCTGGCGCGAGTGGGCCCCCGTCCTCGACGATCTGGCCACCGAACGCGAAGTGATAGCCGTGGACCTGCCCGGCTTCGGCGAGACCCCGCCCCTGCCCGGCAAGGTCTCCATAGAGACGCTGGCGGACGCGGTTACGCGGTTTCTGGAAGAACAGGACCTCGTCGGCGTGGACGTGGCCGGGGGTTCGATGGGGGCGCGGCTCGCGCTGGAGCTGGCGCGTCGCGGCGTCGTGGGGAGCACCGTCTCCCTCGACCCCGGAGGGTTCTGGGGCGGCTGGCAGAAGGGGTTCTTCTTCGCCTCGATCTGGCTGTCCATACGCCTGATCCGGCTATTGCAGCCGGTGATGCCGCAGATCACGGCAAGCCCGGTAGGCCGCACCCTGCTCTTCGCCCAGTTCTCGGCCCGCCCCTGGCGCCTCTCGCCGAAAGTTACCCTCGACGAGATGCGCTCTTTCGCCGCCTCGCCCTCCATCGACGAAGCCCTGGACCAGTTGGTCAACGGGCCGGCCCAGAAGGGGGCCCCGCGGGGTTCGATGCGCGGGCCCGTCGTGATCGGCTGGGGCCGTCAGGACCGGGTGTGCCTGCCGGGCCAGTCGGAGAAGGCTCTGAGGCTCTTCCCGGACGCGCGGTTGCACTGGTTCGACCATGCCGGCCACTTCCCCCAGTGGGACGTCCCGAAGGAGGCGGCGCGCCTGATCCTGTCGAGCACCGGGTAGAGAACGCACGAAAGATTATCGAAAGGAGATCCAACATGGCTGACGTAAACGTAGGGCTACTGGTTCGTATAGAGGCGTTGCCCGGCAGGGAGTCCGAGGTCGAGCAGTTCCTGCAGGGCGGGCTGACGCTCGTCGACGAGGAGCCGGACACGATCACCTGGTACGCGATACGGCTCGGGCCGACCACGTTCGGCATCTTCGACACCTTCCAGGACGACTCCGGCCGCCAGGCGCACCTCTCGGGCCAAGTCGCCGCGGCACTCATGGAGAACGTCGGCGAGCTCATCGAAGAACCCACCATCGAACAGGTGGACCTCATCGCGGCCAAGCTGCCCCGCTAGAGAAATAGAGGAGACAAACGTGGGCGAGGAGAAGAGGACCAGGTAGACAACGACTAGCCTTGCCGGAAAACGACAGCGGTAATCGAAACTCACGAAGAAGGAGGAATTTCATGCCGAAAGACACCAACATCGCGGCCCAGGAGAGGTTCGCCGAGGGCGTCAACAGCGGCAACTTCGACGTCTTCGACGAGGTGGTCGCCCCCGACGTGGTGGACCACGACCCCGCGCCCGAGCAGGGCCCCGGACCGCAGGGCTTCAAGGACATGTTCGCGACCATGCGCGCCGCGTTCCCGGACATGGAGGTCACGCCGGAGCACATGACCGCCACCGAAGACGACGTGGCGCTGGCGTACACCATCACCGGTACGCACCAGGGCGACTTCCTCGGCGTGGCCCCGACCGGCCGCAAGGTCACGGCCAGGGGAGTACAGATCGGGCGCTTCGAGAACGGCCGCCTCGCCGAGCGCTGGGGCTCCTCCGACCAGTTCGCCATCTTGCAGCAGCTCGGCGCGGAACCGCAGACGGGCGAGGCGCAGGAGAAAGGGCTGACGGACATGATCAGGGACGCGCTGGGCGGCCAGTAGGAGTCGACGAGATCGAAAGGAACTTTTTATGAGCACGACTCTTGGAGACGTGGCAGCGGACTTCGGCAAGGGCCTGTTCGCGGGCGTCGCGGGGACGGCCGCGATGACGGTCTCCAGCACCCTGGAGATGAAGATCAGCGGCCGGGGCGCGAGCGAGACCCCCGCCCAGGCCGCCGAGGAGGTGCTGGGCGTCCAGCCGGAGGACGAAGATTCCGAGGCCCGGTTCTCCAACCTGGTCCACTGGGGCTACGGTACGGGCTGGGGAGGCGTACGGGGGCTCCTTGAGTCGGCTGGTCTCTCGGGGACCACGGCGACCGCGGCGCACCTCGGGCTGGTGTGGGGCTCCGAGCAGGTCGTCCTCCCCGCGCTGGGCGTTTCGGCCCCGGTCTTCAAGTACGGCGGGAAGGCGACGGCCACGGACCTCTTGCACCACGCCGTCTACGCCACGGCCACCGGGCTCGCCTACTCCTACCTGGACCGGAGCCAGTCTCGCTAGGAGCGACGGAGGCGGTTCCTCTGCGAGTACCCCAAGGACGCTGATCGCCTTGACCGGGACGCGGTCGCAGAGAGCGGTCGTTACGAGAAGGGAGACCAGACGGCTTTCGTGAACGTGCGCGTTTTGGGCGGCGTCGGGGGGCAGGGGCTGACCACCGAGGACGTCAAGCAGGCCCAGGGCGGTTAGATAGCCCGTGTAGGAACTGCCCGAGCCGCAGGTGTTTACCGAACACTGGCGGGGGCTAACTAGTACGCGTGTACGGCAACCATTTTAGAAGGAGACACTTATGGACAGGCGCAAGCTCGGCGGAGAAGGACTGGAGGTCTCGGCCCTCGGCCTCGGCTGCATGGGTATGAGCGAGTTCTACGGCACCGGCGACGAGGACGAGGCAACTGCCACGATCCATCGCGCCATAGAGCTCGGTGTTACGTTCCTCGACACGGCCGACATGTACGGCCCGTTCACCAACGAGAGGCTGGTGGGCAGGGCCATAGCGGATCGCCGCGATGAGGTCGTCCTCGCCACCAAGTTCGGCAACGAGCGCGAAGAGGACGGCACGATGCTCGGCGTCAACGGCCGGCCCGACTACGTGCGCAAGGCGTGCGACGCGTCGCTCCGCCGGCTCGGGGTGGACCACATCGACCTCTACTACCAGCACAGGGTAGATCCGGATACCCCCGTCGAGGAGACGTGGGGGACTATGAAGGATCTCGTGGACGCCGGCAAGGTCCGTTACCTCGGCATCTCCGAGGCCGCGCCGGAGACCATACGCAAGGCCCACTCTGTACACCCGATCACGGCCCTCCAGACGGAGTACAGCCTGTGGAGCCGGGACGTGGAGGATGAGATCCTGCCGACCTGCCGCGAGCTCGGCATAGGCTTCGTGCCCTACAGTCCGCTGGGACGCGGCTTCCTGACCGGCCAGATACAGAGCCCCGACGACTTCGACGAGGACGACTTCAGGCGCGGCTCGCCGCGCTTCCAGGGCGAGAACTTCCGGAAGAACCTCGACCTCGTCGAGAGGGCGCGTGAGATCTCCTCGGAGAAGGGCGTGACCCCGGGCCAGCTCGCCCTCGCCTGGCTGCTCGCCCGGGGACGGGACGTCGTCCCCATCCCCGGCACGAAGCGCCGGAAATACCTGGAGGAGAACGTCGGGTCGCTCGATGTCGAGCTGACCGAAGAGGACCTGCGGCGCATCGAGGAGGCCGCACCGGCGGGGGCCGCCGCCGGCGAGCGCTACCCCGAGGCGGGCATGCAGACCGTCAACCGCTAGGGACCGGCGTGAGCCGGACGCGTACGGGGCGGGTCCTTGAAGGTCTGCCCCGTACGTACCCGACAACACAGGAAAGGGGACTACAGATAATGGTCGAAAGAGGAGATCCGGCCGGGACCATCAAAGTCGTGGACCCGAGCCCCCTGAACTGACTCTACATCACGTACAACACGGTCGAGGAGCTCGTCCGCGCCGCCCCGGACGGCACCATCGAGCCGGCCGCGATGGAGACGTACCGCTGGAAGGACGAAGGCCGCACGCTGGAGGTGGACGTGCGCGAGGGCAACCGCTTCCCCGACGGCGAACCGCTCACCGCCCACAGCGTCGAGCGCGCCTTCGACGAGGTGATGCTCTGGGCCTCCCCGCACCCGCCGGGCACCCAGTTCAACTTCGCGCCCGGCACGACCCTTGAGGTAACGGGGGAGCACGGCGTGCGCTTCCGCTTCCCCGAGCCCGACGGGCAGGCGCTCGGGAAGCTGCGGGCCATGCACGTCATGAGCACCCCGTTCTGGGAGGGGCCCGGCTTCGGGTACGAGCGGCAGGGGAGCGGCGAAGGGCACTGGTGAGCGATCGACGCGCCGGGGCCGTGGGCCACCGGACCGTTCGTTCTCGCCGAAGGCTACTCGACCGTGGATACCCAGATGGCGGTCACGCAGATGGACCCGTTTGCCGCCACCTGGCTGCAACGCGAGGACCGCACCTCCAAGGTGCGCCTCACCGCAAACCCGGACTACTGGGACAAAGACCGGGGGCCGCGCCTGCGCGAGGTCGTCCTCCGCAACGACCTCACGCCCGAAGAGGCCCTTGACCTCGTCTGCACGACCGAGGGCGAGGTGGACGTCGTGACCGAAGTATCGCCGGCCGACGCCGAAAAGGTCGAGAATTCCGAGCACGCCGAACTGGTCTCCACGGAGGCCATCTTCACCGTCGCGGGCGTCATAAACCGGGACGCTGAAGGCCTGCCTCTCGCAGACCGGCGCGCGCGGCTGGCGCTGAACCTGGCCGTGGACCGGGAGCGCCTCGTCCGGGAGACCATGTTCGGTCGGGCGACGCCGCTCGCCGGGCTCACCCCGCCGGCGGCGGTGCCGGAGGAGGGACGCCTGAAGCCGCACTCCCACGACCCGGGCCGGGCCGCGGAGCTGTGGAACGAGGCGCGGAGCGAGACGGGCGGCGGGGAGCGCCCGCTCCGCGTCGCCGCCCTGGGCGGGCTGGAGGACGTGGCGCGGGCGGTCGCCGCGGATCTCGAAGGGGCGCTCAGTGTCGGGGTCGAAGTGGTCGTTTACCGGGGAGAGGAGGAGTTGCCCGTGCGGCGGCGGCTGGCCGAGAAGAAGCTGGCGCAGGGCTGGGACGTCCTGATCCTGGGCCACGGCGCCCAGTTCGCCGAGTCCGTGGTCGCCGAGCTGCACCGCGCCTTCGCCGGCGCCACCGGCGAGTTCCGCGCCGGCCCCGCGGTGCCAGAGTTCGAATCCCTCTTCGCGGAGCTCGCGGCGAAGACCGCCCCGCCCGAGCAGGCCGAAGTATCCCAGCGCATCGACCGCCTCGTCCGCGACGAGTCGCTGGCGCTCTCCCTCTGCGCCCCGCGGGCCCTCTACGCGGTCAACAAACACGTCGATTTTACGCCGTACAGGACCTCGTTCGAGTTCGCCGAGACGAGCGTGGACGACGGGCACTGGTCGCGTCGATAACGCGCGTGACCAGACCGGCGAACCCCGAGAGAAGGAGACCTCACTGATGAGCGCAAACCCACAGGAGTTGGCCGCCGACGCGCCGTTGGGCGAGCTGGAGCCCGTCGCCTACTTCGACGGGGCGATGCTCACCGGCGTGACGGTCTCGCGCGGCGGCCGGATCTTCGTCACGACCACGCGCCGAACCACCCTCGAGAGGGGCGCGGATGTTTAGCCGACCGTACTTGCTGGAAGGCTGCAACGGGACGCCCCCGTTGCAGCCGCGTAAAAGACAACCGGCGGGCGACCGTCGCGGCGCCCACCACCGAAACCAAACGGGAGGCAGACGATGACAGAACAGAACACCACGCAGGACGCGGCCAACGCGGGCACCTTCGCCCTGGGCGGGGACCTCGAGGTGAACCGTCTTGGGTACGGCGCCATGAGGATCACGGGCGAGGGCATCTGGGGCGAGCCCGAGAACCCCGAGGAGGCGAAAGCCGTCCTCCGGCGCTGCGTGGAGCTCGGCATAAACCTCATAGACACCGCCGACTCCTACGGCCCCGACGTCTCCGAGCGCCTCATCGGCGAGACGCTCCACCCGTACCCGGACGACGTGGTGATCGCCACAAAGGCCGGCCTCGTGCGCCCCGGACCCGGGGACTGGAGGCCGAACGGCCGGCCCGAGCATATCCGGGAGGCCATCGAGGGCAGCCTCAGCCGCCTGAAGCTGGAGACGATAGACCTCTACCAGCTCCACCGCATCGACCCCGAGGTCCCGGTCGAGGAGTCGCTGGGGACCATGTCCGATCTTCGGGACGAGGGCAAGGTCAGGCACGTCGGGCTCTCCGAGGTCGGCGTGGACGAGCTTCGGCAGGCGCAGGAGATCTTGCCGATCTCATCCGTGCAGAACCGCTACAACCTGACCGACCGGGGCTCCGAGGCGGTGCTGGAGGCCTGCGAGGCCGACGGGATCGCCTTTATCCCGTGGTTCCCGCTGGCCTCCGGTTCCCTCTCCCAGCCCGGCGGCCCGGTGGATGAGATCGCCTCCAACCACGACGCAACCCCGGGGCAGGTCGCCCTCGCCTGGCTGCTCCGCCGCTCGCCGGTGATGCTCCCGATCCCCGGTACCTCATCCGTGGCGCACCTCGAAGAGAACGTCGCGGCGACCTCGATAGAACTCACGGACGACGAGTATGCCGAGCTCTCCGAGGTCTCGGGTTAGGGGAGGTTTCAGGAGAGGCGGACGGCTAGCGGCGGACGCTGGCCGTTCGTCTGAATGTTTTGGGCCATTCTTCCCGATCCGGGCGTTGCGAAAAGCGCCTTTCGGGTATCGGTGGGTAACGGATATTTAGAGGAGGAGCAGATGGCGGCTACGCAGAACGGCCCAGAGTTACACCCGACGACGGTTGAGTTGGCGCGGGGAGCCAACTACGCCGCGATCAGCACCACCATGCCAGACGGCAGCCTGCAGAACCATCTCATCTGGGTCCACACCGATGGGGAGCGTCTCTTCGTCAACACCGAGGTCCACCGCCAGAAGTACAAGAACGTCCGGCGCGACCCGACGGTCACGCTCACGATCCGCGACGAGGAAGACCCTTACCGATACGCCGAGGTGCGCGGGGAGGTCGTGGAGATGGTGACCGGGCCTGAGGCCAGGACCCACATAGACCAGCTCTCTCAGAAGTACAACGGCCAGGACTACGATCCCGACGACATAAAGACCGAGCGGGTGACGCTCTGGATCGTCCCAAACAGGCAGACCGCGGTCGGCCCAGGCTCCGACGAAGGCGCCTCCTCTTCCTGGTGACCCCGTTACCCTCCAGACCGAAACGTGGCGAAACGCGCCCGAGAAGGGAGAAGCCGTGAAGATAGTCGCGGTCCTCTACCCCGGTGGTGAAGCCGCCGACAACCCGGAGGTGCTCGGCTGCGCCGAGAACGCCCTGGGTCTGAGAGACTCGTTGGGGGACGAACACGAGCTCGTCTCTACCACCGAGAGGGAGGGCGACCTTCTGGCCCGTCTACGTCACGAAGGAGATGCTGGGCGAGGCGCAAGAACTGAAGCTCATCCTTACGGCCGGCGTTGGATCGGACCATATAGATCTCGGGGAGGCCGCGGAGCGGGGCATAACGGTCGCCGAGATCACCGGCTCCAACACCGTCAGCGTCGCTGAGCACGCCGTCATGCAGGTCCTGGCGCTCGTCCGCAACTTCGTCCCCGCATATAAGGACGTCGTGGACGGTGGCTGGTCGATAGGTGAGATCGCCGCTGGCTCCCACGACCTCGAAAAGAAGACCGTCGGCGTCTACGGTGCGGGCCAGATCGGGCAGCTCATCGCCGCCCGCCTGAAGCCCTTCGACGTCGAGACGCTCTACTACAAACGCTCCCGACTCGGCACGACCGAGGAGATCTACCTTGGCATCCGCTACGCAACCCTGGACGAGATGCTCGAAGAGTGCGACGTCATAGTCATCGCCTCGCCCCTGACGCCCGAGACGCGGGGCCTCTTCGACCGGGAGACGCTCTTCGGCATGAAGAAGGGCGCCCACCTCGTCAACATAGCCCGCGGCGCCATCGTCGAGACGGAAGCCCTCGTCGAGGCGCTGGAGGAGGGCCACCTCGGCGGCTACGCCGGCGACGTCTGGGACCCCCAGCCCGCCCCCTCCGACCACCCGTGGCGCACTATGCCCAACCACGCCATGACCCCGCACGTCTCCGGCACCACGCTCGAGGCCCAGAAACGCTACGCCGCCGGCGTGCGTGACAGCCTGGAGAACTTTATCCAGGGCCGGCCGATACGGGACGACTACGTGATGGTGGCGGACGGGGAGATACAGAGCGGCAGCTACAAAGCCATCTACGGCTGAGGCGGATGGCTTCGTTGCGAACCGCCCGCGCCGTTCCGCCCGCCGGAAAGGGCTCGGGTGTGTTGGCGGACCTCGAATCTGGGTAGAAAACAACCGGGAAGAGATTTCCCGCCGTATGCACGACTATCAGAGAAGGAGATCCTCGTGGCAAACGAACTACAGGGACGCAAGGTGGCTATTCTCATCGCGCCGGTGGGAACGGAGCAGGTGGAGTTCGTCCAGCCCAAGGAGGCCGTAGAGGGCGAGGGCGCCACGGTCGAGGTTATCGGCCTCCAGGCCGGCGAGGCGCACACGATGAACGGCGACGTCAACCCGGGCGAGACGTTTATGGCCGAGAAGGCCGTCGCCGACGTGACGCCGGATGACTACGACGCCCTGATCGTGCCCGGCGGCACCGTGGGGGCGGACAACCTGCGCGGCGACGCGGACGCGGTCGCCTTCGTGCGGGGCTTCTTCGAGCAGGCCAAGCCGGTCGGCGTGATCTGCCACGGCCCCTGGACCCTCGTCGAGGCGGACGTGGTGAAGGGCCGCACCTTGACCTCCTTCCCAACCCTCCAGACCGACATCCGCAACGCGGGCGGCACCTGGGTGGACGAGGAGGTCGTCACCGACCAGGGCCTCGTCACCAGCCGCAACCCCGACGACCTGCCGGCCTTCTGCGCCAAGGTGGTCGAGGAGATCGGCGAGGGCAAGCACGCGGATCAGGCCCGCAGCGTCTAGGGCCATCGGCTTTCAGCCGTCAGCCTTTTGTTTTGCTGGCGGCTGGAAGCCCGTTTTGCGGACATTACGGATCTCTGTGGTGTGTCCTTATGGACTAGTAAGCAAGAAGGAGGCGTAACGGAATGAAGGCGCTTACGTGGCACGGCAAGCAGGATGTTCGGGTGGACAACGTACCGGACCCGACCATCCAGGAGCCGAACGACGCCATAGTCAGGATCACCACGACCAACATCTGCGGCTCGGACCTGCACCTCTACAATGTGCTCGGGCCGTTTATAGATCCGGGCGACATCCTCGGCCACGAGCCCATGGGCATCGTCGAAGAAGTCGGCCCCGAGGTAACGCACGTAGCCCCGGGCGACCGGGTGATCCTCCCGTTCAACATAAGCTGCGGGCACTGCTTTATGTGCGACCAGCGGCTCTACTCCCAGTGCGAGACCACGCAGGTCCACGAGTACGGCACGGGCGCCAAGTTCTTCGGCTACACCAAACTCTACGGCCAGGTGCCGGGCGGGCAGGCCGAGTTCCTGCGCGTGCCGCAGGCGCAGTTCGTACCGATCAAGGTCCCCGAAGAGGGCGCGGGTATGTCAGACGAGCGCTTCGTCTACCTCTCGGACGTGCTTCCGACGAGCTGGCAGGCCGTCGAGTACGCCGGCATCCCGGACGGCGGCAGCGTGGCAGTGTTCGGGCTCGGCCCAATCGGACAGATGTCCGCCCGCATCGCCCGCTACAGGGGACACCGGGTCATCGGGGTTGACCTCGTGCCCGAGCGGCTTGCGATGGCCCGCCGTTACGACATCGAGACGGTGGACCTCCGCGACCACGACGACGTAGCGGAGACGATCCGCGAGATGACCGACGGCCGAGGCCCTGACTCGGTCATAGACGCGGTCGGCATGGAGGCGCACGGGTCTGGCGGTGGCAAGATGGCCCAGACGCTCGTTGGCCTGATGCCCGATTCGGTGGCCCAGCCCGCGATGGAGAAGGCGGGCGTCGACCGGCTCACGGCGCTCAACCAGTGCATCGAGACCGTGCGCCGGGGCGGCACGCTCTCCATAAGCGGCGTGTACGGCGGGACGGCGGATCCCCTGAACCTGTTGCAGCTCTTCGACAAGCAGATCCAGATCCGCATGGGCCAGGCCAACGTCAAGGCCTGGGTGGACGACATCATGCCGCTCCTGGTCGGGGGCGGCGACCCGCTCGGGGTCGAGGACTTTGCCACACACAAGATGCCGCTGGACGAGGCGCCCCACGCGTACGAGATCTTCCAGAACAAGCAGGACGGCGCCGTCAAGATCCTGCTCCAGCCGTAGCTCAAGGCAAAGGATAGCAAGGCGCGAGGAGGTTCGAACCTCCCCGCGCCCTGTAGAGAGGAGCCCCACATGAAGGCCGTGGTCTTTCACGGCGTCGGCGACATCCGGCTCGTCGCCCGGGCCTTGCAAGAGAACCCCATACCCGCCGAGTGACAGGAGAGCCTAAACGGGCCCGAGCATGGGAGGTAAAGCTTGACCGACCGCATAGCGAACCCCTGGGGTGAACGCACACCGTTTGGCCGGGACGAAGAATGGCCCCTCCGGGTGGACCGGTTCCTGGACGAAGGCGTGAACGAAGAGGACGTGGATGCCTGGGTCCAGACGGCTTCCATCCTCCACTCCAACGGCGACGCCATGGACATCGCCGTCAAGGACGGGCGCATCGTCGGGGTGCGGGGACGCGGCGTGGACCGCGTCAACAAGGGCCGCCTCGGCCCCAAGGACCTCTTCGGCTGGCAGGCCAACAACTCCGAAGACCGGTTGAAAAAACCGCTCGTGCGCAAGAACGGCGAGCTCGTCGAGGCGGGCTGGGACGAGGCGATGGGTAGGATCGTAGACCGCTCGAAAGAGTTGCTGGAGGAGAAGGGGCCGCTCGCCTTCGGCTTCTACACGACGGGCCAGCTCTTCCTGGAGGAGTACTACACTCTGGGCGTCATCGGCAAGGCCGGCCTCGGAACGCCGCACATGGACGGCAACACGCGGCTCTGCACGGCGACCGCCGGGCAGGCGCTCAAGGAGACGTTCGGGAGCGACGGCCAGCCCGGCTCCTACGCGGACATCGACCACGCCGACGCCATCATGCTCTTCGGGCACAACATGGCCGAGACCCAGGCCGTTACCTGGATGCGCGTCCTTGACCGCCTGGAGGGACCGAACCCGCCAGAGCTCGTGGTGGTGGACCCCAGGCCCACGCCCGTCGCCCAAAGGGCCACCGTGCACCTGCCGATCAAGACCGGCACCAACGTGGCCCTCCTCAACGCCTTCTTGCACGAGATCTTCCAGAACGGCTGGTACGACGAGGAGTACGTGGACGCCCATACTATGGGCTTCGAAGAACTCGAGAGCACCGTCGCGGATTGCACGCCCGAGTGGGCCGCGGAGGTATGCGGGGTCGAAGCGGAGAGAATTCGGGAGGCGGCGCGCATCCTCGGGACCGCGGAGCGGCTGCTGTCCACGGCGCTCCAGGGCGTCTACCAGAGCCACCAGGCGACGGCGGCGGCCTGCCAGATCAACAATATCCACCTCCTGCGCGGGATGCTCGGGAAGCCCGGGTGCGGCGTCTTGCAGTTCAACGGCCAGCCCACCGCGCAGAACACGCGGGAGACGGGCGCCAACGGGGATTTGCCGGCGTTCAGGAACTGGGACAACAAGGAGCACGTCCAGGAGCTCGCGGACCTTTGGAACGTGGATCTGATGAAGATACCGCACTGGGCGCCGCCGACGCACGCCATGCAGATCTGGCGCTACGCCGAGCAGGGCTCCATAGAGTTTCTCTGGATAAGCTGCACGAACCCCGCGGTCTCCCTCCCGGAACTGCGCCGCATCAGGAGCATCCTTGATCAGGAAGACCTCTTCGTCGTCGTCCAGGACATCTTCCTGACCGAGACGGCGCAGCTCGCCGACGTGGTCCTGCCGGCGGCGACCTGGGGCGAGAAGACCGGCACTTACACGAACACCGACCGCACGGTCCACCTCTCCGAGGCGGGCGTGGAGCCGCCCGGCGAGACCAAGCACGACCTCGACATCTTCCTGGAGTACGCGCGTCTCATGGATTTCCGCGACAAGGACGGCGAACCCCTCATAAAGTGGGAGCACCCGGAGGAGGCTTTCGAGGCCTGGAAGGAGTGTACGCGCGGCCGTCCCTGCGACTACACGGGCCTCACCTACGAGAAGCTCCGGGGCGGTTCTGGAGTCCAGTGGCCCTGCAACGAGGAGCACCCGGACGGCACCGAGCGCCTCTACGGGGACGCCGACTTCAACACCCGCACGGCGGACTGCGAGACCTACGGCCACGACCTTCTCGCGGGGGCCGTGAACTCGGAGGCCGACCACCGCGCCATAGGCCCGGAGGGGCGGGCCTTCCTCAAGGCGGCCCCCTACACGCCGCCGCACGAGGAGCCGGGGGAAGAGTACCCCTTCCGCCTCAACACGGGGCGTACGATCTACCACTTCCACACCCGCACCAAGACCGCCCGCGCCCCGCAACTCCAGAACGCCGCCCCCGAGGCGTGGGTCGAGGTCTCTCCTACAGACGCCGAAAGCCTCGGCGTCTCCGAGGGCGACACGGTGCGCGTGGAATCCTCGCGCGGGCGCCTGGAGGCGAAGGCGCGCGTGAGCGGCATCCGGGATGGCGTCGTCTTCGCGCCGTTCCACTACGGCTACTTCGACCAGAAGGGCGGCGACGCGCCGGACGGCCACGCCCGGGCGGCGAACGAGCTGACCATAACCGAGTGGGACCCGGTCTCCAAGCAGCCGCTCTTCAAGTCCGGGGCAGTGAGGGTGACGAAAATGGCAGATGCCGACGGCTCACCCGCCCCGGCGCCGACGAACACCGCCTCGAGGCCTGCCGGGAATGTCCAGGTGCCGGAGACCGCGGGCGGCGCCGGGGCCGAGGTGACCGAGACGATGGAAGGCGGGGGATAAAGTGCATTTGGCGAATTACCTGGGTTATCTGCACCAGTCGGAGCAGAACCTCGCGGCGGGGTTCCGCAAGGTCGGGGAGGGCCATGCCGCGGAGGTGGACGTCTTCCACACGGGCAACACTCTGGCCGGGCAGTGCGAGGCCCACGTGGAGGCGCTGGAACCGTTCGTCGGGCGCTACGGCGAGGAGAAGCCCACGGAGCCCGACCGCCTCTACCACGAGTTCTTCGACGGGACCCGCGAGGGCGGGCTCGGCCTGATCCGGGACCTCCACGACCTCTACCTGATGGCGAATGCCTGCGACATCGCGTGGACCATGATCGGGCAGGCCGCCCAGGGCCTCGGAGACCGGGAACTGCTGGATGTCGTGAACTCCTGCGAGCGGCAGACGGCCACCCAGGTCAAATGGCTCAAGACCAGGATGAAGCAGGCCGCGCCCCAGGCGCTAATCGTGGCGTCGTAGTGCCCGATAAGGAGCGTCACGGCCTGCACGGGCGGCTGGTCGGACGTTTCGGGAGCCGGGTGGGGGAGGCGATCTACGCTTTCGCCGCCTGCCTGCTGGCGCTCGCGGTCAGTGGCCTGGCTGCCTACCTCGCGAAGCAGCCGCTCCTTTTCCCTAGCCTGGGCCCGACCGCGCTGCTCTTCTTCGAGCGGCCGATGGCCACGACGTCCAGCCCGCGCAACGCCCTGATCGGCCACGCGGTGGCGATACTGGCCGGCGCCCTCTCCCTAGCCCTCTTCGGCCTGCTCGACAACTCGAGCATCCTGGTCGAGGACGCCACACCGGCCCGCATCGGCGCGGGCGCCCTCTCTGTGGCCCTGACCGGGGCGGTCCTGCTGCTCTCGAACGCCTCCCACCCCCCGGCGGGGGCGACCACGCTCATCGTGAGCCTCGGCTTCCTGCAGACGCCCCCCGAGATGGCGGCGCTCATGGCCGGCGTCGTCCTGCTCACGGTCGTCGGCTGGCTCCTGAACCGGGCCGCCGGCGTGCCGGCGCCGGTGTGGGGGACGAAAGAGACTCCCGCTAAGTCGAGGTGATCGCGCTCCTCTCCCTCGCGCTCGTGGCCGCTCTGGCCGCCGTGCACCTCTTCTCGGGGAGGATGCGTTTCTTGGACGTCTTCCCGCGGAGCCGCTGGCTCTCGGCGGCCGGCGGCGTCTCCGTCGCGTACGTCTTCGTCCACCTCCTACCTGACCTCGCCGAGGAGCAGGAGACCGTGCGTGAGGCCGTCGGCGAGAGCTTCACCTTTATCGAGTACCACGTCTACCTGGTGGCGCTCGTCGGGCTCGCAACGTTCTACGGGCTCGAGCGGGCCGCGAAGGTCTCGCGCGGAAGGAGGCGGCGGGCGGGGGGGGAGGACGCCACCGGGGCGGGCGTCTTCTGGCTGCATACGGCCTCCTTCGCCCTCTACAATGCCCTCATCGGCTACCTGATGCTCCACCGGGAGGAGCCGGGACTCGGCAGTCTCGCCCTCTTCGCCTTCGCGATGGGGGTGCACTTCGTGGTCAACGACTTCGGGCTGCGCGAGGACCACAAGGGGGTCTACGACCGGGCCGGGCGCTGGGTGCTGGCCGCCGCCATCTTCGCGGGGTGGGCCGTGGGGATCCTCTCCGAGGTCTCCGAGGCTGCTATAGCGGTTCTGTTCGCCTTCCTGGCGGGCGGCGTGGTCATGAACGTCCTCAAGGAGGAGCTTCCCGAGGAGCGAGAGAGCCGGTTCTGGGCCTTCGCCCTCGGGGCCGCCCTGTACGCTGTGATCCTGCTGGCGGCTTTCTAGGGCGTCTCGCGGAAGGGCCGGGGCTTTCACCTGCAAAGCCGCCGGCCACGGGCTTCCCCGTTTTCCCCGGCGACCGACGGTCCGGCCCGCTGAGGGTTTATCCTTCTGCGGACCGCTTTGTACCCAAGAACCGGAGAAGAGAGGAGCTCGATGAGCCCCAAAAGGGTCGAAGCAGACCGTTTGCGCAACGATCCCGAATGGCGGGAGGATCTGCGGAGGCGGCTGGACCGCTACCTGGACGTGCCCCTGGCCCTCGCCTCGGTCTTGATGGTCCTGCTCGCCGTGATCGAGCTGAGCGGGGAGGTCGGCGAACCGTGGCGCGGGAGGCTGGCGGCGCTGGGCTGGTCCCTGTGGGGGCTGTTCTTCGTCGAGTTCGCGGTCAAGTTCGCCCTGGCGCCGGTCAAGCGCGCCTACCTGCGGCGTAACTGGCTCGACGTCCTGGTGCTGCTAGTCCCGTTCTTGAGGTTCTTGAAGGTATTGAGCGTGCTGCGGGCTTCGCGCGCCCTGCCGCTCTTCAGGCTCGCGGTCTTCGGAGGCCGGGGCTCCGGGGCGACCCTGACGCTCTTGAGGCGCCGCAGGCTCGGGCAACTCGCCATCGTCTCCGTGCTCGTGGTCCTGCTCGGCGCGGCGGCGGGTCTCCTGCTCGAAGCCGGGGCGCCCGGGGCCCCGATAGAGGGCTTCGGGGACGCGCTCTGGTGGTCGGCCGCCCTCGTCACGACCGTGGGGAGCGAGATCTACCCGGTCACCGCCGGCGGACGTGTGCTGGGCATCCTGCTCATGCTGTACGCCGTCGGGATCTTCTCCTACTTTATAGCCTCCATCGCCTCCGTCCTGGTCGGCCTCGACGCCCGACAAGGGCCCGAAGAGGACCGGCGAGAAGAGGAGGGCGTCCGGCTCGACACCCG
>Ga0136613_10000597_pt1 | contig 16927 bp, 16 predicted proteins | sample AntDrymUQ2722106_2_FD_106649 | JGI IMG/M metagenome (GOLD analysis project Ga0136613, IMG submission 106649) | Polar desert sand microbial communities from Dry Valleys, Antarctica - metaG UQ272 (21.06) | ecosystem: Environmental > Terrestrial > Soil > Desert | place: Antarctica: Dry Valley... | reverse complement strand
GCGTCCTGACCGGGACTACCACGGAGCAGAACCTCCAGGATGCGGCAACGAACGCGGGCATCGAGCTCACTCCGGAGACGTTTCCCGAGGCCCCGGAGCTGTATAGCGCGTACACCGCAGAGAACAGCATCTGCGACGCAGCGACCAGCGACCGGTCCCAGCTGACAGCCCAGCGCTCAGGGTTCGAGAATCCCGATGATCACCTGATCCTCGACGACGTGCTGTCCAAGGAGCCGCTCGGCCCGGTCGCGCCGCTCGCCGACGATGGGTGGTTCAACGTGGTCAAGTGGGTGGTGTTCGCCACCATCGAGGCAGAGGAGCTGGAGCTCACCTCCGACAACGTCGAGGAGATGGCATCGTCCAGCGAGAACCCGGTCGTCCAGCGCCTGCTGGGAGTGACGCCGGAGGGCGATGACCCGTTCGAGTCCGGCCTGGGTCTCGAACCCGACTGGGTGGTCACCATGATCAGCCAGGTCGGCAACTATGCGGAGATTTACGATCGCAACCTCGGCCCGGAGACCGCAGTCGCCCTCGAACGAGGCTTGAATAGCCTCTGGACCGACGACGGCCTTCTCTACGCGCCACCCTACCGATAGGCGAGACCGACGCAGCGGGGACGGGGTCACCCCCGCCTCGCTGATCTTATCGCAGAGATACGGTGTTGAGCGGCACCCATCGAGCGCGGGCCGTCCCCCTCTGGCGGGACGTGCGCGCGCTCCGTTTCGCTGTGCAGGCCGCCGTCCTCCTGGTCGTCGTCGTGCCCGTGGTCCTGATGGCGGGCAACTTCGCGACCGCCACGGAGGAGCGCGGGCTTGGCTTCGGCTTCGGCTTCCTCCGCCGGCAGGCCGGATTCGAGATCGATGACAGCTTGGTTCCGTACTCGGCCGCCAGCACCTATGGGAGCGCATTCCTGGTCGGCCTGCTCAACACGCTGTTCGTGAGCGCCGTCGGCATCATCCTGGCCACCATCCTGGGCATTGGCGTGGGCGTCGCCCGCCTCTCACCCAACTGGCTCCTCAGCCGCCTTGCCGCTGGCTACGTGGAGCTCATGCGCAATACGCCGCTCCTCCTCCAGCTCGTCATCATCTTCTTCCTGGTCTTCCTCCAGCTTCCGCCCGTGGCGGAGTCCGTCGCCATCGCCAACGTCGCCTACCTCAACCAGCGAGGGCTGTACGTGCCGGGTGCGAACGCCACCGATGGCTTCGCCATCTGGATCGGGTTCTGGGTTGCGGCGGTTGCGGCGCTCGTCATCACCCGGATCGTGGCGCGCCGGCGGGAGGATGAAGGCCGACCGGTGCGTCGGCTGCGCACGATGGGGGTCTTGGTCGCAGTCGCGCTGCCCGTGATCGGATGGTTCGCGGCCGGCGGATCGCCGTTGAGCTTCGATCTGCCCGTGCTCGGACCGTTCAACTTCAGCGGCGGCGTGGAGTTCTCAACCGGGTTTGCCGCGCTGCTCACTGGCCTGGTCATCTACACCGCGGCCTTCATCGGCGAAGTCGTGCGCGGCGGCATCCAGGCCGTGCGTCGCGGCCAGCTCGAGGCCGCCCGCGCCCTCGGACTATCCGAGGGCCAGGTGCTGGGACTGGTGATCTTCCCGCAGGCCCTGCGCATCATCGTGCCGCCGCTCACCAGCCAGTACCTCAACCTCACCAAGAATTCGAGCCTGGCGATCGCGGTCGGCTATTCGGATCTCTTCAAGATCGGCCAGACGATGTCGAACCAGACCGGTCAGCCAGTTCCGGTGATCGTCATGGTCATGGGCACGTACCTCGTGATCAGCCTCGCGACCAGCTTGCTCATGAATCTCTACAACCGCCGGGTCCAGGTGATCGAGCGTTGATGGACGAAGCCCTGGCCCCGCCGAAGGGCACGATTGGCCCCGTCGCCTGGCTGCGCGGCAACCTCTTCTCGGGCCCGGTCAACGGACTCGTCACCCTCATGCTTAGCGCAGCACTCGTCTGGGTGGCGCTGCAGGTCGGCGGGTGGGCCGTCTCAGAGGCGCGCTGGAACGTGGTGACCGACAACCTGCGCGTTTTTCTCATCGGCCGTTACCCCGGTGATCTGGCCTGGCGCATCTGGCTGAGCCTGGCCATCCCGTCGGTCCTGGCCGGGCTGAGTGCGGGGGCGTACGGTCGCACAACTCGAATGCTGGCGGTCACCCTGTCGGCAGTCCAGGCGCTGATCGCCGTCCTCATCGCGACGTCGCCGATCGGGATCCTCGGCGTCCTGGCCTACTCGGCGAACGCGGCGGCCGTGTGGGTCGCCTTCGTCATCGGGCTTCGCGGCTTGATCCCCCGGCGTGTGCTCACCGCTGCCTGGCTGGTCTCGCTCCCAACCTGCTTCATCCTCATCGCCGGCTTCACCGGCACCCCGCTCGCTTCGGTCGGCACGAACGACTGGGGTGGGCTGCTCCTGACGGTCCTCCTCGCGACGGTCGGAATCGTCCTGTCCTTCCCGCTCGGCGTCCTTCTCGCCCTCGGCCGCCGGAGCACGCTGCCGGTGGTGCGTATCCTCTCGACGGGCTATATCGAGCTCATCCGTGGGGTCCCGCTGGTGACGATCTTGTTCATGGCGGACCTCATCCTGCCGCTCTTTCTGCCTGCGGAGTGGCGGCTCGACCGCGTCGCGCGCGCCATGGGTGGGATCACGCTCTTCTCGGCGGCGTACGTGGCCGAGAACGTCCGCGGCGGCCTCCAGTCCATTCCGACCGGCCAGGTCGAGGCGGCCCAGGCGCTTGGCCTGACCGGCGTCCAGACGAACATCAGCATTGTCCTGCCACAGGCCTTGCGGGCCGTCATTCCGGCCAATGTCGGGCTCTTCATCAGCCTCCTGAAGGACACGACTTTGGTCAGCATCATTGGGCTGCTGGAGCTCCTGAGCGTCGGACGAGCCGTGTTGGCGCAGCCGGACTCGTTGGGCGCTCGGATGGAGGTCTACGTGTTCGTGGCGGCCGTATTCTTCGTACTCTGCTATGCGATGTCCCAGGCGAGCTACCGGGTCGAGCGCGCGTTGGGCGTCGGAACACGTTGATGGAGCGCCAATCCATGGATCGCCTGGAGACCGACGCGGCAGAGACGGCCGGGTCGGACGGCATCATCATTGCTCGCGACGTCCATAAGTGGTTCGGCCAGCTGCACGTCCTGCGAGGAATTGACCTGACCGTGACCACTGGCGAGGTGGTCGTCATCTTCGGCGCGTCCGGTTCAGGCAAGTCGACCTTCATCCGCACCATCAACCGGCTCGAGGAGCACCAGCGTGGGCAGATCATCGTCGACGGCATCGAGCTCACGAACGACATCCGCAACATCGCCGCCGTCCGCAGCGAGATCGGCATGGTCTTCCAGTCGTTCAACCTCTTCCCGCACCTGACCGCGCTCCAGAACATCACGCTGGCGCCTCGCAAGGTGCGTGGATATCCCAAGGCCGATGCCGACGCGGTCGGCATGAAGCTGCTCGAGCGGGTCGGCATCCCCGAGCAGGCTCACAAGTATCCGGCGCAGCTCTCAGGCGGGCAGCAGCAGCGGGTGGCGATCGCCAGGGCGCTCGCGATGAACCCGAAAATCATGCTCTTCGACGAGCCGACCTCCGCCCTCGATCCGGAGATGATCAGCGAAGTGCTCGACGTGATGAAAGGCCTCGCCGGCGAGGCCGGGATGACCATGATCTGCGTGACCCACGAGATGGGCTTCGCTCGCGCCGTCGCGAATCGGATGGTCTTCTTCGACCACGGGCAGATCGTGGAGCAGGGACCACCGAGCCAGATCTTCGAGGCGCCGACGCACGAGCGGACCAAGCAGTTCCTGTCCCAGATCCTGCACTGAGGCGGGTCGACGCGGCGCGAATCTACATAAATCTATGACGCAGGTTTGACCCCGGCCACCGCCGACCCTAGGCTGCGATCGCCGCTCACTTCGTCCCGCACATCGGTGACCGATCGCCCTTGTCCGCAACCGAAGTCGATCTCGATCGCATCCGGGTCCGCTTCGCGACCTTCCGCGTGAACAGCGCGGAAGAGCGCGCGCAGCTGGGCCGTCAGCTCGCCAGCGTCGCTGGCGGTGAGCACGTGCTCCTCGACACGTGCCATCGTGTGGAGCTGGTGTCGGTCGAGAAGGGTCCAACGACCGATGGCTCACAGCTCAGCGGGCGAGACGCGGTGACCCGCCTCTTCGAGGTCGTCGCGGGCTTCGACTCTGCCGTCATCGCGGAAGAGCAGCTGCTGGGCCAGGTGCGCACCGCGTACGAGGCGGCCCTCGCCGGTGGCTCCACCGGCCCGATCCTCAACGAGCTCTTCCGGCGCGCGCTTCGCTTCGGTCGCGCCGTGCGCAGCCACGCCCGCCCGGGCACGGATCGATCCCTGGCCGACCGCGGCGCCGCGTGGCTCGCTGCACGACTTGGTGACGCATCGGCCCCGGTCACCATCGTCGGCACCGGCGAGATGGGCCGCCTGCTGGCCACGCGCATGGCGGATCGTGGGCACCCGGTCACGCTCGTCTCGGCGTCGGCCGAGCGCGGCCGCCGCGTGCTGGAGCGGCTTCCCACGGGTGGGCACCGGCTCCACGTCGGAACGATCACCGCGCCCATCCTGGCCGAGGTCCCGGCCGTGGCGCTGGCGGTCCGAGCCCCAGCGCCGATCCTGACCGCAGACCTCATTCCGACTCCCCGGCCATGGGTGCTCGACCTGTCGCTGCCGAGCGCGGTGGACGCCGAGGCGTCCCTGGCGCTCGCGGATCGCCTGATGACGCTCGACGCGCTCGGGACGCAGGCCGGAAGGACGCCCGTGCTCGAACCTGCCGTCGAACGCCGCCTTCGGGCTGAGGTCGAGCAGGAGGTGGACAGCTTTGCTGCCTGGCTCGAGGCGCGACGAGGCGCCGATGCATTGAGAGTGCTGCACGGCGAGGCCGATGCCGTCCGGCGGCGGCACGTGGCTCGGCTGCGCGGCAGGGGGTCGCTCGACGACGAGCAGCTCGCGGCGGTCGACGCCGTTGCGACCGCCATGGTCGGCGAGCTGCTCCACGGCCCCTCGGTGCAGCTGCGGCGCGGCGGCACCGATGCCGAGACGGTCCGCCGACTGTTCGGCCTCGGGTGATGACCGCCACGGCGACGGTCCGCATCGGAACCCGGGCGAGCCGGCTTGCGGTGGCGCAGGCCCGGATCGCGGCCGCGGCCATCGCCCCCGTCCTCGGGCCGGCCGAGATGATGCCGATCTCCACCCGAGGCGACGTCATCAGCGCGAAGCGCCCGAACGCGGGCTGGGCCGCGTCCGATGGGCAGTTCACCCGGGAGCTCGAGCAGGCGCTGCTCGACGGCCGCGTGGACCTGGTCGTCCACTCGTACAAGGATCTGCCAACGGCGCCGGTCGACGGTCTCGTGATCGGCGCCGTGCTGGAGCGCGGCGATGCGCGAGATTGCCTCCTCACCGTCGACGGCGGCACGCTCGACGATCTGCCGTTCGGCGCGCGTGTGGGGACGAGCTCGCCCCGCCGGGCGGCCCAGCTCGCCGCATCCCGTGCCGACTTCATCGCGGTGCCGATCCGGGGCAACGTGGAGACCCGCCTGGCCCGGCTGGAGGCCGGCGAGCTCGACGCCCTGATCCTTGCCGCTGCCGGGCTGGACCGCCTCGAGATCGCGGTGCCAGACCACGCCCGGCTGCCGTTCGAGCTGATGCTGCCGGCGCCGGCGCAGGGTGCGCTCGCGATCCAGGCTCGGGCCGGCGATGCACTCCTGCTCGCGGCACTCGACCGCGTCGACCACGGCCCGACGCGGATCGCGGTCGGGGCGGAGCGCGCGCTCCTGCGCCGCATCGGCGGTGGATGCCTGGCGCCGCTCGGAGCGCTCGGCGAAGTGACCGATGGCATCCTTCGCCTGCGCGCCGCGTTTGAGACGCCAGAGGGCGACCACCCGCGCGCCGAGTCGTCTGGACCTGCCTCGGACCCTGCGAGGGTCGTGGCCGACGTTGCCCAGCTGATGGCCCAGCCGTGAGCCGCAGTATCCTCGTCACCCGCCCGGCGCACCAGGCCAGAGAGCTCGGACAGCTGCTCGAAGCCCGCGGCATTCATCCCGTCGCCGTGGCCACGGTCGCCATCGACACGGCGTCGACCGCCGGTGACGTGGACGCCATGCTCGCCGGCCTGGATGGCGCCGACTGGCTGGTGCTCACCAGTGCCAACGGCGCGGAGGCCCTGGCCGCGCGGCTGGCTGCGGACGATGGGGGCTGCCTTCCCAGGGCGACCAGGGTCGCGGCCGTCGGCCCCGCCACCGCGGACGCGCTCGCGGCGGCGGCGATCCGGGTCGACCATGTGCCGACGGAGTACCTGACGGTCGCGATCGCCGACGGGCTCGGCGACCTCAGAGGGCGGCGGGTCGTGCTCGCACGAGCGGACGCCGCCACCCCTGACCTACGGGCGGCGCTGAGCGTCCGCGGAGCGCTGGTCGAGGAGGTGGTGGCGTATCGGACGGTCGAGGGCCCGGGCTCCAGCCGCGACCCGCTTCATGCGGCGCTCCATCGCGAGCTGCATGGGATCGCCTTCACGAGCGGCTCCACGGTACGCGGGCTAACGCGCCTCGCGTCTCCGATCGACCGCGGCCGAGCGCGGACGCTGCCAGCGTTCTGCATCGGTCCCGTCACGGCCGGCGAGGCGCGGAACTCCGGCTTCCGTATCGCCGCCGTCGCCGACCAGCACACGGCAGCCGGCCTGGCCGACGCCATCGCGACCCATTTCGCACGAGAGGACCGATGACCGCTCTGAGCGATCCCGCCGCCGTCGACATCCGCTTTCGCGGCCGGCGCCTGCGCCGAACGGCGGCCCTGCGGGAGCTGGTGCGCGAGACGCGCCTCCACCCCTCGATGCTCGTCGCACCGCTCTTCGTTCGACCCGGACGCGGCATCCGCGAGCCGATCGGCGCGATGCCGGGCCAGGATCAGCTCAGCGTCGATGAGCTCGGGCCGCAGGCCGAATGGCTGCTGGATGCCGGGGTCAGATCGGTCCTGCTCTTCGGGATCCCGGAGTCGAAGGATGCGGTTGGCTCAGGCGCCTGGGCCGACGACGGCATCACGCAGGAGGCGATCCGCGAGTTGCGCCGCACCGTCGGCGACGACCTCGCCATCATTGCCGACGTCTGCCTGTGCGAGTACACGTCGCATGGCCACTGCGGCGTGCTGCGTGACGCATCGGTCGACAATGACGCGACCGTGCCGCTGCTGGCGCGCGTCGCGATCTCGTTGGCAGAGGCCGGGGCGGACGTCGTCGCACCGAGCGCCATGATGGACGGCCAGGTGGCGGCCATCCGCCGGGCGCTTTCGGGCACGGCGATCCTGGCCTACGCCGCCAAGCACGCATCCGCCTTCTACGGGCCGTTCCGCGAGGCCGCGAAGTCGGCCCCCGCCTTCGGCGACCGGCGCGGCTACCAGATGGACTCGGCCAACGGGCGCGAGGCGATGGCCGAGATCCGCGCCGACCTCGACGAGGGGGCCGACATGATCCTGATCAAGCCGGCCCTGCCTGCCCTGGACCTGGTTGCCGCCGCACGCGCCGCGATCAATGTTCCGCTCGCCGCCTACCAGGTCAGCGGCGAGTACGCGGCCATCTGCGCCGCCGCGGAGCACGGTTGGCTCGATCGCCGGGCGGCAGCGCTCGAATCGCTCACCGCCATCGCACGAGCCGGTGCCGGGATGATCGTGACCTACTTCGCCCTCGAGGCGGCCGCTTGGCTGCGCGAGATGGACCGATGAGCGACGAGCGCTTCGTCCACGCCTGGCTCCTGCGACTCGATCCTGCCTGGCGACGCCGCCCGGACGAGGATCGGCGCGCCGACGTCGACGCCTTCTGCGCAGCGGCCGCCCGTTCGCAGCAGCGCCTGATGCAGCAGACCTACTCGACCATCGGCCTTCGCGCGGAGGGCGACCTGCTGCTCTGGCGCATGGCCGACTCCATCGAGGACGTGGAGGAGAGCGCGGCCGACCTGCTCGCCTCCGGCATCGGTTCATGGCTGACGCCGACGATCAGCATGATCGGCCTGACCCGACCGTCGCAGTACGTGAAGCGCCCGACAGCCCAGGAGCAGTCGCTCTTCAGCGGCGAGCGCTCGAGATACCTGGTCGTCTATCCGTTCACGAAGTCGGTCGAGTGGTACCTGGCGCCTGCCGAGGAGCGGCAGGCGATCATGCGCGGCCACATGAAGGTCGGTCACGCCTATCCGCAGGTGCGGCAGCTGTTGGCCTACTCCTTCGGGCTGGGCGACCAGGAGTTCATCGTCGCCTACGAGACCGATGACCTCGTCGCCTTTCAGGATCTCGTCCGCGACCTGCGCGAAACCGAGTCGCGCCGCTCCACCATCCGCGACACGCCGATCATCACCGGCATCCATCGGCCGCTGGGCGAGATCCTCGGCCTGCTCTCGGGCCCGGACCGATGACCTGGTCAGCGTTCCCTCATTCGTCAAGGTGGTTGGCGTCATGCGGACGGCCCGATGTCCCAACGCCCCCGTCTGTCTCATCTGCCACTCCAGTTGGCGGTACGGGAATGGACCGGCCCTCGAGGCGCGGTCCCGGGTCAACGAACTCGGATAACGCCAATGGTGTTGGCGAATGAGAGAAGCGACGGCCCTCACGCGCTCGGCAGAGCTGATGGAGCGGGCCGAGCGCCTCTTTCCGGGTGGCGTCAACTCCCCGGTGCGTGCCTTCCGGGCGGTCGGCGGCACGCCTCGCGTGATCGATCGCGCCCTCGGCTCTCGGGTATGGGACGTGGACGGCGAGGAGCTGATCGACTACGTCGGGTCCTGGGGTCCCATGATCCTCGGGCATGCCCATCCGGCCGTCGTCGCGGCGGTCCAGGCCGCCGCGGCGCGCGGCACGAGCTATGGCGCCCCGAACGCCCACGAAGTGGAGCTGGCCGAGCTGATCACCGCGGCGATGCCCTCCATCGAGCGCCTCCGATTCGTCAGCTCCGGCACCGAGGCCGCCATGAGCGCCATCCGGGTCGCTCGAGGAGCCACCGGCCGGGACAAGATCATCAAGATGAGCGGCGGCTACCACGGCCATGCCGACGCGCTCCTCGTCGAGGCCGGCTCCGGGGCGATCGGTCTGCCGTCCAGCGCCGGGGTGACCGACGGCGCCGCGCGCGACACCCTCGTGGCGCCGTTCAACGACAGCGACGCCGTCGAGGAGCTGCTTACGACCCACGCCGTCGCCGCGCTGATCCTCGAGCCGGTGGCCGCCAACATGGGGGTCGTGGAGCCCGGCGCCGGTTACCTCGAGCGCCTGCGCGAGCTCACTGAGCGCCAGGGCACGTTGCTCATCTTCGACGAGGTGATCACCGGCTTCCGCGTAGGGCCGGGCGGTGCGCAGGAGCGGTACGGCGTGACCCCGGACCTCACCGTGCTCGGCAAGGTCATCGGCGGCGGGCTGCCGGTCGGGGCCTACGGCGGGCGCGCCGACCTGATGCGACATGTCGCCCCCGACGGCCCCGTGTACCAGGCCGGCACGCTCTCCGGCAATCCGGTGGCCATGACGGCCGGTGCGGCGACCCTGCGCGAGCTCACGCCCGAGACGTACGAGCGACTCGAGGAGGCAGGCGCTGCGCTCGAGGATGGTCTCGCCGACGCTGCGGCAGCGGCAGGCGCATCGGTTCGGATCAGCAGGGTCGCAAGCCTGCTGACCGTTTTCGTCGGCGATTACCCGGCCTTCTTCCACGCCATGCTCGCGGGCGGAGTCATGCTGCCTCCAAGCCAGCACGAGGCCTGGTTCGTGTCCGCGGCTCATGGCGAGGCGGACCTCGACAGCACCATTCGCGCGGCTCGCACCGCCTTCGACGCGCCGGGAGGGAACGGATGATCGCATCCAGCTCCACGTGGACCGGGGAGGCGCGGTTCCGCGCCGCACTCGGCCACGAGCAGCCCGACCGAACGCCGGTCTGGTTCATGCGCCAGGCCGGCCGCTGCCTGGCGGACTATCGCAGGCTGCGGCAGCGATACCCGATCCTGACCCTCGCCAAGACACCCGAGCTGTGCGCCGAGGTGACGCTCATGCCGGTGGAGGCCTTCGGCGTCGACGCCGCGGTCCTCTTCGCCGACATCATGATCCCGCTTGAGCCGATGGGGGTCAGCCTCGAGATCCAGCCCGACGTTGGGCCGATCATCCATGCGCCGATTCGGTCGAGGGCCGACGTGGATGCGCTGCGGCTCATCGACCCCGAGACCGAGCTCAACTTCGTCATGGATGCGATCCGGCTGGTGCGCCGCGAGCTCGACGGCCGGCAGGCCATCATCGGCTTCAGTGGCTCGCCATTCACGCTGGCCTGCTACCTGATCGAGGGCCGACCGTCGCGTGACTACGCGATCGCCAAGGCGTTCATGTATCGCGAGCCAGACGCCTGGAATGCGCTGATGGAGAAGCTCTCGACCGTCGTGATCGCGTACCTGAACGCGCAGATCGACGCCGGGGTGCACGTCGTCCAGCTCTTCGACTCGTGGGTCGGGGCGCTCTCCCCGCCCGACTACGTGACCTACGTCCAGCGCCACGTGGCGCGCATTTTCAGCGAGGTGCGCGGCGCCCCGACGATCCACTTCGGAACCGGCACCGCGGCGCTGTTGGGGGAGATGACGTCCGCCGGCGGCGACGTCATCGGCGTCGATCACCGCCAGTCGCTCGATCGCGCATGGGAGCGGATCGGCTTCGACCGCGGCGTGCAGGGAAATCTCGACGCGACCCGGCTCCTTGCCGGATGGGGAGCGACCGCCGATGGCGCGCGCGACGTCCTGCGCCGTGCCGGCAATCGGCCCGGCCACATCTTCAACCTCGGTCACGGCGTCCTTCCCGAGACCGATCCCGACCTCCTGCGCCGGCTGGTCGACCTCGTCCACGCCGAGTCGGCCCGATGACCGAGCGGCTCGGCGTCCTGCTGATGACCTACGGCTCGCCCGCGGCCGACCTTCACGACCTGACCCGGTACCTGGCTGCCGTGCGCGGTGGACGCGAGCCATCGCCCGAGCTGGTCGAGGAGTTCCGGCGCCGCTACCAGCTGATCGGCGGCTCGCCGCTCATCCCCATCACCCGGGTGCAGGCAATCGAGGTGGAAGCACGACTGCGCGCCGATGGCGTCGACGGAGCCGCGACGGTGGGCATGCGATTCAGCAACCCGTCGATTCTCGATGGCCTGCGCGAGCTCACCGACCGAGGCTGCGACGCGGTGACCGCGATCGTCATGAGCCCGCAGTACTCCGAGCTGCTCATGAGCGGGTATCGACGAGCGGTCGAAGGTGCCGCCGATGAGCTCGGGCCTCGCGCCCCGCGCGTGCATCTTGCGCCGGCCTGGTATCGCGAGCCGGGCTTCATCCGGGCTGTCTCCGAACAAATCCACGATGGGCTGGCGTCGCTGCCCGCTAACGCTCCGGTCCTCCTCACCGCTCACTCCCTCCCTCGTCGCGTGGCGGATGCGGAGCCGGCCTACCTCGATCAGCTGCGGGAGACGGCCGAGACGGTCGCCACCGCTGCCGGCCTGGCCGCCGGTCGGTGGCGCTTCTGCTGGCAATCGGCCGGCCACGAGCCGGGTGAGTGGATGAAGCCGGACTTCACCGATCTGCTTCCGCGGCTCCGCGACGCGGGCCATGCCGCGGTCCTCGTTGCGCCGATCCAGTTCCTGGCCGACCATCTCGAGATCCTGTACGACGTCGACATCGGCGCCCGCCAGCAGGCCGAGACGGCCGGCTTGGCCTTCGCCCGTATCGAGTCGCTCAACGTGTCGCCGACCTTCATCGGCTGCCTGGCTCGGATCGCTCGGGGAACCGCCCTGGCCGCCACCGCACCAGCGTGACCGCGAGCCCGCGGCCGATCGGACCGAGGAGTCGGCTACCGTGGCCGCATGAAACGCGTTGAACGCCGCGCCGCGATCGGCGCGCCACCCGCCGAAATCTTCGAGTTCGTGTCGAACCTCGACAACCTGCCCGAGTGGCAGAGCGGCGTGACGTCCGCCCGGCGGACATCGGATGGTGAGATGAGCGTGGGCGCGACAGCCGTCGTCACGCGCGAGCTGATGGGACAGCGCATCGAGGCGCCGCTGACCGTCACCGAGTACGATCCGCCGCGGCGTCTCGGGATCGCCAGCGAGGTGAGCGGAGTGAAGGCGCACGCGACGCTCGACCTGGCACCCATCGACGATGGGGAATCCACGGCCCTCACCTTCGCGATGGAGATTCGCGGGTCGATCATGACGAGCTTCATGGAGCCGATGATCGCCGGCGCGGCCGGTGGCGACATCGACGCCAGCTTGGCGCGCGTCGGAAAGCGGTTCGCACGCGCCGTCTGACGTCTCAGCCTGCGCCGGCGCCGGCGCCTGCGCTACCCACCCACCGGGCGAGCGTCGGCGCACTCGGAGACGCTGATCATGTCCGGGACGCTGTGATCGAACGGCAGCGATCGGCGGACCGCGGTGCTCACCGCCTGAAGCAGCTCATCGATACTGAATGGCTTGAGGATCACCGCCGCGAAGCCGGCGTCTCGCGACCGATCGGTCAGGTTGGCCCGAGCCTCGCGGCTATCCTCGAAGTGAGCGCTGAACATCACGACCGGGACGGATCGGGTACGGTGCCGTATCCACGCGGCGGCTGCCCAGGAGCTGTCGTAATGGGTGGTCGATGAGCCGTCGAGCAGGATGCAGTCCGGCTCCAGCTCGCCGATGGCCCGGCAGAGCGACTCTTCGGTGACCTCCTCGAGCCACGAGACGTCGTAGCCTTCATCGCCGAGGATCGACCGGACGATGGCAGCCACATCCGGATCGTCGTCGGCGCACAGGACGCGCGGCCGCGTGACGGTTCTATGGGAATCGATGCTGAGCGAGATAGCCCACCTCCGCGCCTGCCGTCCGAGTCATCCCAACGGTACCCGTTGTTGTGCCGCCGTACCACCGGACCGTGCTCGCTGGTCAGGAGATGGGGGCGGCGTCGCAAACCCCGACGACGGCTCTGGTCGCTACGATGCGGTGAGCCGCCGGTCCCGTCATTACGGATTCGTCACATTACACGCCGAGTCCGCACGACCATTGCGGGGGCGTGGCGCCTGGCGTACCCTGCCAGTGAAATGGCACCCATTGATGGCGGCCACGGGCAGTCGTCGAGTGGTCGCGTGAGCGGTCCCCTGTCGGATACAGCATCGACCGAGGGCCGCCGCGCCCTGATCCTGCTCGATCGGCCACTGCTTGTCGACCTTATCGAGCTGACGCTGAACCACGGCGTCTTCTTCGTTCGATCCGCCGCCACGCTGGCCGACGCCACGGCGATCGTGGACGAGTGGCGGCCGCACATGGCGATCGTCGACATGGACCATGACGACAGTAGGGAGCTCCTGGTGCACCTGGGGGCTTCCAAGACGCTCACCCAGAGCCGGATCCCGGTCCTCGGTCTCACGCGGCGCGGCGACCTGCCGACCAAGCTCGAAGCGTTCGAGCTCGGGGTGGACGACATCCTGGCCGTCCCGTTCTCGCCGGAAGAGCTGCTCGCCCGGTCGATCGTCATCTCCCGTCGCGCGTCGGGTATCCACCGACCGACGATCCCGGCAATCAAGATCGGCGAGATGGAGATCGACATCGTCAACCGTGAGGTCCGCGCGGGCGGCTCCGTCATTCACCTCAGCGGGATCGAGCAGAGCCTGCTCTACGTGCTTGCCAGCCGTAGTGGACGCGTCGTCTCCCGGGAGGAAATCCTGGATGCGGTGTGGGGCACCGACTTCGTGGCCGAGAGCAACATTGTCGACCGCCACGTCCGCAGCCTGCGAATCAAGCTGCAGAACGATTACCGCAAGCCGCGCTTCATCGCCACGGTCCAGGGCAAGGGCTATCGATTCATTCCCGTCTTCACCAACCAGGGATGGGACGCGGGGCCGACCGCGAGCGAGAGCCCGCCAGGTTGAGCGTGGCGGGCGGCCGTTCGGACCATTCGTCATGACGGTCGAGCCTGAAGACAGCGACCTTTCGGTACGGACGCCCCGCCTCGGTCAGTCCCTTGGCCGGGGCCTGGCATCCTCCCCCGGCACCACCTTACCAGCCATCGTGAGCTCGGCTCGGCGCGACCTGCCCTCTCGCCGGCCCTAGATTGAGCCGTCGAGGACGCCTGTGATATCCTCGACGGCGACGCGTTGACGCGGGAGCAGTACGCGCTGCGCCTCGATCACAGCGAGCCGGAGATGGTGCGAGCCGGCGTTCGAGGAGCGCGGAACTCACCTGCCGAGCAGCCGGGCGACAAGTCCGGCCGGGTGGCGCCCGATAGCAGCGCCGACGAGTGGACCGACGAAGATACCGTGGGGTTGTAGCTCAGCTGGGAGAGCACCTGCATGGCATGCAGGGGGTCGGGGGTTCGAGTCCCCCCAGCTCCACCATTTCACCGGTCAAGCTCAGGTGGTACCGCGAAGATGTGAGCCCCTTCGTCCTGGCAGGCGGAGGGGCTACTTGTTGTCCGGAGACGAGACGCATGATCCTGACGGGGAGCGGCGAGGCGAAGACGGCCCGAGACGGCCGGAGCTGGACGCTGCGTCCGGGTCGGCCGACCGACGGCCGTGAGCTGGCACGCCTGTTCGGCGAGGTGCGCGCCGAGGGCCGCTGGCTGATCACGACCCCGGGCGCCATCAGCGAGCCGTCCGACGCCTTCTGGATCAGCGAGCTGATCCGTGGCTCAGAGCACCTCGCGCTCGTGGCCGAGGCAGACGGCGGGATCGTCGGCAACATCCTCGTCAGCGTCGATCGAGGACGGGCAACGGAGCACATCGGCGTCCTCTCCATCTGCATCGCCATCGGCTGGCGCGACGTGGGGATCGGAACCCAGCTGGTGTCAGGGGCGCAGGCATGGGCACGCGAGCACGGCCTGCGCAAGGTCTCGCTGGGCGTCTTCCCGGACAACGAGCGAGCGATCGCCGTCTACGAGCGGCGTGGGTTCGTCCGCGAGGGGGTCCGGCGCCAGCAGTACCGATCTGGTGACGAGTACCGCGACGAGGTGCTCATGGCCTGGTTCCCCGAAGAGGAGGCAGACCAATGAGGATTGCACCCCCGTCGGTGCGGGCCAGGGCCTTCGATGCGTGGGCCGACGAGTACGAGCGCTACCGGCCCGGGTATCCGGCCGCCCTGTACGACCTGATCGCGGATCGGCTCGGCCTGCCGGCGGACGCCGATGTTGTCGATCTCGGAGCCGGAACGGGCAAGGTCGCTCGCGCCGCCGCCGCTCGCGGCTGGCACGTGACGGCCGTGGATCCCGGCGCGCCGATGCTGGCCGTCCTTCGGGAGCGCGCCGCGGCCGACGAGGTCGCGATCGACGTCGTTCAGGCATCTGCCGAAGAGACCGGCCTGCCGTCGGGGGCGTTCCATGCAGCGCTGGCGGGGGAGGCGTACCACTGGTTCGACGCTTTGGCCGCGCTCGCCGAGATGGCGCGCATCGTGCGGCCGGGCGGAGGCATCGCATTCTTCTGGAATGACGTCGACTCCAACCGCTCCGCTCTCGTCGCTGGCGAGCGGGACCTGGTCGCGGAGTACGGGATCGACGGATCTGACGTGCGCAAGCCGGGACCGCTGCCGGAGACGCGCGACGCGATTCGCTCCGCCGGGGGCTACGAGGAGCCTGAGTTCCACCAGGTGCGCCACGTGGTCCCCATGAGCGGAGCCGAGTACCTGGGCTTGGCATACACGAAGTCGCACCTGCGCACCGCGCCCGTGGAGCTCCAGGAGCGATACCGCGGTGCCTTCGAGGCGATGCTCGCAAGGCACGGCGTCGGTCAGGACGACCGTATCGAGGTTCCCTACGTCACCGACTGCTGGATCGCGAAGAGGAGAGACCGATGAGCGCCCAATCGCCAACGCGCACCAGGCGTCCCGGTCGCTTCGACCCGGCCTCGTTCGAGCGGAAGTGGCGCGACCGGTGGGCGACAGACGACCTCTACGCCGCTCGGGACGATGATCCTCGCGAGAAGCGATACGTGCTGACCATGTACCCGTACCCGTCCGGCGAGCTGCACATCGGACACTGGTACGCGGCCACCGGACCCGACATCGTGGCGCGTCTGCACCGCATGCGCGGCGACAACGTGATGTTCCCGATGGGCTTCGACAGCTTCGGGCTGCCGGCCGAAAACGCGGCGATCGAGCGCAACGTCCATCCTGCGAAGTGGACGAGCGCCAACATCGAGCGGATGCGCACCCAGTTCAAGACGATGGGCGCGATGTTCGACTGGTCGCGCGAGGTCACCACGTCCGACCCGGCCTACTACCGCTGGACGCAGTGGATCTTCCTCCAGTTCTTCAATGCCGGACTGGCGTACCGGGCCATGGCGCCGGTCGACTGGTGCCCCAAGGACCAGGTCGTGCTGGCGCGCGAGCAGGTGGAGGGACCGAACCGGGTCTGCTGGCGCTGCCACACCCCGGTCGAGAAGCGCGACCTCGAGCAGTGGTGGTTCCGGATCACGAACTACTCGGACGAGCTGCTCGACTTCAGCGGTCTCGACTATCCCGACCCGATCAGGTTGATGCAGACGAACTGGATCGGTAGGTCGGAGGGCGCGGAGATCGACTTCCCTACCGAAGCGGAGGATCGCGAGCCGATTCGGGTCTTCACCACTCGCCCCGACACTCTGTTCGGCGCCACCTTCATGGTGCTGGCACCCGAGCACCCGCTGGTATCGGTTCTGACGACCGAAGATCAGAAGGCCGATGTCGAGGCCTACGTCGCCGATGCGCGGCGCGAGACCGAGATCGAGCGCATGAGCACCGAGCGTCCCAAGACCGGCGTCTTCATCGGCGCACATGCCGTCAACCCGATGACGAACGAGCGCATCCCGATCTGGATCGCCGATTACGTGCTGCCCGGCTACGGCACCGGCGCGATCATGGCCGTGCCCGCCCACGACGAGCGTGACTTCGCGTTCGCGAAGCAGTACGACCTGCCGATCCGCTACGTGGTG
>Ga0136613_10000594_pt1 | contig 16951 bp, 18 predicted proteins | sample AntDrymUQ2722106_2_FD_106649 | JGI IMG/M metagenome (GOLD analysis project Ga0136613, IMG submission 106649) | Polar desert sand microbial communities from Dry Valleys, Antarctica - metaG UQ272 (21.06) | ecosystem: Environmental > Terrestrial > Soil > Desert | place: Antarctica: Dry Valley... | reverse complement strand
GCACCACCGTTCGACCTCTACCGCCCGCAGGTCGCGGCGTCGCTGCCCACCCGGCTCGACCATGCGGCGGTCGCGCTCCGCCACCCAGCACGGCAGGCCGTGCAGCGCGTCGCGGCCGCCGCGGTGGCGGGGTTCCGCTCGACCCTGGACCAGCGCGGGTTCGTCGAGGTGCACACGCCCAAGATCGTCGCGTCCGCGACCGAGAGCGGGGCGAACGTCTTCGCGCTGGACTACTTCGGCCGGACGGCGTACCTCGCGCAGAGCCCGCAGTTCTACAAGCAGATCATGGTCGGCTCGCTCGAGCGGGTGTACGAGGTCGGGCCGGTGTTCCGGGCCGAGCCGCACGACACCGCCCGGCACCTCGCGTCGTACGTCTCGCTCGACGCCGAGCTGGGCTTCATCACCGACCACCGTGACGTCATGGCTGTGCTGCGCGACGTCGTCGCCGGGATGTTGTCGATGATCACCGACCGCGTCCCGACCGCGGTCGACCTGGTCGGCGGGCTGCCGACGGTGCCGGCCGAGATCCCGGTGCTGCACTTCGCGGACGCGCTGGAGATGATGGGCGACGCCACCGGCACGGACCTCTCGGCCGAGCCCGACCTCGCGCCGGCGCACGAGCGATGGCTCGGGGAGTGGGCGCGGCGCGAGCACGGCAGCGACTTCGTGCTCGTCACGGGCTACCCCATGGCGAAGCGCCCGTTCTACACGCACCCGGAACCGGCCCGTCCGGCGTACTCGAACAGCTTCGACCTGCTGTTCCGCGGGCTCGAGCTCGTCACGGGCGGCCAGCGCCTGCACCGGTACGAGGACTACCTTGCCGCCCTTGCCCGAACCGGGCAGCCGGTCGAGCCGTACGTGGGGTACCTCGAGGCGTTCGAGTTCGGCATGCCGCCGCACGGTGGGTTCGCGATCGGGCTCGAGCGCTTCGTGGCCCGGCTCACCGGTGCCGCGAACGTCCGTGAGGTCACCCTCTTCCCGCGCGATCTGCACAGGCTGGCGCCCTAGCGGCGCCGCCGCGCAGGCCCGGATGCCAGGATGGCGGACATGACCGACACCCGCTCCGCGGTGGACCTCCTGCGTACCGACATCGAGCGCGCGGGCTACTACCCGCAGATCGTCACCGACGGCGTACGGGCGATGCTCGGCGACGAGCCGGTGCTCGACCACCTCGTGCACCACGAGGCGACGTTCGACAGCGAGCTCCGCCGGCACCTCACCGTGCTCGTGCTCACTCCTTCGCGGCTGATCTTCGGGCACACCGACGAACATCCAGCCGAGTCCGGCGAGGCACCGTCGGCGACCACCACCGCGGAGGCGGTCGGGCTGCGCAACGTCCGCTCGGTGGTGCTCACGCGCATGGTCGAGAACGCACCGGCCTATGCCGAGGACCCAGAGGTGCAGGAGGTCGTCCTGACGATCGGCTGGGGGGCGATCAGCCGGATCGACCTGGAGCCGGCTGCGTGCGAGGACCCGGACTGCGAGGGCGATCACGGCTACACCGGCACGGTCACCGCCGACGACTTCGTGCTCCGGGTGAGCGCTGCGGCCGAGGGCAGCGACCTCGTCACCAGTACGCAGCGGTTCGGGGCCGCGGTCTCGACGGCGACGGCGCAACTCGCTCCGTGAGCGCGGCGGCCTCCGGGCTCACCGCCGACCTGGTCGTGCCACGGTACGGCGATGCTGCGCTCAGCGACGTCCTGCCGAGCGTGCTCGCCGCGCTCGGCCTGCCGGGCGAGCGCGACGTGCTCGCACTGGCACCGCTCGAGGTCGCGTGCGTCCTGCTCGTGGACGGGCTGGGGTGGGACCTGCTGCGCGCGCACCGGACCGAGGCGCCGTTCCTGAACGGGCTGGCCGACGACGCCGACCGGGAGGCCGTCACCGGGAGGGCGAGGATCACCGCCGGGTTCCCGACCACGACGACGACCAGCCTCACGTCCCTCGGTGTCGGCGCTCCGGCCGGCGAGCACGGCATGACCGGCTACCAGATGATCGACCCGGAGACCGGCCATGTCCTCAACGCGCTGCAGTGGGACCTCCAGCGCGGGCCGCACCCCCACGAGTGGCAGCCCATGGCGACCACGCTGGAGCGCGCCGAGTCGGCCGGGGTCGCGGTGACGACGATCGCCCCGGCGGAGTTCGCCGGCACAGGGCTCACCGAGGCGGCGCTGCGCGGCGGCAACTATCTCGGCCTCGCCGCCGATGACGAGTACGGACCGATCGTGCGCACCGTTCTCGACGGTGGTGGCGGCGGGCCGGCGCTCGCGTACCTGTACCACGGCACGCTGGACCGCACCGGCCACACCGTGGGCGTCGCGTCACAGCAGTGGCGGGACGAGCTGCGGCGGGTCGACCGGCTCGCGGCGGAGATCGCGGCGGCTCTCCCGGCCGGCGCAGCGCTCTTGGTGACCGCCGATCACGGCATGGTGGACATCGACCGATCGCAGCTCGTCGACGTGGCCGACCAACCGGCCCTTCAGGTCGGCGTGCGCGCGCTCGCGGGCGAAGGCCGGTGCCGGTACGTGCATGCGACTCGCGGCGCCGATCGCGACGTGCTGTCGATATGGCGCGACGAGCTCGAGGACGGGTTCTGCGTGCTCAGCCGCGCGGAGACGATCGACGCCGGGCTGCTCGGACCCGTCGTGACGCCCGCCGCGGCGGCCCGGATCGGTGACGTCGTCGTGCTCGCACGGGGTGCCGGTGCGGTGTTCGACCGCCGGGTGGACGCCGCGCGGGTCCGCAACCTGGTCGGCCAGCATGGCTCGCTGACACCCGCCGAGACCTACATCCCACTGCTGCAGTACCGGGCTGATTCTTGGGCTGGTTCTCGGGCCGATCCCCGGGTCGGCTGATCGCGATGGCGCAGCTGCTCTTCTTCAGCGGGACGATGGACAGCGGCAAGTCCACCCTGGCGCTGCAGATGGACCACAACCACGCGGTGCGGGGACGGTCCGGCCGGATCTTCACGTCGCTGGACCGCGCCGGCGCGGCCACGCTCTCGAGCCGGCTCGGGCTGCAGGTGCCGGCGATCGAGGTCCCGACCGACATGGACCTGTGGCTCTACGTCGTCGACGAGCTGCAGCGGGGCGCCCGGATCGACTACCTGGTCTGCGACGAGGCGCAGTTCTACACCGCTGCCCAGATCGACCAGCTCGCCCGGATCGTCGACGACCTCGGCATCGACGTGCTCGCGTTCGGCCTGCTGACGGACTTCCGGACCCGGCTGTTCGCCGGGTCCGCCCGCCTGGTCGAGCTCGCCGACCGCACCCAGCCGCTGCAGGTCGAGGCGCTGTGCTGGTGCGGCGAGCGCGCGACGCACAACGCGCGGGCCATCGGCGGAGTCATGGTGGTCGAGGGTGCGCAGGTGGTCGTCGGCGGCATGCGAGGTGCCGACCCGACCGGTCTGGACGACGTCAGCTACGAAGTGCTCTGCCGCCGGCACCACCGACGCCGCATGACCGCCGCTGCGGCTCGCGCCGCCCACCTGTCGCCAGCGGTGCTGCCGTTCGAGACCGAGCCCGCCGAGTCCGGACAACCCGAGTGAGCCGCGTCAGTCGGCGCGCACCGCGGTCCGCACCACCCGGCGCCCGAGCGGCGTCCGCCGGTGCACGACGCGATTGGCCTGGCGCGCGCGCTGACGACCAGACCGGCCTCCCGGAGCACCGTGACTCGGTCGAGGGTGACGGCAGCGTTTCTCAAGATCGTTCCCGCTGGCTGAACGAACCACCGGCACCTTGCTTCAACCGGCGCCGAAGCAGGCGAAGCCGATCACGCCGTGCGCGAGCTGGGCCTCGGCCAGGGCGGCGGCAGGTGAGCGACCGTTCGCAAGTCGGCGGTGGAAGTCGACCATGAGCGTCTTGGCCGCCTCGTCGTCGACCGGGCTCACCGCGGCCACCAGGGTCCGGGTGCCCAGCGCGAACAACGCGCTGGACAGCCCGACCAGCTCGTCGCCCGGGTGGACGGCGGACAGCGCGGTGTCGCAGGCCGACAGCACGATCAGGTCAGGTGCCCGTCGGAGCCGCTCGAGGTCGTAGACCATGAGCGGACCGTCGGCCATCCGCAGCGAGGAGAACTGGGGGTTGTCGGTTCGGAAGTGCCCGTGGCAGGCGATGTGGGCAACCCTGGCGCCGTCGATCGCGCGTTGGACGCGCTCCGCGGTGGCGGAGAGGCCGCGGATCCGGACCGCGCCGGGGTATTGCCGGCCGACGGCGCGCAGCTCAGGTTCGGCGAACACGAGGTCGGGGCCGGCGACCAGCACCACATCCCCGGTCCGGCGGCGCGGCGCGCACGCGGCGTTCACCCACTGCGCCGCGGACGGTGCGACGCTCACCGGCCGCCCGTGCAGTGATGGGAGCGCGGGCCACGGCAGCGCATGGAGGCGCATCGTGGGAACGAGCACCAGCTCGCGGGCACGGACGTGGCCGGCGATCGGGGCGAGCAGCGCCGCATCGAGCGCGGCGGCAGCGTGCTCGCGGGTAGCCAATGCGACCGCCAGCGATGCCTCGGTACCGTGCCGCCGGGCCAGCCGGTGCATCGCGAAGCGCAGCGACTCGGCCTCGCGCAGCACATCGCCGTACGACGACAGCGTGACGATCCGGCACCGTCCGCCGACCAGGACCACGGCGCGCAGCTGGTCGCCGGAGGAGAAGTACTCGACCATGGCACGGTCACCGAGCGCGTCCGCGAGCCCACCGACATCGAAGCGGCTGCTCGCCGCGCCACCGCCGCGTGCGTGCCGCGCGTGGTCGCGGATCGAACCCTCGAGCCGAAGCTGGTCGCGCCGAAGCTCGGATGTGTCCGTGCCTCGACCGCGTTCCTGCGAGATCGCACTGGTGACCTGCCGGAGCTCGGCCAGGTGCGCGGCCAGCCGCGCGTCGCGCGGCGGCCTGGCGGGACGCCGGCGCAGGGCAGTCGTCCGGGCTCGCTCGAGCCACCGCAGCACGTCGCGCGGTCGGTTCCGTCCGATGACGAGGTCGAGTCCGAGGTCGGCCAACGGCCTCCCGCGCGTCATGGACTGGGCGCGGAGGTCGGACGCGCCGAGGGATGCGCTGTGCGCGTCGACGACGTCGAGCCCAGCCGAGACAGCGCGTAACGCTCCGGCGCGATCCCCGTGGGCCAGCCGGAGCAGCGCCTCCGCGTGCCACGCGGCGACGCGGAGGTCGGCGGTTCCCCGCCGCCGAGCCCGCCTGGCGAGCGCCAGCTCGGCGGCGGCAGCACTGCGGTGCTCGCTCTCCAGCAGCGCCTGTGCCAGCAGCACCCGCGCCTGCAAGGCGGTGGTTCGCCAGCCAGCTCGTTCGAGGTCCTCGGCGCACACGCGAGCCTCGTCGACGAGGCGTTCCGAGCGTTCACCCCCGTCCCAACGCGCGCTCAGAGCGATCTGCCGGGCGATCGCCGCCCACCCTGGTCGCTGCTGGGTGATGAACGCGCGCAGCGCCGCACCCGCCTCGCGCTTGGCCGAGGCGTGGTCGCCGACCAGGCTGGCGGCCCGGGCCAGGGTGAGGCGCGCCTCGGCCAGATCGGCTCCGCGCCCCTGCCTGGTCATGCCGGCCACGGCCTTGGCCGCGTGGGCCCGCGCCTCGGCCGCGAGCCCGACCGAGAGCAGCGCCTCGGCCCGGTCGTGGGAGGTGCTCGCGGTGTCCATGCCAACCGCGAGCTTCATCCGCTCGGCCTGGTCCAGCCACTCGAGCGCGGTCGGGATGTCGCCGCGAAGGCTGTGCAGGTACCCGAGGTTCTGGCTCGCCATCCCGACGCCGCCGGCGAGCCGCAGCGCTTCGAACTCCTCCCGGCTCTGCTCGAGCTCACGCTCGGCGGCGGCGAGGTCACCTCGGTACGTCAGGACGAGACCTCGGTTGAGGTGGACCCGCGCGCACCAGACCGGCTGGATCTGCGGATCGAGCAGGCGGAGCGCCGCAGCGAAGGACCGGAGTGCGGCCGGCGCCTGGCCGAGCCGGGCGAGCGCGACCCCGCGTTGGGCCGCGAGCTCGCCGCGATCCGGTCCGGTCAGCCAGGCCCGAGCTCGGTCGGCTTGGTCGAGCGCGAGGTCGAACCGCCCGTCGGCGGCGTGGACGACCACGAGGCTCAGCCGGGCCAGCGCCGCCCGCCTCGAGAGACCGGCCCTATCGGCGAGCCTGATCGCCTTGCGCAGGTCTCGGGTGGCGGCAGCGTTGTCGCCCCGGCGGGCCCGCGCCAGACCGCGCATGCGGTGCGCCGCGGATGCGACCTCCGGGTCATGGGTCGCGGCGAGGACCGAGCTGGCGGTTCGTTCGGCCAGGTCCGGGTCCAGCTCCACCTGCCGACCTGGGTCCTCGACGGCAAGCAGCTGGTCGGCCCGCACCTGATCGGACCGCACGTGATCGGCAGGGACCTGATCGACGGACGGGGAGGGCGGGCCCACGCCCGAAGGCTGTCAGATCGTGAGCCAGCTGGTGACGGTTACCTGCTCGGAGGAGCGCAGGCAGGCGAGCCGCACGGGACCGGCCGGCACCGGGCTCGCACTGAAGCGGCCGAGCTCGTCCGCGTCGACCTCGATCGAACCGGACGGGGACTCGACGGTCACCCTGGCCGGCGTCGGCGGGACGAGCTGGCCCACGAGGTGCCGGTGGGCACCGGTGTGGGACACCTGGACCTCGATCGTGAGGGTGTCGGACTCGAACGTCACCAGGCGGCCCGGACCGTCGTCGCGGACGCTGACCAGGAGATCGAGCGCGGAGTCGGCGACCAGCCTCGCGAGCTCGGCGTCCAACGTGCGCAGCGCGAGCGCCCCCCGAGCGACCGCGAGCACGTCGGCCGGTACGGGGTCCACGGCGTCGAACACGAGGCGAAGGTCGGCCCAGAGCCGCTCGTCACCGCTCGGATCAGTGGTCATCGAGTCGGCCTCCCTGGCTGGTAGCGCCGCGCTCGAGGAGCTCGCGCAGCTTGGTGAGGCAGCGTGCCCGGGTGGGACCGATGCTGCCGACAGGCATCGCGAGCGCAGCGGAGATCTGCGCGTAGCTGTGGTCCGGGTCGTACGCCATGGTGCGGAGCAAGATCTGGCAACGATCGGGGAGGCTGGCGACCGCGCGCCACAGCTCGCGCTGGTACTCCTCGCGGAGGAGGTGCTGCTCGGGTGCGGTCGCTGCTGGTGCGGAGCCGGCCCGGTCGAGGAGGTCGTCGCTCGGCAGCTCGCGCCCAGCGCCGCGCAACGTGCGCAGGCACTCGCGCCGGGCGGTCGTGGCGAGCCACCCGGCCAAGCGATTCGGGTCGCGCAGCGTGTCCATCCCCTGGACCAGCCGGAGCCACACCGTCTGCGCGACGTCCGAAGCGGCCGCGTGGTCGAGCCGGAAGCCGCGAACGACCGACCAGACGAGACCGGCGTACCGATCCACGATCTCGTTCCAGGCCGCCTCGTCGCCGTTCAACGCGCGGTCGACCAGGTCGGAGACCGCCGCCGACGTGGCGCGTCCGGTCAGCCCGTCGACGTCGTCGGTCTGCACGGCTGCACCGTACCGTCCGACCGCGAGCACGATGATCCACTCACGGTTCGGGCACGACGACGCCGAGGTCCGGCATCGCCCGGGTCGCGTCTGGATCAAGAACCCGGTCAGCCGCGGCACTTGCGGAGATCCCGTGCTCGAGAGCTGCCGCGGCGATCGCGCCGAGCACCCGCGGAGCAGCGAACGACGTGCCGCTCCACTCGGCGTACCCGGTGAAGTTGTCGTCGTCGTACACGCCGGTCGACGGGTCTGGCCCGTCGAACGTGACGAAGCAGCTCGCCACCCGCTCGCCGATCGAGCATGCATCGACCCACCACCCGTAGTTCGAGAACGGCGCCCGGTCGTCGCCGTTCGCGTCGAGGGCGCCAACCGCGATGACGGACTTCAGCGCGGCCGGCCAGAACGGCCGGTCGCTCCCGTCGTTGCCCGCACAGGCGACGACCACCGTGTCGCGGCCCAGTGCAGCCACGGCGTCCGCAACGTGCGGCGACGGCAGGTCGTCGACCGTGAACCCGCCGAACGAGAGGTTGACGAGGTCGAGGTGGCGCTCGGTTCGCCGGCTCCATCGGCGCAGCCGACGGAGCTTCCGGACGAGGTCGAAGTCTGACGTGACCCCGTCGGACGCGAGCACCTTCGGCGCCACGATGTACGCGTCCGGAGCGGCTTGCCGGACGACGCCGACGACGAACGTGCCGTGCCCGGCCTGGGTGTCGAGCCGGTCGTCTCCGCCGAGCTCGTCGAGGCCCTCGACGTCCTGCTCGCGCACGCCGCCGAACCAATCCTCGTCCTCGAACCACGGATGGCGCGAGATGCCGGTGTCGAGCACCGCGACTGTGAGCACCGGATCGGTGGCCCGGCCGGCTCGCGGTGCGGTCGGCACGAGATGAGGTTTGCGCGGTCGATCCGCGGGACCGCCCGACCAGTCGGGGGCGGCGCGAAGCACGTGGTTGGCCGTCACCGCGCGTTGGCGGTGGCCGTTCGGCCGGGCGAGCTCAGCCGCGAGAACGGCCGGATGGGTCCCGCGACCGGGTCGGAGCCGCAGCCGGGCAAGCAGCGCATCGTCGTCGGTCTCGACCCGGTCGATCCATCGGCGGGCCAGACCCTCGACGTCCGCGGCGTCCCGGGCGGCGACCAGGATCTGATCGCGCATGACGAGAGCGGGCCGACCCGGTTCGAGCTCGTCGAGGGTCACGTCGGGCCGGCGTCGCAGCAGCCGGTCGACCGCTGTCGTGGCGTCGTCGGTCATCGGGGCCTCCGGGGGACTGAGCGCGGGGACACGTTCGACTGGCGCGTCCAGCATCGGCACCTTGTGGTGACGAGCACCTGAAGTCTCCTGCCAGCCGACGTCGATGGGACAGGGTTCTCAGGCGATGGTGCCGTGAGGTTTCTCGGTGCCAGACATCGGGTGCTGACCATCCGCGGCCGTCGAGGGCGAGGTCGCGTTCCCCCCGTGCGACCCCGGCCCCCTCGACCGAACGGTCGGCGTTACCCCGAGCAGCGCCGACCGGTAACTCGTGCAGGTCAGGACGCCGGCCGCTGCCCTGCTGCCGGCACACCGAGGTCACCCTCGGGTGCGATCGCGGATGTCGCCGCTGTCCTTACCCACTGATCAAGAGCGGGAAAGGGCGGCGGTGATACATCGGGTGGGAAACTTTTCCTCGGCCGGTCGAGACCGGCCCAGCGTCAGTCGCGCGAGCGACGGCGGCCGAACATGATCTCGTCCCAACTCGGGACGCTCGCCCGCTTGGCGGCTCGCCGACCGGCAGCGGCGAGCGCGGGCTCGGCCAGCTCGACGTCGGTGTCCTCGGCCGGGTCGTGGCCAGCCGCTGCCTCGGCCGGGTCGAGCACGGCCTGGCCACCGCGGAGCGGGGTCAGCCGCAGCGCAGCGGCAGCCGTGAGCACCGGACCCGCAGGCTCACCCTGGTCGCCGCCGAACAGGTCCACCGGCCCGGGTGGCGGCTTGATCCCCGACAGCGCCCGGGCCTCGTCGTCGACCGGTGTGGTGGCACGCGCGGTCGCGTCGTAGGTCCACTCCGCGGTGTGCTCGCGCCCGTCCAGGCGATAGCCGACCTCCACGACCCACGCGCCGTCGTCGCGCCGGCGCGAGTTCCATCGCACGGAGTCCGGCGCGACTCCTCGGGCGGAGAGGCGCTCGGTGACGGTCGGCTCGAGCACCGGCCCGGGTCCGTCGGTACCGACCCGGCGGATCGCCGCGATCCGGGCGCGCTCGACGACGTACTCCCGCTCGGCGACCACCGGGGCGACCATCCGCATGACCTTGTCCAGCGGAACCGCGGCGGCCTTGGCCACCTGCTCCGGTGACTCGCCGGCACGGACTCGGGCCTGCATCTCGCGGGGGCGCAGCTGGCTCTCGAGGTTGATCTCGAGCTGGCCGAGCCGTGCGCGGTCACCCCGCAACGCGGCGGCCAACCGCTCGTCGTTCGGCAGCAGGTAGTCAGTCTTTGCAGGCTCGTCGCGCAGGACGAGTCGCGTACCGTCTTCGTTCAGCCCGACGAGGCGTAGCTGGCGCATCTTGCGACCTTCCGTAAAGTCCGGCCCGGTTCGGCAGTCGGCGCCGCGGCCACGAGATCCACGACCCCGCCAGTCTGCGTCTCAGCGCGCGGCGTTGCGAGCACCGCGCTCGGCGTGCCGCCCGCGGGCTCGCGCCATCCGGCCGGTCGGTCGCCCGGCGCACCCGGGTGCGAGGATCGAGCGTGCCCCACGACGCCGACCCGACCCCGTACGACGCCATGCTGCTCGTGTCGTTCGGTGGACCGGAGGGGCCGGCCGACGTGCTGCCCTTCCTGGCGAACGTGACCCGCGGGCGCGGGATCCCGCGCGAGCGGCTGGTCGAGGTCGGCGCCCACTACGACGCCTTCGGCGGGGTGAGCCCGATCAACGGCCAGAACCGGGCGCTCCTCGCCTCGGTGCGCGCCGATCTCGCCGAGCACGGCGTCGACCTGCCGGTCTACTGGGGCAACCGAAACTGGGACCCCTACCTCGCCGACGCGCTCCGGCGGATGCGCGACGACGGCGTACGGCGCGCGGTCGCGTTCGTCACCTCGGCCTACGGCTCGTACTCGGGGTGCCGCCAGTACCGGGAGGATCTTGCCGACGCCGCAGCCGGCGCGGGGAGCGGGCCGCGGATCGACAAGCTGCGGCACTACTTCAACCACCCGGGGTTCGTCGAGACCATGATCACGGCGACCTGTGCGGCACTCGCGGAGCTGCCCGACGACGTCCGTGCGGGTGCACACCTCGCGTTCGTCACCCACTCGATCCCGGTCGCGATGGCCCAGACCAGTGGCCCAGCCGACGGGCCGTCGGGCGGCGCGTACGAAGCGCAGCACCGTGAGACCGCCAGGCTGGTCGCCGCCGGCGTGAGCGCCGCAGGGGGCGGCGACCTGCCGTGGGAGCTCGTCTACTGCAGTCGGAGCGGCCCACCTCAGCACCCCTGGCTCGAGCCGGACGTGAACGACCACCTCGAAGCGCTGGCTGCCGACGGCGTCGCGTCGGTGGTCGTCGTTCCGATCGGCTTCGTGTCCGACCACATGGAGGTCAGGCACGACCTCGACACCGAGGCGGCCGCGACGGCGGCCCGGCTCGGCCTGCCGTTCGCCCGGGCAGCGACGGCCGGGACAGACCCGCGGTTCGTCGAGATGGTCCGTGACCTCGTTCTCGAGCGAGCCGCGGTCGAGCGAGGTCGACCGACCAGGCGCGCGTCTCTCGGCCGCCTCGGCCCGAGCCACGACGTGTGCCCGGTGGGATGTTGCCCCAACCTGCGGGGTCCGAGGCCGGCGCTCGCCGGGGCAGACGCCGCGGCGACCGGTTCGACTCCCGCGAGCCGAGCGCAACGAGCATGATCGCGCCGGAACCTCGCGATCTCCTCGACCTCGCCGTGACCGTCGCACGAGAGGCTGGTGCGCTCGTGGCGACCCGCCGGCCACCGGGTGCCGGTGAACCGGGCATCGCGGTGCTGTCGACGAAGACCAGCCCGACCGATGTGGTGACCGCGATGGATCACGCGTCGGAGGCGCTGATCCAGTCCCGGCTCCTCGCAGTGCGGCCCGACGACGGTTTCCTCGGCGAGGAAAGCACCGGTTTCGCCGGGGCCAGCGGCGTGCAGTGGGTGGTCGACCCGATCGACGGCACGGTCAACTACCTCTACGGCATCCCGGCGTACGCGGTAAGCATCGCAGCCCGGTGGCGCGGCGAGGTAGTGGCCGGTGCCGTGCACAACCCGGTCTCCGGCGAGACCTGGACGGCCTCGCTCGGGGGTGGAGCGCGCCTCGACGGCGAGCCGATCCGGGTGAGCGACCGAGCCGAGCTCCGCTCCGCCCTGGTGGCGACCGGCTTCGGGTACGACGCGGGGGACCGAGCGGTCCAGGGCGCGCTGGCCGGACGCCTGGCCCCGCGAGTCCGTGACCTCCGCCGGATCGGCGCAGCCACGCTAGACCTGTGCGCGGTGGCGACGGGCCGCGTCGACGCGTACTACGAGCAGGGTCTCCAGCCCTGGGACCTGGCTGCCGCGGGACTCGTGGCCACCGAGGCCGGCGCGCGGGTGGAGGGTGCCTGGGGAGCGCCGGCCGGTGAGACGCTCGTCATCGCCGCCCCACCGCTCCTGTTCGGGCTCCTGCACGACGAGGTCGCCGAGCTCGCCGGTGGCCTGCCGACCCGGTCCTGATCCCCGCTGGTCCGCCGGTCCGGACGTGGATCGGGAATGCAGTGCACGGTCCGGTCGTTCGTGGTGCAGACTCTGCCGTCCGGTCCCCCTCCGCGCGGGGGTTCGCCGGAGACGTACCGGGTACGACGCAGGTCACCAGCCGCACGAGTTCTTGAGGAGTTGCGCCACCACGATGGCCACGGACTACGACGCACCACGGAAGACTGACGACGAGCTCGCCGAGGACAGCCTCGAGGAGCTGAAGGCGCGCCGCGCCGACGCGTCGTCGAGCGTCATCGACATCGACGAGGCGGAGGCCGCCGAGAGCCACGAGCTCCCGGGAGCCGATCTCTCGCACGAAGAGCTGTCCGTGCGAGTCCTGCCCAAGCAGGCGGACGAGTTCACCTGTACGAGGTGCTTCCTCGTCCACCACCGCAGCCAGCTCGTGTCCGATCGCGGCGTCGACCTCATCTGCCGGGACTGTGCTGCCTGATCCGAGGCAGCCCGTCGGGGAACCCCAGCCGGAGACCAGCCCGCAGGGGGGCTCCGCCACCGCATCCAACCGCCTGACCGGCCGGTTGCGCGCCGCCGGAAGTGCCGCCCGCTCGACCGCACGATCCGTGTCCGACGGGGCTCGATCCGGCGCGCGCGCTGTCTCAGCCGGGGCTCGATCCGGCGCGCACACCGTCGTCGAGCGCGTCCACGGCATCGCTCCGCGAATCCCGATCCGCGAGCTCGAGGCCCTGCAGCGCCACCACGACGGCCGGCAGGGCGAGGACCTCGCCGACGCCCTGGTCGAAGCCGCAGCGAGGACGACCAGCACCTTCGGCGCAGCCGGCGGGGTCGCCGCCGTCCGCCTCGCACTGCGCCGTAACCCGATGGTGCTCGCGGTGCAGATGCTGGCCGAGCCACTCGCCGTCGCGGCCACCGAGATCAAGCTGCTGGCCGAGTTGCACGAGGTGTACGACGTCCAGGTCACCGGCAGCGGCGCCGACCGCGCCCGCTACTTCGCCACGGCCTGGGCGACCGCGCGTGGGGTGAACCCGCTCGACCCGCAGGGGACGCGGTCAGCGCTCGGCGAGGTCGTGAAGGGCAACCTCGGGCAGACGTTCGCGGCCCGCATCGGCTCGCGGTTCGTCCGCACCGGCCCGTTCATGGCCGGCGCGGCCGCCGGCGGGCTCGTGAACGGTCGCTCGACCCGCGAGCTCGCTGACGCCGTCCGGGCCGAGCTGCGTGGCCGCGGCGGCACCACGGTCCACCCGTTGCGTTCCTGATCCGGCTGCCGATCGCTCAGGCGCCGACGTCCTCGAGGCCCTTGGGCAGGTGGCCGGTGGAGCGCTTGAAGTACCCGGCGACCTGGCGGGTCGCGACCAGCCGGGCCAGGCCGTACACCACGCCGCTGAGGATGGCCCAGGCGACCGCCTCGGCCCAGGTGGTGTCGGGGGACTCCGGGTTGCGCGGGGGCGCCTTGCCGGTGCTCTTCTCCCACACGGTCTCGAGCAGCTTCTTCGCCGCGACACCGGCGATCAGCGCACTCCCGGTCGCCATGACCTTCCAGCTGAGCGATCCGCCTGCCATTGCACTCCTCGGGTTGGTCCGCGCGAGTCCGGGTCACCTGCGAGGGGCCGGCACCGTCCGGGTCGATCCTAGGTCCGGTTCCCAGATCCGCCCGCCCGGCGTGCGAGCGCCGCCGCCAGCTCGACCGGACGACGGGTCGAGACGTACCAGTACGGCGTCGGGTCGGCGTCGTCGTCCACCTCGACCCGTACGGCCGTCGGGACGAAGCCGCGCAGCGCGAGGTAGGCGCGGGGGTCCGCCTCGCGGCTCCGCAGCGCGGCAGCGGCGTCGGCGTCGAGCGCGTCGACCCGGCCGATGGCCGTCCACGGCAGCCGGGCCGGTCCGGCGGAGAGCCCGCGGTCGTCGACCACGACGTCGAGGGTGGATGACCGGAGCCCGACCGCGAGCGCCAGCGCGCCGATCGCTGGGACCGCCACCAGGAGCCACAGCGGCAACGCGGTCGAGACAGCGCCGAGAGCCAGCACGGCCAGGCCGGCGAGCGCCCACCACCGGGCCGGCACCGCGAGGCGCTCGACGTATGCGGTCACGACGCAGAGCCTGCCACGGCCAGCTCTGGGGACCGCAGATCGCGTAGGGTCCGTCGCCGTGGGTGAGGACCTGGTCGACGTGCTCGTCCGCCGGCTGGACCCGGATGTCCCGGTCCCGAGCGTCGCGCACCCGGGCGACGCCGGCGCCGACCTGGTCACGACCGTCGACGTGGAGCTGCCGCCGGGGGAGCGGGTGACCGTCCCGACCGGGATCGCGATCGCGCTGCCGGCGGGGTACGCCGGGTTCGTGCTGCCGCGTTCGGGCCTGGCCGCGCGGCACGGCATCGGCATCGCCAACGCACCCGGCACGATCGACGCGGGCTACCGCGGTGAGATCATGGTGACGCTGGTCAACCACGACCTCACCACGACCGTCGTGCTGCGGCGCGGGGATCGGATCGCCCAGCTCGTCGTCCAGCGGGTCGAGCGGGCGATTTTCCACGAGGTCGACACGCTGCCCGGGTCTGCGCGTGGGTCGGGCGGCTTCGGTTCCACCGGTGGGGTCACCGGATCGTCGTACGGTGGTCCAGCACCTCGATCCATCGACGACTCACCCTGAGAGGACGACCAGACGTGTTCCGTCGCCGCCGCGGCTTGGACCCAGACGAAGCCGACGACCCCACCGACGACGCGGTCGAGGGTGCCGACGAGGCAGCTGCCGACGCGGACGAGGCGGCGCCACCGGACCGTACGTACGGCCCGTTCGACGCGAGCGAGGTCGACCTCGACGACGAGGACACGGCCAAGGGGCGCATCGACCTCGGCGCGATGCTGGTCCGCGGACGCCCAGGCATGCAGGCCCGCATCGAGGTCGACCAGCAGGCCCAGCGCGTCCGGGCGATCACGTTCGTGGTCGAGCGCTCAGGCGTCCAGCTGCAGGCGTTCGCGGCGCCCCGCAGCAGCGGCATCTGGGCCGACGTCAAGCGTGAGATCGCCGCGGACGCCACCAAGCGTGGCGGGACCGCCACCGAGATCGAAGGACCGTACGGCGCTGAGCTCAAGGTCGTGGTCCCGGCCAAGACCCCGGACGGCAAGCCGGCGACCCAGACCACCCGGGTCGTCGGGGTGGACGGTCCGCGCTGGTTGCTGCGCGCGACGTTCTTCGGGCCGGCCGTGGACCGGTCGGCTGCCGGTGAGCTCGACGACGTGCTGCGCGACACCGTCGTCGTACGGGGCGTTGATCCGATGGCGCCGCGCGACCCACTCCCGCTGCGGGTGCCGGCCGTCATGCAGGCCACGACCGGCGACGCGGCGGAGGCTGCAGGCGTCCCGACCCTCCAGCCCGGGACCAGCTGATCATGACCAAGCCAGTGGACGAGCCGGCGACGAAACCGCACCGCGGCTTCGTCCGGCGTGCCATCGAACGGTTGAGCACGACCCGTGAGGAGCTCGACGCCCGAGAGCTCCAGCGTGAGTGCCGCGTCGTCGGTGCGACCCCGATCGGTGACCTGCCCGACCGGCGCCGGGCGACCGTGGCCGGCACGCTGCGCACTGTCACGCTCCGGCCGGTCGGCGGGGTGCCGGCGCTGGAGGCCGAGCTGTGGGACGGCTCGGGGGTCGTCTCGCTGATCTGGCTCGGCCGCCGTCAGCTGGCGGCGATCGAGCCCGGCCGGACCCTGGTTGCGACCGGCCTGGTGTGCGAGCAGGACGGGCGCCGGGTGATCTACAACCCCAGGTACGAGCTGCGACCCGCTGGCACGCCGTGACCGATCCGTCGCCGGATGTCCGACCCGTCGGGCACGACGACGCCGTTTCGCTGCAGGCGGCGTTCGGCGGCAAGGCCGGCCTGATCGATGCCGGGCTGCCGGGCGTGCTGTTCGTCCTCGCGTACACGTTCTCCGGGCGTGACCTCCGGCTCGCGCTGATCATCGCGCTCGCGAGCGCTGCTTCGCTGTCGGTGCTGAGGCTGGTGCAGGGCCAGTCGTTGCAGTACGCACTCAGCGGGTTCTTCGGCGTGGGAATCGCTGCGTTCATCGCCAGCCGCACCGGCCGGGCCGAGGACTTCTACCTGCCTGGGCTGTTCTACAACGCGGGCTACGCGCTCGCGTTCCTGACCTCGATCGTCGTCCGCTGGCCGGTCATCGGCGTGATGCTGGCCTTGATCACGCAGGCCGGCATGGGCTGGCGCAAGGACCCGGTCCTCGTCCGGGCGTACACGCGGGCGAGCTGGATCTGGGTCGGGATGTTTGTGATCCGGCTGGCCGTCCAGCTGCCGCTCTACCTCATCGGCGAGGACGCGCTGGTCGCGCTCGGGACGGCACGGGTGGCGCTCGGCGTCCCGCTCTACCTCGTCGTCCTGCTGGTGACTTACCGCGTGCTCAAGTCATCGGTACCGGCCGGGACGAGCGTGATGCCGCCGAAGAAGCCCCCGACTGAGGATGATCAAGGAGTTTCTGCCCCTCGCCTCCCGTGACCACACGACCGGACGGCTGACCGGGGCAGAAACTCCTTGATCATCGTTTTTGGGGGACGGGCCTCACTGCTGGCGCGGGCGGACGTGCGGGTAGAGGACGTCCTCGAGCGCGGTCTCCTGGTCCTGGTGGGCGACGAAGAGCAGCTCGTCGCCGGCCTCGAGCGGGTTGTCGCCTTCGGGCCGCAGCACCGAGCCGCCGCGGATGATCGTGACGAGCGCGGTGTCGGTCGGCCAGCTGACGTCGGAGACCTTGCGGCCGACGATCGGGGAGTCGGCGGGCAGCGTGAGCTCGACCAGG